>Ga0070711_100000099_pt1 | contig 45540 bp, 42 predicted proteins | sample LARL53metaG_FD_65452 | JGI IMG/M metagenome (GOLD analysis project Ga0070711, IMG submission 65452) | Corn, switchgrass and miscanthus rhizosphere microbial communities from Kellogg Biological Station, Michigan, USA - LAR L5-3 metaG | ecosystem: Host-associated > Plants > Roots > Rhizosphere ... | reverse complement strand
ACGCTGCGCAGACAGAACCGCATTCTGGTAGTCGAACACGCGGGGCGACTGGCCGGCTTGATTGTGGATTCAGCCTCCGAAGTTCTGAAGATTCCCGCGGATGCCGTGGAGGCTCCACCCGCGGTTTTTCAGGACGGTGGACTGAACTGTGTAACTGGCCTTGGCAAGGTGGCAGGACGTCTGGTTGTGCTGCTCGATATGAGCAAACTGCTGGCACCGGGCAGCCTGCAGGTCAAAACCGAGAGCGCGGAGAAGAAGGCGGCTTCCAAGTCCGAGGCTCGCGGTGCCGCGGCACGATAGGCGGGATGGGAAAAGACATCCTGCAGAATTCTGATTTCAGCGTAAGACGAGAACGAGAGAACGCATGAGCACATCTGGGGCGGCACCTGCTCCCATACTCACCGAAGCGGAACTGAAGCTGTTGCAGGCGCTCGTCTACCAGGAGTGCGGCATGCATTTCGACGAACGGCGCACGCACTTCCTGCAGGACCGTCTGCTGCGCCGCCTGAAGGAGTGCCGTGTCGAATCCTTCTATGCCTATTACCGGATGCTGATCAGCCCGCAGGGCAAAGACGAACTGGCCAAGCTGCTCGAGAACCTTACGGTCAATGAGACCAGTTTCTTCCGCCACAAGGCACAACTCGATCTGTTTCAAAAGACCGTGCTGGAAGAGTTGTTCAAACACAAGAGTTCGCGGCGCGAATATTCGATCCGCATCTGGAGCGCTGGTTGTTCTACCGGACAGGAAGCTTACACCTTGGCCATGCTGGTAACCGATGCGCTCGCGTACTACTATCTGCGCAATCCCCTGCCCGTGGATCTGCCGCTGCCGAAACCCCTAGTGCCACCGCCGTGGCGGGTAGAGATTCTGGCCAGCGACATTGCCTACTCAGTCTTACGGCATGGGCAGGAAGGCAGCTATAGCGAGAACCAGATGTCGATGGTGGATTACGGCTACCGCTTGCGCTACTTCGACAAGGTGGGCGAGCGCTATGCGATCAAGAAGCCGCTGAAGGAAATGGTGCACTTCGATTTTCATAACTTGAAAACCGAGTACCTGCCGCAGCGCAACGACGTGATCTTCTGCCGCAACGTGATGATGTACTTCGATGAGCCGGAACAAAAGCGGCTGATCGAAAAGTTCTACCGCTGCTTGAATGCAGGCGGCTATCTATTTGTGGGGCACGCGGAGAGCCTTCTGGGCCTCACCAAGAAGTTTCAGATGCTGCACAAGGACAGCGGAACCGCCTACCAGCGGCTTGAGGTAAGGGACTAAGCATGACGAATTCCCCCGATGAACGCGGCCTGGAACTGCGCGAGCTCTTCTTTGAGACTTCGCAGGAACTGCTGCAGGCGCTGAACGATGAAGCGCTGAAGCTGGAGAAAAAACCCGGCGACGAGGAGATCGTGCGCGCCATCCGGCGCACGGTGCATACCTTGAAGGGCGATTCCGCGGCCTGCGGCCTGCGCGAACTGAGCGAACTGTCACACCAGTTCGAAGACGCGTTGTCTCTGGATGGGTCCGCCACTCAGGCTGCCGTGGCAGAGATCGCTTTTGCGGCTGCGGATCTATTTGCCGAGATGATTGGCGCTTACCGCAACGGCAGCAAGCTGCCTTCCACCAAGACTCTCAGTAAGAAGATTCATGAACTGACCGATGCTCCATCCCCGGGAAAGACCCGTCGTACCCGGAAGCCCACAGCCAAGGCGGCGCCCGCCAAGGCCTCCGCGTCGCGCTCGTCCGCAAAGTCGGCGGCGCATTGGAATGAGTACGAAAAGCTCGCCATGACCAAAGCGCAGGCGAGCGGCCTGGCGGTGCATCATGTCGTCGTCAAGATTGACCCTCACTGCGCCATGCCCATCGCGGGCCGCCAGTTGATTCACAATGCGCTAGGCGGCGTCGGGCAGGTCATTGCGGTCCACCCGGATGCCAAGTCTCCGGCTGCGTCCAAGCACGTGGAGTTCGTGCTGGCCAGTTCGCAGACCGTTGAACAGATTGCGGCCAAGGGACGCATTCCGACCATCTCCGAAGAAGTAACCATCGAGTTGATGCTCGAGCCGAGCCCGGTTCCCGAAGCGGGTCTCGTCACAGCCGTGCCTCCGATTGTCGAAGAGGCGAGTCTTCTTACGGCCGAGCCGGGCGAGCCAGAGGCTCCCGCTAGCGCGGCAACTGCAACGGTGACCGCCGCACAGGAGAACCTGCTGCGGGTTGACGCCGGACGCATCGACAACGTGTTGAACCTGGTGGGCGAACTGATTATCGGCAAATCGATGCTGCAGCAGGCATTGAGCGAGTTCTCCAAGCGGTATCCCAAGGAACTTCTGCGCGGCAAGTTTGCCGACGCCATGGCCTTCCAGGCGCGGGTTCTCAACGATCTGCAGCGCTCGGTCATGAAGATTCGCATGGTGCCGGTCGACCAATTGTTCCGCCGATTTCCGCGCATGGTGCGTGATGTGGCGCGGCAATGCGGGCGCGAGGTCGAACTCGACATCAGCGGACAGGATACCGATCTCGACAAGGGAATACTCGACGCCATCGCGGAACCCCTCACTCATCTTGTGCGCAACGCCGTGAGTCACGGCATTGAGCCTGCCGAAGAGCGGCGCAAGTTGGGGAAGAAGGCACAAGGGACGATTCGCCTGAACGCCTATCACCACGGCAACCAAGTGGTAGTGGAAGTTACCGACGACGGCCGCGGCATCGAAGCGCAGAAGATTCGCACCAAGGCGATTGAGTTGGGGCTGACCACGCCGACTGAAGCAGCGCGTCTCACTGAAGCAGAAACGCTCGACTTCATCTTCCGTCCGGGCTTCTCGACTGCGGAACAGGTCACTGAGGTTTCCGGGCGCGGCGTTGGCATGGATGTGGTGCAAAGTGTTCTGCACCGCCTGAAAGCGTCCATCAGCGTCGAAACGCGGCCCGGGCAAGGCACCACGTTCCGCCTGAAACTGCCGCTCACGTTGGCCATCATCAAGGCTCTGCTGTTCTGGGTGGAGCAACGGTTGTACGCCATTCCGCTGAATGCGGTGGTGGAGATTGCGCGCACCTTTGAAACCGAAGTTCATCAGGTCGATAACTACGAAGTTCTGCAGTTGCGCAACCAGGTCCTGCCGCTGCTGCGGCTGGGACGTCCGGCGGCAGAAGATCGAAAATCCAAGCTCTTTGTGCTCGTCATTACCGTAGGAGAGAGGAAGTACGGCTTGATTGTCGATGCGTTGGAAGGCGAAGAGGAACTAGTCATCAAGGCTCTGGATGACAGCACATTCCACACCGATCTGGTTTCGGGCGCCTCGATATTGGGCGACGGGCGCGTAGTGCTCATCCTTAACTTGCCGGCGGTGGTGGAACATGTGGCCCGCTCGCGGCCGCAGGAAACCGGACATTCGAACTCGGGATTATTGTTGACCCACACCGACCGGGTGCGGCTGGCGTTGACTCCAGCCGTGGGAGGCCAGGCATGAGCAAGAAGACGGTGCGCGTGCTGGTGGTCGACGACTCGGCGTTGATGCGCAAGCTGATTCCGCAGATGCTGGCGGTGGATGAGTCCATCGACGTGGTGGGCACGGCCATGGACGGCAACTTCTGCCTGAAGAAGATTGAAGAGTTGAAGCCGAACGTCGTGACCCTTGACCTCGAAATGCCGGGGATGAACGGCATCGACACTCTGAAGGAGATCATGCGGCGGCAACCGGTGCCGGTGATCGTATTCAGTTCGCACAGCATCGATGGCGCCTCGGTCACCATGAAGGCGCTCGGCCTGGGGGCATTCGACTTCGTGACCAAGCCGAGGGACGCCAAAGCGCACATGGCGGAGACCGCGCGCGAGCTGATCGCAAAGGTCAAAGCCGCGGCCGAATGCAAGCTGAAGCCACGCATGTTGCCGGGAGTTCCGCCGAAGCCAGAGAAGGCGCCGGTTTCATCGGCTTCGCCTAACAAGGTGGTCGCCATCGGAGTCTCGACTGGGGGTCCGCAGGCGATGGAGTACGTGCTGTCGCAGTTGCCGGGAGACTTTCCGGGGGCGATCACCGTGGTGCAGCATATGCCAGACGGATTCACCGACATGTTCGCGCGGCGGCTGGATGAACTTTGTCCGCTGCGCGTGAAGGAGGCGCAGTCGGGAGATGTGCTGCAACCGGGACGAGTGCTGATCTGCCCGGGAAATCGCCACATGAAAGTGAAGCGGCTGCCGCTGGGAGACATCGTTGTGCTGAGCGATGAAGCGCGGGTCAACGGGCATCGTCCGAGCGCCGACGTGCTGCTGCGCAGCGCTGCCGAGGAATTCAAGACGCAAGCGGTAGGTGTCTTGATGACCGGTATGGGCGACGACGGCGCGGAAGGTTTGGGAGCGATCAAGAAAGAGGGTGGCATGACCATTGCGCAGAGCGAAGAGTCTTGCGTGGTGTACGGCATGCCAAAGGCGGCGATCGAACGGGGCTATGCCATCCGGATCGTGGGACTGGATGTGATGGCATCGACGCTGCAGGCGATTTGCGGAAGAAGCAGCGGATCGGATTTGGGATCCGCCGGGCGCGCGGTGCGCGCCGGAAACTAAGATCGGGCGCTGCTTACCACCCGTGACCAGAGTGATCTGGTGCGGGCCAGCGGCGCATGATACCAGTAGACAGGGGGAGGTCTGTATGGAGCAGTTTGCACCCGTGAAACGCAGCAAGGACGGGCAGTCGGTCCGGTACTTGATCGTGGACGACTCAGTGTTTGCCCGTAAGAATCTGGCCCGCATGATTGAGACGTTCGGCGGGCAGGTGGCGGCTGAAGCCGGGGACGGCTTGACTGCCATCAGCGAGTTTGACCGCACACATCCTGACATTGTGCTCATGGACATCACCATGCCGCAGATGGAAGGGATCGAGGCGGCCGAACGAATCGTGCAGGCGCATCCGGAAGCGCGCATCGTGATGGTCTCGTCGGTGGGGTACCAGGAGAACATCGTGGCGGCGCTGCAACGGGGAGCTCGGCACTTCGTGCAGAAGCCGGTGAAGCCGGAAGTGCTGTATGAAGTCATCAAGTACGTTTTGGGTGAGGACGGCTCCGTGGCGGCCGCAGCCGGAGCGGGAGTCTAAGTCGATGAAGATGGAACTGATCCAGCCTTTCATCAACGCGGCAGATGCCGTGTTGTCGCAAGGTTTGCAGGGCTCGACCAAGGTGGGCAACCTCACCATGGAAGAAGACGCCTACCGGCGCAAAGGCGTGGCCGGCATGATCGCACTCACGGGCGACATTGAGGGGCGGATCATACTGGACCTTGAGCCTCAGACTGCTGTCAAGGTGGCGAGCCATTATGCGGGTGCGGAGCTGCCGGAGTCGGATGCGCTGATCAAGGAAACCATCTTCGAACTGGCCAACCAGGTTGTGGGCAATGCCATTTCCGCGCTCAACGACCAGGGGTTTCATTTCCGGGTACATCCGCCACTGTTGCTGACGGCGCAGGAGGGCGACAAGACAAGTGAAGACACCGAAGCACTGATGATCAGCTTCGAGACCTCCCTCGGTTACGTCTTCATGAACGTCGCGCTGCGCTATAACAAACGCCGAATGGCCGATCATGCGGCTGTGGGCGCCTAAAAGGATAGCCACAGCAGAGCTTCGCTTTGATTTTGCTTGTGATCAACGATCAAGGGTGAACCTCGGGTTGAATTCGATGTCTCCGGCTTGATCTCGTTGGGTGTACCCCGCCCTGTTTTTTTTTGAGCACTTCCCTCAAAATCTTGATTCTGAAGTACTTGCCTTCGGCAGATCGCCGTTTTTGGCCGCAAAATCTTGCAAACAAAGGGCTTATTGGTAAAATATTCTGGAATAAGGAGTTAGCGGTCCCTATTGGGCTATCGCCTCCTCGAGTTTCTTGGACGGCCTCAGTTAAGCTATTGATTTTTAGTAACTTACGGGAACGGCACTTTTCATCATGCTGGCAAAATCTTGTGGACAAAGGGCTTATGGGCAAAATATTGCAGGACAAGGAGTTCGTGTTAGCTTCGTGATCTTCGGCCTTCTGAACCGCCTTTGCGAAAGCCAGTGGATTGGTTTCCATCAGTTGATTTGAGCAGTGCAGTTTGCGGCCGCCAAGGGTGGCGGATTTGGCGAACCATCTGAGCAGACGCACCGCCACTTCATCCGAACCAAAAAACTGTGACATTTACGCTTTCCTTACGAAGAAGCTGATACGTTCGCCTTGGCAGTGCCCCTGGTACTTACCCTCCCCTGCCAAGGGCCCCGGAAGCGAAGAGAGCCGGGGCCCTTCATCTGCCTGTGGCATCCGGTGCTCCTATCTTGTTTGGGTACGCTTCCATTGTGAGCTGTCTACAGGCTCGGTCAAGGTTGTTCGTCACAAAGGGGAACTTTTTTATTGTGGAAAGTGTGGAAAACGGCAAGAAGTGGGATGTATCGATTGACGCGGTGCCGCTCTTTGCGGTGCATTGCGAATGGGCGGCAACCCCCTACGGATTCGGGACCCAACCCTACTACCGAACAGAAGCAATTCGGCCTTCTAGCTCCTACTATGCTCTAGGCTCTTGCCGCCTGATTGCACTATTCAAGACTTCTGTTGTGGTTTGCAACATTAAAGTCGATTTTTTACATGTTGCGGAACCAAATCGGGAGACGATCTAGAGATGACAGGTTTCCAAAACCACAACTCGGCAGCCATCGAGCAGGAGTTCGAATCAGGGGTCGACGTTCAAGGCCAGCTAAGGAACTTGCAGAATTGCGTAGGCGCGCTCGTCGTCGGCGATGTCGGAGTAGAGCTTCTTGAGATCCTCTATCTTCTCGATCGGGATCCGAACCTCTTTCCGTTCGTAGGTTCGGCTGTAGTGGAGTTCGTGAGCGGAGATCTTGGTCTCGGTCTTATAGTCCGCGAATGGGAAGCTGTAAGTGGCGTCCTTGGGCGCTTCATCGATTGAATATTCCGCGGGCAAGGAAATTTCCACGACATCCCTCTCGGATGTGGCATAGGGAAACACTAACGGCTGCTGGCGCGGTTTGCCTTCCAGGATGCTGCTTCCCTTATGGCCCAACACACATGGTCGGAATAGAAAAAGATTTCCGGTGTGCTGCGCGTAAGCAGGCACGGTCACGTCATAACTGACCGTCATCGCAGCTTCAGAGTCGTGGAGACCTCCCACGCGTGCGCCGGTGAGCACGGCCCCGTCGATCATTTCGGTCAGCATGCTCTGGAGAATCGTTTGGCGCTGCTTGGCGGGCAAATTCAGCAGGTTGTCGCGCAGGGTGGTGGCGAACGGTCCGAATCTGATTTCTTCAATCGTGCCCTTCAGGACTCCAGTTGTTTCCAGGCTCAATTTGGCAGTCCGATGAATTCGATTGGCCAAGGGGGGCAATAACGGAGTGCTCACGAGTTCGCCCTCGCCGTCGGTCACCAGCAATCCTTGACTTGCCTGGAGACTCGGCGGCAGGTAACCCAGGGGTGTGGAATCATCGGTCGGATCGAACAAGAGGAGACGGCCGAGCTTTTCATGGCGTAGGATTGGCATCGTTGAGGTTGTGTCGGCAGGATCGGGTAAGAGGATCGCGAGTATCACGTGATTAAACGCGAGCATGCTGGGAAAATCTGGCGACAGGTAATCACGATTGTTATTGATGAGCACGTAGTACGAGTCGATTCCCACTTCGTGTAACAGCGCGCTCAGAAGTGTTGCCTTATCTTTGCAATCCCCGTAACCGCTCGCGAACACTTCCGGAGCGGCATGGGGCTGGTATCCACCGATGCCAATCTCAATGGCAACGTATCGCACGTTGTGCTGGACATAGGACGCGAGCCGCTGAATCGTCTCCATTGGGTTTGCGCCTCCAGCCGAGATTTCGCGAGCTTTGGCGCGCATCGCCGAAGTAAGCTCACGACGGCCGTTGGCGGTCTGCGCATACCAGCGACCGAGTTGCGCCCAGGAACCGTTGTTCGGACTTGATGAATCGGAGGCCTTGGGCGAGAAAGAGACTCCGAAGTGGCCAGCCACCGCCCTCCAGTTCGGCATCTCGGGCTCGGAGCGCACAGCCTCAATGTCGCTGAGTTCCCATGTCCAGCGGTTGTCTCCTGTCTGCTGGGGGATGACCGGCTGGTGATTCCGCCAGGAGGCCGCGTAGGTCCAAGACGGTGGCAACTCGAGAACAAAACGCGCATGGCGCACGGGGATCTCGTCCTGGAATGGCCATTGTGCCTGCAATACGAATGGCCGCTCCAGTTGCTGATACTCATATCCGACAACGTTTCCCGGCTGAGCGGCAGGAATCTGCAGCACTTGATAGCGGGTGTCGGAATACAATTCTTCAGAGTACCCTGCAGTCGCCGCATCGCCCTTCTTGACCTCGTACTCCTCGCCCGACGCAGTGAGAGCCCAGCCTTTTAATGACGTGATCTCGGTTTGGCTATCGAAATAGACATACAGCATGCCCTTGCTGCGTCCTGAGGGTCGGAGAACTTTGAACGCCTTACGGTAGGTGGAGTGGACTCGGCCGTCGGGTGAAACCGTGACCAGCCTTTCTTGCAGCAGGACGACGGCGTCGGTATCGTCCGGATATTTGGCCAGCGGCGCTTTTGCTGCCTCTCTCAGCCAATCGGGGGTTCCGGCCAATGCGTAAACGCTCAAGAGAACGATCGAGAGAGTCATGCCCAGCCCAAGAGCTCTATTGAGCATGTTGCGCATCCTCCTTCAGCAGAACTACCTTTTGAGCATCGCTCTGCCGCAGTTTCTGGAAATACGCCCGCAGCGAGTGATAGGACTGGACAGGGAAGAAGTAGCCCGTCATCTGGGTTTGGCGCTCCAACCGGACGATGCCGGCATCGCTGCTGCGCTTGGCGTGAAAATTTGCAAGTCGCTTGTGCTGGCCGATTCCGCGGGCAAGGCTTCGAGTTTGTAGCCGTTTGGCAGGGCGATCTGAATCTTATCCGCGGTACGGTATCCGCGACTAAAGTACACGGGTTCGGTTCGGTAGACTTGAGGGAAAGGATTCTTGCTGTTCGTTTGAAAAACCGAAAGGGGGAACAACATCCGCCTGGAGGTGAACGAAGCAAAGTGAGGCGCGTGCAAATGACACTTGACTCGCAAGGGTTGTTCGGAAGCCTGCCATCCGATTACTTCGTCGATGTCGATAGTGGCACCTGCCGGAGCCAGGTCGCGCACTTCATCCTCCATCAACTTCCGACGGCCTTCGTCGTCCTCGTCGGAAGCTAACAAACGCCAGTCCAGTGCCTCCTGTCCCGTGAAAAGGATCTCCAACGTCCCCTCGAGACTTCCGTCGGATTGCAGCCTCAAGTCAGCGGTGCGCTCGGTCGCGCCGAGTTCGTCCGTGACTGGCTTGACGAAGAGGATGTTCCCATTCATCTTGTCCCATCGGATTCCGTGGGTATCCGACTCAAACCAGGGCACGAGACCGTAGGGGCAATAGCGGGTAGCGGGATCGAGATAAACATCCTGTCCGTTGATTCGCACTAACACCACGATGGCATTGAGTTGCGAGGCATCTGGCACCTGGGATTCGAAAGTAGAGGAACTTCGGTCGACGACTTGAACGATGGACGCGTCAAATCCCGCGGAGCGCGCCAGAGCGGTGAAAAGATAGTTGATCTCGTTGCGGAAGGCATAGTTGTGCCGGAATATATCCTCTGCGCTTTTGTTCTCGGCGAGATGCTCGCGTTTCGCTTCCTTCTCGGTCTTCTCAGGTTCATAGCTAAGGTAACGAACTTTCTGGGCGTGTGCGTAGAGTTTCCGCAGCCTCATCTCCGGTGGATCGGTCACAGGGGCGATCTCGTTCGCCGCTCGCTCCAGGAAGTGGGTTGGCTCAATCAGCTTTGCGTTGAGATTGGCTTCCGCCTTGCTGATATTGCTCCAGTAGCTGTAGATCAAGCCGATGCGATAGTAAAAGTGAACGCGGCTGGTCAAAGTCGATCGCGGCGGCATTCGATCCTCCTCTTCGATGGCCGCGACCTGGTTGACTTCCATGCGCATAGTTCCGTCAGGCTGCGTCGAGGGGTAATTGTCCGGCAACCGGACTCTCGCGTATTCGAGCATCCCGTTTTTTACTGGACGAATTACGAACGTAGCGTGTCGGGTGAACAAGTTTTGCTGAATCGTCCAGGTGGTGGTGGGATAAGTAAATCCCTCGCTAATGGCGTAGTTGGCGGGATTGCGGATGTAGTCGGGCAGCCGGTCTTTCCAATGCACTTCGTAGGAGTATTCAATGATCGATCCAACCTGCACGCCAGGAAGGGTAAAAGCTTTCGCGTTATATGCAAATCTCTTGTACTTGACTACGACCTTGTCGAATACGACTCCTGCAAAGGGAATTACGGTGCCATCCGGTTGCATGGTGCGGCCCCGTATGTTTTCGACAGATGTGCTCTTCACAACGTAGGGGATCTCGACATCAGCGTAAGATCTTCCAGCTTCTGTAAACACCTTGATGCGGATGAACTCGGTCTGCAGACGCTTCTCGTCGTCGGTAAAGACCTGCCGTTCCAGAATCATTGCGGCCGAGCCAGGGTCGGCAGGGTTCTCGGTGAGCGCTAGATCTTCCTTGGAGACGGCAGGCCAGGCGTCTGCGGCCTGCCCGAGGAGATCGGGGACGAAGGCGAGCAAGCACACGCAGAAGAAGAGAGACTGCGCCAAACCCATGAGATGTCGCATAGACGACCCCTTGAGCATGTCGTAAGTCAGAGGCAGCGATGACGCCAGTGGGTCAGCCGCTTGTTTCCCAACTTCAGAACGTAAGGGACTGGGACGCGAGCTGACCGCATACTGAATGTCGGCGCAATTGTACCTGCAAATAAGAGGAGAGCAATCAAAATCAATACGGAGTCAAGGTCATTTCCCCCGCGGGAAAACAGGCCTGTGTTCATGGATGAGGCGGAGGGATTTTCGCGCTGGCGCAAATGGATTTGAAATCGGAGTAAGAGCCCCAGTCGAAGGTTATGGATGCGTGCTCGAGTCTGAGGCCGGAGCGAAGGCTGGAGCTGTATGCGCCGTGATCATCCATGACCAACTGCGGGCCCTGCCAGTGGCCAAAGAGGTCGAAGTAACCGCGATGCTGGCCGAGATCGATGGCATTCCACTCATTGAGGCGAAATCCGATCTGGCTGCCTTCGGTGGTGCTCCAGCCGTTATAGATTGTGCCGGATAGCTTCAGGCGTTCTATTGAGCCCGGGGCCGTACACAACCAGCCGTTACCCTGCACGCCGCCGGTGGGGCGCAAGCCAGCGGAGTGAAGCCGCGAGAAGTGGGACGAGGGATAGAAGGTAATGTAGAGGGGATAGGTTCCGTTTTTCGTGACCAGCTTGCCGTATCCGGACCAGGTCAAGAACGGAGTCCAGCGGCCGCCGATGTGAAATGACCACGGGCTGGTGATGGCGGCCACCGCATAGACGACGGCTACGCCAAATAACAATGCTGCGAAAACTCTGGTCAGACATCCAAAGCGGCGAGCCGTCGACATGCGCGGCAGTATATCCCGGTTCGGACTCTGTACGAGGGCTATTGGTGGAGATTAGTTTCTGGCAGCATTTACAAAGAGTTGACAACTGCACGAGTTAGGGGATGCTAGACCGATGATATGCGGGATTTAGAATCGGCCACGGTGGAATCGGTGTCGGACATTGGTATCAGGCTGGCTAAGTTATCGGATTGCGACCAACTGGTGCGTATGCGTGAGGCGCTCTGGCCTAAGACTTCCGCCGAGGAGCATGCACGAGAAGTTATAAAACTTCTCGAAGGCGAGGCTGTTGTAACGCTGCCTCTGATCATTCTGGTTGCGGAGGCGAGTGATCAAATCCTGGCTGGTTTCCTGGAAGTTGATTTGCGTTCCCATGCGGACGGTTGCGATCCATCGCGACCGGTCGGCTATGTCGAGGGCTGGTACGTTGCTCAGAATTATCGGCACAAGGGCATAGGCAGGAGACTACTAGCTGCGGCAGAAGATTGGGCACGCAGCCAGGGGTGCGTGGAGATCGCTTCGGATACGTGGGTCGATAACGAGGTGTCGCAACGGGTGCATGAGGCGCTGGGGTACGAGGTGGTGGACCGATGCGTGCATTATCGTAAGACGTTGTGATGTGGAGCGGGGTCGCGGGCCCAAGTTGCGCGCGTGCAATTCAGCTTACGCAGAGCGAGTAACCCCGTATACGCGCGGCATGCTTTCTATCTCCGATCGCTTGCGGAGTCGCTATCGGGCCGAGGTTGCCGGTGTTCCCTTTTCTGGCTGGGCGCCTCGGTTCATGAATCTGTCATCATCGATCGGGACGTTTTGCTGAATCGCGTCAAGCTGAATCGTTGAGCGACTTCCGACGCGGGCAATCGTGCGCGTGAAAGGGATTTGCACGCCGGCAACCGCGCGATAGTCTCCATAATCGATTTGTGTGGGATCGAGACCGAGGGGAGAGTCAGCATAACGCACGAGCCGCACTAGAAGGCCAGACTGAACATCGAAGAAAAACTTCCAAGAGGGCTGGCCTTCGCGAGTGCCCACGACCACATAGGCTTCATGACCTTCGACTGCTTCGGGATATTCCAACCGCAGTTCGGGGAAAGTTTCTCTGATGTGTAAGGCGAATTGCAGGTCGGCATCAGCGCGCGCTGCGTCAAGATCGGAGCCGGTGATATCGCGCGTCGGGTGGTGGGGGACTTTGATCCACCCCGAGTTGCCGTTCAGGACCGAAATATTGTCTCCCGCTGGCGTGTGTTGAATGAACAACTCCTTGTTGGGAGTCTTATCGAAGAACTCCACGGGAAAAGATTTTCCGTCGAACTGCATTGTGCCAGTCCCTACCCGCGTAGTGATTTTCTCCAGCGCCGCGGCCCCGCCGATTGCGCGAACATAGTTGTCGATGATCTGATCGGGAGTGGGTTGATTGGGCGGTGAAGCGACGGTGTCTGCTTTTCCTGGTGCGTTTTCGGCCGCAAGCGCCGGAACATCGCTCGGTCGTGGGGCTCCACGGTGACAGGAATAGCAAGTTACTTCACGGGTTCCGTCGAAGTGGGTCTGATTGATGGCGAACATCATGCGCATCATGCTGCGAGCGGTCTGTTTCGGTTTCTTAGAGTCGTCGTCGAAATGATCTGCGACGTGGCAAAAAGTGCACTGCACGCCCAGCGAGGAAGAGATGAAGCGCATGCTGGGGATTAGTTCATCAGAGGGGATGCTATTCAGCACTTTGAGGTTTTTGAAAACCTCCTCCGCTATTTTCGGCGGGGTAGAAGCCGATTGGGGTTGAGAGGGTGAGTGTTGGTTTTGTGCGGAGCGAACCTTTTCAGCGAGATCATTGGCCTTGGCTGGATTTCCCTGTTGCCGGTAAAGATCGATCAAGGCGGTGGTTGCCGGCAAGTGCAAAGGATCGAGGGCAACGGCGCGCTCCAGGTGCGTAATCGTGCCATCGATATCTCCAGCCTGCTGGTGGGCGGCGGCGACATTGGTCTCTGCCACGGCAGAGTTCGGGCGCAGCGACAGGACACGCTCAAACGCGAATTCTGCTTCAGAAGGCTGCGTTCCAATCAGTAAGGCTGTTCCTATGGAGGTGAATACTTCGGGATCCGTGGAAAATTCCTGCTGCACTTCAGTCAGCAGACGATATCCCTGAACCAACGAAGTTGCCGAGCGACGCTGCAGGCCTGCACTGATGTAGGCAATGCCAAGGCTGCGCTTCTGTAGATCAGGAGCGGGTTCGCGCCACGGGGCTATCTCTCCGCCGGGAGGGGAGCCGCCGGGTGGAGATTGTTGCGGACGCCGCTGAATGCGGTGATCGGTGAAGGCCGAATGTCCGCCATCCTGAGCGTCTCGCCGTGGCATGTGACATCCGATGCAGTTGCTGTCCGTGCCGGGGTGTGCGGCGGGGAACTTTGTGGTGTGGCAGGTCAGGCATCGGGAACGGTAGTACTCCACGGGTTGCGTTGGCGGGAAGTGTGGGTCGTGGCAAGTCCCGCACCAGAGACGGCCCTGGCTACTCCGGGCGCATTGGCTTAATGCCAGCTGCTCGACATGGCTGATGACTTTGAACGTGCCGGGGGGCGCATCCGGGGGCAAAACGTCGTGATACGTAGTAAATGTATTTTCCAGTCTTTGGCCGGGCTGAAAATCGCGGAACTCCCGCCCGGGATTAAGAACCCGCGTGACGCCCATCAGGTGGCACTGCTCGCAAATGCTGTCGCGGGCGCCGGGCTCCAGTTTTGCCGGATTGACGATCGTGCCGGCTTTCGGGTCCGCAAGATGCCTTCCGCTGGGACCGTGGCAGCGCTCGCAACTGATGGCCGCATCCGGGAACACTGGTTCGCGATACTGATTGTCAGTACCGGAAACGTGAAGTACAGATCCTGCGTGACAAAAGACGCAACCTTCCGCGACTGGTCGTGTGAAATCCGGATCCTGTGTCTTCTCATATCAGGGAGCCAAATCGTATGAACTGCGACTCTTATAAAAAGCGATGGGAGATTGGAAAAGGTGCCCGGCGATGTCGACCAAATACCCGCTGGCATGGTTGCCGGAGCCGATTACGTAGTCGATTTGGAAGTTGCTTATTACTCCGCCAGTCTCCAAGCGCTGCCAAGAGCCGGTCGGCAAGGAGTAGGCGGTGATCTTTCCGTTTGGGATCGCAACGGTGCCGGCTGGTTCCTGGCTGGCGCGGCGGAGAGAGTGGGCCATCGCGGATTGGGCGTAGCCCTCGACCTCAGCAGAATGGCAAACCTTGCAGCGACTGGCGCCCTCGGGCTCCTTAACCATGGGTGGCGCCTTCGTCTGCATGTCCGCGGGAGTGGCCTTGCTGCTTTGTGTCTGCGCGAGTCCGGGATACATGAGACCGAGAAGCAGAACAAAGGTCGCCAAGTATCGGATTTTTCGTTCCCCCATAAATCTCTGGCCAATCAGACAAACGTCTGACTTGAGCAAATGCGCTTTCGCGAGACGCCCCGGTGTAGCCTACTCTATCCAAATCAACCGTTGCTGAACACACCCGGCGAGAGAAAAACCGAGCTTTTGCTGTTGTGACTTGGGTTTTCTGGTAAGCTCCTGCGGATGCGTTGGCGCGTCTGTGGGAGCAAAGGAAGTTCCGCCACCTGAGCCACGCCTAGCATGACGGGCCCCGGCTGTAGTGCGGAATTTCTCGCAGCACCATCTCGAACCTGATCTCGGCTCGATCGTGAAGAGTTGGTGCCAGGAGGTTGCAATGCGCTGGTCGGTCCGTCGTCTCGCGGGGAGGGCGCGTGTTATATCTTTGCTTTCCTTCCTCCCGCTCTTGTTCTTCCTCCTGAGCGCCGCCGGTTCCGCGCAGACGGTACGCCGAGGGCCGTCGCCGAGGGCACATCGGCCTCACCATCCTGATTTCTCCGATAGCGGGAGCGTTGAGGTGTCACCGGGAGATTGGTCCCAGCTGGGCCGGTTGCAGCGGTATAAGCCCGAGCCCTTCTGCTGTAGCGATTTTGGCGGCGCGGTTGCGATTTCGGGGGACACGGTCGTCGCCGGAGACACGGAATTTCCACTCAGTCCAGGCGCTTTCGTTTTTGTGAAGCCGCACAGTGGCTGGAAAAACATGCTTTTCACGGCGAAGCTCAACGCTCCGTTAGGCGGACCCTATTTTTTAACCTCATGCGTTGCAATTGACGGCGACACGATCGTGGCAGGCACGGGCGAGAGCGTCGCGTATGTATACGTGAAGCCGGAGGGCGGTTGGTCTGACATGTATCCCACAGCGATTCTTAGTATCGGGGACTTGGAAAATGGATTCGAGTGTTCGGTGGCGATCAGTGGGAACACAATCATCGTGGGGTATACGGTCAACAACCAGTACTCCGGAGCGGTCAATGTATTTGTGAAACCGGCGACTGGCTGGCACGATATGACACCCACTGCGACCCTGACCGCTTCTGATGGACAGCCTTACGATGACTTTGGCATGGCCGTTTCGATCAGCGGCAAGACCTTTGCTGTGGGCGCAACGCAATATGCGGCGGCTGGCAAGGCCTATGTATTCGTTGAGCCACCGGCCGGTTGGACGAGCATGACACAGACTGCTGAACTTCGGGCTAGTGACGCAGCGCAGGGTTCCGAATTTGGATTTTCGATCTCAACCTCCGGTGAAAGTGCTGGTCGGATCTCGGGGCCTCTCTGACCTTGTCGCGGCATACATGTTCGTCAAGCCTGAAGGCGGTTGGGTCGATATGACGGAAACCGCCAAGCTTACACCCGCTGACCGCCGCTCCTTTAGTGGATATGGGGTTTCGGTCGTCGTGAGTGGCAAGACGGCGGTGGTGGGATCGCCGTATCGGTCAAGACGGTCGTTCGGAGAGGCCGGCGGAGCTTACGTATTCACAGAGCCGAGCGGCGGGTGGCGGGATATGACGAGCAGCACGGTAGTAACCGGGTCCGATGCGCGCTATGAAGCCGACTTCGGCACCGCCCTCGCCATGACTGGGAATCTGGTGGTGGTGGGAGCGCCGGGACATCCTGCAACGTTTGTCTTTGGCCATCCTTAGTTTGTCCGTTGGTCTGCTCGGACGGCTTCGCGGCGGCGGCGAGTTAACGATAAAGAGATGGAGGAGAAGATGTTGAACTCCGACGTGAATGGCAAGCGTTCGATTCCGCGAATCAAGAGTCCAACACCACTCCCGGAAAACCTGAACCGGCGGCTGGCGAGCTATGCGATGGCGGCGGCAGCGGCAGGGGTGGCAACGCTGGCATGCGCGGGTCCAGCGGAAGGTGAACCAGTCTGCAAGAACATTTCGATACAGCTTTCCGATACCACAACCTTCACTCTGAATCCCGGGAAACAGATCGCGGGAGCGTTCAACATCGCGCAGACTACGTTCAGTTCGTTTCCATCGAGCGGCTACTACTATTTCTGGTGGAATCGCGGCTTCTTCACTCCAAACTCGGCGGGTGCGAACGTTCTGGTAGACGATAACGACCTGGTTGCCGATGCGGCGGCTGGAGCCTTGATCGGTCCGGCCGGGAAGTTTGGGAAAGGCCAGTCGTACGGAATGATGTTTACGTACGGCAACGGAACGTGGAGTGATCGCGCCCACGGCACTTTAAAGAAGCATCGGGGAAATCTCAACCTGCGGGACGTCAACTACATCGGTTTTGAGTTTCTGCTGGCCGGGAAGATTCACTATGGGTGGGCACGACTACAAGTGACGTTTGTCCGCCCCCAGTACTACCAAACAAAGGCACACATCCATATTCTCGGCTATGGATATGAGGCCGCGCCCAACACTGCGATCGCGGCGGGCAGTTGCGGGGCAGAGTCGGCGGAGAACACTATCGGCAAAGGCCCCAGTCACGCGAACGGTGACTCTTCTGTCGGGGAGACGGGCACAGGATCCAGCGTGCCTAAGAAGGCTACGCTAGGGATGTTGGCGGGCGGCAGCGCAGGGCTTCCGTTGTGGCGCAAAGATTTTGAGCAATAAGGGATCGTGATGGCGCCGGTATTATCCAGGGCGAGGGACCGAAGCCGTGAAGACGCGTCGACTAAAGGTTCGCAATCAACTCGGGCGAGTGGCGGTCCAGATTTTTGCCGCCAATGAACGAATCAACCAGACTCTGATCGAACAACTTGACCCTGACGCCTGGAGAGCGAAACCGCCGGGAAAAGCGCGCAACATTGCGGCGATCTTCACGCATATGCACAATGTGCGCTGTAAGTGGGTGAGGCTGACGGCTCCGCACTTGAAGGTTCCGCGACAGCTGAACCGTGCGGACTGCACGCCGCAGCAGGCCCGGGCAGGATTGGCAGAGAGCGGCGCACGCTGCGGGGAGATGCTTGCGGAGGCGCTGGGCGGTGGAGGACGCGTCGAAAAGTTTCTCAGAGACGGCTGGGCGAAGGCGTGGCCGGCTGGTCCGGAAATGCTGTGCTACATGCTTTGTCACGAGGCGCACCATCGTGGACAGGTGTGCACGCTGGCGCATCAGATGGGATTTCCGTTGCCGAAAGAAGTGGGATACGGCATGTGGAATTGGGAGAAAATGTGGAGAGAGTCTGGGGCGCGGATGGGGCTCGGCGTCGAGTCTTAGGAAATCATTGATGTTGTTTTGTTTCGTCCGGACTCACAAATGAAGAACAGAGATCGCGCCTATCACAATTGACAGGTTTCTGTTCCGGTTGACAAGGTAGGCTGACTCCTGAGCAGCGCTCGGGGGAGAAGCTGTTCAACTAACGTCCCACGACACTCGGAGTCTGGGGCGTTTTGTTTTGTATCAGCGGCGGAGGCGGCAAGGTGATGCGAACAAGCTACGCTAACAGCGGAAGTTGGCTACCGGGGGTCTCGCCGGAATCTTCGGCGGGATCGGCGAACCGGCGGAGCTCGGGATATTTCTGGACGAGGGTTGGCGGGGCCACGACTCGCTTGCCCGTTACCATTGCCTTCAACTCAAGGGCGTTGACTCCGGCCTTGCTCTCGAAGTGATTATTGGTGATCACGTAGGTCGTTTGCGCCTTGGCAGCAACGTTTTCGATGCGTTCTTTCCATCCGGCGAGCTCTTTCTCACCGTAAAGATAGTTGTAGCGGTCGTCGCGGTTGTCGGAGTCGAACCACTGATCGTAGTTGCGCCCGTGGAGTCGAACGTAGGCGATGGGCGCGGTGACGTGTTCGGTCGGGGCAAGCGAACGGCCGAGGACGGGCTGATCGATATTGCAGAAGGCGACATTCTGGTGCGCGAACGAGGCGAGAGTTTCGGCGTTGTCCCAACTGGAGTCGCGCACTTCGACGACGCGGGGATACTCGATGAACTGGCGGAGGAGGCGATCGAGATATTCGCGGTTGAGCGAAGTGTTCTTGAACGACAAAGGGAATTGAATGAGGAGGGCGCCGAGACGTCCGTCATTGGCGAGGACGTCAAGACCCTCACGGGTGCGAGCTTCGTCGTCGTCGGTGGGACGGATGGTCGCGGCGGAGGTAGGACCTACTACCGCAACGGGGGAGTGGGTGAAGGCGCGATACAGCTTGGCCGTGAACAGAAAATTGGGGTTCACGGCCGCGACCCTGCGGCACCAGAGCTTGGCGAGCTGGGGCTTGATCGGTCCGTAGAAAGACGTGTTGATCTCGGTGGTGTCGAAAAAGCGGGCGAGATATTCAAGAGGATGCAGCTTGCGGTGCTGCATCCCGGATGGATAGAAGACACCTTCCCAATCTTTGTAGGACCAGCCAGCGGTGCCGAAGCGAATGGTGTTCGGCTGGGGCTGAGGCAGGCGGACTTGTGCAGAGGATCCCATGAGTGGAATCGCAGACGGAGGGCAGGGCAAGATTAGCACATGGGGCGCGGAATGGGTGTTCACGAAGGAACTTGTGGGGAGATGTGAATTATGGAAGATCGTGGATATGCGAAAAATAGTGCTTTGGGCTTTGATTTTGGGGATGGCCACAGCTCCATTCAGTAATGCGGCGGCACAGGAGGAATCGGACTCCGCCAAGGTGCGTGCGCTGGAAGTGCGATTAATGGAGTCTTACAAGCAGCGGCAGATCGATCTATTGGCTTCGCTGTTGGACGACGACTTCGTGATTACGTTTGAGGACGGGAGCATCTACGGAAAGACGGGATACATCAGCTACAGCGCGACGCCATCGGTGCGTGTAGATGTAGCGGAGATGTCGGATGTGAAGATTCGAATGCACGGCGACACCGCGATATTGACGGGGGCGTATCACGAGCGGGGGGATAACAAGGGGAAACCTTACGACTACCGCGACCGGTTCACTGATGTCTGGATGAAGTCCGGGGGGAAGTGGCGGCTGGTGGCGTCGCACTATGGGGTGCCGACGAAACCGTAAGTCTGATGCACTATTGCGCAGGAGCCTGTTGCGCAGAGAGAGTTTGATTGAGTTGACTGGCTAACTGATCGGCCTGCTCGTTGGAGATTTCGACCTGGCCATCGAGAACAACGCTGAGGCCACCCACGCCCAGATCTCGGAATCTTGCGCTCTGGATGTTGGCTGAGTTGCGCACTGCCGGCGGAAGTGCTGTCCCGAAATCCATTCCGGCGCGCCCCGCGGACAGCAGCGACTGGGCGGCCCCGTCTTGTAGATCCTCACCCAACGCCCCCGAGTGCAACACCTCGCTCAACATACCCGAAGCATCGATGCGGCCGAAAGCGGCGCTAACCGCCAAAGTGTTCGGCTTCTGTTTTTCTATCGCGGCCGCCAGCTTAATCTCGACGGTTCCTTCGCTCTCGGCCAGTTCGGTGGAAGTCGGTTGACCTGAGTTGCGGAGACACATCCAGCGTTCGAAGTGCAACCGCACGACCAGCAGGCTTGCGGGCGCCGCGGGCGTAAGGCTGGCTTGCTGGATAGCGACGCGTTGTCCGCAGGTCTCAGAGGAATCGAGTTGGGTGCGCAATAGGCTGGTGATGTTTTGTTGCAGCTCGGTCAAATCCGCTATCAACTCGAGTTTGAAGATGCGCTGGCTGCCCTGTGCCGAGATCTGCGAAAGGGATCCCGAAACTGCGACCGGGATCATAAGATTCTGCACCCTGACGGAAGTCTTTACCTGAGGAAGGGTGAACGCCAGGTCCTGGCCCGTCGCCAGAGTGACGCTCATTTCCCTTCCCAGCGCGAGTTGCTGGTTGTAAAAATCGGTGAGCGCTTTGTCGAGACTCTCGACATGCGGAGTGATTTCGGGGGCGGCCACCTTCGCGTCAAGACTCTGATCCAGTCTCTTCTGTTCCTGGTCCAGGTCAACGTCCGCTTTGGCCAATCTCTTGACGATATCTTTCAATCCAGCCTTTTGCGCGGCCGAGAAGCCCTCCGAGAACTTCTTGTTTCCGATGCGCACGTTCCCGAGAGCGTGATCCAAGGACTCACGCCGGCCAGAATCGGGAGCGACATTTTCCTTGCGCAACTGCTGCAGAACCGATTGCACCTCCGCTTGCGCGGTTTCGGTACTTTTGATCAGGGTCTGAAACTCCGCGACTTGCTCGCTGGTCGCCTGTAGGGCGAGAACCTGGTGAAAATCTTTTAGGCTATCTTTTTCGTCGATGCCGGTTGGGCGGCTGATCCCGCCGATGCCACCTCCACTGGCCATACCGTGCCCACCGTGGCGCTGTGCATTGGCTGCGGTAGAACAGGAGAACAAGACACAACCGAGGACTAAACCGTTGATGGCGGAGAACGAAATCCCTCTTCGAAGCATGACTCAAGTCTCCGGACAAACCGTCTGTAGACACTACGGCAACAGCCCAGAATGGCGGCGACCCGAGACCGCTCGTCAATCAGGCCAAATCGGCGATCTGGCCAGCGACGTTGTTTGCAGATTTGCGCATGCGCTGGAAAAAGCCACCATTTTTACAGTTCTTTGCAAATTTCTACATTCGTGTGTGGGCATCCAAGCAGACTGCACAAATCCCGCTCGACTACTCCAGTGACAACACAACCCAATAGACGCCGTGGGATAGGCGTCGGTGCGGGCATAGCAGGTGCCGATGGACAAGGTGTGTAGGTTGTGGCTGGAGAGAGCGTGGGCGGCGCTGCTGGGCAACGTTGCGGGGTGCAGGCTGGTGTATGTGAGTACGGTGAAGCGTTCGGCCACTTTGCGGACAGGAGCGGTGCCCAGTTTGTCGGCCTGGGCCATGGAGCAAGCGGCGTCATCGGCGGTGAGAAGGTCGCGACGCTGCAATTCGGGGCGTCCACTGTGGCGACGCCTCTCGTTCACAGAGGCGGCAATGCGGTCTTTCACTTCGACGGGAGAATAGTTGGGAAGGGCATGGCCGAAATCTTGGACGATATACAAGCGGTCTCCGCTACGAACCACGCCCAGCCCGATAACGTTGTAGGCCGAGTTCAGCAAGTTCGTGCGATGCGGTGGTGACAGCATGAGATGTTCGTGTCCGTGCTGCGCGTCATAATCGAGGGCAACGTTCTCGCCTTCCTGGTCGAGTTGGAGATCGGTCGTGGCGGCCAGACGCGAAGAGAGAGAGGGCTCTCCGGGAAATTGATGCGAAAGCTGGCGGGCTTCAAACATGGCCAGAGCATGGGTGCGGGCCGCACGGGAGAGTCCGGCGTCGAGGGTTAGGGGAGGCGCTCCGGCTTGGCGGCGCGACTGGTTGGCCAGCGCGAGAAGCTGAGCTTCGGTCTCAAACTCGTCGCTGTCAAAGGGGATGTCGGGAGCTCTTGCGGCGGCCGTCTTCAGCGTGGGGTGTTGTCCTTGAGGAGCGGATCGGGAACCTTCGTCGGCGGAAGCCATCAACCGGGTCGTGGGGTGTACGGTCGCGGCGCCCGTACCGAGCACGAACGCCAACACTAGTCTGAGGCCTCTGTGCATCCAGTCTGCCCACGCAACCAGATCCTGGGAGGGATCGTTTTACGCTCAAGCCCCATTGCTGGCTTGAGTCGTTTCGGCGCAAACTTTGTTGCTGGTGCTAGGCTAGGGGTTGGAATTGAGGTCGAGTAGTTACCTGCGTCTATGGAACTAGGGATCAGTGGGGGCATTGGCCTGTTGTTTGGTTGCCTGCTTGCGTGGCTGGCGCTGCGCTCGCGCGCGGCTACGCTGCAGGCTCGTTTGTCATTGACAGAAAAGGAATTAGCGGGCGAAAAGGCAGAACTGGCGCGGCTTTTGCAGGATCAGAGGCAACTTGTGGAGGGGCGGGCCAGGCTCGAGTCGGCGCTGGAATCGGAACGAAAGACCAGCAACGAGAAGATCGAATTGTTGACGAAAACGGGGGATCGCGCTGCCGCCGACCTGCAGAATGCATTCAAGGCGCTCGCCGCGGATGCGTTGAAGAGTAACAATTCTTCGTTCTTGCAGATTGCCGAGGAGCGCCTGAAACGGTTTCAGAGCGAGGCTCGCGGGGATCTGGATGCACGACAGAAAGCAGTCGCTGATCTTGTAACCCCGGTGCGGGAGTCGCTGAGCAAGGTCGATGCGCAGATTCAGCAGATGGAGATTGCGCGGGGCGAGGCTTATGGCGATCTGAAGGCACAGGTGCAATCGCTGATCAGCACGCAGAAAGAATTGCAGTCGGAGACGGGGAACCTGGTGCGAGCGTTGCGCACTCCGAATGTTCGGGGACGGTGGGGAGAAATTCAGTTACGGCGAGTGGTGGAGATTGCGGGGATGCTGCCATATTGCGATTTCGCTGAACAGGAAACAATCACGGGCGAGACTGGGCGGCTGCGTCCGGACTTGGTTGTAAAGTTACCGGGCGGTAAACACGTTGTAGTGGATGCAAAAACTCCACTGCAAGCTTTTCTGGATGCTTTCGAAACCAACGATGAAGAAACGCGGCGCACTTGCCTGGCCAATCACGCGCGCCAGGTGCGCGACCACATTAATACTCTCAGCGGGAAGAAATACTGGGAGCAATTCGAGTCGACACCGGAATTCGTGGTGATGTTCCTGCCGGGCGAGACTTTTTTCAGCGCAGCGCTGGAGCAGGACACCGGGCTCATCGAACATGGCGTGTTGAACCGAGTGATTCCGGCATCTCCAACCACTTTGATCGCCCTGCTGAAAGCGATCAATTACGGATGGAATCAGGAAAAGCTGGCACGCAACGCTCAGGAGATCAGCGCGCTGGGCAAGGAACTGCACGATCGCCTGCGGAAGCTTGCAGGACACATCACCGGAGTTGGCACGAATCTGGACCGCGCGGTCGAAGCCTACAACCAGGCGGTGGGATCGCTCGAAAATCGCGTACTGGTTTCGGCGCGCAAGTTTTCTGAGCTCGGGGCATCGGTGGCGGAAGACATTCCGGAGTTGGAACCGATCGAGACGACAGCGCGAGCACTTTCTTTCGAGTGGGATGACGAACCGATTCTGGATGTGCCGAAGCTCGATGTGCCAAAAAAGGATGAACGCAAGGCGGGATAGATCGGACTATTTGAAGCCGCTGAACTGGACAACGTCGGTGTTGTTATAGCGAGCACGGGTAATGGCGAGTTTCTTTCCGTCCGGGGACCAGGCATAGGCTGGGAGCGAAGCGGGCTCCGAGTCGAAGTGGGTCAGTTGTACGGGCGAGCCACCGTCCAAGGGCTGCAGGTAGACGTTCTGGACGCTACCGGTAGTGTTGTGGACAAATGTGAGGGCGCGGCCACCCGGCGCCCAAGCGAGTTGAGTCCAGGTAAATGTTGGCGACAGCTGAATCTCTTTCACGATCGATCCGTCTTGTAGACTCTGGAGCACAATCTTCGACTTCGCATTCGCGCCCTGACCCTCGGTTTTTCCGTATGCGATCAATTTTCCATCGGGTGAGATGGGTGGACTGAACTGGGTTCCGCGAGCCAAGTCCACAGGCGTGCCACCTTCAATTGGAATTTTGAGGATGTGCGGCAAGGGATCATTGGGCAGCATCCCGTTGAAAACGACCCATCTGCCGTCGGGCGTGCAGTATCCCTTCTCTTCGTCTTTCCCAGACGTGAGTTGCTTCAACTCGCCGGTGGCTGTGTTCAACCGCCAGAGATTGGGCGAGTTATTTTCAAGCACACGGGAGATCACGACGAGGTCTCCGGGGCCGCAGGCGTTGGGAGCGAAAATCAAGTCGTCGTGTTCGAGCAAGCGCGTTCGACTGCTGCCGTCGGGTCCGCTGAGGTAAGCGCGGAAAGCTGAATCGCGCTGGAGGAGTTTGCCACCCGCAGTCCAGGACATTTCGTATCCAGTCGCTTGTTCGGTGGAGATAGGCTTCAACTGCCAATTGGTCTTGTCATTGAGGGCAGCGGGAACGTCGGCGACGAAGATGGTCGCCTGCGCGTGCGACTGGGTGGTGACGAACGACTTGCCGTCCGCGGTCACGCTGAGAGAGACGTAGTCACTCAAGTCGTTGGTGATTTTGAAGGGCTCGCCGGCAGGATAAGGTTGAAACCAGATTTGGGAGCGCAGGCCGCCGGATTTTTCCGCCGCGGCGAAGAACAATCCGGAAGAGTCGGGCAACCACGCGACGGACCGAATTATCGTGAAAAGAGGAAATTCGTTTACCACTTGCCCGTCGGGCTTGAGCACATGAATGGAGGTGATTGTGCTTTTGTCGACGCCAAAGACACCGACCGCGATGAGGTCGGATGTAGGGGACCAAGACGGATCAGTACACAGCCCGGTGGCTCCGGTTTGCCGACGAAAGATGACCTGCTCCCCGGTGCCGTCGACATTCGCAATCAGGAGTTGGTCTTCGTTTTTGTCCTGAATAGAGCGGCGGTAAACCATACGCTTGCCATCCGCCGAGAAGGAGACTGCGCTGGCGACATCACTCAAAACCGGGCGCGACTCCCCGCCCAGAGCGGGCACGCTGTAGAGGTTGACGTTATTCGGATTGGCTGGATCGGCGTGGTCGTAGTAGAGATAGTTACCATCGGGCGTGAATGTGGCACCAGCGCCGAAGAAACCGGTCTGCGGGGGAACAACTGTGACTTCACTGCCGGTGGCTACTTGTTTGACGCGCAGACTGCGCTCGCCTTCGCGCCTGCCGTAGGCTAACAGGCGGCCGTCGGCAGAAATGCTAGCGAAATCGATGACCTGTCCGTGTTCGGTGAGGGGGCGGATACTGAGATTCCGAGTATTGATGGTGGGAGAACTCTTGCTGAGGAGCTTGTAGACGCCGAATGCACCTGCGATGGCGAGAGCGACCAATCCCAGCGCGAATGCGATTAGAACTCCTTTATGGCGGCGGGCTTCGGCGATCAGCAAGGACGACGACGAAGCCGAGGACGCCGAGATGGCGGAGTTTGTCGGAGCAGGCGCCACCGACGAGGAACTCTCTACCACGACTCTTCCCGATTCGGTTTCGCGCTTGAGGCGCTTCAAGTCGGCGCGCAGTTCGGAGGCGTGCTGATAGCGCAGATCGCGATCCTTCTCGAGCGCTTTCTGGATGATGCGTTCGAATTCCGCGGGAACTTCGGGGTTGAGGCGCACGGCAGCAGTCGGGGACTTGTGCAGGATCGCGTCAATGATGTCGCCGGAACTTTCGCCGCGAAAGGGCACGGTGCCGGTGACCATTTCATAAAGCACGGCTCCGAATGAGAAGAGGTCGGTGCGTGCGTCCAATTCCCTGCCCCGCACTTGTTCCGGAGACATGTAGGCTACGGTTCCCAACATGGCGCCGGGGCTCGTGAGGTGTTCTTCATTCACCAGATTCTCGGGCATGGTGGCTGTAGCACCGTCGGAGACCCGAGTGCCGGCAATCGATACTTTAGCTAGTCCAAAATCCAAGACTTTGGCGTGACCTCGCTTGGTGACGAAGAGATTCGCGGGCTTGATGTCGCGATGAACGATTCCGCCTTCGTGGGCGGCATCGAGGGCGTCGGCGATTTCGATGGCGAGAGTGAGGACACTTTCCATTTCCATGGGACGTCCGGCAATGCGATGCTTCAGCGTCATGCCGTCAAGACATTCCATGGCGATGAAGGTCTGGCCATGCTGATCGTCGATCTCGTAAATGGTGCAGATATTGGGATGGTTGAGAGCGGAGGCCGATTTGGCTTCTCGCTGGAAGCGGCTGAGAGCTTGGGGATCTTTGGCGACATCGTAGGGTAGGAACTTGAGGGCAACGAAGCGGCCGAGTTTAACGTCCTCGGCCTTGTAGACGATACCCATGCCGCCACCGCCGAGTTTTTCGACGATGCGGTAGTGCGAGATGGTTTGGCCGATCAAGCGGAAGGATTCCGGTGTTTGGGTCGCCCCATCTTACGAACGCGGACTTAGGTCGTCAACGGGAGGGGTGGGGAGTAACTGGAAGCAAACTCCTAAGCGTAAGAAACACAAGGAGAACAGCTTACTGAATTTCACATAAACGTCCCAAAAAGCGTAGTAGGTGTTCGAAAATGCATCTATAATTTCAGAAGTCGCTTGGTTTACAGGACTTAGCCGCTGAGAAAAGGGGCCGGACGTGGCAGCGAAGTTGCTCATTGATGAAGAGTGGAGGTCTTCCACGACTCCTCAGCCCCCTGCGGGTTCGGGGCCAGCACCGAAGCCCATGAATCGGGAAAGCCAAGCTCGTTTTGTCGCAGTCGTCCTGTTCTTGTTGACGGTGGCTGCCGTCGTGTTTGCCGGTTTCAACTTCCAGAAGGAGCGGGAGTCGACCGCGCCGGACGATGGCGTGTGGTGGGTGGAGCACAGCGGCCGCCTGATTGCCGAGCGGGTTGACCCGAATGGTCCGGGTGCAAAGGCGGGTGTGAAGTCGGGCGACCAATTGGTTTCCGTTAACGGCCAGGAGATCAAGAGCACCCCGGGACTGGAGCGGCAGCTTTACAACACCGGCGTGTGGTCGAAGGCTACTTATTCGCTGATCCGCGCTTCTGTGACTCTCGACTCGAATGTCATTCTGGCACCTGCGGATCGATCTCTAAACAATTCCTTACGGTTAATTGCCCTGATCTATCTGGGCATCGGTATTTATGTTTTGTTGCGGCGCTGGACGGCGCCAGGTTCCACGCATTTCTATATTTTTTGCTTGATCTCGTTTGTCGCCTATTCGTTCAAGTACACCGGCAAGCTGAACGACTTCGACTGGACGATCTACTGGAGCAACATTGTCGCGTGGGTGTTGCAACCGGCGCTGTTCCTGCATTTCGTTCTCACATTCCCTGAGAAAAGACGATTCGTTCGAAAGCATCCATGGTTGCTGGCTTTGGCATACCTGCCAGGAGCCTTGCTGTTGGGTCGCCACATCATCGCGCTGCGCTTAGCGCAGGCGACGGGCTACCTGCGCTGGGACATGGATCGGCAGGAAATGACTTATGGAGCCGTGCTGTTCGTAGTGGCAGCGGGCGTCCTGTGGTACAGCTACCGACTGGCCAGCACGACGATTTTGCGCCAGCAATTGAAGTGGGTAACGCGCGGGACCGTGCTGGCAATTGTGCCCTACACACTGTTTTACGTGCTGCCCTACCTGATGGGTTCCCTGCCAAACACGACCATGAAGTTGTCGGTGCTATCGCTGGGATTGCTGCCGCTGACCTTTGGCTATGCGATCTTCCGCTATCGACTGATGGACGTGGATTTGATCTTTAAACGCGGTGTGGTCTATACCCTTGCCGCGGCGGCCGTGGTGGGGATGTACTTTGGATTGGTGGCGGGAGTCGCCACGCTGGTTCACATGCGGCAACCCGGGACCGGGCCGATGGGACTGATCCTGGCGGTAGTGGTGACGGCGCTGTTGTTTGATCCGGTACGGAAATGGATTCAGGATCGCGTCGATCAGTTCTTCTATCGCACAGTGTATGACTATCGTCGCACGTTGATTGAGTTCGGACGCGAATTAGGCTCTGAAACAGATTTGAATGCGTTGTTGTCGTCAGTATTGGATCGCCTGTCGCGCACGCTGGCTGTCGACCGCATAGCAATCTTCCTGCGGGCGAGCGAGGAGTCCGGGGATTTCGTCATTGCCAAATCCATGGGCATGAATCCCACGGGGAAGCTTGATCTGACATTTCTGAGCGCGCCCAGGCCTGAGCCTGCGGGCCACATGTTCTTCGAAAATACGCACCAGGTTCCGCGAGAGACGACGGGATCACAGGATGCGATTGCGCGTCTCGACCTGAACTATTACGTTCCCTGCCGGGCACAGCAGAAGACGGTTGCCGTGCTGGGGTTGGGGAAGACCACGAAGGGCGACTACCTATCCAGTGAAGACATCGAGTTGCTAGAGACGCTGGGCGGGTATCTGGGCATCGCGATTCAGAACGGGCGGCTTTACGCATCGCTGCAACAAAAGGTCGCCGAGTACGAGCGACTAAAGGATTTCAACGAAAACATCGTCGAGTCGATCAATGTGGGCGTCATGGCGCTCGACATGGAAGATCGGATCGAGAGTTGGAATTCACAGATGGAAGTAATGTACGCGCTTCCACGATGGCAGACTCTCACGCAACCGGTGCGCAGCATTTTCCCAGCGGAGTTTGTGGAAGAGTTCTATCGCGTCCGGCAGAATGCGGGCATCAACAACTTATACAAATTCCGCTTGCAGACTCCGGCTGGCGAGACGCGCACGGTTAACGTGGCCATCGCGCCCTTGGTGACACGCAAATTCCAGGTGATCGGGCGCCTCGTGATTATGGACGACATCACCGAGCGCGTTGAACTTGAAGGCCAGCTCTCGCAGGCCGACAAGCTTTCCTCAATCGGGCTGCTAGCGGCGGGTGTCGCCCACGAGGTGAATACTCCGCTTGCCGTGATCTCTTCGTACACGCAGATGCTGGCCAAGCAACTGCAGGGCGATCCCCAGAAGTCGGGATTGCTGGAGAAGATAACGCGGCAGACGTTCCGGGCATCGGAGATCGTGAACAACCTGCTGAATTTCTCGCGCACCAGCGGGACGGAGTTCGCAGACGTCGACATCAATAAAGTCATAACCGACACGCTGGCGCTACTGGAGCACCAGTTCAAGACAGCGAAGGTGCAAGTGCAGGCGGAGCTCACGCCGGGAATTTCGGCGATCCAGGGAAATCCGGGAAGACTGCAGCAGGTATTTTTGAATCTGTTCCTGAATGCGAAAGACGCCATGCCGGGCGGCGGGAAGCTGAGTGTCGCTACCAGCAACGGTGACATGGTGAGCGTAAAGGTTTCCGATTCTGGGTCAGGCATTGCGCCGGAACACATTCAGCGAATTTACGATCCGTTCTTCACCACCAAGACCGCACCGAAAGAGGGCCAGAGCCGGGGAACCGGGCTGGGGCTCTCCGTGACTTACGGCATTATTCAAGAACATGCAGGCAAGATTCGAGTGGAAAGCAATCCGGGATCCGGGACCACGTTTGGCCTGGATTTCCCCCTGAGCAGGAAGGCAGTCCATGTCTGAAGCAGCAGTCATTACGCGCGGGACGTTGAACGCGAATCCGTCGCCCGCCGGTTCGGTGCTCATCGTTGATGACGAGGCCGAGATCCGTGAATCTTTGCAGACTCTGCTCGAAATGGAAGGGTTCGAAGTCGAGACGGCGGACAGCGGTGAAGATGGTATATTGCGCATGGCAGAGCGGCCCTACGATCTGGTGCTGCTCGATCTGACGCTGCCGGGGCGCAACGGCATGGAGATTCTGTCGGAAATTCGTTCTCATGACTCGCGCCTGCCGGTGATCATGATTACGGCTTACGGCACCGTGGAGAACGCGGTGCGCGCCATGCAGTCAGGCGCCGCGAACTTCGTGCAGAAGCCGTGGGACAACGAAAAGCTCCTCGCGGACGTACGGGCGGCAGTGGGATGGCGCCGCGCCGAAGAAGAGAACGTCCAACTTAAGCGCGCGCTCAAGCAACGGTACAACTTCCAAAACATCGTGGGTAAGAGCGAGCCCATGCTGAAGATTTTTGACCTGGTCGCGCAGGTCGCGAACAGCCGCTCGACCGTGCTGTTGCAAGGGGAAAGTGGTACCGGCAAAGAAGTGATTGCGAAGGCCGTTCATCTGAACTCTCCGCGCCGCGACAAGCCGTTCGTTCCGGTGAACACGGGATCGATGCCGACGGACTTGCTGGAGTCGACGCTCTTCGGGCACGTGAAGGGAGCGTTCACGAGTGCCATCGCTTCGAAGAAGGGACTGTTTGAGGTCGCTGACAAGGGGACGCTATTCCTCGATGAAATCGCGACAATGGGACTGGAGACGCAAGCCAAAATCTTGCGCGTCTTGCAGGACCGGCGATTCATGCACCTGGGTGGAATTCAGGAAGTGCAAGTGGATGTTCGAATCATCGCCGCGACGAACATCGATCTGCGGCAGATGGTGCGAGAGGGACGTTTTCGCGAGGATCTTTTCTACCGGCTGAACGTGATTACGGTAGAACTTCCACCGTTGCGGCAGCGAAAGGAAGATATTCCTCTGCTGGTGGAATTCTTTCTCAAGAAGTATGCGGAAGAAAATGCACGGCCCGCGCCACGCATCACGCCGGAGGCGCTGCGCCCATTGATGGCGTACTCGTGGCCTGGGAACGTGCGCGAACTGGAGAACGTCATTGAACGCGCCGTCGTGCTGTCTTCCGGGCCCGAGATCAGCATGGATTTGTTACCCGAGTCCATGATGGGACGCGGCTCTTCGCTGACACTACACGAGGCGCCGTCCGATGCTTCGCTGTTCGAGATTCTGGAAGACGTGGAGCGGCGGATCATCACCGACATGCTGGAACGGTGTAACTGGAACCAAACCGAAGCGGCGGAGCGATTCCATGTTCCGCTTTCGACGCTGAACCAGAAGATCCGGCGGCTGAATATTGAGATTAAGCGGAAGGGTCGAGGTTAGAAGGCGACCCGGATGCGGGACCTGAGCCCAGCAGCAACAAAATCTGCCGCCGCTTCCATTTCTGAAGGATGAAGCCCGATCCGGGGTCTGATTCTCGACAGCTTTCTCTGTTATAGTTCGGTCAAGCCGGTGCAAGCTCATGGGGCGCTGGCGCTCCGAATCGCATGGAAATAATTTCGCCCACGGAATTTGCCAAGCAGAAGATTCTTGCGGTTCAGGAATACACCTTGCTGGCCGCGCAATCCGTGGGCAACCTGTTTCGCAAACCTCTCTATTTTGCAGATATGGTGCAGCAGGCAGACCTGATCGGGGTCGGGTCGCTGCCCATCGTGGTGCTAACTGGTTTTTTCACGGGCGGCGTGCTGGCGCTGCAAACTGCCAACACATTGCAGCGGTTCGGCTCCATCACACTCATTGGCCAGCTGGTTTCGACGTCGATGGTTCGCGAATTAGGACCGGTACTCACTGGGCTGATGGTTGCCGGAAGAAATTCCTCGGGCATGGCCAGCGAACTTGGATCGATGGTGGTGACCGAGCAGATCGATGCGATGCGCGCGCTGGGCACCGATCCGATGAAGAAGCTGGTGACGCCGCGTGTGACCGCCACCGTGTTCATGCTGTTCTTCCTCAGCATTATTTCTGATTTGGTCGGCCTTGCCGGGGGATTGATGGTCGCGAAGCTGTTTCTCAGCCTCGACGCGCGCCAGTACTGGAGCAATGCGTGGCAGGTACTGGTGTTGCAGGACGTGTTCATGGGATTGCTGAAGCCGGTGATGTTCGGTTTCATTATCGCGACCATCGGCTGTTACTACGGCATGACAGCGCGCGGGGGCACGCAAGGCGTGGGCCGGGCGACGACGCAGGCGGTGGTGGCTGCGTCGGTGCTCATCCTGGTAACCGACTTCTTTGTGACGAAGCTTTTGATTTCGATTTTGTCGTACAGGTAATCCATGTCTGCGCCCACGTTACCGATCGACCAAGCAACCGACGTCAGCCAGCAGACGTCTGGGCCGGCGATCGTATTCGAAGATGTACATCTGTCGTTTGAAGACAACCACGTTCTGCGCGGAGTGTCGTTCCGGCTCTCTGTCGGTGAAACCAAGGCGCTGTTTGGGGTTGCAGGATCAGGCAAAAGCACGATCCTGAAACTGGCGCTCGGACTGCTGTTGCCGGACTCGGGACGAATCACTGTGCTGGGCAACGAAGTCACACAAATGCGAGAGCAGGATCTCTTTCCCATGCGGGGACGACTAGGCATGGTTTTCCAGGAGAGCGCGTTGTTTGATTCGCTGACGGTGCGGGAGAACGTGGCCTACCGACTGATGGAGGAACACGGAATCTACGACGACGAGATCGATGTGCGCGTGCGGGAATCGCTGCGATTCGTGGAGCTGGAACATACGCTGGATCTGTTTCCCTCGGAACTTTCTGGTGGAATGCGCCGCCGGGTGGCGATCGCTCGAGCCATCATCACCAAGCCCGAACTGCTGCTCTATGATTCTCCAACCGGCGGGCTTGATCCCATCACGTCGAACACGATCATCGAGCTGATTATGAAGCAGCGCGATGTGTCCCGCACCAGTTCCCTGCTGGTGACGCATCGCTTGCAAGATGCTTTCACTCTGGCCGCGCACGAATTCGACCCACAAACCAATCAGGTGAAGGTCTTGCCGCGGGGTCAGTACTGCGATGTGCCAATGAGCTTTCTAATTTTGAGAGACGGCAGGGTGATTTTCGACGGCGACATTCGTGAACTGACCCACACCAAGGACGAATACATCAAGGAATACATTTCGTAGGTCGCACCTCGGCCCCTAAGGAAGCCTGGCGAAGCCCTACTTTCCTGCCATTGCTTTCTCCACATCGGCCGCCTTCGAGGGTAGCGCCGCGCTTAGCTTGATCAGTTTGCCATCCGCATCGACGTAGTAATCGTCCTCGATGCGGATGCCGATGTTTTCTTCCGGGATATAAATCCCCGGCTCGATGGTGAATGTCGCTCCGGGGCCGAGGGGAACTTTGTAGTCGCCAACGTCGTGCACGTTGAGTCCGATGTAGTGTCCCAGGCCGTGAATGAAATATTGATCCAGCGGTTGGCCGTGCAGATCTTTACCATGGGCCTTGATGTAGTCCCTGGCGACCTTGTTCAGGGAGACATCAGAATCTCCGCTCAACAATGATTTTCCCGATTGGAATGCGGCGGCCGCCGCCTCCTGCGCACCGAGCACGATGTCGTAGATCTCGCGCTGCCGCGCCGTGAAATGACCGTTCACAGGGAGCGTGCGTGTGATGTCGGCGGCGTACATGGAGTATTCTCCGGCGGCGTCAATCACCACCACATCGCCAGCCTTCATGGTGCTGGTATTTTCCATGTAGTGCAGGACCGTGGAGTTGTGGCCGGAGCCTACGATGGGCGAGTACGCCGGGCTCTCGCAACCACGCTTGCCCCATTCGTACTGCAGGAGAGCGGAAATTTCAAATTCAGGGACGTTCGGCTTGACCGCCTTCATGGCCGCGGCGTGCGCCACAACGGAGGCGTCAACCGCCTTGCGGAGCAGAACGATTTCGCCCACGTCTTTGCTAGTGCGGAGCGAGTCGAGGACTGGCTTGACGTCCTGAAGAATCAGAAAGGCATTCGTCCTTCGAAGAAAGGTGAGCGGCTCCGAACTGGCTGAAGTCTCGCCATCGGAAGCGACATCGGTATAAACGACCGGCCGCCCATTGCCGAGGATTTTGAAGAGTTCCTCGGGCAACTTGGACATGTCTTCGACACGGTCGAAGCCGGTGATCTTCCGAGCCTCGGGATTCTCAGCTCCCAGTTTCGGGCCGGTGAATCTTTCCAGACGCACGTTGTGAGGCGGGAGAAAGAGAATTTCGGAATAGGCGCGTGCCGTGACATTTTCCTTGGCCTCGGTAGCTGGGGCGATGACCAAGGCAACTCCAGGCTCCGTCACCCCGGAGAGGTAATAGAAGTTGTCGTCCTGACGAAATCCATACTTGGCGTCTGCGCCCGGCAGAGGAGCGAAGAGAACGACTACGCCCCCAGCTTTCTTCGTGAGAGCTTCACGGCGGGAGTGGTAATCGGCGCCGGGTTGACGATCGAAGGCGAATGTTAAAGAAGAGAGAGCTAGCAGGGTGATCCAGAGAAGCAGCCACTTCCGCATTCAGATTCCATCCTGTACGAGTTGATATTTGTAGCGAGCCTGCCGTTACTTCGGGGCAGTTGCCAGATTCTTCCCTGCCTGCACGAAGGAATCGACGTTGCTCTTGTCAATAAGATCTGATCCGGTATCGACAAAACTGGGAATCGGCGCAAAGCTATCCTTCGCCCAGTCTCTATCGAGTGATGTCGGCTTGTGATGGTAGAGATTGTCGAGCATCTGCATGCCGACAAAAGCCATGGTGTAAGGCTTCTGCGCGATGGTGGCCGCAATTACGCCCTTCTGAATCCAGTCGATCGTTTCCTGATCGGTGTCCATGGCGATGACGACTTTTCCTGACACCTTATAGCTATTGAGCACGCCCGCGACTTCCTTGCCTGACTGCGCTTCCAGGCAGATGAAGCCATCGACCTTATCCCGCTCTTTGCCGATGATCTGAGTTGTGGTATCGAAGGCGATGCGCGGATCGCCCTGGATGTCGACCACGCGCGTAATCTTGATCTCCGGCGTTTTGGTGAGAGCGTCCTTGTAGCCGCGCAGTCGGTCCTGGAGATTCGACTGGTCCGGCATGGTGAACACAACGACGTTGCCTTTGCCCTTGAGTTCTTGAGCAAGTCGCTGTCCGCCGGTAAAGCCGGCTTGATAATTATTGGTGCCGATAAAGAAGAGACGTTTGCTGGAAGGCGCATCGGAGTCGATGGTGATGACCGGCACCCCGGCTGCTACAGCTTTGTCGATACTGTCTTTCAGGAGCGCAGTGTCAGTGACGCCTACGAGGATGCCCGTCGCTTTCTTCTGTACCGCTTGATCAATGGCATCGCGCTCGGCCTTGGGATCGTAGGTCTGCGGTCCGGTGAAGTCGGTGCGCACCTTCATCTGCGTCGAGGCGTTCGCGAAACCCGCGCCAGCGGCTTTCCAATACGGAACCTGCAAGTTTGCCGACACCAGCACAAAATATTCGTCGGAGTCGTGGGAGGCACCGCAACTGAGGAGTACGAACGACAGGACTGCGACGACGGCGGAGTGGAGAATCCTGCGCGAACGGAGCATCGCATCCTCCTTTCGGAAGATTCCCATCTCGAAGCTTGCGGATTGCATACGAGAATCTTCGGCGACTGGATTGTAAACGAGCGGTCAACCGAAGACCAGAAGTCAGCGCAAGGTTTTGTCGAGGAGACCGGAGATTACCGCATCATCAACTTCTCCGGAAGAGTTGTAGAGAGGAGATCCTGCGGGGTCGAGGACGACCACATGAGGGATGTAGCCACGAAAATATTTTTTCTTGAGGTCATCGTGCGCGGGGGACAGTTTGTGATCAAGATCAATCACCACAAATTGCACTCGGTTCTTGTACTTCTCGTACAGTCCAACCGTGCGCCGGGCCTGGCGCTTGGAGTTGAAGCATCCTTCGCCATAGAGAATCACGTAGGCGGGCTTGCCTGGGACAAACCCGGCGTCCATGCTGTCGCCGGTAATGAGGGGACCATCCTGGCTGTCGCTGGTGTAATCGAGCTTGGAATTCAGCTTCAGATTTTCTCCGGCAAACGCGAACGTAGCCAGGATCAACCAGGCGATTGCCGAGATCGCGATTCGCTTCATACAAAGTCCCCCGCAGACATGGAAATGATTGGAGTTTATCTCAGGGATAAGACCTCTCGAAGGCGAAAAAGTTACAACCAGTATTGGCCCGATGCGGCAGGCCGTGCGCTCACTATACCCCCACCGGGAAGGGTTTAGTGTGCGTGGTAGCGCGCCGGGATGCTCCACCGAAGCGGCCCTGCAGAAGCGACATCAATCCGGTGTACCAGTAGCCCACAACAAACAACAGCAGGAACGGAACTGTTATGTAATTTTCGTTGTCGATGGCGTAGTACACGGTGGCGGCGAAATAGGTACCGATCAGGAGTTCCAGCCAGGGAACCCATCCCAAACGCTTGCGGTACTTGGTGGTGCCGACCCTATCTTGTTTCGAGATGACGCTGTACTTGGGCGTTCGCGCGAAGGCGCTTTCCTTTCCAATGAGCGCTTCAAGCACGGCCTTCGTGTTCGTGATGGTCAACCCGATTCCGAGGGCCATCAGGAACGGCAGGTATAGCAGCGCTCGCGGCCAGCGACGGGGGAATAGTTCGCGCTGCGAGACCAGGTAAAAACTTGAAATGGAAAACGTGGATGCCATGAACAGGGGCAGGTCGATGTAGAGCATCTGAAACCAGCCCTGGTAGAAGCGGATGATCATTGCGGGAAGCAATAGAACCGACAGCATGATCATCAGGGGATAACTGATGTTGGCCGTGAGGTGATACCAGGCCTCAATCTTGGTGTGCCGGGGAGCGTCACTGCGCAGAACTCGCGGAAGAATCTTTTTCCCGGTCTGAATGAGTCCCTTGGCCCAGCGAGCCTGTTGCGTCTTGAATGCGGTCATCTCGACCGGCAACTCGGCGGGACATTCCACATCCTGCAAGTAGATAAATTTCCATCCCTTGAGTTGCGCGCGATAAGAGAGATCGGTGTCTTCGGTGAGAGTGTCGTGCTGCCAGCCTCCGGCTTCGTCGATCGCGGCGCGCCGCCACATGCCGGCTGTGCCATTGAAGTTGAAGAACAATCCCGTGCGGGCGCGCCCCGAGTGCTCAAGTACAAAATGACCATCGAGCAGAATGCCTTCCACCTCGGTAAGAAAAGAGTAATGGCGGTTGAGATGGGTCCAGCGCGTCTGCACCATGCCAATCTTCGGGTCGGTAAAGTGATGAATGACGCGCATCAGAAAATCTTCGGGTGGGGTGAAGTCGGCGTCGAAAATGGCGACGAACTCTCCTCTTGCCGTATTTAAGCCTTCCGCGAGCGCCCCCGCCTTGTAGCCCTCTCGATTTGTCCGGTGGTGATAGCTGATGGGATTGCCCAGCGCGGCGTAGCGCTCGACCAAACCGCGCGCCACTTCGACGGTTTCGTCGGTGGAGTCGTCGAGCACCTGGATGTCGAGTTTGTCTTTGGGATATTGGAGTTTGCAGATCGACTCCAGCAGGCGCTCCACGACATACTGCTCGTTGAAGATGGGGAGTTGCACCGTTACACGGGGCAGATTGTCAAAGAAGGCGGCTGGTTCCGTGGTGTGATTCTTCCGGTGCTTGTAATAGAGGTAGACGAGCACGTAGCGGTGCATTCCATAGCCCGCGAGGAGAATCAGGACGATGAAATAGGGGACCAGCAAGGCTATATCGAAGGCGTTGGCGTGATAGAGACCGCGAAACGTGGTGTCGAGAAAATGCTGGCGGATGTACGGACCAATGCCCTTGGGGGCAGTCCACACGGCTAGCGTCGCACTGAAGATGAGGTCAGGATTTAGCAAGGCATCCGGTGAAACATCTATTTTACCGGATTGCGGCTCGAGGCATGCGGCGCGTGGGGTGAGCGAGGCTAGGGATGCTAGCGCCTGCCGTCGGCGGGATTTGGTTGAATCCTCACGTTGGAGAAATAGCCATCGGTACTCGAGTGGATCCAAAGAGCGATTTGGCCCCGAGTTTGTCCGAGCTTTAAGTCATTGACAATCAAGCAGGGCTGAGGGGCGCCGTTGACGTATAGGCGCGCTGTCGTTCCGGAGACGACTATCTTCACGCGAGTCCATGCACCCGCTTCGAGGTCTGCGTAGGACTCATAGACTCCGGGGCTTTCCTGCCTCAGACGATGCCAGGGATACTCGGGCTCGGACGTGTATTGGACGGAATGATTGCGGCGAAGTTGGTCGTCGGCGCGACCGTTGGTGGGACGGATATAAAGATTTTCGAATTTCGCACCGTGCGGTTGAACGCGGAAAGAAATCCCGATAAAACCCCGCGAATCAGAAGGAGCAGTCTTCAGGGGAGTGCCGGCAACCTCGGCTTCAATGACTCCATCCTGAAAATCGGAGTGCGTGAGAATCGCCAGGACAGAATCCTCGGCACCCTGATGATTGGTCGCGGGAATGAGGTGGACGGCGCGGCGGCCGCGATAGGTGACGACCTCGGCGCGTCCGTTCAGCACCTCGAGGTCATTGAGTGCATTGGGAGAAAATGCTGACGGCGCCGTGGCACTCTGCCCTCTCGCATGGATTTGCGGGTAGAGCAACAAGGCCGATGCTGCGAACGCCAGCAAAAGGACGAATCGATACGCGGGAACTCGGATGGCCTTTCCTCCTCGAATCGCTTAGCGAAGAGCTGCTTCGTTGAATGCGATTTTCACCAGATGAGTCGTCATGTCGTCAAACTCTGCCTGAAGATCTTTCTCGTCGCCGGCGAACTTCTGCCGGAAGGGTGTTAGATCGATCGAGGCCTTCACATCGTCGACCGTATGGAATCCCGGATGGCCGATTTGGCGGATGCGGGCCTGCAACTGCTCGACCGCGCTATTGAGCAGATCCCTCACCAAATAGAGGTAGGTCTTGTCGTGCAAGACAGGTCCGTGACCGGGAACAATGACAACCGCATCCAACTGCGCCATGTTTTGCAATGTCTGCACCCATTCTGCCGGGTAACCGTCGTAAGTATAGGGAATGGGATGAACGAGCAGATCGCCAGCGACCAGAATTTTTTCTGCGGGCAAATAGACGACGGTGTCTCCGGGGGTATTGCCACGGCCCAGATGCTTGACCTGGACTTCGCGGTTTCCAATATCGATATCGAGCTTATCGCGAAAAATGAGAGTGGGAGGCTGGTAGACCATCGATTTGAATTCCGCCTCCTGCTGCTCGAGGCTGGGAAGAAGCTCCTGCACCTGCTTTTTCTCATCTTCGGAGAGTGCACGGCCGTTTGGAAGCTTGCCCTGTTTGAGGGTGGCGATGGTCGCGGCCGTCTGCTTGGGGGTACGCTCGATATTTCCAGGCTGGATTAAATCCATATCTCGCTTGGTCTGTTCTTGCGCGACGATGGCCAGCGACGGAAATGCATCGAGATATGCCTTGTTGCCGTTATTGTGATCGTTATGAAAATGGGTGTTGAGCAGAAAGCCGACAGGTTTGTTGGTCCACTGGCGAATTTGCGCGATGTCTTCGCGCGCCAGAGAGGGTAAGTAACAAGAGTCGACGACGAAGACCTCGCGGTCACCAATGATTACCGTCGTATTGCCGCTGGGGTTGCCGTCATTAGAAGACTGGTGTTGGATAGCGTAGACGCCATCGGCCAACTTCGTGACTTGTCGTTGGCCGGTCGCCGCCGAATCGGCGAAGACAGAGGCAGCGTTAATCAACACGGCTAACAGAGGCAGCAGGAACAATCGGCATAGATGACGACGCAGGGTGGTTGTCAATTCGAATTCCTTCCTTAAAGGAGCAGGTCTCTCCCAACGCGATGGAAAACTACAAGCTTCCTGTTGCGCGGGGGCCAACAACTCCATTAGCCGCGGATCTGAGAAAACATCCACTTCAGAAGCTCAGGCTCGGTGTAAGCCCATTCCCAAACGTTGTGGTCGACGCCTGCGTACTCGGTATAGAGGGGGTGTCCGCCGGCCTTCCGCCTTGCCGCGATGCGGTCACGCGCGGAGGACACAGGCACGGTCTGATCGGAGCCGCCATGGAAATCCCAGAGCGGAGTGCGGATTGACCCGGTGCCATCGTCGGGAGAGAGGCTGCCACAACAGATCACGGCTGCGGCGAAAAAGTTGGGACGATTCGTGATGACATTCCATGTGCCAGCGCCTCCCATCGATTGACCGGTTACATAGATGCGGCGCTCGTCGATGCTGAATTCGTGGCACAAGCCGTCGATAATCTGGAGGGCCAGCCGTGAGCCGTCGCCGAGGCCAGGCAGTTGCTTCGCCGGTTGCTGCGAAAAATCGTAGTGGATCCATCCGCGGTCGGTCTGAGGGACGACGACGTAACAGGGAAATTTCTTCTGGTTCTCGGGAAGCAACCAAACGCGCGTGCCAAAGATGTTGCCGAGGCCGAGCTGCTTGAGGTTATCGTCGCCTTGTCCACCACTGCCGTGAAGATACATAAACAGCGGCAATCTTCCGCTGGCGGCGGGCTGGAACAGTCGATAAGGCATGGTCCAGTCACTTTTGTGAGTACGCGCCTCGAACTTCTTCTCCAATCCGTCGGATTGTTTCTTGAACGCCTCAATCAGAGCCGTTCGTTCGGGCGACTTGGGTGCGCCGGACGCAAGCGGAGGAGTCGGGTCATCCTTGAATACGATCTTTGCCAGTGCTTTGGGAGAGGCAACGAAGTTGAGTCCGACCTGTGCTGCCGTGAACCAGGTTGCGGCGGAAGCGGCACTCAAAAGGCGAACAGCTTGTCGTCGATTCATAGTCGGCACTGCTGCGAGACTCGAACATGTAGACGCGTTGGGCAGAGAATGGGTAGCACATCGAAGGAAATGCTGCCCCAGGGCTACAACGCAAATTCACAGCGAAGGCGGCGGGTTGCCCGCGGGCTGCGCCTCAGCTACAAATAGACATTCATGAAATCCAGACTAGCGCCGGCTGAAAAGCGCGTACGCAGCCTGCACGAAACATGGGCACACATCCGCGCCTCGACGGTCTGGATCGTTGGCATCGCCCTGCTGCTGCGTGTCGGCTGGATTGTTCTCGGACACACCTACAAATTCAAGAGCACGGACAACAACTTCGGCTTTGGATGGGAGATGGGGCGCATTGGGGCTTCGCTCGCCTCGGGGCGCGGCTTTAGCAGTCCATTCGGCCCGGGGACGGGGCCGACGGCATGGGAGCCTCCGCTTTATCCTTATCTGATTGCAGGTGTGTTTCAGGTTTTTGGAGTCTACTCGAGGGCTTCAGCGTTTGTGCTGTTGGCGATCAACAGCGTGTTCTCGGCGCTGACTTGCGTCCCGATTTTTCTGATCGCCAAGCGGATCTTTTCTGAGAAGGTTGCGGTCTGGTCAGCATGGGCGTGGGCTCTTCTGCCTAACGTGATGTACTGGTGCACAAAGTGGGTTTGGGAAACGAGTCTGTCGGCGCTTTTGCTGGCCGTCCTAGTGTGGCTTGCTCTGGCTCTAGAAGACCGGGATGGCTGGTTGCCTTGGGTACAGTTCGGATTGCTGTGGGGCATTGCCGCCTTGAACAGCACCGTTCTGCTTTCGTTTCTTCCGGCGGCTGGTTTGTGGGCGTGGTACCGGCGCGCGAAACAGGGAAAGCGCTCTCTGGCTGGCGTTGTGCTGGCGTCTGTGGTTTTGTTTGGCTGCATCGCGCCGTGGCTGATACGCAATTGCCAAACGTTCGGCCAGTTCATTTTCATTCGCGACAATTTCGGCGCGGAGTTGCGGCTGGGAAATGGCAATGGCGCTGACGGGACGTGGATGGAGTACCTTCACCCGGCACAAGACGCGTATGCCCTGCGGCAGTACCAGGCGATGGGCGAGTTGGCGTACATTGCGATGCGCAAGCGGCAGGCTCTGGACTACATTAAGGCAGGCTATGCGCGATTCGCGGGCCTCTGCGCGAAGCGGTTCGTCTACTACTGGGGTGGTCCGCCGAAAGCCACGCGGCCTTGGTGGATGAACGACGTGAAGAACTCCTTGTTCCTGGCGTCGTCGGTATTGATGTTCTGGGGATTGGGCCGGGCGTTGCGCCAGAGGAAACCGGGCGCGTGGCTCTTGTTCTGGCTGATGCTGCTTTATCCGGCGGTGTACTACATTGTCTTTCCCAGCCCTCGTTATCGGGTTCCGATTGAACCGGAGATCGCGATTCTGGCGGTCTATCTAGTGACCGAGGCGCGAACCAATCCTAAGGCTTTTCGTCCAAGTCAATCTTCAGAACGTGAATCTGCTTGAGCTTGGCGTCGAGGACGCCAGTGATGACGACCTTACGACCTTCGAAGCCGTGCACCATGTCGGAGCGGTCGAGGCGATAGACGTCGTTCCCGACGGACAGGACGAGGTAGCCGCCCAGATGCTCGATGCAATATACCGAGCAGGTGTTCGAGGTGCCTCCCATCGACTTCGATTTCAGCATCTCCTGATGCGATCGGGTAAGGGAGTGGACATTCAGTGCACACTGACTGTCGGAGACTTCACCGTGAAAGAGGCGTGAGGTCTGTGCAGGAAGCACACTCGCCAGTGCCATCACAGTTACGGCATAGCAAAAGACGTAATGAAAGCTCAAGGTTCGTTGATTGATGCGAAGTCTGGCTGAGCTCATAGAGGCGCTTGCTCCTGATTGTGTCACGGCAGCACCGTAAACTTCATGTGCATGCCTTCGTGATCTTCACTGCAGATGACCGTACAGACCACTTCGTACTCACCCGGTTCCGTTGGGGCGATGAGTTGAAATTCCTGCTTGCCGGGCCGGAAAAGCAGGTCCCAGCCGTCAACCCTGGTTCGATCCTTGGCTCGGAGCAGGGTGAAGCCATGAATCGAACCATCGCGGTTCCACGATCTGCCCTTGTTTGCCGTCACCCGCAGGAGCAGTTTCTCGCCTGCCTTGACGGTGATTGCTGGAGTTCGTTGGCCGGCGATCTTGTAACGGCTGTCGCTATCAGCCGTTACCTCGATGACGTGCATCTGTGCCCTGGCTCGAGGAACGGCAACCAAGAGAGCAGTCGCAGCCGCGATCCACACAAAGATACGACGGATTCTCAGGCACGTTGTCATAAGCGCGGCACGGTAATCTGCGTGGTTACTGGGTCATGTAAAACAGGATCAAGCGGCGGTCGTCGTCGGTGATGGTGGCGCGGACTCTCATATGGCGCAGGACGGTGCTCATCATGCGCGGCGGAAACTTTTGCGGGGCGGCGTGACAGCGGCCGCAGTTCGCGTGATAGCGTTGTTCGCCTGCGACTCGCATAGCATCGGCGTCGGTAATGTGGACAACAGGCGTAGCCACGCCAGCATCCTTCGCGTTCGAAGGTGATTTAGCAAAAGAAGCGACCGTCAGAGCGCATAGCAGAGCCACGATCAAAGTCTTTGCGCGAGAATTTGTTGTCATGGTTGCGACTCCAGACGACCCAGGGGGACCAGGAACCGGTAGGCGATTCCGAAACTCCATTGGTTCGCGTTGCCGGCCGAACTGAATTGCCGACCATAGCTGAAAATGCCCTTCAGCCCATCGTGCAGGAAGTAGTTGATTCCAAAATCGGTCTCGCGCATGTTGGCGGTGGGCAGGTCATACTCGGAGGCGTCGTCGGGTTCGATTTCGCCAAGGTAAAACTGCTGCATGCGTCCGACGAGTTCTGTGCGACGCAGCGCCTTCTGCCAAAAACGCGCCTGGCTGAGGCGGTAGGCACCCTCGATCCAATATCCGCTGCCCTGATACGAGCGTGCGAATTCGGAGCGGAGATTCAGGGGAACTTTCGCCGGCTGCCATCCCATGTGGAGCCCGAAAGCGTTTTTGCGCTCGTCCTGCCAGGTCTTCTGCCAGGATCCGCCGACTTCGAGGCGCGGTCCGGGAAAGAAAAAGCCTATGCGTCCGCCGACCTGGCGCTCGGAATCGACGCTCTCGATACCGATGCTTGTCGCCGAGAGGTAGGCGGCATAGTTCATGTTGACGTTGCTGCTGAGCGCAAAACCACCGCGGAACATGGCACCGTCACTGGGCTCTGTACCGAGCGGAAGGATTAGCGGATCAGGCTGCAGGCTGCGAATCCAGACGGGGTACAGACGTTCGTTGAAAATTCCGAAGGGAGTAAGGAAGCGGCCCGCCGTAATCGTTACATATGGGTTGGCAATGTAGTCGATCTGGGCATAGTCAAGGTGCTTGTCGAGCGGGCCGCCGTAGGGTCCGCCATCAAGAGGACGTTGAAACTGACCTTCGAATTCTGCCCGCGCCTCAATGAGCCAGCGGTCTCCGAAAGGTACGAGGAGCACGGGATTGATCTGGGTATCGATTACGTTGTGGCCGCCGGTAACGAAACTGAATGCGCCGGCACTGCCAGTGAGAATGGGGACTGGTTTTTCGGTGTCTTGATTCTGGCTCTGGGCGGCGATCAGAGCGGGCGACAGGAGAAGGAGAAGCAATCCGAAGCACGACAGGGCAGTTCCCTGCCCGTGGCCGGAAGCGGTTTTTCTGCAAGAATACGTCACAACGAACCCCAGTAAACTCTTGAAGAGATTGTCTTTGAGAGGCGAGATCAGGGGAACATCACGGAGGTAACTTTCGTATCTCAGGTGTGGGGAAAGACGTTTTTCCGGAGTGTTTCTCACGAACGGTGAGGGTCCGCGTCTAACTCATTGAAACGGAGGGATTCATGAACCGCCATCGCCAATCCGCCACTTGGTTGGGAGCTGTCCTGGGAACCGTTTGTGCGCTGCTCGTGCTAACCCTGGGAGCGCATGCGTCGGACCACCGCGGGGCGCTGACCGAGGAGTTCCATCAGACCTATGCCCTCTCGGCCGACGGCCGGGTCGAACTGGACAACATCAACGGTCCGGTGCACATCTCCGGCTGGAATCAGAATCAGATAAAAGTGGACGCCGTGAAGTATGCCGACACCAAAGAGCGGCTGGATGAGGCGAAAATTGAGGTCGACTCGAGCGCTAACTCGATTTCGATTCGCACCCACTATCCCAACCGCGACCAAAACTGGAACTGGGGTTCGCACAACAATCCAGCCAGCGTTGAGTACACGTTGACGGTGCCACGCAATGCGCGGCTCGACGAGATCAAGCTGATCAACGGCTCGCTTGATATCACAGGAGTGAGCGGAGAGGTGAATGCTTCCTGCATTAATGGCCGGCTGGAAGCGAAAAACCTGGCGGGACGCTCCCGGCTGTCAACGATCAATGGCCGCCTGGATGCGAAATTCGATCAGCTTGCTGGAAAGTCGGTAGATTTGAACTCCGTGAACGGCTCGCTCGACCTGACCATCCCATCAGACTCAAACGCGGAAGTGGAAGCCAGCACGGTTTCGGGAAACATCAACAATGATTTTGGGCTGCATGTGAATAATCATCGCTTTGTTGGCCACGACCTTAGCGGAGAGCTGGGCCACGGCGGGACGCGCATCAAATTGTCGAATGTGAATGGCAGAATCGATGTCCACCACGCGCAGGATGGACGGGCGATGAGCCCGGTGAAGGACCGGAGCCAGCACGACAAGGATGAGGACGACGACACGATCTAGCCGTGGAAGGATCGGCGATTCTTCATTTGAAGATCAGTAGATCGTGTATCCCGGAGATGGCGTGCGCAGGTCGGGCTTGGATGCCATGATCAGCAACGCGCCTTCGCGCTTGAATGCCTTCAGATCCTCGAGACTCTTGAACGATTTGGTTTTGTAGTCATCCGGAGTGGGTGTGTCGTCGGGGACGCGGATGGCCTGCACATCCTCGAA
>Ga0070711_100000098_pt1 | contig 46357 bp, 40 predicted proteins | sample LARL53metaG_FD_65452 | JGI IMG/M metagenome (GOLD analysis project Ga0070711, IMG submission 65452) | Corn, switchgrass and miscanthus rhizosphere microbial communities from Kellogg Biological Station, Michigan, USA - LAR L5-3 metaG | ecosystem: Host-associated > Plants > Roots > Rhizosphere ... | reverse complement strand
GGGAAAGCCGCCGCCGGTCGCTGAGACGGGGGGGGGCTACTCGCTCGCGACCATCCTCGGACCAGGCGCGCCGGCGGCCCGGCGCCACAGCGTGGCGCGCCACAGGTCGCTGCCCACCGACCAGATCGATCGGCCGACGACGTCGCCGCGGCTATTGAGCCCTTTCGCTTCGGCGAGCAGGTATCCGGGAAGCGCGCCCAGATCGCGCAACATGCCGTCGCCCCACATGAACGCCCGGGTGCTGCAGAGACACGTGCTGGCCGTGGTGGTGCCGATCACGCGACCCTGAGCGTCCACGTCGCTCACGAGCGTGTTCTGACCGCCGAGCGTGCCCAGGTCCTGCATCACTCCATTTGCCCAGAAGAAGCCGCGCGTATACGGTGACGTGGGGCTGGAAACCTGACCGGCCACTTCGCTCGCGGCGTTCACCAACAAACCGCTGCTCGTGGCGTACCCCGGCAGTAGCCCGAGATCCTGCATGACACCGTTGCTCCACAGGAATCCATGCTGTTGGCCGCTCGCGTCGGTGCTCCAACCGGTGACGACGCCTTGCGCGCTGATCGCGGCCGCCCCACTCGAGGGTCCGCCTAGCGTGCCGAGGTCGTGCATGGCGCCGTCCCAAAGGAAGGCATGCGTGTCACCTCCTGCGGTCTGGCTCTCGCCCGCCACTTGACCCGCGTCGTTCACGGCCGCCGCGCTGCTGGCATTACCACCGAGCGTCCCCAAGTCCTGCATTACGCCGTTCAACCACAGAAATGCGTGACTCGCACCGGACGGGATCCTGCTGCTCCCCACCACGTAGCCCGCGTCGCTCAGCCCTGACGGCATGCTCCGGTCGCCGCCCAGCGTGCCGAGATCGTGAACCACGCCGCCGTCCCAGAGTACGGCTCGCGTCGCCGCGGACAAATGCCGCACGCTCCAGCCGACGATCTGACCGCCCTCGTTGATGAACCTGGCCGTGCTCTGTTCGTTCGGCGTGCCGCCGAGCGTCCCGAGATCGGTCATCACGCCTTGCTCCCACAGGAACGCGTGCTGCGCCCCGTACGGGGAAGGCTCGCCGATCCCCGTCCGGCTGAACCCGACGACCTGCCCCTGGCTGTTGGCGGCCCATGCCTGACTTCCCCCGCCTCCGCCATTGTGCGTGGTGTCCAACGTGCCGAGATCGACGAGGTTGTAGGCCCCGGCGTTGAACTGCGCGAGCGTGTGCGCCGGTCCTTGGAGGTTGGGGTCGCGACAGGCGCTCACGAGGATGGCGGCACTGAGCAAGACGGCGAACCGATGCATGGAGCCCTCCGAGACTGGTCGAGGGCATGGCAACGCAAGCGACGTGCTCGGGCCAGTCGTGGCTGGCGCCCGCGCAACGGTGGGGCCCGGGGGCGACGACGCGGCCGCACCACGAGAAGTCGTTGACAGCCTCGGCTTCGCCTCTACCTTGTGGGCTATGAAGCGCTCGACCCTTTACAGCATCGCCGCCGTGCTCGCCGTGGCGGCGCTTTTTTTCTTCATGACCACCGCCCGTGCCAAGGTGCAGTGCCGCGTCTGTACGGAGTTTCGGGGCCGGACCAACTGTGCCACGGCCGTCGGGGCAACGGAACAGGCGGCCCGTGAGGGCGCGCAGACCACGGCCTGCGGCCCGATCGCGAGCGGCATGGATGAGCAGATCGGCTGCAGCCGCACGCAGCCGACCGCCGTGCAGTGTCAGCCGCGGTAGGGGCGGAGACGGTGTCGAATCTCTCGCTGCCCCGCACGCCGATCCCGGCGCACCTGCTGCTCACGCAGGGCATCTCGCGCCCGGGCCAGATCTTCGTGATGGAGCGGGTGCCGCACCACGACGGTCCGGAGACGGTGCTGGAGCTGTTGAATCGATCGGAAGGATTCTTCGCGTTCCGGCCCGACGAGGATGGCGACGTGCAGCTCGTCTCGAAAGGCCAGACGGTATCGCTGTCTGTGGACCGGCAGGCCCCGATCGCCGATCCCGCCCGGCTCTCCGCGGCGCGCACCCTCGGCGTCGAGATCGTGTTGGCCGGCGGCTCGACGCTCGGCGGCTGGGCAAGCGTGGAGCTGCCCGAGGCACACACCCGGCTGCTCGACTATCTCAACGCCTCGCCTGAGCTGTTCTTCGCCGTGTGGACCCACGCGGCCACCCATTATGTGAACCGCGCCTTCGTGATGTACGCGCGCCCACTGAGCTAACCGATGCCCGCACGGATAGATCCCTTCGTCGACGTCCTGCTCCGGGAGCGAGGCGACCAGCTGTACCTCCTGCCCGACGAGCCCGTCACCATGGTCAAGGACGGCAAGCCGCGGAAGGTCAGCCGCCAGCCGCTCACCGACCAGCACATCTACGCGCTCCTGGTCGAGGTCGCGCCTTCGGAGTCGGCGAACCAGATCGACCAGATGGCGGAGACGGAGTTCGAGTACGTGGCGGACCGCGGGATGGTGCGGGTGCGGATCGTGCCCGATATGGGGCGGCTGACGGCGATGGTGGCTCCGATCGATCGCGCGGCAGACTCGGGGGCGGAGGCCCCCGCTCCGGCAGCCCAGCGGACTTCCGGAGCGGTCGCGGGAGGTCCCGCTCCAGCAGCCCAGCGGGCACCCGCTGTCGCGGGACCTCCCGCCCCCGCCCCTGCTCCACCCTCGCCTTCCGCCATCGCTGCGGCGCCTCCGGCCGGCCTCCCGGTGGACTTCGCGGCGCCACAGTACACGGCCGCCGAGCGCGCGCTGGGCGAGCTGCTCAAGGCGCTCGTGAGCTCCGCGTCGTCGGATCTGCACCTGCGGGTGGGTGAGCCACCGGTGTTTCGCACGCACGGCGAAATGAAGCGCCAGAACACGCCGCCGCTCAGCACCCAACAGCTCGAGCTGATGGTGCTCGCGATCATGCCCGAACGCAATCGCGGCGAGTGGAAGGAGACCGGCGACACCGATTTCGCGTATGAGATCAGCGGCTTGGCCCGCTTCCGGGTGAATGCGGCGCGGGACCGGAAGGGCCCGATCGCCGTCTTCCGCGTGATCCCCGCCAAGGTGGTCACCGCCGAGCAGCTCAGCATCTCGAAGGAAGTGCAGCAGCTCTGCTACCTGACCAAGGGGCTCGTGCTCGTCACGGGCCCCACGGGCTCAGGCAAGTCCACCACGCTGTGCGCGCTCATCGATCTCATCAACCGGACCCGCACGGACCACATCATCACGATCGAAGACCCGATCGAGTTCGTGCACGAAAACAAGAAATGCGTCATCACGCAGCGGCAAGTGGGCGTGCACACGGACAGCTTCAAGCGGGCGCTCCGATCGGCCCTGCGCGAGGACCCGGACATCGTGCTCGTGGGGGAGATGCGCGATCTCGAGACGATCGCCGTCGCCATCGAGACGGCGGAAACCGGGCACCTGGTGTTCGGCACCCTGCACACCACCACGGCGGCCTCGACGGTGGACCGCATCATCGATCAGTTCCCCGCGGACCGGCAGTCGCAGATCCGCGTGATGCTGTCGGAGTCGCTCAAGGGCGTGATCGCCCAGACGCTCTGTAAGAAGCTGGGCGGGGGGCGCGTGGCGGCGCGGGAGATCCTGCTCACCACGCCCGCGATCTCGAACCTGATCCGCGAGGGCAAGACGTTCCAGATTCCGTCCATCATCCAGACGTCGAAGCAGCTGGGGATGTTGACGTTGAACGACGCCCTGCTCGAGCTGGTCGAAAAGAAGGAGATCAGCGGGGATGAGGCGTATATGAAATCCGTGGAGAAGGCGGGGCTGGCGGCGTCCTTGAAAGCCAAGGGGCATAAGCTGACCATCGCTTAGATGGGTGTCTGGTGTCCGGTGTCCGGTGTCTGGTGTCCGGGAAGGAAGAGATTGCCGAGGCGGTAAAATGATCCCGCACACCCTCCCCCGCTTCTGTACCGTTGGATGCGATGTCGACTCCCAGCCGTTTGACCACGCCCATTCGGCACTATCGCGACCTAGTGGTGTGGCAGCGCGCGATGGATCTCGTCGCCGAGGCGTACCAGCTAACACAGCAGTTCCCCAGCGAGGAGCGGTACGGCCTCGTGCAACAGGTGAAGCGGTCGGTCGTATCGATTCCTTCGAACATCGCCGAGGGGCATGGGCGGGACCATCTTGGCGACTACTTGCGGCATCTTTCCATCGCCAATGGCTCGTTGATGGAACTCGAGACTCAGTTCTTGATTGCAGTACGGCTTGGGTATCTACAGCAGAACGACGCAACGAAGCTGTTTGAAGGGACCGCGCAGGTCGGACAGTTGCTAGCAGGCCTCGTCCGAGCCCTCAAACGTCGGATCCCGGACACCGGATCCCGGACACCAGGTCTTACCAGAGCCACCGGTCGGATTTGAACCGACGACCGCTCGATTACGAATCGAGAGCTCTACCACTGAGCTACGGTGGCGGGAACCGTGCACAAACTTAGCGGCTCGCGGTTCGCCACGGTACTACATCCCCCCGAACCTCACCAGAGACAGCGTCACGGCGCGGTGCCGCGCACCGCGGTGGCGACGAGTGCAATGCCGCCCCTCACGTTTTGATGCACCGCGACGCGGACGCCTCGCGGGTCAATCGCATGGACGATATCGTCAGCAATACGAGCGGCGAGCGCCTCGCAGAACGCCCCCTCGTTCCGGTATGACCACAGATAGAACTTGAGCGCCTTGGACTCGAGACAGAGCTCCCCCGGGATGTACTCGATCACTACGCTCCCGAAGTCGGGTTGCCCGGTCCGCGGGCAAATCGACGTGAATTCCGTCGCCGTGAAGACGACGGTCTGGACGGCCGGCGCCGCGAACGCCTCGGCCTTGAGGTAGTCGCGAGCAGCGGCGGGGTCCGAGGGACGGGGCAGCGGCCCCGTCCGCGGGAGCCGCGCTTCTCGACGCTTGGATGCGCTCATAACTTTACGGCTAACCATACGACCCATCCGGTGAAATCTCAAACGACCCATGCCCCGATGATCGACGCCTCCCCCAAGGCCGTCGTCCTGCTCAGCGGTGGCCTGGACTCGGCGACCACGCTGGCGGTCGCCCAGCGCGCGGGGTTCGCAAGCTACGCGCTGACGTTCCGCTACGGCCAGCGACACGCGGCCGAAGTCGACGCCGCCCGCGAGATCGCTCACGCGCTGGGCGCCGCGCAGCACGCCATCGTGGACCTCGACTTGCGGCAATTCGGCGGCTCCGCGCTCACCGACGACGCGATCGCCGTGCCCAAGGACCGCGCCTTGCACGAAGTGACCCGCGAGATTCCCGTCACTTACGTCCCTGCCCGCAACACGATCTTTCTCTCGCTCGCGCTCGCGTGGGCGGAGGTGCTGGGCGCTAGCGATGTCTTCATCGGTGTCAACGCGCTGGACTACTCCGGCTACCCCGACTGCCGACCGGAGTACATCGCCGCGTTCCAGCGGATGGCGGATCTCGCGACCAAGGCCGGGGTGGAGGGACGGCAACGGCTCACCATCCATACGCCGTTGATCGGCTTGTCGAAGCGGGAAATCATCGAGCGGGGGCTTGCGCTGGGCGTTGATTACCGGCTCACGACGAGCTGCTATGACCCATCGCCGGCGGGAGAAGCGTGCGGCCGGTGTGATGCCTGTCGCCTGCGCCAGCAGGGGTTCGCCGAGGCGGGCGTGTCCGATCCCGCGCGGTACGCGGCGGATGCCGCGCACGACCGATGAGCTACGCCGTCAAGGAGATCTACTACACGCTTCAAGGCGAGGGCGCGAATACCGGGCGCCCGGCGGTGTTCCTCCGGTTCGCCGGCTGCAACCTCTGGTCGGGCCGGGAAGCGGACCGCGCCGACGCCGCCTGCGGTTTCTGCGATACGGATTTCGTCGGGACGGACGGCCCGGGAGGGGGGCGCTTCACCACGGCCGCAGATCTCGCCGGCGCGGTCGCGGCGGCGTGGCCCGGTGATGGGGCCGCGCGGGAACGGCAGTTCGTCGTCTGCACGGGAGGGGAGCCGCTGCTCCAGCTCGACGAGCCGTTGCTCGCGGCGCTGCACACCTGGGGTTTCGCCGTGGCCGTCGAGACGAACGGCACTCTTCCGGTCCCCCTCGGGATCGACTGGATCTGTGTCAGCCCCAAGGCTGGCGCTGAGCTCGTCGTGCGGAGCGGCGACGAGCTCAAGCTCGTATTCCCACAGGCGGGCGCGGAGCCCGAGCGCTATGCCGGGCTCGAATTCAGCCACTTCTCCCTCCAGCCAATGGACGGGCCCGAGCGCGTGCTCAACACCGCGCTCGCCGTTCGCTATTGCCTGGCGCACCCCCAGTGGCGGCTCAGCCTTCAGACGCACAAGGTGATTGGGATTCCCTAAGGGCCGGAGAAAGCCGCGCTCGCGCCAATCGCAAGCGGTCCATTCCCTAACCCGTCACAATCAGCACTGTCACGCCCCACGCGACCGTCAATAGCGTCACCGGGACTCCGACACGGGCGTACTCCCAGAATCCGATCCGCGTGCCGTGGGCTTCCGCTTTCTCGACCACGATCAAGTTCGCGACCGAGCCGATCAAGAGCAGATTGCCCGCGAACGTCGCGCTCATAGCGACCACGCGCCACAACAGCTCCGCGTGCGGGAGATGTGGGACGACGTTCCGCCACAGCAGCACCGCGGGGACATTCGAGATCAAGTTGGAGAGCACTACCATCACGCCGCTGGCGGCGAGCGCCGCCGTCGGCCGATGGCCTGCTTGCACGATCGCGAGCGCGCGGCCGTTGATCCAATCCACCGCCCCGGTCGCCTCGAACCCCCGCATCACCACGAAGAGCGAGCCGAAAAAGAGCAGGAGCTCCCAGTCCACGCGCTCGATCGCGTACGCCGGGTCGCGCTGGGCGACGAGCACCATCAGCGCCCCCGCGGCGATCGCCACGCCCGGCAACGATCCGCCGGCGAGCCACGCCGCCACCGCGACACCGAACATCACCAGGCCTTTGGCGACCAGGCCCCGGTCGAGGGGCACCGGGACGACCTCGGGACGCTCGCGGAACGACCCCACGAGCTCCTCCCGGAACGCCCAGCGGAGCACGCCGAAGGTGAGGGCGAGCCCCCCCAATCCGATCGGCAGCATGTGAAGAAAGAATCCGCCGAACGTGGCCCCGCTCCAAATCCCGACCAGCATGTTCTGCGGATTGCCGGTGACCGACAGCACCGATCCGACGTTGGCGCCCATCGCGAGGCCGAGCAGATATGGAGTCGGACGCACGCGGATCGGCCCGAGCGCGGCGAGCAGCACCGGTGTGACGACCAGACAGACCGTATCGTTGACGAACAGCGCCGAAAGCAGCCCGCCGCCGACGACGACGCCCAAGAGCAGGCGCTGCGGGGTGCGCACGCGCCGCAGCACCCAGTCCGCGGCCCACTCGAAGAACTTACCCACCTCGAGGTAGCCGACGATGAGCATCAGCCCGAGGAGAAAGACAATCACATCGAGGTCGATCGCCGCGTAGGCTTGCGGCAGGGTGATCACCCCGAAGACGACCATCGCGACGGCGCCGAGCAGGCTGGCCGCCGGCCGGTTCAAGTGCACGAAGGGCAGACGCTGCACCGCGATCAGTAGGTAGGTCGCGGCGAAGATGACGAGCCCGAGCGTCATCCGGGTCGCCGCCGCTTCGCCGTCAGGGCCTTCTCGAACCAGTGATGGGCGTAGGGTTCGTCGTTGAAGGGCCGCACCTCACGATATCCGCTCGCCTTGTAGAGCGCCTGCGCCTCGGTCAGGGCCTTATTGGTCTCGAGCCGGAGAGTGGGAATGCGCCGCTTCCGCGCCAATTGCTCGAGCCCGTGCAGGATCCGCTTCCCGATCCCCATCCCACGACACGTTGCGGCGACCCACATCCGCTTGATCTCGCCAAAGTCCGGATGACACTTGAGGGCGCCGCACCCCACCGGCTCGCCGTTCAGGGTGGCGAGAAGAAAGTACCCGCGCGGGGGCGTGAGCTCCGCCGCCGATGCGGAAATGCCGCGCGCCGGATCGAACCCGGCCTCGAAGCGCTCGGCCAGCTCGTCGAAATACCGCGCGAGGCAATACTGGGCCGAGCGGCTCTGGGGATTCTTCACCTCCAGGCGGACGGCGCTCGCCAGCAGCAGGCGCTCGACCGACCCCATCGCGGCGGCCAACGCGGTGCGCTGCGTGTCCGTCAGCTGGCTCAGCAGTGACCGCGCGGCTCGATCCGAAAGGCGGTTCAGAAGGGCCACCTCTTTCTGACCGGAGGTGGTGAGCCTCGCGACGCGCACCCGAGCGTCTTCAGACGCTGGACCCGTGCGCACCAGCCCGTCGTCCTCGAGGCCGCGGAGCAGGCGGCTCACGTACCCCGAGTCGAGGCCCAGCCGGGCGCGCAGTTGGCGCACTTCGACGCCCGTCGAGCCGATCTCGAAGAGCAGGCGGGATGCGCCGAGCGAGCGATCGCGGCCGAGAAAGTGACTCTCCAGCGCACCGATGTGCTGCGTCACGGTCCGATTGAAGCTGCGGACTTGGGCGACGGCGTCCATTATCTGACGATAGTCAGAGATGTACCGCTACGCCACCCATACCTCGATCCCCCGCCACTTGCCCTGGCGGAACCGCAGGACGGACAGGGCGCACCGCGTGATATGCCCGAGCAGGATCGCGGTCCAGATGTGCACCGGGTGCAGCTGCCGCGTCGCCTGGATCAGCGCGCAGAAGCCGAGCGGCACGACGATCTGAGAAATGATCGAGATGTAGAGGGGTGAGCGGGTATCACCCGTGCCCTGGAGCCCACCGGTGTACGTGAGGGCCACCGTCACGAACAGCCCCGAGATGCTGAGAAACGACAGCAGCTGCACGCCGAGCCCCACGACCGTGGGATCGGTCATGCCGAACAGGCCGAGCAGCGCGCGCGGAATCGTGAGGAACACGACGCCGATCACCGCGGCGAGACCGAGCCCGATCCCCGCGGCCACATGGACGCCGCGCACGGACCGATCGGGGCGCCCCGCGCCGAGGTTCTGGCCCGCCACCGCCGCGGCGGCGCCCATGAGTCCCACCGAGGTCCACGTGATGAACGAGAACAGCTCCGTGTAGCTCACCGCGTAGGCGGCCTGGGCCTCCGCGCTCAGCGCGAGCGAGCCGATGTACCGCAGCAACAACACGCCCGCGACGTTCATCGCGATCCCCTGGAAGCCCGTCGGCAGGCCGAAGCGGAACAGCGCCCGAATGATGTCCCAGTCGGGCCGCCAGTCCATGCCGCGGTGCCACCGCACCGGGAGGCGCCCCGAGAAGAGCAACCAGCCCGCGACGGCGCTCACGGTGATTCCGGCCACCGCCGTGCCCACGGCCGCTCCCGCGGTGCCAAGCCGCGGCGCCGGTCCGACGCCGGTGATGAAGACGATGTTGCAAGCGATGTTGAGCACCGTGAGGAGAATGCCCAGCCGCAGTGGGGTGCGCGCGTCCCCCGCCGCCCGCAACGCGCCGCTCACCATGAAGAACAAGAGCATGCCGACGCTGCCGACGAACATGATCCGAAGAAATGGCAGCGCCTGGGCCTGGACGGCGGGTGCGGCGTGCACCACGCCGAGCAGTGTCGGCGCCAGGATCCAGCCGAGTGGAGCGAGCACCAAGCCCCACAGCGCCAGCGCGGCGAGTGCCGCTTGGTACACGGTGCGGTTCACCTTCTCCGGTTCGTTCGCCCCGGCGAAGCGCGCGACCAGCACGCCCATACCGCTGAACACGGACATCACGAACGCGATCACGACGATGAAGATCTGAATCGCCACCCCGATCCCCGCGTTCCCCGCGTACCCCACGAGGTGGCCCACGAGGGCGTGGTCCACGATCCCCTGGAGCCCGCCGATCAGGTTCTGCAGCATCGTGGGCCAAGCGAGCATCCACACGGCGTGGGTGATCGGGCCCTCGACGATCGACCGGTCGAGTTGTTTCGCGGGACGGACGGTGGTGGTCATGTGTCGAGCGATGCTGCTTTCATCGAACGCTCCAGTATGCGCGGAGAGTCCATGCGTCTGGCCCACGCGGAGAACTCCGCGGTGGGCCCGCGCCACTCGAGCTCGCCCACGTCGGCGAACAACGGCGCATCGGTCCTGAGCGTCGCCAGGTTCTTGAACAGCAGAGCCGCCTCCCGGTTCGTTCCCAGAACCGTGGGCGGAAAATCTTCGATGGGACCGTGCTCGTTCAGCAGGCGGGCCGCGGTCGCCTTGCCGATCCCCTCGATGCCAGGATACCCGTCCTGGGCATCGCCGACCAGGGCGAGAAAGTCCGGAATCAGTGCGGGCTCGACGCCGAACTTCTCCTTAACCCCGTCGGCATTCCGGATCGTTCCTGCTCGGCGATCGACCTGCACCACGCGGTCCCCCACTACGCACTGCGCGAGATCTTTGTCATTTGCCCAGATGCAAACCTTCTCCACGCGGTCGTCCAGCGCGGCCAGGTGGGCGGCGGAGGCGAGCGCATCATCCGCCTCGAGCTCGACCATGGGCCACACGACCACCCCCATCGCCGCGAGGGCGTCTTCGAGCGGCTGGAATTGCCGAGCGAGGGCCGGCTCGATTCCCTCCCCTGTTTTGTAGCCGGGCCAGAGCGCATTGCGGAACGACTCGATGACGTGATCGGTCGCGACGCCCAGGTGCGACGCCCCGTCCTCGACCATCTTGAGCACGGTGTTGAGCACGCCGATCACGGCGCCGAAGGGCGGATCGCGGTCCAGCTTCGCCCGTCGCAGGCCGTAGAAGTGACGGAACAGCTCGTACGTGCCGTCCACGAGATGCACGATCATGGGAAGACGTCAGGAATGCCGGCGTCCGGCCTGCTCGGCCCGGGCGAGCAACAACGCGCGCTCCCGTTCGTTCCGGGTGAGCGCGGCGGCGCGCTCGAACTCCGCGCGGGCCTCATCGCGCCGGCCGAGCTTCTCGAGGAAATCGCCCCGCACGCTCGGCAGGAGGTGATACTTGGCGAGCGACGGCTCGCCCGCGAGCGCGTCCACGATCTCGAGACCGGCGGCGGGACCGAATGCCATCGCGTACGCTACCGCGCGATTCACTTCCACGACAGGGGACGGCGCGAGCTGGGCGAGCCCGTCATACAGCGCGGTGATGCGCGTCCAATCCGTTTCTTCCGCGGTGCGCGCCCGGGCGTGGCACGCCGCGATCGCCGCCTGCAGCGCGTACGGCCCGAGCGTGCCCCGGAGCGCCTCGACCCGCTCGAGCGCCGCGAGCCCGCGAGCGATGAGCAAGCGATCCCAGCGTGACCGGTCCTGTTCGAGCAGCAGCACGGCCTCGCCCGATGGCCCCACCCGGGCCCGCAGGCGCGAAGCCTGAATCTCCATCAGTGCGACCAGCCCGTGGACCTCGGGCTCCTGCGGCGCGAGCTCAGCCAGAATCCGCCCCAGGCGGAGCGCCTCCTCGCACAGCGCGGGGCGGACCCAATCGCCGCCGGCGGTCGCCGAGTACCCCTCGTTGAAGATCAGGTAAATCACCTCGACGACGGACGAAAGTCGGGCCGCGCGATCCGCGCCACGCGGCACCTCGAACGGCACGCGTGCCTCGGCCAGTGTGCGCTTCGCCCGCACGATGCGCTGCGCGACGGTCGCGACCGGGACGAGAAAGGCGCGCGCGATCTCCTCGGTGGTCAAGCCGCCGAGCAGCCGCAGCGTGAGCGCCAGGCGCGCTTCGGTCGCGAGAACGGGATGGCAGGCGGTGAAGATGAGACGCAGCAGGTCGTCCCCGACGTCGTCGTCGAGCGCGGTGTGGAGATCGTCCTCTGGACTCACTTGCCGAGCCTCGAGCTCGTGGCCGATCGTCTCGTGCTTGCGGTCGAGCATCTTGCCGCGCCGCAGCCCGTCGCTAGCACGATGCTTGGCGGTGGCCATGAGCCAGGCGCCCGGATTGTCGGGCACGCCCGACGTGGGCCACTTCTCGAGCGCCGCGAGCAGCGCCTCCTGCGCCAAATCCTCCGCCAGCCCGACATCGCCGCCCACCACCCGCGCGAGACCCGCGATGAGCCTGGCGGATTCGATCCGCCAGACCGCATCGATGGTCGCATGGATGTCGGACACTACCGGCCGGCGGCCTTTCGCACGTCCGGCGGGAAGTCCTCGATCTCCGTCACCCGGCGGACCTCGATGACGTCGCCGTCGAGCATCGGCGCCCGCTTGGCCCACTCGATGGCTTCTTCCTGCGACTTCACCTGAATCATCCAGTAGCCGCCGACCAGCTCTTTGGACTCCGTGAAGGGACCGTCCACTACCTTGGTCTTGCCCCCGCCGAACTTCACCCGCGCGGCCGTGGCCGGTGGCGCGAGTCCGTCCAGGCTCAGCAATACGCCGGCCTTGCTCAAGGAATCGTTGTATTTCGTCATCTTGGCGACCAGCTCGGCCGGGGGCACGAAGTCCGCGCCGGCCTTTTCATAGGCCTTGGGGATTACCAGCATCATGAAGCGCATGATCGTCTCTCTTGTGGGGTTCCATGGAAGCGTCGAATGAGGAGCGGCGAAATCGACAACCTCCTACCCCCCGGCCAGCGCCCCCACCACCAGGAAGGGTTCGGTGCCTCTCGCGACGGCCTCGGGCAGGGCGGCATCGGGCTGCGCGAGGGACAGATCCCGCGCACACGCGAAGAACCGCACGAACGGCCGGCGCTCCAAGGTGACGTGGTCGCGGATGGTGCCCCGCAGCATGGGGTAGCTGGTCTCGAGCGCGTCGAGCACCGACCGCTGGGTGGCTGGACCGTTCAGGGCGAGCTCCACTTCCCCTTCCACGCGGGCCAACCTCCGCAGGTGCTCGGGGAGCGCCACGCGGATCATCGCAGGGTTTGCACCTCGACCGAGACGACCGCGGGGAGATCGCGAACGATCGGGGCCCAGTTGTCACCGGCGTCCGGCGAGGCATAGACCTGCCCTCCGGTGGTACCGAAATACACGCCGCACGGGTCGAGCGAATCGACCGCCATGGCGTCACGCAGCACGTTCACGTAGCAATCGCGCTGTGGCAGGCCCGTGGTGAGCGCTTCCCATTCGTTCCCGCCGGTCCGGCTGCGATACACGCGCAGCTTGGCGTCGGGCGGGTAATGCTCGGAGTCGCTCTTGATGGGGACCACGTAGATGGTCTCCGGCTCGTGGGCGTGCACGTCGATCGGGAAGCCGAAATCGGTCGGCAGGTTGCCGCTGATCTCTTGCCAATTGGCTCCGCCGTCGTCCGAGCGCATCACGTCCCAGTGCTTCTGCATGAAGAGCACGTTGGGGCGCGATGGATGCATGGCGATGCGGTGGACGCAGTGGCCCACCTCGGCGGTCGAGTCGGGCAGCTGATACGGCGACTTGAGCCCGCAGTTCGCCGGCCGCCACGACTTACCGGCGTCGTCGGTCTGGAACACGCCCGCGGCCGAAATGGCCACGCTGATTCGCTTCGAATCGCGCGGGTCGAGAACGATCGTGTGCAGGCACATCCCGCCCGCTCCCGGTTGCCACAGATGCCCCTTCGCGGCGCGCAAGGCGCCCAGCTCCTGCCAGTTCTGACCACCGTCGGTCGAATGGAAGAGACCGGCATCCTCCACGCCCGCGTACACCGCATCCGGGTCCGTCAGCGACGGCTCGAGATGCCACACGCGCTTGAATTCCCACGGGTGCTGGGTGCCGTCGTACCATTGATGCGTGCCCGGGACCCCGTCGTAGGCGAACTTGTTTCCGACCGCGTCCCACGTCTTGCCGCCGTCGTTCGACCGCTGGAGCACCTGGCCGAACCAGGCGCTCGACTGCGACCCATACAGGCGGTTCGGGTCGGCGGGCGAGCCTTTGACGTGATAGATCTCCCAGCCGCCGAAATGTGGACCGTTGACCGACCATTGCTTGCGTTTTCCGTCCGAGCTCAGGACGAAGGCCCCCTTGCGAGTGCCCACCAGTACGCGAACGCCGCTCATGGCGCAGTTCCCCGTTTCGTGTTCCGATAAGGTAGCCGCTCGAGCGGCGCGAGTGAACTCGCCGCTCACGTGCCGCTTCAGCGGCCGCTGTCGAGCCGCGGCTTGAGCCGCGCCCATGTAACAAGGGCCCCGGATCGCTCCGGAGCCCTCGAGACTTCACTACAGCAGGGTGTTGCTTACTGGCAGGCGGGCGCGCCTTCCGATACCGCCGGGGCTACTGCCGCCGTGTTCACGAAAATCGCGCACGTCACCAGGGGGTTGGTAAGGTTGACGTTCGTAATCGTCGCGCTCCAACCACCACCGTTCACGGTCGGACCACCCAAACGGTTACCCGTGGTCACGCAGAAGTTCACCGTACCCGCGGTGGGCGGGGTGGTGCACGACGTGGTGGTGCTGTACTTGACCGAGTCGGCGAAGAACGCTTCCTCGGCGGTCACCAGGTTCCGAAGATCCGACTTCATCGAGGCGATATAGGCCTTCGCCTTGGTGTTGGCGAACTTCGGGATCGCGATGGCGGCCAGAATGCCGATGATCACCACCACGATCAAGAGCTCAATGAGCGTAAAACCCTTGCGGTTCATCCGAACCCCTCCGTTCATGTCGAGTGCGTAGCGAGCCAACCCACGGGCGGCCCGAAGAGGAGTCCGCTTGGGTTCCATCTGCCACCTCCTGGGGCAGGAGGCGTGCCGCGTGCGGCATGCGGCGGAGAAGCGTAGCAATGGCTTGAACTGCCGCAGGTTGCGACGTCTCTTGCAGACCACGGCGCGCGCCCCTGTGTGCGGCAGATCACCGGGGGCGTTTCAATGCGGGACGGACGCCACCTCGAGCTCCCCCGGTGTGAGCTCCGGATTCAATTCGATGAGCTCCCAATGGAGGCTGTTCATGGTCCGCCCCGATCCGCGCTCCCGCTCGATGAAGGTATGAGGAGTGAGAACCCCGGAGACGCGACGCCAATCGCTGTAGTAGCTGAGCGAGGTCACCGCAGGACCGGTCGCGTGCACCGGCATCGCCTTCCGCACGGCGACAATGAGATATGTGCGCGGGTCGAAGTAGTACTCCTTTTCCCATCCATCGGCCAGGGTGACCCGCAGCGCACACGTCTCGTGCCGATCGAGCGTGTCGAGGCCGACGAGCTCGACGTGATGCCCCTTGGCTCGAGCGTCGATGAACGACTCATCGAACTCCGCCCCGCGGCGTCCCGCGTCCGCAGCGGCTCCGCTGTCGCGCTTCAGGGCGCGGGTCGCGAAGTTGTACTCCCACGTCGACCCGTCGAACCCCTCCGCGTATTCGAAACCCGGAGCGTGCACGTTCACGCGTCGCGTCGCCGGCCGCGCCCAGGCGATATCGGTGGTCGCGTGCAACGTTCCCTCGTCATACGTGCCGCGCATACGGCGGGTACGAATGTGCTCGACCGCGGCATAGCCGCCAATCGCGGCAAGGTAGTCGTCAATGAGTCGATCTGCCGTCGGGCCACATGAGGCTTGGGGCGCGCCTCGTGGGCGGTTGACGGCGATGGCAAGTGAGAGTGCGACGACCGTGAAGAAGGTGCGCATCAGGGCCGCTTAGGCGCTCCGCTCGTGAGCTGCTGGACCCGCGTGCGAACAAACCCCATCGTCGAATCCTTGGCGAGCGCCTCCCGGTAGCTCGACAACGCCAGCGCAGTATCGCCCTTGTCGAGGTAGATGTCCCCTTTGGCCGCGGGTGTCATTCCAGAGTTGGGGAAGAACTCCGCGGCGAGCTGCAGCAGGCCGATGGCGTTGTCGACGCGCTTCGCGCGGGCTTCACTCCGCGCGAGATCCAGGAGCGGGAACTCGCGGAAATCGTACGCCTCGCTGCCGTAGTAGCGGTCGCGCAGCTCCCGGTAGTGGCGCGTCGCGGCCGCGAGCCCCGAATCCGCGAGGTAGAGCGCGAGCTCGTCGGTCAACAGGCGGGGCCGAGCTACGCCGCGGTGGCACGTCTCGCACTTCACCACCACGTGCGGTTCGGGACGGCTGGGGACATCGGCGAGATGCTCCTCGTTGATGTGTTTCACCATGTCCATCATCACTCGGGCGGCTCGTTTGGTCCGCTTGTCGTCCGATGCGAACTTGAGCGAGTCGAGCGGCGCGCCTTCCCGCCCCACGTGACAGTAGGTGCATCGCACCCCCAGCCCCAAGGCGAAGCCGCGCATCGTCGCGATCAGCTCCTGCTTCCCGATGTTCTTGGGCAGGACCTTCAAGTTCGTGAAGGAATCGGGGGGAAATTTTCCCTGCGCTCGGAGCGTGGACGCGAGCGTAATCGAGAGCAGCACAAAGCCGACAGCCCTGCGCATGGTTGTCCCTCATGAGAGAGCCAGTTTGTTCCCATATTGCCCCACGGAACGGGATCGTGACAGGACTCAGCGTGTCCGGACTCTGTTAGCTCCAGGCTTGAGAATCTCGCCAGGGAACGATAGCATGACCATCCAATTCCATCTTCGGGACTCTCGCGTGTGATCTCCCCACTCATCTTCTGGCCTTCGGCTCTGGGACTCGGGTTCCTGGCGGCAGGCCTTTGGACCTACCGACGGGATCTCCTGTCCGAATCTGCACCGGCGCGGGTGAGATTCGTCGCGCTCGGCCCAGTGCTGGTCGCGGCATCCCTGGCGACGTTCGCGGGCGAGCATTTCACGGAGGCGACAACCTTCGTCACGTTAGTCCCAAAATGGCTGCCGGCGCGTCTCTTCATCACGTACTTCGTTGGGGTGGCACACCTGGCCGCCGCGTTGAGCTTTGTGGCCAGACGATACATCCGCTGGTCGGCGATTTTTCTCGCCCTCCTGTTCGCGCTCATCGTTCTGCTACTATGGCTACCGGGTGTCGTGGCGCGGCCGGGGGCTCGCATGGCCTGGATTGTGGCCGTACGCGAGACCACCTTCTCGATGGGCGCCCTGGCGCTGTTTAGTACTGCAGTGCGGGACCGCTGGCCAACGCGTGCGAGCAGCCTGGCGGCGATTGCCAGAGTCTGGACCGGAATGGTCCTGATCTTCTATGGGATCGAGCACTTCATCCATCCCGAGTACTCACCCGGCGTGCCGGATAGCCAAATGACCGCGTCGTGGGTGCCCCTGCCACTCGTTCTGGCATATCTGACCGGGATACTGCTGATCGCGTTTGGGATCGCGATGTTTGTCAGGAAATACGCCAGCTCTGGTGGTATGCTCGCCGGATTACTCATGCTACTGCTTACTCTCGTGCTCTACGTCCCCCAGTTGTTTCTCGCGGGCAGCGTTTCAGAGGAAATAACGGCGATCAACTTCGTGGCCGACACGCTGCTCTTTGCGGGGACGATGCTCTTGATTACGAAGGCGATCCTGGACTCGGAACCACAACCGGCGGCAGCGACCACTGCTTGAGTAGGGGGCATCCAAACCCCTCATTCTTCCAACTTCCCAAAAACCAAATGGCCAGCGGCTCACGCTGGCCATCAGTCATTCTTAGAGTGCCCTGGCCCGGATTCGAACCGGGACGCCTTGCGGCGCTGCCCCCTCAAAGCGGCGGGAACGTTGTGGCATGGAGCGCAATCATGGTTAACCGTAGCGCATCCAGCGGGTGGAGAGCGGAAGGCGGTTCCCCAGACTTCTGATGGGACGTGGTGGAGGAAAAATTCCGGGGGCAAAAAGGGGGCCGACGCGATCCGTGGCAATGAGAGTGATTTGGGTCTGTTCACGAGTTGCAATCGAAGCAATCAGAATCGGATCCTGCAACTGATATCCGAGACGCGGCGCTTCGTAGGTCGCCGGCTCTGGGCGGCACAGCAACGGCACAGCCCGTTGCGAGGCTGCTCTACGGCATGGGGTTTACAAGCGAGCCGCGGATTGGAAAACCGGCGCCATTCCGTGAATCGCTCATTGCGCGCCAGCTCGAAGGGCCATATGCGCATATGTCCTACAGCCAACCTGAGCGTTCTGCGCGCGCGCGCGATAGGTGTAACGGTGTGTGCTGACTACTGCCTAACGGACAGCGCTTAAGCTGCGGGCCAAGGGCTGACTGGTGCAGCGACGTGGATCGTACGATGAGGCTCGATTGCGAGGCCACGCGATTCATCCCTACTCGTGAGCGCCCGCCAGTTTCAAGCGCTCGTTAGGTCGCCTGCTTCGCGCGCCTCAGGATTCATCGCTCGGAATTCGTAACCGAGGCTTAAGTCGCGAAAAGTGAAGAGCACTGAATTGGGGCCTGGGTCGACGCTGAATGGAGGTGGGAAGAGATGATGGATTCCGGCTAAAGCCGCTGCGGCGATCGTAACTATGAGCCCTACGATGCTGATGCTAGAACGGGTAGGTACGGATCGGGTAAATACGTAGAGAAGACCCACAAAGAATAATGTGTAGAGGAAGATCGGACGTCCGAGTCGCGTGAGGTGGAGGCGGAGGGCGCAACGCCAGCAGGCGGGCACTTCCACCGAGTAGGAATCAATAGGGGTGCGCACCGGGATTGGATTGGGAGCCCGGGCGAAAAGAACAGCAGTGGTGGCGGGGTGGATGTGCCCGCACACGACGCAGCGGTCCGGAAACTGCGGAGGTGGATGGAAGCGTGGGAAAGAAACGCGCAATTTCAGTTCCGAACCCTGGCCGATGAGTACATGCGGCCTAACAATTCTTCAACAGCTTAGTCTTCGGACGTGGGCCGCGCAACGGACCTGGCTCCTTTCCAGTCTGCGCTGTCTCCGCCAGCGGTTCGTGGGACCCCGCGGGGAGAGGGAAACACATGCAGCCGCCTAACCCCGCGCACCATAGTGTATCGACGGCGCGATCGTGAGCGAAAGAGCGGATGGTCCTGGTTCTCCCCGCTTCGCTAAGTGTATCTCGCAATGGGAACACACCTTCGCCAGTCGCTCCGAAGGCGCCGGATGTCCCGCGTGGTCGACCACCCAATACTGAGTCGCAATGCTATCCTGGAGCTCCGCCCGCGACGATATTCACAGGGTGCTTGGCGCGAATAGGTGACGGAAGCGACGACCGATTGATACGAGCGCCCCAAATACCACACTGAGCACGAGGACTCTCAGCGGTATAAACAGGAGGCTGCCGACGGCCAGGACCGCCCCCCAAGATCTGTTGTCGCTCAAGAAAAGCACGCCCGCCGCAACGGCGAACGGGTACGCAACGCCCATAATGGTACCGAGCAAGAATGCTGCTCTCACTACTTCATCGTCACGATACCACGTCACGACGGTGAATAGTACCGATGCGGCCGCGATCCAAATAAGCGTTCCGACGTATTGGAGACCCGCCGCATGCAGCGTTACCCCAGCGTCGCTTAGGATCTCTGCTGCGCAATCGAACGCGATGTAACCCATAGCGAGACGTAGTGGAGACCACCGGGCAAGCCGCCGGACGAAGGGGATCAAACCGACACGAGTAATCACACGCATAACACTCCACTCGATAAAGCAGTGAGGTGGGACTTGCTGCCCCGAGTGGTCAGGTTCCTAGCCATCCTCGCTAACCTTCTTCTTCGCAGGCCGGACCCGAGCATAAATCGAGATTCGCTGCGAGGGCGACACAGGTTGGGTGTTTGGCCATTCCGCGACGCGGATGCGAAGTCGTTCGCTGGCGTGGGCCGAAGTGCGATGAACCGTGCAGAGATGTCGTATCCTCAACTCTCGGGGTTGACAGGTTCCTTCTGATGACTCCTGACGCTACCGACCAGAAGGGCGGATTCAATGGGGGTAAGCGCTCGGACATGTCCTTGCAGCATCACCAAGCGATCTCCCGGTGCCCAACAGTGGTACTTGAGATACCAACTCGTCCCACGCGTCTGTCACGAGGTCCCAACCAGTGCTGCCGGCGGTGGGCTTTTCGCCTGTATTTAGTGCACTCGTGATCGATCCAACGATCGCTGAACCGAACCTCCATAGGAACATCGTCAAAGCCCCGCCAGCCTTCACCTTTGGTAGCGGCACCGCTGAACGGAAAGCATTGTACCATGATCCGACGCACTTCATTTGCTGCTTAGTCATGGTTCCCCGTCCGTTAGCGACCTGGCCAAAGTGACATCCCGGACAATTGGCAGCGGGCGTGGCCTGGCCCGCAAGCCATTGCTTGACAGTCTGGGCGCAGAGGGGGTCAGCATCGAAGTTGCAACTCCACTTGAAGGGGTCGGGTGTACCCACCACCCTGATAGGCGAGAGCATGACCGTGTCCACGCCCGCGCCGAAGTCCGCGGGGCCGCACAGGTCGTCCCAGGTTGCGTTGGGGTCGAACTGTTCCTCGACCGCGATATCACTGGCACATGCGTCCAGGCCTGATGGGTCCGTCCCGTTCACCGGGTTGTTGCTCACATACGTGTAGGGGTTGATCCCTCCCGAAAGCCCCACAGGATCTTCGGATATGAAGCGTCCCACGCTCGGATCGTAATAACGCGCGCGATTGTAATACAGCTGGGTTTCCGCGTCGTATTCTCGGCCGGCAAATTGCAGGGAGTTCGGGATCGGGTTGCTATTGCCTCCCTGTATGCTTCCGAACGGATCGTAGCGGTACTCGTTGTCGATGGACGCGCCGCTGCTCGAGCGCGCCAGTAGCGCGGTCACATCCCCAGGGTTCCACTGGACGTAGTAGTAGATGGAATCCCCGCGATCGTGACGGAGCACGGTGACCGGGTTATCTGGCCCCGAGTAGTACGTGTAGCCAGCCACGGTATTGCCGAGTGTGTCCAATTGCGCGAGTAGGGCATCGCCGTCCCAGAGGTATCGGCTGGTGGCGTTTGTCGTGGACTTCCGCACGCGTCGTCCTAACCCGTCATATCCGAACCCCACCCGTCCGATTAAGGTCCCGGTGCTGTCGCTTGTACGCACACTATCCAGACGCCCTAAAGCACTCCAAAACAAGGAGTCCGTTCGCAGCGCTTTGGTCGTGTCTGTCAAGCTCAACGTGCGCTTGGCACTCATGTTACCGGCCGCGTCGTAGTCCATCCGGAAACTCTGCCACCGGCGGAGCCGATTGGCCGGGTCGAGGCCGCCATTCGGCGTTGATGGATCCTTACGATTCCCCACCGAATCGTACACGTATCGGGCGGAATCAATGAACGACCCCTGTGTAGTATTGATACAATGGTAGCCCCCACAGACCAATGTGCACGACGACGTGTAGTGTTCGCTTGAGTCGGCGTACCAAATGAGGCTTCCTTGCGGACTGTAGGCGAAGAAGCGCGTGGTATCTGGGTTGGCAATGGATCCGTGGTAGCGGGTCGCCACACGCCCCGCATTGTCGAAGTTGTACGCGACGCCGAGCGCTGCCGTGAGGGTGGGATCGCTCAGCTGCACCTGGTCGGTGCGGTGTGTCCACGGGTAGCTGTGCGTGATCGTGAGGTTGTTGAGGCCGGTTAACGTCCGGATGCTGTCCAATCCTTCCGCACTGTAGACGAAGGTTATGGGCTGTCCGGTCTGCGTGTTCAGACGCCCCGGCGTCAGCGTGTCGAGAAACATGTGCACGTCGTAGTGATAGCCCCACAGGAACTGCGTTGACCAAAGCCCTGGAGCCGAAAGCGCGATCTGTGTCCTCAGGTCGCGTATTTCGTACGTCGCACTGTCACGGAAACACTGAGGGGCATGCCCCGTCGCAAGGACGCGGCAGCTCAGCGCCAGCGAGTCACGGCCGGCGACGTCCAATCTTACGGTATCGGTGCTTTCACCGTTAGCGGCGACTCGGTAGCGTTCGGCAGGATCGAAGAAGAAGGTCGTTGTCTTGCCGTCGGCAATGACTGAGCGCACTTGATCGAGCGAATCATACGTGAACTGAACAGTCTTTCCATTGCGGTTTGTCCAGCTTGTCACGTTGCCGTTGAAGTCATACTGATAGTGATCGCTCTTTCCAGCTGGGTCCGTCGTGGAATCGGGCCGGCCGAGCGCGTCCGACCAAAGGAGGTAAACTTGTCCTTTGCCGTCTCTCAACTGCGTTTGGTACAAAGCGTCGTAACTGGACTGGGTGGTTTCGCGGAGCGGCCCAATCGTTGCCACAATACGGCCCACCGAGTCATATTGCATCCTCAACGTGTCGTTGACTTCATCAATCGCGGTTATTTGCTGACCGTGGGCGTCATATTGGAATGCTACCCGTCCAAGCTGGTTGCTAATGGAGTCGGTATTCCACAACCCACTAGACGAGGTGAAGTGGCAGGTGGTACTATGGCCGCCTGGATCGACGACTGTGCAAAGCCGCCCAGAGACATACGTGTACTTTGTCCACGTCGGAGATCCGCCGACTCGGCTGCTATCGAGCGTTCCGGTCGTCCACCACCTCCCGTAGAGTAGGATCGTATCGGTTTTCCAGACATTCCTAACAGTGTCGATGTCTCCCGCAACGAGGTAGGGACTATCGAAGAACTGGTAGTAATAGTTAATGGTCCGTCCCGTCGTACTGTCCCTCACCTGGGTCACGCTCGGCCCGCACGGATCCCACGGATCATTCGCGATACACGTCCAGGTGTACCGAATGATGTGGCCTGAAGGTAGCTTTTGCACAAGCAACGTGGAGTTTGAGTCACGAACGAAGGCAGTCGTGCGGCCCAGGGGCTCCTGCGTGAGTGTTCCCGCGCCAAACGCATTCAAGGCATAGGTTGTCGTAAATCCTCGCGCATTCGTCACGCTCGCTCGGACTGCTGCGGTATCCACGTTCGCGCTGGGATTGGTAGAGGTTCCCTGTCCGCTGGCAGGGTTGATGAGTATCTTCTGCTCAACCGAGGCGTAGTTAACTACCGGTCGCACTGCCTGTCCGTTCGCGGTAATCTGCGGTGACGTGTCTGCGGCGATTTTCCCAGCGAAGTCGTACGTAACACCCCACGCGCCTGCCCGACGGTCCGCCCAATGAACGAGCCGGTGAGTCGCATCGTACTGGCCTACGAACGGCAGGCCGCCCGCTGCGTCCTTCACTTGTGTCAAATTGCCTGAGCCGTCGATCGTGATGGAATCGGTCCGTCCACCAGGGTCCTTGATCCACAAGAGCCTGTTGGTCCCGGAGTAACCCAACGACATCATCGCGCCCGTAGTATCCTTGATGTCGCCCAACAGGTTGGACGCGTTGTAGTCGTACCGTGCAACCGGGGTCACGAATCGGTCCCGAACGATTATCAAGCGTCCATCGGAGAGGAACTTGTACTCTGCATTTTCCGGATACCGGCGATAGTACAGTGCGCCGTCGCCATCGGCCGACCTCATTTTGATAAGTTGTGTAAAGTCGCCCTTGGGTGACGCGTAGTGGCAATCACCGCTCTGTGGCTCCCCGACGATGACAGAATCGCAGCCGGTGAACTGGAACCACGCGATCGATCCGTTGCCCTCTGTAATGACGATCGACCGGTCCGCCTGAGCGTAGAGGTGCTGGAATCCGGCGATTGACCAGCCCGCGCCGAAGGGACTGCTGGCCTCGTTCGCGATGAGGACGCGTACTGGCGCGTCGGTCTCAACGAACGAGCCATTTGAGCGATAACTGCGGACTGCGACCGTGTACGCGTAAGCACCCGTCGAGAGGGCACTCGCGTCAAATTCGGCGGCTAGGCGGTTCACATTTCCGTCCGCCGGGTGCGAGGTCCAGGTGTAGAACATCTCCGAAGATCCGTTCGTGAAAGTGACTGCGGTGCTCTGCGAGGTATAAAGGCTTATCGACATTTTGGTTGGATTGATCGACGCCGTGTCGAGCGCATCGACCTGGACCATACCCATCGGCTTGGCCTGAGCGCTCCGGTACACGAGTTGGACGGAATGCGCAGCGTCCGAGCTGAAATACGGGTGCGTTGTGTAAGTGGCTACCGCGTCGAAACAGTTCGCCACGCACTTCGTCACATCACGATAGGCACCATTGTGCGGGACCAGGGAGACGACGGGCCCGTTAGATGTCACGTTAACCTGATACGAGCCAGAGCTTTGAACTCCCGTCGTGGTACCCGTGGCAGTCACTGTTAGGTATCCTGACCCCGCGAGTCCGACGTTATACGTGGCGGTTACGGTCGTGCTGGCACCCGGTAACAGCGTCGAACTCGTAGGGGAGAGCGTCACGCCGGAGATTGGTCCTGTTGTAGAGGAACCGAAATTGTAGGTGTCCCTGCAGAGCCCGGTGTTCTTCACTGTGAACGACGCTTGGTGCCCGTTCGAGTTTGGTCCCCAAGTCGCTGAGCCCGAAGGTGGTGTTACCGAAACTGAGAACACACCGCTGGAATCACAAATGATCGTTGCCCACGCGCGCGCTGCGACACCGGCTGGCGACGGATCGCGAGCAGCAGCGCACAACAGGAGAACAGCAACCGTTGGACAGAGCCAGAATTGATTGATGAGGCGCTTATTCGAGTGAGCGTAGACCACACCGAGCTCCTGGCAGATGGCTGGCGGTGGACAAGGCAGCCATTGTGCCGCTTGCTCTTACCGATCTCACCGTTGCCCGACAAGGAGTTACGCTTCATCAGGAAGGGGCGCGGAAATGGTTGGTTCAGTTTGGTTCGCACAAGGTGGCACAAAGTGATACTTCTTCGCTTGCCGGAGTGAGAGGCCAAGCTCGCGAAGTCGCCGGTGGAGCGTCGTGCGACTAATCCCCAGGGCACGCGCAAATCTCTCCACCCTGCCATTCGTGAGACTCGCACAGAGGCGGAAGCACTGGAGGTTGTGCGCAAACGGTGAAACAAATTGGGACTCAACGTCCCGTGAGCGACCACCAGGAACCGCGGTCTGCGTGCAACGAAAAACGCGCCCCCGTTTGGCAGGGGCGCGCCTCCAAGAGAGTAACCCGTCGGCCTACTAAGTGACTGTCGCGCAGATCGCCCAACCGGTAAACGAGACCGTCGAAGCTCCAGTCTGACGAGACACAGTGTAGGCCCAAGTCCCACCGGTGGAGTCGGGATGATTCTCCTGAAGCACCACGCCGTAGTTGGCGTTCTGAACGCCGCCGCTGAAGACCGACTTGCCGACTGGGCACGCGAGGCTACGGCCAAAGCTGAGCGTCTGGGACCCCATGCTGTCCGGTCGCGAGACCAACGTATAGCCGGTGATGCCCGAGTCCGCGCAAATCGCGCGGCCGGTGAAGGTGACCGAAGTGCCACCACTCTTGCGAGACACGGTATAGGCCCACCCCGTGCCGGTGGACAGCGGATGTGTCTCCTGGACCACTACGCCGTGGTTGCCGTTCTGCACACCGCCGCCGACCGCCTCCTTGCCGGCCGCGCAAGACAGATTGCGTCCGAAGGTCACGGCCTGGGACGCCATCGTGTCCGTCCGCGCGATCAGGACATAGCCGTTCAAGCCAGAGTCCGCGCACACGGCCCAGCCCGTGAACCTGACGCTCGTGCCGCTCGTGTCGCGGGACACCGTGTAGGCCCAGGAGTCACCGGTCACGTTTGGCGCGCTCTCTTGGATCACGACAGCGGAGTTCGCGTTCTGAACCCCACCACCAAGAATGCGCTTCCCTGCCGGACACTGCAGACTGCGTCCGAAGCTGAGCGCCTGCGAGCTCATGCTGTCGAGCTGCGAGACCAAAACGTACCCAGATGCTGTCAGAGAGAGTAGCGGATGAAGCGGTTCGGAGGATCGGTCTGGTGCGAGCGTCTCGCGACTACAGGCGCTCACGACCGTGAAGGTTACGATGGCCGAACAGAGATACTGGCTAACCCGATGTCGAAATGCCACTGGCATGTTGCACCTCCATGGAGGAATGCACATGACGAATGCCGTGGCACATGCTTATTGCACCGGGCATGCCGGTCCGAGGCCTCGTGTTCTTCTTGTAATTGCAATCACTTACGGTCGGTCACGAATGCGTCACGCACGACTTGATTCAGGTTGTTCCCGTACGACTGGACACAAGGTGATACGTCACAGTTCTGGTACGCGAGCCATGAGAGCGGACTCTGGCGATAACGACGGAGGGGGACATCGACTCACTCTGCACGCGATATGGCCGCGAGCCACGCCCCGCCAGCGCGTTCAGCGCTGCCCATCAATCATTCTTAAGAGTGCCCTGGCCCGGATTCTTAGAGTGCCCTGGCCCGGACTCGAACCGGGACGCCTTACGGCACCACCCCCTCAAGATGGCGTGTCTACCAATTCCACCACCAGGGCCGACAAAACCTGCGGGGGCCAACTCGAGGGCGAGAATGCTCTGGCATGGAGCGCCATCATTGTCAACCGTGGCTCATCCAGCGGTTTAAGAAGCAGTGGCGTGTCGCCCGACCTGTCATGCAAAGTGATGGAGCCAAAATCGCGGGGCCAAGGAGGGGGCTGACGCAACAGCTGGTTGGAGCTCCGTCCGTACAGGCACGGCCACCCTCGAGGATCCGTGGTGCGCGAAAACACTTCCTCTCACAACCCACTAAACAAAGACCACGCGGAGTCACCAATCCACTTCATAGAACGCATACCAGCCAGCCTTTAGCGCCTTAAACACATACGCATAGTGCTGGCTGGGGCTCGCCCGCGCTTCGGCATTCAAGGACTCCACCGGTGACTCGACCGTCGGTGTGAGTGGTTTTGCCGAATACACATAGCCGGCACTCGATCCACTGGTGCACAACCCCCGAACACGAGCGACAAAGAAGATGGCACCCGGGAAATCCTCCGTCCGGACGATCCCTTCCGGCAACGACAACCTGCCGAAAAGGGAGCGATACTCGTTCCAGCGTTCTTGGCTGAGACCGATGTGGTCGCGGGGCCACTTCGTACTCGTATCGAGCCAAGTGAAGTCGGGCGCGATTCGGCTTAGATGCAAATCTTGTTCCGCCATCCTGCGTAGGCGATCGAGCACGTCGGCGTCTCGTGTGAACCGGGCTTCCAGTTTGGGCTCGTCCAGGCTCTTGACGTCCTCGGGCGTCGGCTTTGAAGCCTGGGCAAGTGCGATTAGCGACTTTTGGTCAAAGCCGGCTGCGCTACCGGTCGCCCCGAAGTTGAGTTGCGTGAAATCGCGATACTTGAATGCCCGTTGCTTGTAGTCCCATTGTCCGTACTTCCTCCACTTCTGGTAGAGCGCAGAAGGGATCGGCACAGGCACCCACGTGGGGACAGTTATACCGTCGCGTACGCGGGCCGGTGTCATTGGCTCGCGTACTGACCCCGCCGAGTCTGTGGATTGAGAGGCAGCTAGCAAGGGCTGCATGGATACAAGCGCGCTTGCAACGAGTGTGCTCAGGTTCAAGATGCGGTCCCTTGCCTAAGTGTTTGACGCGGACTTGGGCGAGCTGATCGGCAGGCCTCGTCCGGGCGACTTTTCGCCCCCGCTACGGCGTGATCGGTCGGTAAACCACAGACACGCCGTCGCGAAAGGTCTCCCGCTTGTATACCTCAGCTCTTGGATCGTACTTGATCAGCACGGCAGCTGAGGACTCCCACGTGACTTCAACCCGCAGGACCGACCCACGATTCCCAGGACGGCTAGCGGCCACCCAGGCACCCCCTAACCGCAAGATGTTCCCGGCCCTGTTTGGGAGGTCATCTCGGGCATCAATTATCGACACATCCCCGCCCCACGCGGTAGCGCCGCAGTCTCTCCAAAACAATACGGCCTTGTGCTTGCCATCTGGCGACGGCACTGTATTCACGACTTGATTGTCACAGAACGTTGAGCACTCGGTTGCTCCGAGCGCCACAATTAACACCCAGAGTGCCGAACGAGTGCAACCCTTCCAGTCAGAAAACGTCCGTTTTCCCCTCACGAGACCTTGCTAGTTGGCGCCACAGTGGTTCTGGGCGTACTGAATCCCACTGTGAATCTCGGCCTGCCCTTTCGGATCATCACCGTAGCCCGGGCCTGTCAACGCCGGAATCCCGTACTTAGCCTTCCAATGGCCAGTGAAAACCTGGGCGACTCCAGCCGCTCGCAACAGGACCTGCGGAGGGATTCCCAGCGCCACGCCAGTGGCGCCATAATTGAAGTTCCCCCCCGCATCGTACCTTTGACGATTAATCCTCGCATAGTCCCAATCCCCTCCTGGCTTAACTTGATTGAAGAACCACGTGATAGCCGTTATCGGAGATTCGCCCAAGGGGTCGTCCGGTTCGAGCGGTAGGTCGTTCGGCGTTAGGTTGCCCGCCTCGCCAACGGCGGCAGCCAACTTCATATTCGCATCTACGCTCTCCCCGGCGGGCAGGGGTGGAACGGCCGGGCAGGACGGTGAGGCAGGCTTTGTGGAAGCACTACGCGCCCCCCACGGGTTGATCTCCCCACCTCCTGGGTCATCGGCTCCTCCGGAGTATCCCGTTGCCATGACGGCGTCGCACACCCCCGGCTCCCACATGTCGTAATCGGGGGGCGGCGTGAAACTCGGGTCCGCGGAGGTCGTCGTCCAGTGCCACAGCTCTTCGCAGTCCTGGCCAGTCGGATCCACGGCGTTGACAGGACCATCGCCGACGTAGGTGTACGGGTTAATGCCGCCCGCGAGCCCGATCGGATCCTCTGAGATGAATCGCCCGAGTTGCGGATCGTAGTACCGGGCTCGCATGTAGTAAAACCCCGTCTCTGTGTCGAACTGGCGAGCCGCAAATTTCAGCGAGTTGGGCACTGACCCCTGAGGGAAGCCCTGAGCGTCCGCGCCGAAGGGTTCGTAGCGATACCGGTTGACGATGACGTTGGACCCATTCACCAAACCCAGGATGCTCCCCGGGAAGTCCTGTGCATAATAGAACACGGAGTCGCTCCGCATCCGCCGCCGAACGCTGTGCGGTTGGTCGATCCCAGGGTAGTACGTGTATTCGGCCAGCGGTGTCGTTGGCGTACTCGGATCGACCTCGGCGAACAGATCGTGGCCGTCGTAAAGGTACCGTGTGGTGGTCGATCCGAAGGTCTTCCGCACTCGGCGGCCGCCCCCGTCGTAACCAAAACTGACTGTACCGACGCCACTCGTCCACACGCTATCGAGCTCCCCAAGGCTACCCCAATACAGCTGCTGGAACGTTGTCCCGCCGCGAATGCGGTTCGTCAGATTTCCATCAGCGTCATATATCAGGCTGTCGCCGTTGAAACGGACCTCGCGATCGCCCGGCGCGATCGTATCCCCGGCAACGACCTTGCGGTTCCCGACCTTGTCATAACTGTAGGTCACCAATCTGTCTTGTACCGCCGCGCTGGAGCAGCTCCACCCGAGCGGACCATAGGAGCAGGTCCCGGAGAAACTTGACAAGTCGGCAAACGATGTCAGGCGACCCAATGCGTCAGACGCGTACTTACGGGCAGAATCGGCAATGCCGTTCGTACTCGACACGCGATAGTCGTAGGCTACGTGTCCGAGTGAGTCATAGAGGTACTTCGCGCCGATGGAAGCGTTCAGGGTCCCGTCGCTGTAGCTAACCTGCGCAGGCAGGTGGGTCAAAGGCCACTGCCGCGTGATCGTGAGGCCAGTCGGCAACACAAGCAGCGAATCCAAGAGATGCTGGTCATACACCAAGGTCGTCACACCGCCCGCAATGTCCCTTAAGGTGTCCAGCGCTAAGCTCGCGTTGTAGCGATAGGCAATCGTATCGGCCCATGGCGAGGCCAGCCGTAGCGTGTCGCGAACATCCCGGACGGTATGCGTGGCCACCAGTTCGTAGCGCGTTCCCCCTCGCACGTCGATCTGTGAGACCACTCGGCCCAGCGGGTCGAACTTGAGGGTGTCGACGCTCTCAGCGTTCGACACAGCGGTGAAGGCGTCTCGTCCGTCGTAGGCGAAGGTCGTCGTCTTCTGATCCGCTGTCACGGATGTCGGCCGGTTCAGCGCGTCATAGGGGCCTAATGCAACTACCTGATTTCGACGATTGGTCTGCTGTCTAAGATTGCCGTTCAGGTCGTACTGGTACTGGTTCTGTCTACCAGCGGGATCGGTCTGACTCGTGAGCCACCCAAGACCGTTGTGAGAGAACTGGTACGTCTGACCTATGGCGTCTCGCACCTGCCGCAAGAAAAGCGAATCATACGTGAAGATCGTCGTGTCCGCGTTCGGGCCGACCATGCTCGTGCGGCGGTTGAGCGGATCGTACTGCACGCTAGTGACATCGCCCCGCGGCGTTTTGGTCGTCCCGAGGCGACCGTAACTGTCGTATGTATAGGCGATGCGACGACCACCGGACCGTGTACTGTCCACGTTCCGCCAAGAAGTGCCATCGTAGTAGACCGAATCCACGTGGCCGAGCGGGTCCGTGCTCGTCCGCAGTCTCCCAAGCGCATCGTAAGTGAAACTGGTAAGCCTCCTAAGGCTGGTCAGGGCGCGCGTTCCCGAGATTGTGCTGTCCATGTGACCGTGCGACCAGTAGTTCCACACGGAATCGGCGTCGCCTGAGATCTGGATCAGCTCGTTCCACGTAGGCTCGTAAGTATAGTTGATCGTGCGCCCCGTCGTGCTATCCCGCCACTGAGTAATGTTCGAGCCGCTCCACGTCCGTCGGACGATATGGCCCGAAGGGGCGCTGTCTCGAACCACGTTTGAGTTGGAGTCCCGCAGGTAGGTGGTGGTGCGACCCGCCGGATCATCGATGCGCGTGATCGCTCCGAATCGATCGACTTGGTACACGGTAATGTACCCCCGCGGGTCTGTGACCCGGGCTCGCACAGTATCAGCGCTGGGCGCGGCGGCCGGAGTCGTGCTCGTCGAGGTCGTGGGGATGCCAACGACTTGCCACGAGGATTGCGAGAGCGTTGGGGACACCGTCCCCGAGCCATAAACAGGGGCGGCGGCAAACGTAAGGGACGTCAGCTTGTGGGACAGGTTATCGTACCCAAAGCTCGTCGTGTCCCCCCCCCGATTGATCACCTTCTGCAGCAAGACGTTCGTGTCGAAGGCGAAGTGGGTACTAACGTTGTCCGGGTCCGTGATGGCCGTGAGATGGTGACTCGCATCGACCGTAATGATCGTCATCCGGGACGGATTTCCCGCATCCTGGATGAATGATAGGCCGTTGCCATTGGCGTTGTAGCCTAGCAAAGTCGTAAGGTTCGCTGGGTCGGTGATTGTCCAGACGCGTCCACTTGTATCGTACCTGACAGTGGTGATGTTGTTGAAGCGATCGCGCAACTGCACCATCTTGCCTGTGTTGTCGAACACTGTTTTCGACGAGTCGGTGTAGATACGAGCCCACCCTGACGTGCCGCTCAGCGTGCTCGGCACGAGTGTAGAGAACTCACCGCTGGGCGACACGAATGCACCGTTCGCGTACGCGAAGTAGGCGGTGCTCCCCTCCCCTTCAGTGATGAGTGCTGAGCCATCGGATTGCACGTACAGCCGCTGCATTCCCCCCAGCATCCAGCCTGCGGCGATTGCCGAATTCGTCTCATTGTCTACGAGCAGTTTCGTTGCTATGTCGTTCGTCAGTAGCGTACCATTTGCGTAATACGCGCTAACCAAGATGTCGAGGGGGTAGGCCCCCGTCGCGTAGCCTGAGGCGTCGAATTGACCGCCGAGCCGCACGGCCCACGGCCCTGGGTAGGTGAATCGCAATGTTTGGTCGCCGTTCAGAAACGTGATCACTGTACCATTCACCTTTACCTGGATCCTGTATTCCGTCGGTGGCTGGCCGTAGTTCACGTCTGGGCTCGCGTTCACGAGAACAAAGGGCCGTGGATCCACGCGATCGCTGTTGTAGGTCAAAGAGACATTGCGCGGAGCGTCGAACGAGACGTAGGGAACTGTGCTCTGCGCGTAGACCGCCGCGAAGCAACTGATCGCGCACAGTCCGTAATCCTGTTTAGCATAGTTGTAGGGTGATGCATCGACTACCGGCGCCCCTGGGGGGGGGCCGACCGGTATTGCATATGAACCACTATCCCTTGAGCTTGCGCTTGCTGCCGTCAACGTGAGTGTGCCGGATCCCTGCGTGCCGACGTTATACCATGCTGTGTCGACCTGGGGCACGCCCGAGCCCAGCGGCAAGCTCGTGGCACTCGTGCGAGTGCACGTCACTGACCCGGTTGAGCCGCACGAAATCGCGTAGGTGTCGCTGTTTTGACCAGTGTTCTGCACCGTGAACACCGCACTATAACCACCCGTCGTGGCCGGCCGCGTTGGTGTCGTGGTCCCTTTCGGCGTTACAGTCACCTGGTACGCAGCTTGGACGGTGACGTTGAAATACCCCTGGTCAGAGCTGTTCCCGTCCGCCGCCAAAGTCAGTACTCCACTTCCCGGAGCCCCAACGCTGTAGGTGGCCGTAACGGTTATATGGGCGCCCGGACTTAGAGTGTAAGAGGTCTTATCGAGGGTCACACCGGTAATGGGCCCCGTTGTCGAAGGGTTGAAACTGTACGTGTCCTGGCAGGTACCCGTGTTGGTCACCGTGAAAGTCGACTGGTGGCCGCCGGTGTTGCTAGTCCAAGTCGCGGTGCCACCGTCCGGAGTTACCGACACGGCGTAGAGCACGGCGCCCACGCGCGGGAGAACCAACTCGAGGACGTCCGGTTCCGCTCCAGTGGGAGATAACCCGCAGGCACGGGTGGGTAACCGGCGGCCGGGTGGGACAGCGACGCGGACGGGACGGTCGGGGAGACGTCCGGCGTCAAGGAAGAATACTACGAGGACCAGTGAAGCAGACGACAGGCGACGAGCGACCACGGGACGCTCCCCAAGAGGGTCGCGAGCTTGGAAGGCACGTGACGTGCCGCCTATCGGATCTCGACACCCCGTTGACGCTCAACCACTTGCCTTCGGTGGTCGGGAAGCGCTTCCGTCCTTTGTTTCAGGGTGTGCGGAAAATTGTGAAACAACCTGGCACGCGTAGTCCCCGTGCGACCACCAGCCACTGCGCTCTGCGTGCAACAAAAACGCCCCCCCGTTTGGCAGCGGCGCGCCTCCAAGAGAGGAACCCGTCGTCGTACTAAGTGACTCTCCCGCAGATTTGTTTGAAACCGTCTAAAACAAGATGATACCGTGGTGTTGTGAGCTGCGCTCGTCTCGGTGGGTTAGCTTGTCACGCAGTTGCTCGTTTCAGGCTGCTCGCTGGCTAGAGGAAACGCATATTTCTTCGCATGCCGAAGCGACAGGCCGAGCTCCCGTAACCGCCGGTGCAGCGTCGTCCGACTGATGCCGAGCGCCTTAGCAGTAGCGGCGGCGTTCCAGCGGTGATCCTCGCACGTTCGGAGCAGTCGAGTCCGCTCATCGGGGGAGCCAAGAGCGACGGGCTGCGAGACCGAGCCTAACGCAATGGCTTCCACTACGGACCCGGCTGAGATAGTCCCATTAGCTCCAAGCTGTCCGGCACGCTCGATGGTGAGACGCAGCTCGCGCACGTTCCCCGGCCATCTGTAGTTGAGGAGCGCTCGCGCGCCGTCGGAATCCAGCGTTTGGTTCCGGAGTCCCGCGAAGTATCGCGCCAGGGGTACCACGTCCTCGGGACGGGCGGAGAGGGGCGGGAGCTCAATCACTAAGCCGGCGACGCGCTGGAAGAGGTCGCGTCGAAACCGCCCGCTCGAAAGCGCCTCACCGATGCCGTCCTGCACGGCGCTCACTATGCGGAGGTCAACGCGCCGCTTGACGGGGGCGCCGAGGGGCTGGACGGAGCCGGTCTCGAGCACGCGTAACAGCTTCCCTTGCGCATCAGCGGCTAGACTCTCAAGCTCGTCCAGGAAGAGGGTCCCGCCATCGGAGCGCTCAAAGTGGCCCACCTTGGAGTCGGTGGCACCAGTGAACGCACCACGTTGATGACCGAACAGCAGGCTTTCGACCATCTCACGGGGCAGTGCCCCGCAGTTCACGTCCACCAACGGTCCCGGCCGGCCACTTCGCTCGTGGATATGCTCGGCGAACAGCTCCTTCCCGGTTCCAGTCGCACCGACCAACAGTACAGGGAGTTGCGTGCGCGCGTAGCGCTCCGCCAGCGCGAGTGCCCGTCGGATAGCGGTGGACACTCCGACGATCATCGCTCCACTCCGTTTGGCAAGCGGGGTGCCGTCACACTGTCCGCGTCCGCGTCGGTCTTTAGGATCCTCGGCGTCAGGAACAGATACAGCTCCGTCTCAGACGTACTGCGATCCGCACTCCCGAACAAACCGCCAAGAATGGGAATGTGGGAGAGCACCGGGATGCCGGACTGGTTCGCGTTCTGTTGCCGATCACGCAGACCGCCCAACACGATCGTCTGCCCATCCTTCACGAGCACCTGCGTCGCTGCCTCACGTGTCGAGATCACCGGCGCGTCGAACAGAACCTCCGTGGTCGCGGCGTTTACTTCCTGTTGAATCAGCAACGACACATATCCATCTTGGTTGATGGTTGGTCGAATCGTGAGCTTCGTCCCGACGTCTTGGTATTGGACCACTTGATCGCGCGTCGGTGTCTCGGTAGGAAGCGACCGGCTGACTTGGACGAACGGTACCTGAGAGCCCACGAGCAGCCGAGCCTCCGTGTTATTGGACGCCAAGAGCACTGGCCGGGAGATGATCTGCACATCTCCCTTGGTAGCCGCTGCCCGCAAGGTCGCGTTTACCTCGGCGTGACCAAGATTCATGACATGAAGCACGACGTCTCCGAGGCCGCCGCCGATGCTCGAGGCGTCTACCGTTCCCTTCCCGTGATCCACCGGTTGGGGCGGGACGAACAGGTCCGCTCCAAAGGAAAAGCTCCGATCACGCCGGACCTCGACGATCATGACCTCGATCAGCACTTGCAGCGGGCGAATATCCAGCTGGTCCACGGCCTGCTGGAGGACCTGGAAGTCGGTCTCGGAGGCCCGGACGAGGAGAGAGTTCGTCCGCTCGTCGGGGACAATGTTCGCCTGTCCCGAAAGCGTGGCAGACTTGTTACCAGCGCTCGCCACCGGAGGCACTGCTCCGGGTGCGCCAGGACTCGTCGGTGGTACCACGTTGCGGTGCAATTCGTCGGACAACGTCGCGGTCGACAGACCTGATCGCCCGGAGAACTCTCCGCCAGCTCCGAACAACAGGTTTACTGTGGCCGCGACATCCGCCGCGCGAGCGTGCTTGAGGCGGATGACGAAGAGCTGCACCGGAGCGGCACCTTGTCCGCCCACTCCACCACCGGACGCACCTCCACTGCTGGGCGTCGGCGCGTGCGCCGGGCCGATCCGGAAGAAGGTTGAGTCCTCCGTGAACTCGAGGTTCTGAGCCTCGACCAGTCCCTTCAGGAGCTCCCGCACCCCGGCACGAGGCACCGGCGTCGGCGTTTCGAATGAGACTTTCACTGGTTGGATCGCGCCGACGAGCACCGGCTTAGGCAGATAGCGACCCAAGGTCTGAATCACGCCTCGGATGTCGGCGTCCACGAAGCGAACGGTGAGACTCTCGTTGACGGCCCGCACTCCACTCGTGTCCTGTCCGGCGAGAGGCAGCGACAGCAGTAGCAGCGCCCCAACTTCCACCATCCTCCACCACCCTCCACGCCCCTCCATCGTCCTCACCGCCATGGTTCCCTCACCGTCAGGGTCCAGGTCGTGTCGAGCCCGACGATCACAACGCGATCGGCACTGATGGCCTTTACGCGCAACCCGGCGACCGTCTCGCCGCGTCGGAGCGGGCGTGGGCCATCGATGCCGGGCAAGCCGTCAACGAGCGCGGTCGGGTCGTGCCCATCATCCCACGCGATTCCGACCAGCGAAAGCATTGGCTTCGGGGCGGGCGGCGTCGAGGGTTGGGCAAGCCGCGTCGGGTCGTACGTGGTCACACTCGGTCGGCGAGCCATCCGGAACGGATCGTGCGCAACGACGGCCGTAAGGACAGAATCGGATGTCGGGAGAGGATGCGACGTGGTGGCTCGTATCGATGGTTCGGCACGCGGTGGCGCAGCGACGTCGACGAGAGGCGAGGCCACGAGACGCACCGCCAGGGCGAAGCCCGCCCCTCCAGTCACGATCAGCCCAGCATTCACGAGCGTCGCGCTCATTTTGGCTCGCCCCCTCGGCCTATTCCGATCGGTCCATTCACCAGAAACCAGCCGGACACGGTGAGTTCCACGCGCAGGAGCTCTGGATTCTTTTCCGGCGCGGCGACGTCAGCGGCGGTCACCCGGAGCTCACGCAGGGCGAGCGCCGCCTTCCCGAAGGTGAGTGCCTGCAACACTCCAACGAGTCCGTGCACATCGGCCTCAAACCCAGCCCGGAGCGTTACGCGGCGGAGTCGGCCTGCGCTCGTCGAGTCCGTGACCGGATCGATGCGCTCGAGCTTCGCTAGGTGACTCGACGCCGCCAGGTTCACCCGACCGGACAAGTCCGCCATCGCGTCAGCGGTGGTCGAGCCACTCAGGATTCGGGGCCCGAGCGCGACGAGCGACCGACTGAGCTGTGTAGCGGAGTCCCGCAGCATCGCCGCGTCGGTCAAATCCACGCGGGCGCGAGCTAGCAGCGCCGTTTGCTCCCGCAATTGGGTCTCCGCCGCTACGAGTGATCGAACTGACCACGGCAGGACCCGTAACAGGAGCACGGCTGAGAGCGTGACGCTGCCCCCGACGATCAGTGCCCGCCGGTCGCGGCCGGTCACGACCCCGCCCTCCGACCCGGTCCCCCGTCACCGCCGAATAGGATCGTGAACCGCTCCCAGTCCCGACCGCCGAGGGGCTCGCGCACCACGGGTCCCCCCAGTCGGACGTCAGTGATGGCATCGAGGCGGTTAAGTCGGGCCACGACGTCTGTGGCGTGCCGCGCGGCCCCTACCAATGCCCCGGTCCCGTCGGCGCTCCAGGCAAGGCTCGTGAGCACGCTCGAATCGGGGAGTGCCTGCGTGACGGCAGCTAGCATCGCGAGTCCGCGTACACGATCACTCTCAGCATTCGTAATGGCAGTAAGCGTGGCCTCGGCATCGCGAAGCTCGCGCCGGGCATCGAGCACGGCCGCGAGCGGCTTCTGCAGGACGGCGAGCTCGCGCGCCACCGCCCGGCGTTCCCATGCGAGCCGAGCACAGAAGAGGCTGCCGGCCGTCAGCCACGTCGCTATGGCCGTCAGGGCGAGTCGTCGCGTGTGGCGACGCGCCCGTCGCTCTCGCGCTGCCTGCTCCGAATGGGGGAGCAGCACGAGCGTCGCCCGTTCGTCCGCGGTCGCGATCGTCTCGAGCCACAGGCCCGCCGCCCGGGCGCCGGCCACGACCCCTTCGACCAGCGGCTCCTCGACCGCTGCCGCGCGAGCCACACGGTTCCCACCCTCACCACACCAGACCGCGTCGGTCACGAGGGGCTGGCCATTCTTCCGAAAGAACCGGCCGGCCTGTTGTGCCACCAGAGCGGTCAAGAGCGGCGGCTTCACCGGGGGTAGGTCAGCCAGAGTTCGCAGCTGCACAGGGGGATGCTCGAGCATCACAGTCAGGCGTCGACAACCGTGTGGTGCCTCAGCCGCAAGGCGAGCGATCGCATCGGCGAGGTCACTCGGAGCGCTGTACGGCGCTTCACCGCGCCACGTGACTGAACCCTGCTCCACGATTTCCGCGCGAAGCGTCGAGCGGCCCACGCGAAGGCGAAGCCGGCGGCTTCTCACTCGGTCTCCCGGCGGATCACGGCCAAACGTCCGGCGACCGGCACTGTCGTCAGCGTCACGCGCGCCACCAGGGGCGTGCCACGGGCGCCGCCGGCAACCACCCCGACCAACTCAGGAGCGCTAAAGACCGCTGTCCGTACGAACTCCGGATAGCTCGCGAGGAACACGGCACGCGATCCGGGCGAGAGCCATCCGACGAGGGCATCGGCGTTGGGGATCCGGCCGCTGGCGCGACGCATCATAATGACCGCTACAGCTTCTTCGGTCATGCCGGGAAGCACCGAGAGAACCTCTCGCGGAGCAGTGTTGACATTGATCACGCCCGTGCCGCGGGTCGTGAGGAAGGGCGCGAGGCTCGTGACCACTGTGTCGGTGAATCCGCGCACCGAGCGCAACTCCCAGAGGTCGGCGAGCACTCCACCGCGGCGCCAGTCGAGTAGCGCAGCAACCAGGGAATCGACGGCTGATTGATGCCGAACCACCGCATGCATGACCGTCGCCAGGGCGGCTCGGTCGGCCAGGTTGATGTTCAACTTGCTCGACGGATCCTCGAGGCTCGCGGCGCACCACGTGCCTCGCCCAAGGTCCACGGTGTCGAGGCCACGGAGCGAGGCGTCCTGAGCATAACGAGCTTGGAGGATCTCGATGCACGACTCCCGCGCCCACGCCGCGCGTGCGAGGAGAACACGATTGCGCGTCGTCGCCTCTCCGAGCCGGACCGCCGCGAGCGCGGCCCCTGCGACGGCGGTGATGGCCGTCAGGGTCCAGAGGACCGCGAGGAGGGCGAAGCCGCGCTGCGTCATCCCCGCTCCTTGATCAGGAAGAGGAGAGTGTCGGTCACCGCCGTGCCCCTTTCCCTCTTCACCAGCCGTTGGAGCCGGATTCTCACCGCCACGGTCGCGCTCACGGGGCTCACCCATTCCCTCACCCACCGCGACTCCGCACCGGGCTCGAGCAGGTAGTCGAAGGCGACGTCACGGACGCTGTCCATCAGGGTGATCGGCGTGCCCGGTGTGATCGTCGCAACCAACCTGACGTCTGCGATTCCAAGGGACACGACTCGTCGCTCGAACCAGCCGTCGGGCGTGAGCAACCACGTGCTGAACGACACGCGGTCCGGGCGCCCGTCGAAGCCACTGGCCCCTTCAGTCCCCACGTCGAGCGAGAGGAATGTTGCATCGAGCCACCGGCGGGCGTTCGCGGCGCGGTCGACGGTCGCGCGCGCCTCCGTAAGTGTCTTCCCCTGGTCCGCGATCCCAACGAAGAGTTGGTGTGCGACGAGCACAACGAGGGAGCCGATCGTGAGGGCCACCAGGACCTCAATCAGGGTGAAGCCGGCCGTCCTAGAGCCCACGGCTCTCCTCCTTCCGATACACGATGGTCACCAAGTCTTCGACTTCGGGGGAGCTCGCCTGCACCAGTGCGATCCGGTAGAGCGTCGGTTCCGGCCGCTGGATGTCGACGACAAGTTCCCCGATTGGGTGGCGGCCCAGCCGAAGGTCCAATTCGTTCCGCTTGAGCAAGGTGAGGGCGACGAGTACCCGCTTCTCGACGGCCAGGGTTTGTTCGCGCTCACGGGCGTCGTGCTCGGCGCGCAAGCCACTAGCGACAAGGTCGAGGAGCACCAGCCCCGCAGCCGAGAGAATCGTGAGGGCAACGAGCGCTTCAAGGAGCGCGAGACCCCGCTCAGCGCGCACTGGGAGCTCCGGTCAACGGGTCGGCACCGGCACCAATGGCGCGGCCATCGGGAAGAAACAAGGGACCAGGGAGCAAGCCACTGTTCTGTGGGAGGACGGCACGCACCGGCCGACCGGTCTCGATCGCTTGGGCTCGCGCTCGCCGAAGCGCAACGAGCCAGTCGGCCTGACGAGGCAGTCTTAGACTCGAGAAGGCAAGGCCACTCACGCCGAAGACGAGTCCCAGGAGCACCAGCACGACGATCAACTCCACGAGTGTTATTCCTCCGGTCCATGTTCCGCGCTGCCCGTTCTGCATGGCTCTACGGCCGGATGGCATACACAGCCTGCAGCAGCGCTGCCGCCACGAACGCCACCAGCCCACCGAACGTCACGATCAGTGCCGGCTCGATGAACGTGACCAGGGTCTTCAGCGCCCGCTCCGCATCTTGGGCCGCCAGATCTCCCGCGCGGCGCGCCATGTCCGCCAAACGGCCACTCGATTCGCCCACGTGCAGGAGTTGCAACGCCACCGACGAGAGTGCGCCCTCGCGCTCGACCGAGGGGGTGAGCGGTGCGCCCTCCGCGACCCGCGCTCGTGCGCGACCAAGACGCACGGCGACTGCGGAATCGCCGGCCGCTTCCCGTGCCGCATCCAGCGCCGCGAGGAGCGGCATCCCAGCGCCGAGCATGCCACCAAGCGCTCGGCCAACGCGGGCCGTGGCGAGCGCCAGCCGGACCGGGCCAACGAGCGGCATCGCGAGCAACGCCTCGTCCACCCGAAGCCGGCTCTCCGGACGCCGCAACAGTTCGACCACGAGGGCGACGAGCGCTGCCGCGGCCGGAACGAGAAGGAACCAGTAGGTCGAGAGCAGCCGTGAACCGACGAGTAAGACCCGTGTGGCTGGCGGCAGGTCTTGGCCCAAGTCACCCAAGAGCTGCGCGAAACGCGGCACGATCACAGTTCCGATCACGAGGACCGACACGAGACCAACCACGGAGAGGAGTGCTGGATAGGCCAGTGCCTGGCGGACCCGTGCCACGAGCTCGGCTTCTTGCTCGAGGTGGGTCGCGACCTGTTGGAGCGCGACCGGGAGCTGGCTGCCGCGTTCGCCAGCATGGAGCATGCCGAGCACAATCCCAGGTACCACACCGCGGGAAGCCGTAAGGGCTTGGGCGAACCCTTCCCCTTGCTGCAACCCGGTCCGAGCCTGGGCGAGCGCCTCTCGCAGCGCCACTCGCGCGAGGGGCTCGCTCGATGCCACCGCCCGGTCAAGCGGGACGCCAGCGGACACAAGCGCGGCGATGCTCTGGAACACAATCGCCAGGTCTCGCCGGCTCGCCGGCCGTCGTCCTCCACTCTCCGGCGCGGAGGTCACCGCGATGGGGTAGAGTCCCCGGTCCACGATCACGGCGCCCGCGGCAGCCGCGGATCCGGCGTCGATCACGCCATCCACGATGGCCCCGTCCCCGCGTGCGGCACGGTAGCGGAACGTGCTCATCGGCCGGTCGACTCCCACGACGTGATGTCGGCGTCCTCGCCGCTGCCCCCGGGCTGCCCGTCGCGACCGTACGTCAGCAGATCGTAGGCCTGCGGATTGACATCGCCGGGACTCTTATAGGCGTACGGCCGCCCCCAGGGGTCCAGCGGGACAGTCTTCTTGAGGTAGGGCCCGCGCCAGTTGCGCGCCTCGGGCTCGCCCGCCGGCTTCGTCCGCAAGGCCTCGAGGCCCTGCGCGGTCGACGGGTAGTAGTCGTTGTCGAGGCGATAGGCTTCGAGCGCGAGCCCGAGCAACTCGATCTGCGCCCGCGCGGCGGACACCTTGGCGTCACCGACATGGCTGAACACCATCGGCGCCACGAGCCCAGCGAGAATGGCGATCACCGTGATCACCACGAGGAGCTCGATGAGCGTGAAGCCCTCACGCCTCCGCCACACGGAGTACCTCCTCGACCGTGGTGATGCCCACTTGGACCTTCCTCCAGCCGTCTTGCCGCAGGGTTGCCATCCCCTGCGCCTGCGCGATCTCCCGCAACGCGCTGGCACTCGGGCTCTTGAGAAGGGCCTGCTGGATCTGGTCGGTGAAGACCAAGAGTTCGAAGAGACCGGTCCGACCGCGATAGCCCGTATGCCGGCACGCCGTGCAGCCGTGCCCCCGCTCGAGCTTGAGGCGGCCCACGGGTTGTTGCGCGAGGAGCGCCACGGCGCCAGGGTCTGGCGTGTACCGCTCGCGGCACTCGGGACAGATCTTCCGCACGAGGCGCTGGGCCAGGACGCCCTCGAGCGTGGCCGCGATCAGATACGGCTCGACCTTGAGATCCACGAGCCGGGTCACCGCGCTCGGCGCGTCGTTCGTGTGGAGCGTCGAGAAGACGAGATGCCCAGTGAGGGCGGCCTGCACCGCGGTGGCCGCGGTCTCACCATCCCGCATTTCGCCCACCATGAGGACGTCCGGGTCCTGACGCAGGATGCTCCGGAGTGCACCGCCAAACGTCATCCCCGCCTTCACGTTCACCGGTACCTGCGTCACGCCACTCAGGTGGTATTCGACGGGGTCCTCGACCGTGATGATTTTCTCGGCGGTCCGATGCCGAAGCGCCAGCGCCGCATAGAGCGTGGTCGTCTTCCCACTGCCCGTGGGCCCCGTGGCGAGGAGAATCCCGTGCGGTCGCTCGGCGAGGCGGCGAAACGTCTCGAGCGTCTCGGGCGCCATACCGAGCTCGTCCAACCCAACAAGTTGGCCGCCGCGGTCGAGCAGCCGCAGTACGACGGACTCCCCATACAGCGTCGGCACGGTAGAGACCCGCAGGTCCAGCTCGCGCTCCTCGAGTCGCACCCGGATTCGTCCGTCCTGCGGTGCGCGCCGCTCGGCGATATCGAGCTCCGCGAGCAACTTGATCCGCGAGACGACAGCGGCCTGCAGCCCTTTGGGAGGGCTCGGCAATTCCGTGAGGACGCCGTCCACCCGAAACCGGGCGGAGAGCCCGTCGCGCGTCGATTCGAGGTGGATGTCGGACGCCCGTGCGTCGTGAGCCTCCCGGATGAGGAGGTTCACGAACCGGATCACCGGCGGCTGGTTGGCGAGGCCGCGGGCATCCGCCAGCGCCTCGTCGCCTGATGGTGAATCCCCCGCGACGGTCCCGTCCAAGTCCTTGACGAGCTCCACCACAGACTCGGCGGCCGCGTACGTCCGACGGATGCTGTCGAGCAGCACATCCCCATCGACCGGCACCAGCTCCACAGCGAGCCCGAATGACGTTTCGAGGTCCGAGAGCACTTCGACGGCAGGCTCGCCAACCGCGGCGACGCGAAGGCGCTCGCCGGCGATCTCGAGCGGCAAGATGCCCCACTGTTCGAGGTATTCGGCGTCGAAGGTTTGCGCGATCGGGAGCTTGGGTTGCAACGCCGTGACGGACATGCGGTCGCCCGCGGTCAGGAACGCGCGCCGAAGGGGCATCAGGTGTGCCGCAGCGCCCTCGAGCGCTGCGCCCAAGGGAACTCGCGGTGTGTCGTGTGCTTACGCCATGCGGGCTTGGGAGCGGTTCGCGCGATGGGTCACAATTGGGCGCCGCACGAACGATGGCGGCCTGACGAGCAACGGGTTGTGATGTCTTGCGTCAGGTGGAGTTAGGTCGCGTCACAAGAAAATCCGCGTAGGCGCGTGCTCAGTAACGATGCCCTACTCCGTAACTCCCTTGGCGGGTAGCGAATCGGGCACGTCACAAGAAAACCGGCTGCGGCCGAGCACGAATCAGGGGGGCGTGTGACGCCCCCGTGGTGGTCAGCCCGTGGCCGCGCGGCGATGATGGTCGATCGTGTTAGGATGGAGGCCGAGCAGTTCCGCCGCCCGGCGTCGGTTGTGCGCGGTCCGTTCGAAGGCCCAAATGCTTAAGTCGCGGCGCGCTGCTCTATCGAGCACCGTGTGCGACGCCGTCGCCTCCGCCAGGTAGGACGGCAGGTGGTGCAGGTCAATCCGTTCCGCCTCTTCATCTGCCGCCGCGACCCAACCGAATTCCACGGCGCTGCGGAGCTGACGGACGTTCCCAGGCCACTGATAGACCAACAACCGTTCCAGCGCCTCGGGATCGATGGCGACAGGACCGCGATGCCCAAACTCATGGGACGCACTGTCGAGAAATTGGTAGCTGAGTGCGGCGATGTCGACGACTCGGCCCGCCAGGGGCGGCACCTCGATCACGAAGTCTCGAATGCGCCAGCGGAGATCAGGCAACAATCGGCCCTCATTCATGAGCTGTTCCAGCGGTCGGTTTGACGCGAAGACCAGACGGCTGTCGAGAGTCAGATCGCGCTCTCCGCCGAGGCGCGTGATCACACCGTCGTCTACTGCCCGCAGCACCGCGCTTTGCGCTGTGCGCGACCAGAGGGGCAGCTCGTCGAGGAATAGGGTGCCTCCTTGGGCACGCTCGAACGCTCCGCGCACCCGGCGTTGCGCGCCCGTGAACGCGCCGGCTTCGTGCCCTGCAAGCTGATCTTGGAGTAGCGAATCGGACAACTCGCCACCCGTGACCGCGACGAAATCCCCGCGACGACCGCTCTGCGCATGAATGAAGCGGGCGAGCAGCCCCTTCCCAACTCCACTTTCGCCGACGAGGAGAACAGGGCGTGGCAGGGGGGCGAATCGCTTGGCCAGCGCCACGGACTTCATCATCGTGGCGGACAACGCGATAACAGCACCAACGGCGACGGCGGCAGGGACCATGCCTGACACCTGAGCGGATGTCAACAGAGTTTGAGACTTCCGGACTTATCGAACAGGGGACCCGACAGCGAGCCCCGGATGCTCTATGTAGTGGCGAATTGCAGTCACGCCACAACCGCACAGGTCGCGGGGCTGGCGCGCAACACTCGGGCCAACCGTTGCAAGATGGTGTCGCAGGCGTCACGGTTTCATGGGGTAACGACGCGGCCAGAGATCCTGCACAAGGTGATCAACTCGCGACGTCGCTGATGGCCGTGGTAATGAATCACTTGGATGCCGTCGATTGCATTCTTGTGGACGCGTGTGGATGCCATGTGACCAAGGCGGTAGGTGGATGCACCAACGCAACGAGCGGGCGGTCACTCCGTTGCCTCCGCGCATCGGCAACGGGAAAAAGTTATGACGTTTCGTGCGAAACAAGTCACTCCGCGCGCCAATGTTCCCCAGAGTTGTTGCCTCGCCAGAGTAGTCATCTAGCACCGGCGACTGGCAGTCTTGGATAGGCACTTCTCAAGGGCCGTTTTTCATGCGACCGATTGTGCTGGTCACTTCGAACGGTGCCGGTGACGCCGAGATCACGGCGCCGCGGTCGTAGGAATCACTGCGAACGTCACGCCGAATGGGATCACGTCGATAGCCAGTATTTTGGACTGCAGTTCCGATACATCGTTTCAGATAGCTACCTAGTCAGAGACTTTAGCGAATCGATCTGACGTTCTCCTTGTAGTTCGAGTACGAGGGAAGTCATCTACCTTGCTAGAGACTGAGCGCTCGGCGCGTTGATGTGCAATTCGGGAGAGCGGATGTCTAGCGTAAAAGGCATGCGAATCGCCCGTGCGCGCTGCAACGCCGAAATGCTACCCGGTATGAAGACGTGCGCACGGCCACCGATTGTTAGTGTGATTATAGGCGACGAGAATACGTTTTGCGCCTTCTGCATCCGTTGAACGATCGTACGAATAGCGGGTGCTCCGAGGTGGATAGTGAAGTTGATCTCTCCTGTGTCGAAAGGCGGAATTGGCTTCTCCGATGGCCGGAAGAGCGGCGCCGCCACCGAAGTTGTCACGTGCCCTACGTAGAACAGGTCAAGTTGGAGGTCGTCCACCCTGAGCGGTCGATCTGTCATATTCACAAGCGTCAGGTAGACGTCCACCATTCCATCATCATCGGCGTTGATGTGGACCAAGCCTCTCACGCCCACGACACGGACCAATTGCTCCGGTGGCGTTTTTCGCAACTTCTGTACGACAGGTCGGAAGAATGACCAACGAATCGGAACTTCAGCGCTAACACCCGGCACTAACGGGACGCTGACCTTCAGACTAGCCACGTCTTTCACGCTACCTTCTGGCACGTGTCACCTCTCGCGGATCGTTCGTCTATAGCCGTGCTGCGTACCAAGTGTCATAGAGCTCTTTGGCTAGACCGAAATAGCCGGCTAGCACTGTCCAAACGTACTTCAAACGGGTAACAAGGCCGAATCGACACTCAATCTCGATCTCAGAGACGAATGCCAAAGCGAGGACCGTGGCCCTCAATACATTGTCAGAACGTTGCTTGTCCAAGCGCCAGGCGCACTCGTCCGGATCCTGGTCTGGATCCAAGGCCATCGATCGCATTACCAGCCCCGGCAAGCTCAAGTGGGACTCCGAGGACAAGTCGCCGTAGTACCAGTCGTCGAGGTAGTTCATCAAGTCGATTCGTGCAGCTGAGGTCTGCTTGTCTCGTCGCATGCCGCTGGGGATCGGCCAGTACTTCAGAGTCGTCGGAGGATTCGCCTTCTCGGCTGTAGTGAGCCCGAACCGGTCAGCCGTATTGTCTAGGAACCGCTGACGCTCCGCTAACCAGTCTGTCCATCTTGTATCCGAACCATAAGTGGCGACGTAGAGCTGCTGCTCTTCCCAGATACTGCGCCAGCCTCCTTTGAAGTACCAATTCGCACGATTGGGCAGATCATCGAACAGAAAGATGAGCGTGAAGAGCGAATCGAGAATCGTTCGAGAAAGGGGTCCCACCGACAGCGCATCTTCCCGCCTAAGTGGATACTTCGGATCATCAAGACAAAGAGCGCGAATCGTATGAAAGGTATTATCCGTCGCACGTGCAAGAGATAGGAGCATAAACCGTGCGTTGCCAGAGGCAGCCCACTTGAACGGCCACTCTCGATCTAGCTTGTTGACCACAGCCACAAGGAGGTCGAGGAGCTTTGGGCCGAACGTATCCCAAGACAGGCGCGGAAGAGTTGGAAACTTCTCCGTAGCTGCATCCCCTTGCCGGTTGACATCCTGTTGATTCCCGTTCTGCCCGCCACGCTATCAGCGCCCTAGCCCTTGTCTAGGCTGTTTTTGCGGCATCGAGGGGTGAGAACGCGACACCCTTGGCAAGCTGCACCTCTGGTGGCATGTTCGCCGGATTACTCATGCTGCTGCTGACTCTCGTTCTCTACGTTCCCCAGTTGTTTCTCGCGGGCAGCGTTTCAGAGGAAATAACGGCGATTAACTTCGTGGCCGACACACTGCTCTTTGCCGGGACGATGCTCTTGATTACGAAGGCGATCCTGGATTCGGAACCACAATCGGCGGCGGCGACGACCGGTTGAGTACGTGGGCATCCAAACCCCTCATTCGTCCAACTCCCCCAAAAACCAAATGGCCAGCGGCTCACGCTGGCCATCAGTCATTCTTAGAGTGCCCTGGCCCGGATTCGAACCGGGACGCCTTGCGGCGC
>Ga0070711_100000094_pt1 | contig 47696 bp, 52 predicted proteins | sample LARL53metaG_FD_65452 | JGI IMG/M metagenome (GOLD analysis project Ga0070711, IMG submission 65452) | Corn, switchgrass and miscanthus rhizosphere microbial communities from Kellogg Biological Station, Michigan, USA - LAR L5-3 metaG | ecosystem: Host-associated > Plants > Roots > Rhizosphere ... | reverse complement strand
CGATCGGCCGGTTGGCGCGTGCCAGCCGCGGCTCGACCTCTTGATGGTAGCGGACCACGGTTCCCGGGTCCTTGAGGACGTGGCCGGTCAGCACCGCGACCACACGATCGGCGTTTCCGATCACACCTTCACTGCGCAATCGTCGCACGCCGGCCACGGCGGCGGCGCTGGCCGGCTCGCACCCGATCCCCGCGCCGTCCACCACCGCCTTGGCCTCGAGAATGTCGTCGTCGCTGACGGCGGTCACGACGCCGTGCGTCTCGCGAATCGCGCGCGCCGCGCGGTCGTACGACACAGGGTTACCGATATTGATCGCCGTCGCGACGGTGTGGGGCGTGACCCGATCGCGCCGGGCAAACCCTGAGCGAAAGCCGAGCGCGAACGGAGCCGCGCCCTCGGCCTGCACGGCGGCGAGCCGGGGAACGCGGTCGATCACGCCCCACGCCCGAGCCTCCTCAAGCGCTTTCCCGAATGCCGCCGTGTTGCCGAGGTTTCCCGCGGGCACGACGATCCAGTCGGGTGGATCCCACGAGAGCTGTTGGAGCAGCTCCAGCACGATCGTCTTCTGGCCCTCGAGCCGGAACGGATTGACGGAGTTGAGCAAATAGACGCCGAGGCGCTCGCTCGCCTCCTCGGCGAGCTCGAGGCAGTCGTCGAAATTGCCGCGCACCAGGAGCGTGCGCGCCCCGTAGGCGAGCGCCTGGGCCAGCTTGCCCGCGGCCACCTGGTCCTTGGGGACGAGGACCAACGCCGGCAGCCCGGCGAGCGCGGCATATGCCGCGAGCGAGGCGGCGGTGTTACCCGTCGAGGCGCACGACACGGCGCGCGCGCCGATCCGTCGGGCCTGGGTCACGCCTACCGTCATCCCGCGATCCTTGAACGAGCCGGTGGGATTCTGCCCCTCGTGCTTCAGAAGCAGCCCAGAGGAACCGGACCACTGGGCCACCGGCGCGCTCTCGAGCAGTGGCGTGTTACCCTCAGGGTAGGTGAGGACGTGCTCGCCCGCGGTCGGGAGCACGGCCTCGCGAAAGCGCCACACGCCGGAGGCCAGCGGGCCGCGCCATGTGCCGCGGCGCGCGTCGAAGGTCGCTCGCAGGGCCTGTCCGCCTTGCGCCGGCGCCTGGTGGCGTACCTCGAGCAGGCCGCCACACCGCGGGCAGCGGGGATGAGGGTCGGTTTCGGGAATCTCGCTGCCGCAGGCGGCGCACACCTGCCACGTCTGGGTATTGCTCATGCGCCGGCGAGCTTGAGCACGTCGTTGAGAATGCCGCCCGCCGTCACGGCGGGCCCGGCACCGGGACCTGTGATGACGAGCGGATTCTTCTTGTAGCGCACGGTCGTGAAGATAAACTGGTTATCGGTGCCGTTGAGCGAGGCCATCGGGCTCGACGCGTCCACGACCACGAGCCCTACGCGCACCCGGCGCCGCGTCACGATGGCGCGGTACCGCAGGACGCCGCGGCGCGCGCGCGCGGCTGCCACGCGTTTCGCCCACGCCGCGTCGAACCGCTCGAGCGATCCGACGAAAGCGTCGAGCGGGAGCCGCTCCGCGCCGTCCGGGACGAGCGATTCGACCACGATGTCGCCGAGCTCCCCCGAGAACCCGAGCAGCCGCCCCAGGATCAACGCTTTTCGCGCCACGTCCATTCCGGAGAGATCGTCGCGCGGATCGGGCTCGGGATAGCCCTTCGCGATCGCCCCGCGCAACGCGGCTGAGAACGGGGCGCCACGGCCCATCTCCCCGAACAGATAGCCGAGCGTGCCCGATGGGCACCCCTCGATTTTCAGGACGCGGTCGCCCGACTCGACGAGCTTCTGGTACGTGTCGATGATCGGGAGACCGGCCCCGACCGTGGCTTCGAGCAGCACGCGACGCCCGCGTGCGTGCGCGGCGGCGAGCAGCTCGTCGTACACGCGCCGGTCGGCGGCCACGGGGCGTTTGTTCGCGAGCACCACGTGCATGCCGGCGGCCAGAGCGCCCTTGAGCGTCTCCGTCGTGTCGGCCGCCGTGAGATCGACCAGGATCGGGTTGGCCAGGGCATGCCGCGCGATGAACGTCACGGCGTCGCCGGCGCTGGTGCGACGTCCCCCGGGAGCCTTGGCGAGCGGTGTGCGCCTCGCCTTGGCGGCCGCGAGGGTCGCGAGCCGGCGCGGCGACAGCCCACGCGCGTCGAATACCACGCCGCTCCGGTCGATCAACCCGACGATGCGCAGCGTGAGTCCCTTGCGCTTCACCTTCGCGATCATCGGCGCGAGCGCCCGGCCGATCTGGCCGAAGCCCAGCAGGACGACGTCGGTCCGCTCGGGTTGCGCCACGGCTCCGCCCCCGATCTTCGAGAGCTGGAATGCCGCGTGGACCGCTCGCTGGGCGCGCGCCGCGTCCCGGCCCTCCACCACGAGCGAGAGGTTGAGCTCCGACGAGCCCTGTGCCGTCGCGATCACGTTGATGCCCGCCTCGGCGAGGGCGGAGAACACGCGCGCGGCGATCCCCGGTGTGCCCGCCATGCCGAGTCCCACCACGACGAGCGTCGCGAGGCCGGTCCGGACCTCCACGCCGTCGATCTCCTGCCGCGCGATCTCGCGCTCGAAGGTCTCTTCGAGACTCTTGCGCGCCCGCTTGGCGCTCTCCTCCGGCACGCTGAAGCAGATCGAGTGCTCGGAGGAGGCCTGACTGATGAGGGAGACTGAGATCTCTTCATGGTGCACGGCGGCGAACGTGCGTGCCGCGATCCCGGGCACGCCGAGCATTCCGCTGCCCGTCACCGTCAGCAGCGCCTGGCCCGGAATGGCCGAGAGCGCTTTGACCGGGTACTGCTCGAGGGTGCGGCGCCGCGAGATTTCGGTGCCGAGCGAGCTCGGGTCCGCGAACGGCCGGATGCGGATGGCCACGGGCCGCTTGAGCACCGGGATGAGGGCGCGGGGATGCAGCACCTTCGCGCCGTAATAGGCAAGCTCGGCCGCCTCGCGCACGTGCACCTGGGGCACGACCCGCGCGTCCGGGACGATGCGCGGGTCAGCCGTGAGGAGACCCGGTACGTCCTTCCAGAGCGAGATCTCTCGCGCGCCGAGCACGCGGGCGAGTAGCGTGGCGGTGAGATCCGAGCCGCCGCGCCCGAGCGTGGCCACCTGGCCATCCGGCGTTGCGCCGAGGAAGCCTGGGACCACGGGCACGGCGCCGCGCGCCAGCAGGGGCTGGAGGACGCGGCGCGCGGCCCGCTCCGTGCGGCGGAGGTCCGGGGACGCGTTGCCGAACGTGTCGTCGGTCTGAATCACGTCCGTCGCGTCCACGTAGGCGACCTCGCAGCCCGCGGCCTCGAGCGCCGCCGCGAACACGAGCGCCGACAGGCGCTCCCCGCGCGCGACGAGGTAGTCCACCGTCCGCGGCGTGAGCTCGCGGAGTAAGCCAAGCCCGCCCCCCAGGGGCTTGAGCTCGTCGACCGCCGCGTCGATGTGGTGGAGCAGCTCGTCGAGACGGCCGCCCCGGGAGACGAGCGCGCGTGCCGCTTTTGCGTGTTGGGTCCGCAGTGTCTCTGCCGCCGCGCGCACCTGGGACGTCTCGCCTCGGGTTGCGCGTCGCGCCGCTTCGAGCAGCGCATCCGTCACGCCACCCATCGCCGAGACCACCACGACCTGAGGCGCGGGCCGGTGCGCCAGCACGATCTTCACCGCGCGTCGCACGCCGGAAGCGTCGGCGAGTGACGCACCGCCGAACTTGTGGATGTGAGGGGCGCGTGAGACGCGGGCCATGATTACGTCAGTCGATTCGGAACCCGCCCGCTGGGCGGGGGGTGATGAAGCTCTCGGCGGCGGTGCCGCGGGCGCGCCACGCGCGAACCATCGCCCCGCTCACCGCGTCGGCGTGCGAGCGCGGGGTCACCGCCACAACCGTCGGTCCCGACCCAGACAACGTCGCTCCGTAGGCGCCGGCGGCCGCCGCAGCGGCGGTGACCTCCGCGTATCCGGGGACGAGCTGGAGGCGGAACGGCACGTGCAGGAGGTCGTCGAGCGCGGCGGCAAGAAGGCGCGCGTCCGCATGGGCCAGACCGTGGACCAGCGCCGCGGCCTTCGCCGCCGCGCGCACGGCCTGCTCGTACGGCAGAGTCGCAGGCAGCACGGCGCGCGCCCGTTTGGTTTCCACGGTGAAGTCCGGTACCGCGAAGACCAGGGCAATCGAGTCGTGCACCACCAGAGACGCGACGATCGGACCGCTGGGCGGTGCGTCGGGAAGGACGAGCCTCGCCCCGCCGTGCACGGCGGGCGCCACATTGTCCGGATGCCCCTCGAGCTCGGCGCAGAGCGCGGTCAGATCCTCGCGGTCGAGGTCGAGACCGAGGAGGGCAGTCGCGGCGGCGGCGCCGGCCACGGTCGCGGCCGCGGACGACCCGAGCCCTCGGGCGATCGGGATGTCCGACTCGGCGATGAACGAGAGCCCGGTGGGGACGGTGCGACCGGCCTTGCCGCACGCCGCGGCGACGCCGCGTATCAGAAGATCACGGTCCGGTGGGACGTCGAGCGCACCGAGCGTGCCACGTCGCTCCAGCGTCGGGGCCGCGCTACCCTTTTCAGTGACGGTGACCGTGACGGCGAGCCAGCGGTCGACCGCCACGCCGACGCAGTCGAACCCGGCCCCGAGGTTCGACGTAGAGCCGGGCACCCGCACGGTCACGCGCGCTCGCATCGGTGTAAGTTCATATCTATCTCGCGCCCATGAAAGGAGCGCGCGTGCCGCAGACGATCCGCGTCGGCATTCTCGGCGCCACCGGAACGGTGGGCCAGCGCTTCCTGCAGCTGCTCGACGGCCACCCGTCGTTCGTGGTCACGGCTCTCGCCGCGTCCGACCGCTCCGAGGGGAAGCCGTACGTCGAGGCGTGCACCTGGCGGCTGCCCGGCGACGTGCCCGCCGCCGCCGCTCGTCTCCGGGTGCAGGCTCCCGAGCCTCCACTCGACTGCGACCTGGTTTTTTCGAGCCTTCCGGCGGACGTCGCCGGCCCGGTGGAGACGCGCTTCGCGCGGGCCGGATATCCGGTGATCAGCAACTCATCGACTCATCGCATGAGCGACGTGGTGCCGCTGATCATTCCCGAGGTGAACTCGGATCACCTGGGACTGCTCGACGCCTGCCGGGAGGCGACGGCGGGGGGCGGGGGGGGCTCACGCGGGTTCATCGTCACCAATCCCAACTGCTCCGCGGTGATGATCGCCCTGACGTTAGCCCCGCTCGCCGCGCGGTTCGGAGTCCGAGCCGTGGTCGCCACCACCCTCCAGGCACTCTCGGGAGCTGGGTACCCCGGCGTCTCGGCGCTCGACATCACGGACAACGTCATTCCCTTCATTGCCGGTGAAGAAGAGAAGATCGAGCAGGAAACGCGAAAGATCCTGGGCCGGCTGGAGGGGGAGGGTGGAGCAGGTCGTGTGCGGGTCGCGGACTTCCCGGTGAGCGCTCAGTGCCACCGCGTGAACGTGGTGGATGGGCACATGGCGGCCATTCGAGTGACGCTCAATCGCTCCGCTGATCCATCGGAGCTGCGCGAGGCCTTCGCGTCGTTTCGAGGCGTCCCGCAGCAACTCGGCCTGCCGAGTGCGCCGGAGCGGCCGATCGTCGTTCGCGATGAGCCCGACCGCCCGCAGCCGCGGCTCGATCGGGACGCGGGGCGGGGCATGAGCGTCACGGTGGGTCGGATCGCTTCCGACGGCGTGATGGGACATCGCTTCGTGGCGCTGAGCCACAACACCATCCGCGGCGCGGCGGGCGCCGCGATTCTCAATGCCGAGCTGCTGTTGGCAAAGGGCTACCTGACGTCGCAGGACTAAACGCGTCGTGTGCGCTGCGCTCGTGTGCGCCGCGTCACACCCACGTTGTCATCGCCGCCGCTGTGACTTCGGTCCGGTTGTGCCAGTCTTCCGTGCAGCGGGGACGCCGTTAACAGCTGCAACCTGCGCGTCGTCTAACCGGCCGTCACCATTCGCGCCCGCACTCGAACCATCGGAGGGTTTCGTCGTATGCGCCGTATTTCACGGAGTGCCTGGCACCTCGTCGCCGGCTCGATCAGCGCCGCGTTGCTCGCGGCATGTAATAACTCGACGTCTCCCAACGCGGTCGTGACGCAGGCGGAAGCCAACGCCGTCGCCGAAGTCGTCGCGACGGACGCGGCCTCGCTATCGGCGGGCGCGACATTCAATGGCTCTACGGGCACGCCGTTCGCGGCGAGTCCCATGATGGGGGCGCCGGTGATGCCCGCGACGACCGCGAGCTGCACGCCGACCAAGAGCCCGGCCTCGCCCACGAACTCCGACGGAGATCCGGTGCCCGATTCCGTGCGCGTCGATTTCGCGGGCTGCACCTTCACGAACGGCTCGTTCACGGCGACGCTCAGTGGGACGATCGACTTCATCGACCCGACACCTACCGTTACGGACATGGCGCTCAAGACGAGGGCCACGGATTTCACGCGCACGTTCACCAACACCGCGACGGGCCAGACGCGCTCGGCGGTGGAGAACGGAGTCCGTTGGGTGGCGGGGAGCGCCGACCAGGTCTCGCTTGCCGACACGCTCCAGACTGACTACACCTTCGCCACGGACGCCACGGCGTCCCACGTCCGCAAATGGGCGTCGCTCTTCACGGCCGACCAGGCGGGGTCGATCCAGATCGGCTCGCCCCTCCCGAGCGGCACTTGGAGCATCGCGGGCAGCTCGACCTGGACGTCCGGCGCGCTCAGCTATTCGCTGTCCGCAACGACCAGCCAGCCACTGCACTTCAACGCCAGCTGCACCGTGGATCCCCGGTTCGACTCGGGGACGCTGGTCATCGCCGTCACCAAGAACAGCGCGACGAGCAACGTTACGATCCAGTTCACCGCCTGCGGTCAGTACACGGTGACCCGGTCGTAGACCGTCTTTCATCAGTATTGACGGGCGAGGCCCGATCCGGCTGCGGATCGGGCCTCGCGGCTTTATAATGGGGCTTCTGATCCACGCCCATGTCGTGTTGAATCCCGCCGCGGGGCGCGGCGCGGCGGCGCGCGCCCTGGACCCGGTCGCGCGCGAGTTCCGCCGCCAGGGGTGGGCCGTCGAAGTCACGCGCACCCAATGCCCCGGCCACGGGGCCGAGCTGGCGTCGCAGGCGGCGCGCGCCGGCGCCGACTGCGTCGTGGCCCTCGGCGGCGACGGGACCGTGCACGACGTCGCCAACGGCCTGCTGGAGCAGGGCGGCGACACCGCACTGGGCGTGGTGCCCATCGGGACCGGGAACGATTTCGCGAAGCTCACCGGGGTGTACCGGCACAGCCCGATCCGGGCGGTGCAGCGGCTGGTGACGGCCCAGACCGCGACGTTCGACGCCGGGCGCGCGGCCGGGGAGTACTTCGTCAACAGCGTCGGATTCGGGTTCGGGCCCGAAGTCGTGAGAGTGCGGAACAGCATGCCGGGCTTGTCCGGCTTCGCGTCCTATTTTGTCCCGGTGTTCCGTGCCTTCGCCCGGTTCCGCCCCCCGCATTTCGAGGTGCGGGCGCGCGGATTTTCGGAAACGGGGTACATGATGATGGTGGAGGTGTGCAACGGCACCACGGCCGGCGGCAGCTACCGGTTCGCGCCGCAGGCCCTTCCGGGCGACGGTCGCCTGGATGTGTGTCTGGTCCGCCGGGTCTCGCTGCCACGCTTTCTGCTGGCCGTGCCGCGCGTGATGCGCGGGACGCACGGCACCATGCGGGAGGTCGCCATGTTTCAAACGCGCGAAGTCACCATTCGTTCGCTCGACGGGCCCCTCGTGCTGCACCTCGACGGGGAGCTGCGCGAGCCCGTGGCGCGCGAGTGCACGGTCCGCATCGAGCCGTCGCGGCTCAAGGTGCTGGTGGCGCGATGATACAGACGGCTAGACGGTTAGACGGCTGGACGGCTAGCGCGGCGGGCATCGCGCTCTTTCTAGCCGTCTACCCGTCTAGCCGTCTAGCCTCCCAGCAGCCCGATACCACCCGTCCCGCGCCGATCATCACCACCGGCGCGACGGTCGTGCCGACGGACACCACGCATCGCGTTCGCCCTATGGGTGCCTTCCTGCGGTCCTTCGTCCTGCCCGGCTGGGGCCAGGCCGTGACCGGCCGGAGAGTGACCGGCGCGTTCTTCGCGGCCTGGGAGGGCCTCGCCGCGATGATGACCCTCAAGGCACAGTCGGAGTTTCATTACCTCCGGGAGTCCCGGTCCTTCAACGTGGATGCCAAGCGGCAGGAAGTGCAGGACTGGCTGGTGCTCTGGGTCTTCAATCACCTCTTCTCCGGCGCCGAGGCGTTCGTCTCGGCTCATCTGCAGGATTTTCCCAAGGACTTGAAGATCCGAGCATTCCCTGATGGACCAGGAGGGCGGGGCATGGGGATTGGCGTGAGCCTGCCGCTGCGGCGGTGAACGCCGCGCCGCTCGGCGTCTTCGACTCGGGGATCGGCGGTCTCACCGTCGCCCGCGCGGTATTCGAGCAGCTGCCGCACGAGTCGGTCATCTACTTCGGCGACACGGCCCGAGTCCCCTACGGCCCCAAGTCGCCCGACACCGTACGCCGCTACGCGAGCGAGATCCTCGCCTACTTACTGGGCCGGGGGGTGAAGTCGCTCGTCGTGGCCTGCAACACCATCAGCGCGCACGCGCTCGACTACCTCGCGGAGCGCTCGCCGGTCCCCATTGTGGGCGTGATCGAGCCGGGTGCCCGGGCCGCCGTCGCGGCCACGCGGTCGGGGAACATCGGCGTGATCGGCACTGCCGGTACGATCGCGAGCGGGGCCTACGAGCGCGCGATCAAACGGCTCCGCCCGGACGCGAGGGTGTGCGCGCGCGCGTGCCCCCTCTTTGTCCCCCTCGTGGAAGAAGGCTGGTTCGACCATCCCGCCACCGAGCTCATCGCTCAGGAGTACCTCGAGCCGCTGCGGCGGGCCGGCGTGGACGTCTTGGTGCTCGGCTGCACGCACTACCCGCTCCTCAAGCCGTTGCTCGCGCGGGTGCTCGGTCCCGAGGTACGGCTCGTCGACAGCGCCGAGGAGACCGCGCGTGTCGTGGCGCAGGACCTGGCCCGGGGCAACCTGACCGCCGATCCGGGACAGCGCCCGATGCATCGCTTTGTCGTCTCGGACGATGAGCCCCACTTCCGCAAGGTGGGGGCCAAGTTCCTCGGAGAAAAGCTGCAGCTCGTGGAGGTGGTGCCGCTGGGTTAGAACTGTTTCAGCTCCACGCTGTCCCGCGTCACCACCGCATACCTGCCGCCGTCCAGGAACGCTCCCGGATTCAGGTACGCCCTTCGGTTCGGCAGCTGGATCAACGCTGGGCGATGGGTATGAGCGAGAATCGCAAGCTCGAGATCCGGTCGCCGGCCGAGCAGCTGCTCCGCGTACTGGGCCTGGGCTCGCTCGGCGCGATCGAGCACCGCCTTGTCGCGCGTGTTGTCCGCCAGGCGACGGGACAGCTTGTGCGCCACCCAGAACCCGAGGTCGGGGTGCAGCATGCGGAACACGCGGATGGTCGCCGGATGTCGCGTGACGCGGTGCATCAGCTGGGCGCTCCAGTGCTGCTCGGTGAGCCCGTCGCCGTGGGCGACGAACGCGCGCCGCCCCGCGAGGTCCACCTCGGCCTCGCCGGGGTAGAAGGCGATTCCCAGATCGTGAATCAGAAAGTCGCCGCCCCAGCGGTCGTGGTTCCCGCCCACGAACGTGATCGGGATGCCGCGGCTCCGTAGGGTATGGAGCTTGGCGACGGTGCCGAAGTGACGCCGCGGAATCACGGACCCGTACTCGAACCAGAAGTCGAACAGATCGCCGTTGATGACGAGCGCGTCGCCGAGATCCGGGACGGCATCGAGAAAGCGATGGAACGCCGTGGCGACCGCGGGCGGGACCTGTCCGAGATGCGCGTCGGCGACGACGAGGACGCGCGAGGCTGGGGAAGGCACGGCCCCCAAGCTAGGAATGCCGGCCGAGGCCCGCAAGCGCGTGTCCCATTTGACTTTTCGAGACGGCGCATGGATGTTGCCTCGCCGTGATCAGCTCGATAACCCTGCGCGTCAATTACTCCGAAACCGACCAGATGGGCGTCGTCTATCACGCCAACTACCTGATCTGGTTCGATCGCGCCCGAACCGAGCTGATGCGCGACACGGGTCTCACGTACAAGGAGCTGGAGCAACAGGGCATCTACCTCGCCGTGTCCGACGTGAGCGTCCGTTACCGGGGCGCCGCGCGCTACGACGATCTGGTGGAGGTGCGTTGCTGGGTGCGCGAGCTCGCATCGCGGCGCGTTACGTTCGGGTACGCCGTCGAGCGCGCGGCGACCGGTGAGCTGCTCGCCACGGGCGTGACGTCGCTCGTCTCCCTCACGCACCAGCACACCCTTACGCGCATCCCGCCGCATGTCATCGATCTCCTCAAGCCCGTTCCCGATCCGATTCGCCTGTAGAGCCGCGGTGGTTGGGCTCGCGGCCGTGGTGGTGTGGCCCCGTCCCGGCGCCGCACAGGAAGAGGCGCGTGTCACCGAGGAGCTGGCGCGCCTGCTGGCCGCGGCCGACACGCGCGTGTACGACTCGACGCTGTTCGCGGCGGCGCTCCGCGACACCGATCCGTTCGTGCGGCGCCAGGCGGCGCTCGCCGCCGGGCGCATTGGAGACTCGGCGGCCGTCGGTCCGCTGATCGCCGCGCTCGCGGACCCCGCGCCTCCCGTTCGCGCGACGGCAGCCTTCGCGCTCGGCCTGTTGAAGCCGCGGCGCGCCGTCGCCCCGCTCGTCGCGCTCGCGCGCGTGGAGCCCGAGGCGATCACCGCGATCGCGAAAATCGGTGGCGACGAAGCAGCCGCCGCGCTGCGCGGCTTGCTCGAGAACCGAGCGCTGCCTCCCCCTCCCACCGCGCTCCTCGAGGCCTGGCGGCTGGGCACGCGGGCCCCCGTCGCCCAGCTCCTCGCCTTCGTGCACGATCCGGATGCGGGGCGACGCCGAGCCGCGGTCTACTCCCTCGCCCGGCTGCGCGTGGCGCGGGGCGCCGAGGCGCTGGTCGCCGCCCTCGGAGACGCGGATGCGGGTGTGAGAGTCGTCGCGCTGCGTGGCCTGAGTCGGACCCTCACGGATAGCGCCACGCTCGACGCGCGCGATGTCGCCCGTCGCGTCAGCGCCCTGGTGAGCGATCGCGACGCTCACCTACGCGTGAACGCGCTACGGGCGCTTGCGAGCTTTCGAGACACCGGGCTGGCGGCGGTGGTGCTCCCGCTGCTCGGCGACGGCGACGTGAACGTCGTTGTCCAGGCCGAGACCACGCTCGGCGTGCTGGGTGGGATCCGCGCCGCGGCGGCGCTGAGCGAACGACTGACGAGCGCCACGTTCGCGTTGCGGCGACAAGCGGCGATCGCCCTCGCTCAGGCCGACAGCGCCGCAGGAGCGACGGCCGCCGCGGCGCTCGCGCGCGAGACCGACTGGCGCTGGCGCAGCGTGGCCGCGGAGGCGTTCGGGGCGGCGAGGGATCGCACAGGACTCGAAGCGCAGCTCGCGGATCCGGACAGTCGGGTCGTCGCGCAGGCGCTCCAGACGCTGGGACGCATCGTGCCCGACAGCGATGCCCGCGCGGCGAGCCTGGCCCGCGATCTGTTGGAGCATGCCGACGCGGCGGTGCGGAGCGTCGCCGCCGATCTGCTCGCGCGCCACCCCGCCGTGACCGACGTGGATCGGCTCCGCGACGCGTATCTGCGCGCCGCGCAGGATTCGTTCAACGACGCCCGCCTGTCTGCCGTGGCGGCGCTCGCCGCGATCGCGGGCACGGGACCTGACGGGCGTGCGGCCGTCGCGAGCGGGTTCGTCGCCCGCGTGCCGCGCGCGGATGATTACCTCGTGCGCCGGCTCGCGGTCGAGAAGCTGCCGGATGCCGCGATCGCCTGGGGTCCCGTGGCGCCGATCGCGACGGGGCAGGCGGTGGACGAGTATCGCGCGCTCGTGCGAGACTATCTCCTCCCGGCCCGCCAGGGTCAGCCCGCCCCGCGAGTGACCATCGAAACCGACCGCGGGCGGCTGGTCGTCGAGCTCCTCCCGGCGGAAGCGCCAACCACGGTTGCAGCCTTTCTCAGCCTCGTGGACCGGCGCTACTTTGACGGATCGCACTGGCATCGCGTGGTCCCGAACTTCGTCGTGCAGGACGGCGACCCGCGCGGCGACGGCTGGGGTGGACCGGCGTTCGTGTTGCGGGACGAGATCAACCCCGTGCGCTATCAGTCGGGGACCGTCGGCATGGCCCTCTCGGGGCCGGATACCGGAGGCAGCCAGTTCTTCATCACCCACTCCCCGCAACCGCACTTGGACGGGACGTACACGGTGTTCGGTCGTGTAGTGGGTGGGCGCGATGTGCTGGAGCGGATCTCGCAGGGTGAGGGTATCCGGAGTGTTCACCGCTGAACACCTACGACAGGTTTAACTGTTGAGATTGCAACGCGTTCTGCTTGACCGGCGGAAAGCGCTCTTCTACATTGGCGCGTGCGCCGTGTTGGCGGGCTGTCCGCGGGTCGCGCCGCTCGTGCCGATCCCGCTCGCGGCGGGTAACCGGGATAGTGCGGTCGTGTGGGCCGGCGCAACGCAGCCTACCGCCCGCATGGCGATTCGTTTCCACTGGAAGTATCAGGACGACGAGAAGCGGTGGGGCGGGCGAGGACAGGCCCGGATTGCGGCGCCCGATTCCTTGCGCTTCGATTACGTAGGACCGCTGGGGCTCGGGGCGGGCGCGGCCGCCGTCGTGGCCGATTCGACGATCTGGGCGGACCCCGAGAAGAACTTCCGCTCGCTCGTTCCCGCGGTGCGTATGTTGTGGGCGGGTCTCGGCATCGTGCGGCCGCCGAGAGCGGACGCCGTGGTGTTTCGCGGTGGAGGCCCCGACTCATCGGTCGAGATCTGGCGGTTCGTGCAGGGTGAGGATACGCTCGATTACCGACAGACTCGGAGCAGCCCCCGTGTGCTCGAGGCGGAGTGGCGGCAGCAGGGCAAGGTGCTGGCACGCAGCCGAACGGAGCTCGACGCTCGCGGGCTCGCGGCGGGCGCTCGCATCGTTTTTCCAGAAGGGCGGGCCCGTTTTGAGCTCACGGTGGTCTCGATTGACACGACGGCGGTGTTCGATCCGGCGATTTGGCGCGGGCGCCGTTAGCGCGCTCGTCCTCTCCCTGTTCGGCTGTCTCTACGGCTTCAAGGGCGGCGGCCTGCCCAACATCAAGACCGTCGCGATTCTCCCCTTCGACAACCAGACCGCCGAGCCGGCCCTCACGAAGGAAGTGAACGACGCGGTGCTCGAGGCGTTCCAGGGGCGCCTCGGCCTCCGGCTCGCGGGCGAGAACAGTGCCGATGCCGTCGTGCGCGGCAAGGTGGTCCGCTACGACGCGGACGTGCCGCTTTCGATTCAGGCTGGTGTCGGTCGTACCGATGTGACGCAGCGGCAGGTCTCGATCACGGTCGACGTCGAGATCCTCGATCAGCGGGAAGGCAAGACCCTGTGGCAGCGACAGGGGTTGAGCGAGGTCGGTGCCTACTCCCCGCCGCAGGAGGCGGACGGCCGCAAGGTGGCGCTCCAGAAGCTCGTGCAGGAACTGGTGGACGGGGCCCAATCGCAATGGTGAGCCGCCGCGGCGCGAGCTCGCTGGGCTGCCTCTTCTCGTTGCTCCTGTTCGTCGGTGCGTTGTACTACGGCGTCAACATCGGCGAGCTGTTCTTCCGGTACTATCGGCTGCTCGACGAGATGCAGTCGCAAGCGCAACTGGCGCCGTCGCTCGATGACGGCACGATCCGCCGCCGCATCCAGGCGGCGGCCACGGACATCGGACTCCCGGCCGCGGCCCAGCAGGTGCGGATCGTGCGCCGGGCGTCGCCGCGTGAGATTGTGATCGAGACGGAATACTCCGAGTCGGTCGACCTCCCCTTCTTCAACCACACGTTCAACTTCCATCCCAAGGCTACTCAGCCTCTTTAGCGCAGCGGCCGGGGGGGGCGACCTCGACGTCGCGCGCTTCTTCGCGATCCTCGCGGTGATGCTGCTCGTCGGCAAGTTCGCCGGCGCGGCATTCGAGCGGTTGCGCCAGCCCGCGGTGATCGGTGAGCTCCTGGCGGGGATCGTGCTCGGGGCCGGAGTCCTCAGGGTGATCCCGACCGCGCCCGATGACCCGCTCACCGGGGTGTTCCGCCTGCTCGCGCAGGTGGGCGTCGTGGTGCTGCTGTTCGAGATCGGCCTCGAAACGGACCTGAAGGCGATGCTGCGCGACGGCCCGGCCGCGGGTGCCGTCGCCGTCGTCGGCGTGATCGTGCCGTTCGCGCTCGGCTTCCTCTATTGGCAGTCGGGATGGCACGGCTACGAGCACACCGTCGGCGATCCATTCTCGACGGCGATCTTCGTCGGCGCCACTCTGACGGCCACCTCCGTCGGGATCACGGCCCGTGTGCTCAAGGACCTGCGCGCGCTCCAGACTCTCGAGGCGCGTCTCATCCTCGGTGCCGCGGTGATCGATGATGTCCTGGGACTCGTGATCCTGGGCGTGGCATCCGCGCTCGCGGCTGGGACGGCGTTCACCGTGCACGGCGCGCTGCGCGGGCTCGGTGTGGCGGTCGTATTTCTGTTCCTCGCCCTTTGGATCGGCGTCCGGATCGCACCGCGCTTGTTCGGCCTGGTGGACCGCATGCGGGTGCGGGGCATGCTGCTGGTGACGGCCTTTGCGTTTCTGCTGCTGCTCTGTGTCCTCGCCGAGCGCGCGGGGACGGCGCTCATCATCGGCGCGTTTGCGGCAGGCTTGATCCTCTCCGAGACGAACCAGTTCGACGTGATCGAGGAGCGCGTCAAGCCGCTGGCGGATGTGTTCACGCCTATCTTCTTCCTCAGTATCGGCGCGGCGGTCGACGTGCGGATGTGGAATCCATTCGTCGCGGAGAATCGCCAGACGCTGGCGATCGCGCTGGTCCTGCTCGCGATCGCCCTGATCGGAAAGCTTGCGAGCGGGTGGGCGGTCCCGTGGCGGCGGTTCAACCGCCGCGCGGTCGGCATCGGGATGGCGCCCCGCGGCGAGGTCGGGTTGATCTTTGCGCAGCTCGGACTCGCGGCGGGGATCCTCTCGAACCGGTTGTTCGGCGCGATCTTGTTCGTCGTAGTAGCGACGACGCTCGTCACCCCGCCGCTGCTCACCTGGGCGCTGAAGGCCGGTCGCACGGCGGATCCCGAGGAGGCACGTGAGCACGTCTGACAAGGTTCGCACCCTGGACGACGCCGTCCGCTGGCGCAAGCACGCGAGCGGCACGGGGCCGGGGCCGGGGCCGGGGCCGGTGGTGTTCACGAACGGTGTGTTCGATCTCCTGCACGTTGGGCACGTGGCATTGCTCGAGGCTGCGCGCAGCGAGGGGGCGGCGCTGGCGGTGGGTGTGAACAGCGACGCATCCGTGCGGCGGCTCGCGAAGGGCGGCGATCGACCGGTGGTGCCGGGCGTGGAGCGCGCGCGTCTCGTTGCCGCGCTCGCCGCCGTGGACTGCGTGGTGTTGTTCGACGAGGACACACCGCTCGCGCTGATCGAGCGCCTGCGCCCGGACGTGCTCGTGAAGGGAGCCGATTACACGCGCGACGCGATCGTGGGAGCCGACCAGGTGGAGGGCTGGGGCGGGCGCGTCGTGCGGGTCCCGTTGGTCCCCGGCATCTCGACAACCGAGCTCTTGACGCGTTTACGGAGGTCATCCCGCTGACGCCCGCTCCCGGCTCCCCGCTCCCTTCTTCCTCAAAGCTCCTCATCGCCACCCGCAACGAGGGGAAGATCCGGGAGATGCGCGATCTGTTCGCCGGTCTTCCGTTCACGCTCGATTTCCCGCAGGATCGCTTCCTGGAGCGCTTGCCGGACGAGCGTGATCTCGAGCGCGGCACGAGCTTCGCCGAGAACGCGGTCGCCAAGGCGCGCTATTTCGCGAAACGGTCCGGCGAGCCGACGCTCGCCGACGACTCGGGGCTCGAAGTGGACGCCCTCGAGGGCGCGCCGGGCGTCTTCTCGGCCCGCTGGGCGCAGATGCACGGATCGGGGCTGGGCGACGTGGCCAATAATGCGTTCCTGCTCGAACGGCTGGCCGCGGTGCCCGACGAAAGCCGGAGCGCGCGGTATCGCTGTGTCGTGGCGTATCTCGAGACGCCGCTCGCCAAGCCACAACTCGTCGAGGCCACCTGCGAAGGGCGGATTCTCCGCGAGCCGCGCGGGAGCGGCGGCTTCGGCTACGATCCGTTGTTCTTCTCGACCGAGCTGGGGATGACCTTCGGCGAGGCACCGAGTGCCGCGAAGCACCGCGTGTCGCACCGTGGCCGGGCCGTGCGCGCGCTGGTGGAGGTGCTGGTGCGTCGCCCGAAGTGACCGGTCAGACGCAGGCTTTCGCGCGGTTCGACCAGAGGAGCTGCACCACGTAGCGGTCGAGCTTCCTGTTCTGCCACGCGCAGATGTCGCCGATCTCTCCCTGGCTGTCGTCGTACCACCCCTGCGGCGGGATCGGATCCGTGATGGCTTCGGCGAGCTCGTGCGAGCAGATCGAGGTGAGCGCGTCGAGCGGACCGATGCCGCCGAGGCAGCCGGCGCAATTGGGGTAGGGGACGACGGCGTAGAAGATCTTCGAGTTGATGTGGTCGTGGTAGCCGCAGAACGCTTGGCACGACCGGTCGCCACCCGCGGCCACGGAGACACCCGGCGGCACGAACACGAAGTAGAGCATGTTCGGTCCGGCCGGCGGGAACGTCGTCTTGCCTGAGAGCTGTCCCTGGAGCATCTGCCGGATTTGCGTATCGGTGACGTTTGTGCCGGACTCGGGCGTCGTCACCGATGCGGTCCCCGCGAAACGGCCGCGGCCGATCGTGTAGTCCGGCGTGTTGTACTCGCCGAGCTGGTCCACGTAGGCGCTCGCGACAATGAACCGGAAGAAGTCGTTGAGCGCGATGATGACGCTCTGCTGCGCGGATGCATTCCACGCCTGTCCCCAAAAGACTGTGAAGACCTGGACGGCGGTCATGAGCGGGCCGCCGCGATAGGTGAGCTCGGTGCCCGGCGGTGCGGCGATTCCCGGGGCAGGGGCCAGTAGCTCCCGCGGGATGAAGAGGGGGACGATCCGCACGTGATCGTCCTCGGCGCGAGGGATGGGTTGCCGTTTCGGATGACGCGAGGGCTTGGGAGTCATGCGGTGGTGTTACCCACGCGGGGCGTGTTTGTGCGGTGATGCCGCACCGATGATACATTCGGTGCGATTGCGTGATGCCAGGATGGCCGGCGATGAGCATCCGACGATTCAACGTGCTGTGCGGTTGTGTGCTGGTCCCGATCATGGCCGCGGGTCAGACGGCGGCACGCGCCTGCGACCCGATGGCTCCTCCAGCTCAGGTCATTCGAGGTCCGCGCACGCTGTATGGTCAGGTTCGTTTGCCGCGGGGTGCGCCGGTGGCGGTGCAATCGTACGCGAGGCAGCTGCTCCGGGCATTCGCGGACCGCTTTGCCCTGCCGAACCCTCTGAAACTCGGGGCGTGGGGGAGCGGGATCTACGTGCGGAAGGATTCGCTCTCCGCTCTCCAGATCGACAGCGGGTGGATTCACCCCGATCTCCCGCTCGCGGCCTACGTCGTCATCAATCGCAACGGCACGCTGCGCCGGGTGGTCGTGGCGCAGACCACACTCGTCCCGGGCCTCGACTCCGCGCTGCTCGCGCCCCTCGAGGCCGTCGTCGACACGTCGTTGCTTCCCGCCGCTCTGCTCGAGGGCACGCGCGACAGCGTCGTCCTGTACTTCGAGACGAGCATCGACCCCTCTGGAGCCGCCGCCCTCGATTCCGCTACGCTGGTGCAACCGCTCGTCCAGGTCTCGTTGCCCCACGTGCGTCTCCAACGCTGGCCGCGGTTCCTCAACGGGAGCCGCAATCTGCGGTACCCGACGCGGGGCGGGCAATTCATTCCGGCGGATGGGATGGTGCATGTGCAGCTGACGGTCGGAGCGGACGGCCTGGTAGCGCCGGGCTCGCTCCGCCTGCGGGAGGCTACGTCACCGGAGTTCGTCCAGGAGGCGTACGACGAGGTGGCGCATATGCGGTTCGAGCCGGCCACGAGCGGGGATTGCGCGATCGCCATGGTGATCGATCAGGTGTTTCGGTACCGGCATAGCTATATCCTCCCGCGGCCGTAACGTGTTTTTTCCTCGCTGTCTAGCTAGTTGGTTGTCATCGTGCGAGGCGTCTAGCCGTCTGTTCGCACATTCTTGCACACCTCCTCTGGGTCCCATGCCAAGTTGCGCTAAGGAGAGTTCGTCAGGGCGCTCTGAGGGTGGGCTGTCGCGAGGTAGTGCTGCAACTCCCGGTGCATCACGATGAGTGCGAGGTAGACCGACATACATCGATCACTCGGAACGTTGCCCAGGCGTCGGCTCTCGAATAGCAACTGCCGGGCTTGTTACTCGCGGCTAGGACGCTCGGCGGCGTACTCGTCGGGGCCTGAACGTGTAGACGTATCCGTATCGCCAACCGTCTCGGTCTCGTCCCGCCTGGCCGAGGGAGCCAAGGGCGGCGAGTGTCGCTCGCTCCCATGTGCGAGCGGCGGCTTCGTTCTCAAACGGGCCAGCTTGGCGCCAGTCTGTCGGGTCACCGTGCTCCTGGCGGCTCCGGTCGGGGCGGTCAGTCAGCCCAACGCAAACCATGCCCCACCGGCTCCATGCTGACTCCACCGAGTGAGGTCCTCCCACCTCACTCTCTAAGGTTCAGGCCGCACGCTCCTGGTCACCCACACGGCGGCGCTAAGGTAGTTCGAACGTGGCGCACCGGCCAGTCGCCGTGATTCACGTCTCGCGGCGCCTCCGCTACGCCCGTTTACCGGAGCTGTCCGGAGACGGTTTCTTGTACTCGAACAGGTCGCTTGGTGTGATCCGGAGCGCCGCACACAGGCGCTCGATCGTATCAGCCCGAATGACCCGAAACCGTCCTTTCGGACGGGTGAGCTTGTAGATCGTGTTCAAGCTCAGGCCGGTGAATCGAGCGAGCGCGTAGGCGGACAACCCCCGCGCTTGCAGCAGTGCTCCCACCCGTAAGCGTACGAGGCCCCGACGACGGTATTGGATCTTTCGTCCCCGATACTGCGGCATGGCGCTTACGCCCCCTTCCTTATCTCATCGCTTCTTGGTCTCGCGCAGAGCCCACGACGGTCGTGCTGCTCGGTGGTCACCTTAGGTGTGTGACGGCGCGCACTATCGTGTGCAGAGTGTGCAGAAGTGTGACACCTATGTGAGTCCCCTGCCCCTTGCCAGACTATAACAACTATAGCTACTATAGTGGTTAATATGTATATAGCATGAAGAGTTGTTGTACCTTGCAAGATGTCGTGGAGATTGACGTTGTCCAGACCCTGCAGGGTCTGGGTTGGTGATGGGCGGCGTGTCGGGTACGGGCCTTGCCTCGTCAACGATGGTTGGCAGCTGGTTGCACCTTGTGAGGAGGCGTCCTTGCTCAGTCCCGAACCTCGCGGAAGATCTCAGACCGCCGGATTCACGGTGATCGAGCTCTTGATCGTGATCATCCTCATGGGGGTGCTCACGTCGATGACCTATCCGGCGATGAGCGGGGCGCGCGCGAGTGCCTCGCTGCGAGCGGCGCGGGTCCAGTTCGCCGCCTCGCTCGCGACGGCGCGGGCGGCCGCGGTGCGCTGGGGTCGTCCCGCGCAGCTCAAACGCACCGGGAACAGCATCCAGATCCGCGCCGATACAGGCGGCACGGGGGTATTCGTGGCTCTCACGGCTCCCGTGGCGCTCGACTCGCAGTTCAGCGTGACCCTCAGCGCCTCGGTAGACTCCGTCGTGTTCGGGTCGCGCGGGTTGGCGACGAATCTTTCGTCCAGCGGCGCCCAGTTCGCGCTCGTGCGGGGCAGCATTCAGGACTCGGTCTGCCTCACCCGTCTGGGCGAAGTCGCCCCGCGGGGGTGCCGATGAACGCACGCGGCTTCACTCTCGTCGAGGCGATGGTCGCCGTCATGGTGTTCGCCGTCGGAGCGCTCGGCCTCGCCGGGAGCGCGGCGGTCATGACGCGTCAGATGGGCGCCGGGAGCCGGCTCGCGAGAGCGACGATCATCGCCCGCTCCCGCGTCGAGCAGATGAGTGCTCAGGACTGCACCAAGCTCGCGAGTGGAACCGCGAGTACCTCCGGCTTTACCGAGCAGTGGATGGTGGTCCCGGTCACCCGGGCGGTCAGGGTGGCGGAGAAGGTCACGTTCGTGGGCGAGCGAGGGGGGCTGTCACGGACGCGCACCTATGTCACGCTGTTGCCGTGCCCGGCGAATCCATGAGGCCGCGACGCGGGGCGTCGGCCCGCCGCGCGGGGTTCACGCTGGCCGAGCTGCTCGCCAGCCTCGTGGTGCTCGGCATCGTCATGGGCGCGATGATCGGCGTGCTGGCGCGCCAGCAGCGGTTCTATAGATCCGCCACGGACCTGATGGACACGCGCGGGCGCATCCGCCAGGCCTTGGCGGTGCTGCCGTCGGACCTGCGGGCCCTCTCGCCGAGCGATACGCTCAGCGGCGGCGTGAATACCGGCGATATCTACGCGTGGAACGACCACGCGCTCGAGTTCCGGTCGGTCGCGGGGAGCTCGGTGGTGTGCTGGGTCCCAGCGGTCGCGCCCCTAACCACGCTGCGCCTGCCGCCGCTGGGGTTGCCCAACGTGCTGACCTCCTGGCAAACGACGCCGGTGGTGGGTGACTCCCTGCTGATCTTCGATAACAACGCCATCCGGTGGCGGGTGTACGCCGTCACGGCGATCGCGCCAGTCAGCGGGGGCGCCGGATGCCCAACCGGAGCAGGCCAGTTCCTGACGGCGGCCCAAGCCGCCTTGTCGAGCTATTCGGTGACCGTCTCTCCCGCGCTCAGCGCCACAATCGCCGTGGGCGCACCGGTGCGCGTGTTCCGGCGCGTCCACTACGAGCTGTATCAGGAGACGGACGGGCGCTGGTACCTGGGGTTCTTCGATTGCCTCAGCACCTATGTCCCCGTCGGCCACTGCGGCTCGCTCGAGCCGGTCAGTGGACCGTATCAGGCGTATTCCGCCACGCCGGGGCAGAGCGGGCTGGTCTTCACGTATTACGACTCCACCGGAGCCGTGCTCGACCCCGCGACGGCCAAGGCCAGCAACGCGGCCCGCATCGACGTCACCCTGCGGGCCCAGACCCAAACGCCGATCACGCTGAGCGGCGGCGGGCCGGCCGTGGCCAAGGATACGATCCGGTACACGATCGGCCTTCGGAATCGACACTAGTCGCATGAACACGGAAAGGCTGGGCCAGATGGGCAGGATCGCTCTGAGAGAGCGCGGTATGGCGCTCGGCGTCGCGCTGATCGCGATCGTCCTGATTGGCACCCTGATCGCAGGGTCCTTTTTCCTGTCGACTCAGGACTACCGCACCCAGTCGAACGGGACCTTCGAGGAGCAGGCGCTGTCGGCCGCCGAGTTCGGGCTCAGCGCAACGCTGAACACGTGGAACAAAGACACGGCGGCGGCCATGGTGACCGGCGCCGTGCGCACGCGGACGGACACGGTCACGCCCGGCGTCACCGCCGTCACCCGCACAACCCGGCTCGCCGGGAACTTGTTCGCCGTGGTGACCGAAGGGCGAGCGGGAACCGGCGTCGGAGCCAACGCCCGCCGGCGGCTCGGCCAGGTCCTGTTCCTGCCGGCCCCGACGGCCAATGTGGCCGGTGCCGTGACGACGCGGCAAACCGCCGCCAACAAACTCACTCTCAGCGGCAGCGCGACCTCGTCGGGGAACGACTCGACCCCGAGCGGTTGGAACTGCCCACCACCCGGGGGCGCGGTGGCCGGCTACGCCATGCCTGACACGACCCAGATCAGCAGCAGCTCCAGCGTACCGCCCACAGGGTCGCCCCCCAAGCTCCAGACGCCTGTCGCCGCCGATTCCAACACCTACTTCAACCTGGGCGGCGGCCTGACGTTCGACAGTCTCACGAAGCTCGCGAACATCACCTACGCCGCAGGGGCGAACGCGTCCACGATCCAGCCCTCCACCCAAGGCGGGGTGTGCAATGCGGCCGACACGCGGAACTGGGGCGAGCCGTGGCGGCCCCCGACGATCGGGACGGTCGTCGAATGCGAGAGTCGCTACCCCATCATCTGGGCACAAGGGAACTTCCAGTTTTCGAGTGGACGCGGTCAGGGGATCCTGCTCGTGAGCGGCGACTTCACCGCCTCGGGGGGCACGCAGTTCGATGGGCTCATTCTCATCCGGGGGAGCCTCACCACGACGGGCGGTGGCATCAAGGCCAACGGCGCCGTGCTCGCCTACCAATCAGAACAACGCGAAGGGGACGATGAGCGGGAGCACGATGATCCAGTACTCCAGCTGTGCCATCAGCACGGTCCTCCAACAGCTCGGGGCCAACACACCGCCCCAGCCTGTGAAATACCACTCCTGGACGGAGATGCCTTGATGGCGGAACTGTGGGCGCGTCCGAAGACCGATCTCGAGCGTGGGCTGCGCCGAGGTGCATGGTATCGGGTGATCCAGGAAACGGACCGGCAGGTCACCCTGGACGTCGACCGCTTCCCCGAGACCGTCCTCCGTGAGTACCTGGAGCTCGTCAGCGTCCGCCCGGAGCGGTGGACGATTGTCGAGGGGCAAGGGGACCCGACGGCGCTGGCAGCCACGGAGGCCCCATCATTCGGCGTGTGTCCCAATTGCAATCATCGGGCACCGCTGGTGTACCCAATCGTCGAAGCGTCTTGCTCGCGTTGTGGCGGGACATTCCTGATTGACTGGTCTACGCCCTCTGTTGCAGGAGACGGCGCCCGCCAACTGTAGCGTCACAAGACACTCCCATGCTGTCGCGATTCCGGTGCGAACACGCGCTGCACGTCGATTCGTGAGATCCTAGACCCACTGGGCCTGATGGGCGGATAGTGAGTAACGGAAGACTCTGCCGGGTAGGGGAGTCCGCCGTGATCGGTGGCGCCGCGAACAGCGCAGCGCCGGTCAGATTCCCGTGAAGGCCAGTTCATCAAACGCTTGAGGTAGATGGGCCACAACCCCGCGGTCGCGGCATCGACTGGACGGAGAGACGTGGGAGTGATGGTCCAGCGATAAATGAAACCGAACCGGCACGCTGTCTACGATGCGCTCCGTAACCGGCGTCCGCAGCGGGAAGATGCGGAATGACCGGAAAGTTCAGGAAAAAGTTCAGGGAGTGGGCTGTTGGAGAACGCGGAAAACGCCGGTACATTGTTGAGTCACAAGCATCTCGGGGCGTAGCGCAGTCCGGTAGCGCGTCTGGTTTGGGACCAGAAGGTCCCGGGTTCAAATCCCGGCGCCCCGACTAAGGCAACTGCTCGCTGCGAGGCTCGCTCCTCCACCGAAAAATGGCTGAACAAAGAAACCCGCAATTCGAGCAGGCCGTCCGCGCAAGCTTTGCCGCGCAGCAATTGATGGCTACCATCGGTGCACGGCTCACGCGCGTCGCCGCTGGGGAGATCGAGATCCGCGTCCCATTCCGGCCCGATTTGACCCAGCAGCACGGGTTCCTCCACGCTGGAGTCGTGACCTCCGCGCTCGATAGCGCATGCGGATATGCCGCATTCAGCCTGATGCCGGAGGGCGCCGGTGTGCTTACGTTGGAGTTCAAGACGAACCTGCTGGCTCCCGCCCGTGGACAAGAGTTGATCGCACGCGGGCGTGTCGTACGGGCAGGTCGCACGATCACGGTGTGCCAGGCAGAAGCCTCAATGGTTGTGGACGGCGCGGAGAAGTCAGTGGCTACCATGCTCACCACGATCATGACTGTTCGTGATCGTCCGGATATCGTCGGCTGAACGCCGCGGCGCGTGGCGCCGCCCGCAGCTTAAGCGCGATTCGTTATGCGGCACGCAAGGACGGCCTACAATGTCGCGGCCTCGTTCCTTTATCAAAAAGGGGGCTTACGTGCGCTGTCGTCTGCACCTGCTACTGGCCACCATACTGGTGGCCGGCGGACTTCCCCTGCCTGCTCAAGCACCTGTTGTCGGTGCGAGCGATCCGGACGCCCTGTTCCACAGCAGTGACGCAAGGCTCGATGCGAACAAGCAGGCCGCCTACCACATCGTCAAAGATCTGCTCGAGGCGGGGCACTGGGAGTTGGCGGACAAGTATTTGACGGAGCGCTACATCCAGCACAATCCCAACGCTGCGTCGGGACGCGAGGGTGTGGTGAAATTCTTCACCGAGGTCAGGAAGGTGAAACCCACGCCCCTCCCGGATAAGATGAAGACCAAGGTCGTATCGGTAGTGGCCGAGGGCGACCTCGTGGTGGTCGCATATGTACAGGATGTGAAGGACGCCAAGGATCCCTCGAAGAGCTACACCACGACGTGGTTCGATATGTGGCGATTCAAGGATGGCAAAGCGGACGAACATTGGGATCCGGCGACGCGGTTGCAATGACTCATATCCGCGCACTTCACCCGGCGTGCCGCCTATCATGCGCTTGAAGCTGTCGGGCCTGCTCTTAAGGGAATCGGCCGTCGAGCGCGCCGCCCGCAGCTTAAGCGCGATTGGTTAGTCGGCACGTGGTGTCAGAACCCAGAAGCAGTGACGTCGGCGTCAGCTCGTGGCGCACCGCCATAATCATGATTGGGGCGCTCTTCCTGCTAGCATACGCGGCTTTCAACCTGTTCTTCGGCGGTTGCGCTAGGTCGCTAGTCGCCGAATCGCTGGCCCCCTCAGGGATCCTTAAGGCTACGATCTCCGTGCGGGCATGTCGTGCCAAACAGGAGTTCACGACGGAACTCTCCATCATCACTGCCACCCAGTCGCTCCCCGATTCACCTAACGTCCTTGCGGTTCAAGCCTCTGATGGCAGGGCTACACAATGGTCCTTCGGCGGTCCCGAAATCCGTCTCACTTGGGTCGCCGACACGCTCTTGCTCGTTCGCTACAGCCCCGCCGATCGCGTGGTACGCTCGACAGATCGGGTTCGTGGCGTCTCGATCGAACATGCGGCCCTTTATTGAGGTGCCGCCTGCCTCCGCTTGTACGCCGGAGCTGGGTGTTCCCGAGGGTTGACGACTAAGATGGGCTTGAGGCTGTTGGGCCTGCTCGCAGGGGAATCGGCCGTTCCCTCGCCGGCGGTTCGTTCAAATCCCGGCGCCCTGACCTGAGGAACTAGTTTATCGGTGGATGACGACCTGGACAGCTTCGAACGCGGTGTCGCCCGGCGGAGCCTCGGCGCTCCCCAAGGCCCAGAACCCCGTGTGCCAGACGTCAACGACGTCCCCAACCTTTATGGCGCAAACGGTACTTGGAGTCAGGGTACCGTTCGCCGCGCGCTCGAACACCGGGGTCGGATTGGAGCCAGTGTCGGAGAGCATTACACCCACATCCGGGGTCGTGGCCGGCGGTCTTGCCAGGAAGAGATCGTACTGGACCATGTAGAAGCCAGCCGGCGTCCAGCCACGCTCGACCGTGATGTTTGATACCGGGGCGACGAAGTTTGGCGTAGTCGGAGAGAAGGCCGCCGTCGAGCCGAGACACGTCTTCGGGTCCGCGCCGGTCGCGTTGTGACACGCCGCGCCCATCGCGGCCAAGACGCATGCGGCGACAAAGGTTGGGGATCTCACTCCAGAAAAGCCTATTCCACGGCCGTGTAGTGTCAAGCCCGTCGCGCTGTCGCATCGACGCGACACGAGCCTCGGGGCCCCGCCGCACGCAGGCGGGCCCGTCCCTTGCGGCGACTGTGCGGGACTTTCTGAAACGTGCGAGCCGCATGACCAACCCCCTACATCATCCATGAGCGTCGATTCTCGCGACTGGCTGGGCATCGGTGGCTCGTGTCGCGCCCTGACGCCGCGAGCCAGCACGAGAGTGACGGCCGGGTTGCACGCGGTCCGCGTGGTCCTGCGCCGCCGGGTCACCGCCGAGCATTGGATTCGCTATCGCCTCCGGTTGGCGGACGTCCCCCCGCCCGCGCCCGACGTGAGGCTCACGCCTGTGACCGACGCTGTGGTGGCCGTGTTACGTGGCCACCCCGACCGCGACGCCAATCAGCTCCAATCCGGCCTCAAATTCTGGGACCACGGATTGAGACGTGCGTACGTGTGGATCGCCGACGACGAGCCCTTGTGCATCCAATGGCTTCTCACCCGCGAGGACGGGCCGCACGTCCGCGAGTTGGGTGATTGGGCCGGGATGTACCCGGTCCTCCCGGCGGACTGCGCGCAGGTCGAGAACCTGCATACGTTCAGCGGCGCACGTCGCAAAGGCGTCGCGACCCAGTTCGAGTACGGTCTGTGCGCCATCGCTCGGGACGCAGGGTTCGAGGACTTGGTGACGCACATTCACGCCGAGAATGCGGCGGCGCGCGGGTGGGCCGAGCGCATGGGCTGGCGGCCGTACGGCATGATCACCCGCTACCAGCTCGATCTGCCCGTCCTACGGAAGTACGGCCTGTTTCTGCTTGGCAATGGCGCCACGGTGCGCGCTACCGCCTAACCAAGGCCCGGATCTCGTCCGACGTTCCGAAATGTGGCGGCTATGCGGCGCTACCTACACGGGTCACGAAGCTGGTGCACGGGGTTTACGCTCGACTCAGGGGTATCGCTGATTGACAGTCTCCCGTTCGGCGCTCACCTTGTGCAACATGACCCAATCGCGCGAACCGCTCCCGGGTCAATGGGCGCGCCTCAATGCCGACCAGAGTTGTGGGCTGAGGCGCGGGGCGTGGTACCGAGTCGTTCGACTCACGCCGGATGAAGCCGTCCTTCAGGTGCCGCGCCGGGAACAGGTGCGGGTGCCACGCCGCTACGTCGAGACGCTCAGCAATCGGCCGCGCCACTGGACTGTCGTGGCGCGTCCCCGCGAGGCGGACGCCGAGCCGGCGCCCGTCGGCTGGCACGCCCGGTACGCGGTCTGTCCCGCCTGCCGCACGCGCGCACCCATCACCGGGTACGCCGCCGACATGCGCTGCCCGGGCTGCGACGGCGTATTCAGCATCGCGTGGGAGGAGAAGTACCTGACGGCGCGGTGAGCAGACCGGCCGGCTCAGCTCCGGCGCAACACGATAAAACGCACGTCGTCCTTCGACCGGGCCTTGAGCCAGGCGACGAGATCCCCGATCCGATCCGGCGGCAGAATTCCCGTGTTGCCGCGCAACCGCCTCATCACGTGGAGCACCCGCCCGTTCTGGGCGTACTCGGCCTGATACGTCCCGAACGCGCTCACCGCCGACACCGCTGGCGGCAGCTCGGCTTTCCATCCTTCGGGCAGCGTGACGTCGAGCTCCTGGAGCAGCTCGCGCGGCCCGACCACCTCTCCGACGTCGATCGGGAAACGCCGCGGTCCGCGGCCTTCGAGCGCCGCGAGGACCGCCGTCGCCGTCAGGTCGCCGATGGGCAGCGTAAAGATCTCGCGATCGCCCGAGGCCGAAGCGGCGTGGTCGTGCCGCAGGACCACGCCGATGTGTGGGGCCGCCTTGAGATCCCGACCGTCGAACATTTCGAGACTGTCCCCGGTCGCTCCGGGGTAGAGCGCGTTCGCGAACGCTTCGGTGAAACGGGTGCGCTGCGTCGCGGTCAAGGGCTTCGAGAACATGCGGCGCAGCGGGTACTGATAGGTCCCCTTGGACGTATCGCTCAGCTGGGCATGGAAGACGCCCTCCGTGGACAGCTCGCCCACGATCGAGATGTGCTCGACGTTGACGCCCGCCGAGTCTTCCGGGAGGGTGACCTCCTCCTTGCGGCCGTCGGGATGCACCACGAGACCGAACTCGCCCTGATCGGCCGTCGGCAACGCGCCGAACGGGACGAATTCCGCGGTGAGATCGAGATAGAGGTACGGGGCCTTGGGTCGCTCGACCGCCGCGATCATGTGGTCGAAGGCGCCCGCCGAGGGAAGGCTGCGGTCCACCCGCCCGCCGGCGTTCAAGAGCACCGGATAGGCCCGGACGCCCAGCCGGGCCGCCGCGGCGATGAACAGTGTCGCCTTGTCCTTGCAATCGCCGAACTTCGACTGCAGGACGTCGGCCGGTCGCCGGGGCTGGAACCCGCCAATGCCGAGTGAGAGCGACACGTACCGGAAGTCCTGCGCCACCCAGCGATGCAGCCGGCGGAGCGAATCGTCCGCCGTGGTGGCGCCCGCCTCGATCAGCGCGATCGCCGAATCGAGCCTTGTCGTCAGCGCGTAGCGATCGCGCGCGAGTCCGGCATACCAGCGCGCGATGTCGTCCCACTTGAGGGGCGCGGAGATCGTGATGGTCTGGACGATCCCGTTCGAGTCCGCGGCGAACGGCTCGACCTCGACTTTGGGCACTTCGGCCGTGGCCCATGTGTACACACGCCGCCCCTGCGCCTCCGTGGTCCGGCGTGGGAACGTGAGATTGCGCTCCGTGATGCGTAGTCCGAGGCCCGCGGGCGCGTCCACGATGTAGCGCGAGCGGCGGGTGAGCCGGCTGTTGGTCACCCCCCAGGGGTAATGAAAGTCCCCCGGCATGATCGGCTGCAGGGTCTCGACCGTGTAGCTGAAGTCGACGATCGTGCCGGCTTCGACGCCGGCCAAGGTGATCCGGTGGATCTTCACGTCCGAATACACGGGGTCCAGGGTGGCGGCGGGCGCCGAGGATTCCTGCTCGTGTGTCGGCGCGGGGCTGATGATGGTCCCGTCCGGCCGCACCACACGGGCCCAGTTGAGCGTGAACCGCTCGCGCGAGCTTACGTAGGAGTACGACTGTTCACCCCAGGCTTCGGCGGCCTCGCGCGTGAGGATCTGCACGATCTGGCGGTAGGTTCGAATGCCTCGACCATCCGCTTCCACCCGGATGACACCGTCGTCCAACAGGAATACGGAGCCCTCGTCAGGATGCTCCGACGCGTTGACCGCCAGCTTGTAGATGGTGTCGGCCTGAATCGAGGGATCGCCTGCCGGCGAGATCTGGGGAGCCTGCGCGGTTGCCACGCGCGCGGCGGCCAAAAGTGCACAAACGGACCACGGCACGGAGCGCATGACGAAACCCTCGCAAGGCGGAGACTCCTATGAGCCTAGCGCCCGGGAACCCCAGCGCAAGATCATGGGTTACAGGATTGTCTCGTTTCAGCGAGCGCCCGATGGCCATGAGGAAGAAACCCTGCCGCCATCTGCAGCAATATGAGACGGATTGGATGGGCCGAACCTATCTGGGCTGCCCTATCTGCCATCGCTGGAAGCTGATGAAAGCGAAGCCCGCACCACCCGATCCGAAACGCCTGGCGGCGTAAGAAAACAGGGGTCAGGATGTCTTCCTGACCCCTCTTTTTTTTCTGTTCATCCCTGTGCGTCTGTGCGTCTAGCCTTTGCCTTTTCTACTCCCCATACGGTATCCAGATGTTCTTTACTTGGGTTGCCTCTCTTAGGAACTCCCGCCCTTCACCATGGCCCCCGTCGGTCCAGTCTCGCGCGTGCCATTCCGCCCACGTGCGCTTCATGTTGCCCGCGGATGCCCGCTCCACCTCCGTCGCCCCTTCATGCGTGCCGAAGTACCACATGGCGTCCACATCGTCGTGCTCGGCGAGGATCTTGGAGAGCGCGTCCTTCGCGCCGGTGACGATGTTGATCACCCCCGCTGGCACGTCCGACGCGTCGAGCACCGTGTACAACTCGGTGGCGGCGAGCGGATGCGCCTCTGAGGGAATCGCAACCGTCGTGTTGCCGGTGGCGATCGCCGGGGCGACGAGCGAGACGAACCCGAGGAGGGGATGCTCCTCGGGGCAGGCGATGCCCATCACGCCGATGGGCTCGTTCATGGCGAGCGTCACGCCCCGGATGGGCGTCTGGTGTACGGCCCCGTCGTACTTGTCGGCCCAGGCGCCGTAGGAGAACAGTCGCGCGATACTTGCCTCAACCTCACGACGGGCATCTTCATGGTCCCGCCGTGTCATCGCGGCGATCCGCTCCGCGAACTCGTCCGCGCGTTGCGATAGGTTCTCGCCGACATAATAGAGAACCTGCCCGCGGTTATGGCCGCTCGTCCGGGCCCATGCGGACGCGGCGTGCGCCGCCTCGACGGCGTTCCGGATGTCCTTGCGATTTCCTTCGGCAATTTCCGCGAGCAGCGCCCCGGACGGACTCAGGATCTTTCGGCTGTAGCCCTGGTCGGGGCGGACTTGTGCGCCGCCGATGAAGAGCTTGTAGGTGCGATCGATGGGCGGGATGCGGGACACGGGAAGCGGGATGCGTGGTGCGCGGACTGGTTTTCCCGCCCTTTTTTTCGCATCCCGTGTCCCGCTTCTCGTGTCCCGCTTCACGTACTCCCACATCCCCTCTTTCCCGCCCTCCCGTCCAAACCCCGACTCCCGATAGCCGCCGAACCCCGACGCCGCGTCGAACAGATTGGTGCAGTTGATCCAGACCACGCCCGCCTTGATCTTCGGGGCCACGTCGAGCGCGAGGTTGATGTTCTCCGTCCACACGCTCGCGGCCAGGCCGTACGGCGTGTTGTTGGCGAGCTCCACCGCCTCGGCCGGGGTGCGGAACGTCATCGTGACGAGCACGGGTCCGAAGATCTCGACCTGCGCGATGGTCGCCGCGGGCGAGACGTTCGTGAATAGCGTCGGGGGATAGAAGTAGCCCTCCGTGGGGCACGCCCAGGAGGGCTGCCACAGCGTGGCGCCCTCTTCGACGCCGGTGTTCACCAGCGTGCGGATGCGCTCGAGCTGCACCGGCGCCACGATCGCGCCCATGTCGACCGCCTTGTCGAGCGGTGGCCCGACCCGAAGCTTCTCCATACGCGCGCGCAGTTTGGTTACGAGCCGCTCGGCGATCCCCTCGTGCACGAGCAGCCGCGAGCCCGCGCAGCACACCTGACCCTGATTGAACCAGATCGCGTCCACGACGCCCTCGACCACGCTGTCCAAATCCGCGTCGTCGAACACCACAAAGGGGCTCTTTCCACCCAGCTCGAGCGAGAGTCGCTTCCCGGATCCGGCCGTCGCCTTCCGGATGATCCGACCGACCTCGGTCGACCCGGTGAAGGCGATCTTGTCGATGGCAGGATGGTTCACCATCAGCTCGCCCGTGCGGCCGTCGCCGGTGATCACGTTGAGCACGCCCGGCGGCAGCCCGGCATCGTGCGCGATTTCGGCGAGACAGAGCGCGGTGAGCGGGGTGAACTCCGCGGGTTTGAGGACCACGGTGTTTCCCGCGGCCAGCGCCGGCGCGATCTTCCACGCGACCATGAGCAGCGGGAAGTTCCACGGGACGATCTGTCCCACGACGCCCACCGACCCGTAGCCCGTGAACTCGGAGTCGAGGAGCTGGGCCCAGCCCGCGTGATGGTACAGGTGGCGCGCGACGAGCGGGATATCGAGATCGCGCGTCTCGCGGATCGATTTGCCGTTGTCGAGGCTCTCGAGCACGGCCAGGAGGCGGGAATTCTTTTGGACCGCGCGCGCGAGTGCGTACAGATGCCGCGCCCGCGCGTGTGGGGAAAGGCCCGACCAGATGGGGAACGCCTTGCGCGCCGCCGCCACCGCGGCATCCACGTCCTCCGGCCCGGCCTGCGTGACTCGCGCCAGCGATGCGGTGGTCGATGGATTGATGACGTCGAACGCTTGGCCGTTCGATGCTCTCACCCAGCGCCCGCCGATGAACAGCCCGAAGCGCCCCTCGTGCTGGGCCACCCATTCGAGCGCGGGCTTGTCGCTCTCGGGCGCTGGCCCGTAGGCCATCGACTCGAAGATCTCAGCGACGGGTGCCGAGCGTTCCATTACCAACCCACCGGCGCGCGCTTGTTCTGGCGCTCGAGCCAGACCATGAGCGGCTGGAAGTAGTCGAGCAGCGCGGTCGCATCCATCTGGCGCTGGCCGGTGAGCGTGGCGAGCGCTTCGGGCCACGGCTTGCTCGCGCCCAGCTGCAGCATGGCGTTGAGCTTTCGTCCCGCTTCCTTGCTTCCATAATAGGAGCAGCGATACAGCGGGCCGGTGGAGCCGGCGGCGCGGCACATCGCCCGATAGAACTGGAACTCGAGCACCTGCGCCAGGAAGTAGCGCATGTAGGGGACGTTGCCCGGGACGTGGTATTTGGCGCCGGGGTCGAAGTCGGTCGCGCTCCGCGTGATCGGGGGCATGACGCCGCCATACGACCCACGCAGCTCCCACCACCGCCTGGTGTACTGGTCCGGCGTCACCTTCCCGGCGAACACCTCCCAGCGCCACTTGTCGATCGTGATGCCGAACGGCAGGAACGCCACGTGATCGAGCGCCAGCCGCAGCAGATCGAGCGTGTCGCCGGTGGCGGGGGGCTCACTGTCGAGTAGGCCGATCTCTTTCAGGTAGCGCGGCGTGATCGACAGGGCGATGGCGTCGCCGATCGCCTCGTGGAAGCCGTCGTTCGCGCCCGCCTGATAGAGGAAGGGCTGATCCTTGTAGGCCCGGAAGTAGTAGTCGTGGCCCAGCTCGTGGTGGATCGTGCGGAATTCATCGGCGTTCGGTTCGATGCACATCTTGATGCGCAGGTCGGTCGGATCGTCGACGTACCACGCGCTCGCGTGACACACGACGTCCCGATCCTTGGGCCGCACGAACAGCGAGCGCTCCCAGAACGTGCCGGGGAGCGAGTCGAATCCCAGGGAGACGTAGAAGCGCTCGCCGGTGCGTACCATGTCGAGGGGCTGGACGTTCCGCGCCTTGAGGATCGCGGTGAGGTCCACTCCCGAGCCGGACGCGCTCGACGGCACGACCACATCGGCGATGTTGCTCCAGTCCTGGCCCCACATGTTGCCGAGCAGCTGCACGGGGAGCATGCCGGCCGGGGGGACGAGCTTCGCGCCGTAGCGGGCCACGAGGCGGCGGCGCACGTACGCGTGCAGCTGGACGTACAGCGGCCGGACTTCCTGCCACAGTTTGTCGACCACCACCACGAACGAGTCGGGGGGCATGTCGTACCCGGCGCGCCACATCGCCCCTGCATCCGCGAACCCCATGGCGCGCGCACCGGCGTTCGAGAACGCCACGAACCGCGTATAGCGATCGCGCATGGGGACGGCGATCGTGTGCCAGCTGCGCCAGGCGTCGAGCAGCGAATCGGGGTTGCGCGAGTCGGCGAGCACGTGCTCGAAGTCGTCGAGGTTGCGGCAGTTGGTGGGCGTCGGGTTGCAGTAGCGGCCACGGCCATAATCCGCGTCGAGGCCGGCGCCGAGGCGCGCCATCTCCGCCGCGTCCACCGAGTCGGGCGGGGCAGGGGCGGCGAGCTGCAGCTTGAGGAGGAGAATGCGGCGGCGCACGTCTGCGGGTAGGGCGACGCCGTCGAAGCGGCGCGCCTCGTCCACGAGCCGCTTGATCGCCAGCGCGACCTCCGCCTGCGCGTCGCCCGCCAGGATCTCCGTGTCGTGCGTGATGAAGTTTTCGCCGACCCATCCCGCCCGGTTCAGCTTCACGCTGCGGACGGCCAACTCCCGTTCCGCCGCATCGAGCAGGCGGCGTGCCGCAGCCACATTCGACGTGTCGCTCGCCGCGCCCTGCGCGGCGGACGCGCTTGCAGCACCCAGAAGAAGTGCAACCGTCGCCGCGGCTCGAGAGAATCGCATGGTCATACCATGGGGTGACGGTGCGCCGCCGAATAGCGGCCGGTGACGAAATGCTCGAGCTGGCGTTCGATATCGGTGAGCAGCGCCGAAGCGCCGATCCGGAACAGGTCCGCGCGGAGCCACCGGTCTCCCAGCTCTTCCTTCATCAGGATGAGCCATTCGAGCGCCTGCTTGGCCTTGCGGATCCCGCCGGCCGGCTTGAACCCCACCGCGTGTCCCGTGCGCTCGTGATAGTCGCGGATCTGACGGGTCATCACGACGCCGACGGGGAGCGTGGCATTGACGGTCTCCTTGCCGGTCGACGTCTTGATGAAATCGGCGCCGGCCATCATCGCCACCTGGCTGGCGCGCGCCACGTTCGTGAGGGTGGCGAGATCGCCCGTGCCGAGGATCACTTTCATGTGGGCGGCGCCACACGCTTCGCGGAACGAGCGAATCTCGTCGTACAACGCTTCCCACTCGCCGGCGAGCGCGAGCGCGCGGGTGATCACTACGTCGATCTCGCGCGCCCCCGCCGCGACCGACGCCTGAATCTCCTCGATCCGCTGGGGCAGGGGATTCAATCCGGCCGGAAATCCCGTGGACACGGCCGCGACCGGAATCCCCGTGCCTTCGAGCGCCTCGACCGCGATCGACACGAACGCGTGGTACACGCACACCGCGCCGACCGTGATGCCGAGCTCCTGCGCGCCCAGCGCGTCGAGCAGGTCGGGTCGAACGGGGTGTTTCGCCTTGGCACAGAGGCGCAGGACGTTCGTGGGTGTGTCATCGCCCTGAAGCGTCGTCAGGTCCATGCAGGTGATCGCGCGCAAGAGCCACGCGGCCTGCCATTCTTTCTTGACGGTGCGGCGGGTGGGGATCGTGGCGGCGCGGCGCTCGACCGCGCTGCGGTTCACACGCAGCGCGCGGATCAGGTCCAAGTCGAGGGGCGCGCCGGGATTCCGGTCGGGGTGGGTGAACACCCGGAGCGCCCGCTCTGGAGAGACCGCCGCCGGCGAGGTGCCGGCGACGGGCGTCGGGTGCTCGTACCTTCGCTTGGTCTCCATAGCCCGGCTCTAATCTACGACGGCTTTTTCTCCTTCGTGGTGTCCTTCTCGGCCTTGCGCTCTTTCTCGGGCCGGCGCTCCACGTCTTGAGGGGCCCGCCGCTCGGGCGGCTGCCGCTCCGCCTTCTTCCGCTCGGCGGCGGGCGCGGGGGCCGCCGCCGGGGCCGGGGCGGGCCGCTCGGCCTGCCGCCGGCCGCGATCCGGCCGGTTGCCCCGTTGATTCTCTGCAGGCGCGGCCTGCGGTGCCGGCGGCGGTGCGGGACTCGGGCTTGCCTCGCGACTCGGACGCCGACCCCGATCCGGCCGCTCACCTTCTGCGGGAGGCGGGGCGGGGGCAGCGGCGGGGGCGGGTGCACGCGATGGGGCCGGCGCTGGTGTGGCGACCGTCGGTGGCACTGTGCGAGAGGGGGGGAGGCCTTCACGCGCCGGCCGCAGCTCGGGTGTGGGGCGCGCGCCTCCCTGCTCCGGCGAAGCCGGTCGGACGAACGGACGCGGATTCGCGTTCGGCGTGTTGGTGCGCAGCGTGCGCATCGTCGCATTGTCGAGCGGGCGCCCGGGATGAGCGGCGAGCGCTTGCTCGCGAGCGGCGAACGGCACGGGTGCGGGCGGAGGTTGCCGCCGCACGATCACTTCGCGGGTCGTAACTCTCTCAGGCGGTCGCCGGGCCTCGACCGCCGTGGGTTGCCCCACGACGCTCTGTTGCGTCGGTGTCACGCGCGCCGCGAAGCCGACCACTCGGGCCTGCTCGAGTCGCTCGCGCGGCACGACAATCACGCCGCGGTCCACCGGGCGCGACTGCACGAATGTCTCGTGCGACACGACAGTGACCGCGTCCGGCGCGCCGCGATTCCGGTAATTGATATTGGTGACGTTCACGTTCGTCACATTGATGTTCGTCACGTTCGTGACGTTCGTGACATTGACCTGACGGACGTAGGTGTTGCTCACGTGGTAGGCCGGGTAGTACGGCTCTTCCGGCCCGAGCGGGAACCAGGCGACGCCGCCCCCCCCGCCCCCCCCGCCTCCTCCTCCGCCCACACCGATCGCCACGCTCCAATTGCGCCCGCCGACGAACGCGACCAACGCCGGCGCGTATACCGGCCGGGCGACCACGTGCCCCGGCACCCAGGCCCATCCACCGCCGACGTAGACCCAGCGACCGTAGTGGAACGGCGCGAAGCCCCAAGGCGCGTCGTCGATCCACGTCCAGCCCCACGGCTCGACCCAGGCCCAGTGGCCGTAGCGATACGGTGCCCAGCCGACTGCCACGGTGCGCGGGACCCACACCTCGCCGTAGTCCGGCGTCTCGCGCCAGTCGCCGTTCTCGTCCAGGTCTTCGTAGCCGATCACGTCGCGCGACACGTAGCGCGACGAGCGGGCGTCGTCCCAGCGGCGGTCGCGGCTCGCGCACCAATCTTCCCAGTCGTCGGAGCGGATCGCGTCGCGCACGTCGTAGGTCGGGGAATCGCCGCCCCCCCCCACCACCATGGCCGTCTGCTCCGGGTGCACGGAAAACGCCGAGCCGGACGCCGTCACCTCGGCTTCACCGCGGCGGACGGTGACGGAGGTCGTGTCGCCGGTCGAATCCACGTCCACGCGATACACCCCGGTACGCAGCAGCGAGACGGCGCCGCTCGGCGTGTCGATCTCGAGGCTCTCGTTATCGCCCAGGTTGCGCACGCGCACGTTGAGCGACCCTTGCGACAGTCGCACCTGCACGGTGCGGTCGTCGAGCGCGAGGAAGCCAAACGCGCTCTGGGGCGCCAGCCGGAACGCGCTCGAGCCGACGGTGATCTCGGCGCGCGCGTCGCTGTCGGTCCAGAGGTGATCGCCGTTGTGCAGGGGGTAGTTGATCGTCGCGGTGGTCCAGTCGTCCACGTCGCCCGGTCGGAACGAAACCGATCCCGTGATGTAGCTCAACCGGCCGACGCGGCTCGGGGGATCTCGATCTGATTGGGCGGCGGGCGGCCGATCGCCGCCTTGCCATGCGGGGAGGACGGCGACCAGCCAGGCCGCGGTGAGCAGCGGGGCGGGGGCGATGCGCATCAGGGTCTCCTTGGGTAGCTGGCGGACCGACGCTTGGGGCGCTCCTACGTTAAGGACCCGGGGTCCGCGCTCCAAGTCATAGCGGGATTGCGCCCCATATTCCCCTTAGCCGCAATTCTTCCAGGATGGAACGCGCAGGTCCATGAGAGAAGTCCATTATCAGGCGGGCCCTCAGTGGGTGGTTGCCATCGCGTGCACGACGTGCCGCGACGTCACGAAGGCGTGGCGCTCGTCGGGCATGAGTGATAGCTGTCCGCATTTCTATTGCAGCAAATGCTCGAACGTGATTCTGCGAGCTGCGGATCGGGACCTGTTACGCCGGCGGTCGCCGTCGCCGGAGCTGGTGCAGGAGTTCGCGGCCAGCCTTCCGGCCTGTCCGTGCGGCGGACGCTTTACCCCGGGCGCCAACCCGAAGTGTCGGGCCTGTGGAAGCGAGTTTCCGCATCAATCCGATCCGGTGACTCGGCTGACGGATCCGTTCATGATCGTCCTCGACGGCGCGTGCGTGCTGACGGGTGAGGAAGGGGAGGCGGGCGCGTACCGCGTGCGGATCGATTGACGGAGGCGGTGAGACCCGCGTTTCAGCGTGTTATGTTGTCGGTGGCCACCGCGCGCCCGTAGCTCAGGTGGATAGAGCAGCAGCCTTCTAAGCTGTTGGTCGGAGGTTCGAATCCTCCCGGGCGCATCAGGCTTTTCTCGGGGTGCCGACCGTTCCACAACCCCCGAGTGGGTGTGAAAGTGGGTGTGGGTCCTCACGGGACGACTCGCAATCCCTGCTGCGGCAGCAGCCCCCGCATCGCCTGTGCGTCCTCACGGAGATAGGCAGCCACTTCGTACCGCTCGTACAGGTCACCAATGTCGCGCTTGCCGTGACCGCGGTAGACCTCCCTTCGCGCGCGGGGGATGTGCGCATCCTCCATCCAGCGCGCGAAGGTCTTCCGGGCCTGGTACGGCGTGACCTTCCAGACGCCGCCCCCCCGCGCAGCCGCAAGGAGCTCCTCCCGCGTTGGCGCGCGATCGAACTGCGTCTGCAGCTCCGCACGGAGCCGGCCCGCACTGAGCCGGCGTAGGGCCGACGTGAAGCCGTTGCGGGTGATCTCCGGGCGCACGGGCGTGTCGACGAGCGGGACGTCGCGCACGCGCCCGAACGCCTTCGTGCCCTCGATGTGGACGCGATCCTGTTCGACGGACCAGATGCTCCACAGCTCTTTCGGTCCCATGCCCGTCAGGCACATCGACCACCAGATCCGGCCGGCCTGGATCCCGAGCTGGTCGCGCACCGCGATCGCGTCGGCGATCGTGAGCCCCTCGCGACCGCGCTTGCGCTCTTTCAGCGGCGCGACGTCGGCCACGGCGAGCGCGAGCGGCTTGCGCTTGCCCACCTTGTCACGGACAAACGCCTGCACCGCCGTGCGGGCGATGTTGAACGCCCGCGGGTGGCCGGCGGCCTCGCATCGCTCCCGATAGGCCTGCAGGAGCTCGGGGAGGTCGCGGAGCCGGTAAGTGCGCCGGCCATCGGGCCGGAGCGCGCGGAACGCGTCCCGGCGATTGTCGCGCGTCCCATCCGCACAGCTCGCGTGATCGAGCCAGTCATCGGCGAGAGGGCCGAGCGGCTGGTCGTCCTGCGGGCCCTGCAGCTGCGCGAGCGTGCCCTCCAGGTAGCCGCGGTACACCTCGAGCAGCGTGCGCCGGCCGGCCTGGATGTCCTCGACGAGCGCGCCGTGCCCCTGCTTCGGCAGCAGCCGCAGCATCGCGACCAGGTCATCGCGCTCCGCCTTCGTGCGGACGCCCGACCGCTTCTTCACGCGCCCGACGCCCGGGATCCGGACGTCGATCGGTAGGGACGGCCCGTCGCCGGTGCGGGTCATGGAGCCTCCCTGCGCCAGCGATGCCGGCGCTCCTCGTAGGCCGCGCGCAGCTCGTCGGCGAGCAGCCGGAGATCGGACACGTCCGCGCCGGCCCCGCTGAACTGGTCGGCGACACCCTCGAGCCACGTCGGGAGCTCGAGCGTGTAGGCGAGCTCGTTCTCATCGACGAACTGCTCGACCGCGCGCCGCGCGGCGTCGCGGATCCCGTTCACGCTTCGCCCTTCTCGAGCTGGTTGGCCAGCTGGACGAGCCGCGCCGAGTGCCGACGCAGGGCTGCCGCGAGGCGCCGCCGGATCGCGGGCGAGGGCGTCCGTAACCCTTTTCGGTACATGCGGATTGCGTGCACGCTGATTCCGGCCGCCTTGGCCAGGTCGGCGAGACTGAGATTCGCGGCCTTCAGCACCTTGACAACGAGCCTCCTCACCTGCACGTTAGCGCCCATCAGAGTGTACCCATTTTTAGTACGCCTTGCAAGGGGGGAAGGTCATGGCCACTAGCAAGCTCCCACACGTGGGGACGCCCCGCCAGATCCCGCGACGGGTGCCCCCGGAAGGGCCGGCCGAGCATTGCCGGAACGCGCTGCAGCTGCTCGACGAGGTGCAAGCGCTCCTGCTCCTGGATCCGCGCTGCGGGCTGCCGATGAACGAGACGCTGCGCACCCTCGCCGGCGCGCGCGATCGCGTGTGGCAAGCCGTCTGGGAGCTCGAGGGGCGCATCCGGTGACGTGGCTCGCCGTGTGGCTCGCGCTCGATGTCGGCTTCGTCCTCGGGTGCTGGTGGCGATCGACGCGGAGCGACGCCCGGGCGGGCGCCGCGCTCGCGTTCCGGGAGCGGAACTAATGCTCGCCCAGGTCGCCGCCGTGGCGACGCTGCTGCACGGCGACGCGGCGCTCCCTGTCGCGAACTCGTCGCGCGAGCCGGTCACCGTCACCGTGCAGATCGTGCACGACACGCTGACGCGCGACCACATCGGCCGAGCCGCCCGGGCGCTGGTCTCGCCCGCGGCGTTCACGCTCGCCCCCGGAGACCGGCAGGTCGTCCGCCTCCGGCTCAAGGAACCCGCGGCGCCCGGCACGCTGCTGCGCGCCGTCTGGACGTTCACGCCCGCGGCGCCGGTGGGGCAGGGGAGCGGGGCTCGCGTGCGCCTCACCCTCGTGACCCGCTTCGTCTCCAAGCTCTGGGTCTCCCCATGATTCTCCAGGTGCTCGTCGCGCTCGAGCTCGTCGGGGTGGGCGGCCGAACCGTTGAAGCGCGGTTCACGCCCGATTCGATCCTCGAGCTCCCCGCGGCGGACGTGCACGACGTGCTGGGGCTCACCCCGGAGACCCCGTGGCTCGCGCTCCCCACGCTCGCGGCCGCGTACCCCGCGGTGACGTTCACGTGGCTCCCCCGCGAGCTCCGGCTCCTCGTGCAGGATCCGCGCGGCGTCCTGCCGGCGACGATCGCCGCCCGCGCCCGCACGCTGCGCGCGGCCCAGGGGACGCCGGGGCTCGCGTATGCCTTCGGCGGCCCCTTCGGCTCGATCACGGCCGACGACTCCGGCCGCTCGCGGCTCGAGCTTGGGCTCAACCTGCGCGGCCGCGTGAGTCTCAGCGGGGATTACCTGCCGGCCGCGCACCGCGGCGTCTGGACGGCTGCTGTCGCCCCCTGGTCGGGGCTCTCCCTTTCGGCGTCGGGCGCTGCGCGCGTCGAGAGCGCGGCCGGGCGCGTTGCCGCCGGTCCGGCGTGGATGTTCGCCACCTGGGAGGCCGGGGCCGTCGCGCTCGACGGCCTGGTGGCGCTCGGCCCCGTGGCCGTGTTCGCGTCCACGCGGGACGTGTACCTCGTGACGTTGACCCGTTCGCCGCTGACGGTACAGCTGGGCCGGAGCGGAGGCATCACCACGACCCGAGTCTCCTTCGGGCCGCAGCCGGCCTCGCCCTTTTTCCTGCCTGCCATTCCCCCACACTAGCGGAGGTTCACCATGTCTCGTCTCAGCTGGCTGTCCCTGCTGGCCGTCGCCGTCACGCCCCTCGCCGGGCAGACGTCGCGGTCGGCCAACGCCCCGGCAACGGTCACCGTCGTCCCGGTCCTGACGCTCACGAACGACGTGGGCTTCGATTTCGGCTCGCACTTCTCGAGCGACGGGACGGTCCCATCGAGCGCGACGAACTTCGCCTCGTGGAGCGGGACCACCAACCCCGGCAACAGCCTGTCGCTCTCGTTCCTCGTGCCGAGCGCGCTCGCCAAGTCGGGCAGCCCCTCGGTGCCGTTCGCGTGCGGGACCTCCTCGGCCATCGTGCAGGGGACGGCCACGACGTCCGCGTTCGATCCGAACGTCGGCCTGCCCAACACCGGCAGCGTCGGCGGCGCGGGCACGTTCAGCGTGCAACTCGGGAAGGGCTCGGGTCCGCAGGCGTGCACGGTGAACCTCAGCGGCTCGGCCACGGGGACCTACACCGGCACCGTGACGTTGACGGTGACCGTCCTCTAGCCCTCCACGGCGCGCCGGCGCCGCCGCCGGGGGTCCGGTGAACAAGGGCCGCCCCCGGCTCACGCCGCCCCCCGGCGCGTCTCGAGCCACGCCAACACGCTCCGCACGAGCGCCCGCCGACTGCGGGCGCCGAACGTCACCCACGGAATCCCCTCGAGCCGGTCCACCTGGCGTTCGCTGATCTGGAACCAGCGCGCGAGCTCCGCCGGCGTCAGCAGTGCCGTCTCCGGAGGCGCGAGGGCGCGCAGCTCGGCAGGGCGGCGGCTCACGGGACGCCCCCCCGGCGCTTCGCGTCGAGCCGGGCCTTCAGCTCGCGGGCTAGGGCGTCGTCTCCGCTCCCTGCGGGCTGCCCGCGGTTGCCGTTCTCGGGCCTCTCGCTTGTCGCGTGAGCGACAGCTCCAACCTCAGGGTGCAGAACTTCTCCTACTTCAGGTTGGAGCAGTTCTCCAACCTTAGGGGCAGGGTGGAGGGGAGGGCACTTTTCACGGCGAGATTGTGCGAGAACCTCCCTCACGGACGAGGGAGCACCACCATCATGCAAGGGGTTTCGCGTGGGATCCGGTGAGGGTGGTCGGTGGTCCGGTGAGGGTGGTCGGTCATCAGGACCGCCCTCAGCTGTGAGGGTGGTGCGCTCGAGGTGGCGGTTGAGCTTCGCGACGAGTCGCGCGACCTCCTGCTCCTCCGGCCGCGGCGACGGGACACAGCCCGCGGGGAGCGTGCAGTACCAGCTAGCCGTTCGCCCGTTCCCACGGGACTCGACCTGGAGCAACCCCGACGCCTTGAGGGCTGCGCGGTGCCGTTCGATGGTGACCTGGCTGACGCCCAGCCGGCGAGCGAGCGAGGCGGCCGAGATGTAGGCTCCGGCCTCCCCGCGGTCGAAGGTTTGGCACTCGAGCCACGTGAGCTTCACACCGGGCTCGAGGGACGAGCCGCGAATCACGCGAGAGGCGGCGAACGGCAGCCTAGGCGGCCGCACAACCCTGGGCGCTCACGCGCCGGCTGGCTTTACCTTGGCCTTCAGGGCGATCCGCTTCGCCGCCGCGTCGAGCAGCGGCTTCACGTCCGCCTCGTAGATCACCCCCGCGTACGCGCGGCCCAGGACCTCCCCGTACCACTGCGGAAACGTCTGCTTGGTGATGCCGGCCTTGGCGGCGTCGGTGAACATCGTGCCCACGGCCCCCGGCTCGGCCGGCTCGAGCACCACGCCGTCGCCATCGGCGCCCGGCGTCTCTCTGCCGAGCTCCTCGGCCGAGAGTTCCCCGACCGCGATCAGGTCGGAGATTGCTCGGTTGACGGCGCGCGTGGCCGCGGTCGCGATCGCGTCCGCCACCGTGATCTTGCGCCGCCCGGTCTCTTCGTCGCTGCAGCAGCTGCCCACGTCCTCGACCGCCTGCCCCCAGGGCGCGATCGCGCGCGCCGTCACCGTCGCGAGGAAATCCCCGCTCGGGAGCGTCTCGTGCGCGGTCCGGACGATCGACGTCGAGATCCCGAAGTGTCGGGCCAGCTTCCGCCAGGCCGATTTCTTCTTGAACAGCCGGCCCTTTTCACCGCGCTGCACGTCGTTCGGACCGAGCAGCGCGTGACAGGCCTCGTCGTAGGCCGCCGCGAGCCGGCGCTGCGCCTCGAGCGCGGCCGGCTTCGAGAGCTGCGAGAGATACGTGGCCAGCTCGAACGCTGGCGCCTCGTCGCGCGTCGCTACCGCGGTCGTCATCGGTCACCCCTCCCGTTCCGCGGGGCTCGTCTCTCCACCTGGCGCAGCTGCTGCCCCAGATCCAACAGCTCGGCGCCGACGCGCTCGAGCGCGCTTGCGACCGCCTCCGTGACCGTCCGCGGCCGCGGGTCGAACACGTCGCGCGCGATTTCTGCTTGCCGGCGTCGCCACGCCTCCATCGCGCTCGGGTGCGTTTTCAGTTTCGTCTTCGGGCTCATCCCACACCCCCATTTCGAGAAACCGGAGCATCGTCCCCGACGTCCGGAGCAGGTCGTCGGCATCCCCCAACACTGCCCGTAACACGTCGTCCAGTAGGACCGCTGTCTCGCCGTGCGGTCGGCAGCCGCACACGAGGCGGTGCGCGTAGCGATTCGGCCCCGACATCACCGCCTGCCGCACGCGCACGATCAGGTCCTCGATCGCGTCCTGCGCCGGCTTGAGCTCGATCAGCGACTTGCGCAGCCGGGCGAGCTGCAGCTCCCGCGTCTCGGCGATCGCCAGCTCGCGGCGCCGGCGGGCCTCGGCGAACACGACCGTAGGCCGTTCGGCCGCCTGGCGCTGCTTCCGGGCCGCGAGATACGCGGCCAGGACCTCGAGCGGGACGACCGCCCGGCGCCCGTCGCGCGTCACGCGCAGCTCGCCGCCGGCACAGAGACGCTCGACCTGGCGGAGACTGACCTTCAGCAAGGCGGCGACTTCTGGCTTGTTCAGCCCGCGATCGCGACCGACCGACATGCGATTTCATCCCTCAGTCGCTAGACGATCGTCGGGGCCTGCGGCACCCTCGAGGGCCCCCCCCCGGGAAGGACCCAAGATTCTGAGAGGCGGCCGGCCCGAGCTGCGGAGCTCGGCTTGCGGCGCGGCGAGGGATCAGCTCGCACACGCACCGGCCTCCGGGTGTTTCGATCACTGCCGCAGGTTCGTGAGGCCGCCGAAGAACACCGGCACCTCGTCCGTCATCCCGCGCTCGTCCACGACGCGCGGACTGTGAAAGCGCCGGTGCCCGGTGAGCTGGGCGTGCTCGCTTGTGAACTCAACGACGGCGTCGCAATCGCGACACCGCCAGGCAGCCTGTAGTCGCTCCGGTGTCTTGCTCGTGATCATCGAGTTGCTCCTTGCGTTGGAGTTCGCCGGCGTTCGGCTGCTCGCGCGGCGCGGCGCTGCTCGCGCTTGCGTTCCCGCATCGCGGCGAGGCGGGCCTTCACGCGCCGCCGCTCGCGCGCGGTCAGATGCGCCCGGCCCCGCGCGAACTCGGCGAGCACGCCCGACCGCCCCACGAGCCGCGAGAAGCGCCCGACGAGGCGGTGCACAGGCTCGTCGCCGCGCGCCCAGACGACGAGTCCCGCCGGTCGGTCGTCCTGCGCGCTCACCGCACCGCCTTGAGGGTCCGCTGCTGCTGCAGCTCGACGGCGAGCTTGCGCCGCGCTTGCTCGGCCTCGACGCTGGTGTAGGGCAGCGGGATCTCGATGTCCGCCGGCAGGAAGCGGCCCCAGTGCTCGCGCACCAGGTCGAACGGGATCTCGCGCTCTTCGCCTTGGCCGACGTCGCCGATGGCGCCGCCCAGCCGCACGCCGAAGAGCGCGCGGATCTTGATCGGCAGGACGGGCGCGCGCGGCATCTCTATCGCCCGCGTGAAGGGACCGTGTCGCGCGAGCGTGAGCAGGCCGCAGAAGTCCCACCGGAGTTGGGCCAGACGAAACGACCCGCAGACAGCAAAGGGACCAACCTCCTCGGGGTAATACCCACCCCCCGGCCCCGACCGGAACCGGCCGTCCGTGAGCAAGCCGGGCTCGAAGTCCGGGCTTTCGCGCGACGACAGCACGTGCGGGGCGGCGGCCTCGAGCGCCTCAAGGAACGCAGGGTGCGCGTCGGCCCCGACGTTCAGGTTGCCGTCGTGATCGCATAGTGGGGCGATCGCGTTGGCGTCGCCGAAGAAGCCCGCCGCGCGCCAGATCGCGAGGGCCGCGATTTGGGGGAGCGGCAGGACGAAGCGCCGCAGCGCGGGCTTCAGGCTGTGAAGGTGCATCGGTCAACTCCTCCGTTCACGTGTTAGGTCCAGTCGTCGATTCGGGTCAGCCGAAAGCCTGGTGCATCGGATGGGTGCGCCGGCGTGACGCCCGGCGGTGCGTCGCGCAGATCCGACCCTCGCGGCTGGCCGTGCGGATCCAGGTCGAAAATCGCGCGCCCCTGCTGCCGCGCGTCTTCACGCGGCGTCGGCTCGCGAGGCGGGCGGCGCGCCTCGCGCAACATCTCCTGTACCGCTCGAGCGATCGCTGCCCGGCTCGCCCGCCAGTCGGCGCGGGCCTGTTGGAGCTCGCGACGCTCCCCCTCGTCCAGTTTGGAGTCGGCCCACCATCGCCGCACCGAGACCGGGAGCAGTCCTGCGGAGCGATGCGCGAGGCGCCAGGCGAGCCGGCCGAGCGCGTTCACGCTGCGAGCCCGAGTCGCGGGAGCACGTCGGTGTCGCTCAGCTCGCCGCGAGCCAGAAGCTCGTCGGCGAGCGCGAGCACGAGGGGCCAAAGCCGTTCGAGTTGATCGACGGCGCGACGCCACGCACGGGCGAGCGCGCGCTCCGGGGACACTTCGCCCGCGCGCCGGGCGAGCAGCCCCGCCGTGGCCAGGGCCAGCCCCGCATCGGCCGTCCGGGGATCGAGCGCCGGCGCGCACTCGCCGAGATCCTGCAGACCGACGAGGATCGCCTCGCCGGCCGCGCCCGCGAGCACCCCCCCGAGCCACTCCTCGAGTCGGGCGTCGGGCAGGAGTTCCAGCCAGTCCGGCGCGGTCACGGTGGTCGGCGTCGCGCCCGCCGGCATCACGAAGCCGCGAACGATGTGGCCGTCGATCACGGCGGGTTCGATGAGTCGGGCCGCGAGGCCCCGCTCGCCGGCGAGGAGGCGGATCACGAGGTGGCTCGCCTCGTGCAGCGCGCGCCGCCACCGGGGATCCGGCGCCAGCGCGCTCACTCCGCGAGCTCCTCGAGCAGCTGGGCGAGCGGACGCAGGGTGCGCGGTGGCAACCGGAGCGCGCCGGCCGTCGTCCCCGACGCGGTGCGGAGGCGCAACCAGCAGTCGCGCCGCATCTCGGAGTCTTGAACAAGACGCAGCTCGAGCACGCGGCCGAGACCGAGCGGCAGCTCGCGTGCGGCGAGCACCATCGGCGCTGGTGCAGACGTGTGCACTCGCTTCATGCGCCGCCGGGCCTGCGGACAGGTCCCGGCTGCTCCGCCTGCTGCGGTGCGCTGAGCGCCTGCCGCAGGAGGCGCCGTAGCTCCTGGCTCGCGGTCCGGTCGCTCTCGACGGCGCGGCGTCGGATCTCGCGGGCCAAGTTCTGGGGCAGGCGGACCGCGAAGGTTTCCTTGAGCGTGTTCATTCGACCTCCGGGAAAAGAAAAAGCCCCCAGATCTTCTCTGGGGGCACGGTGGCCCACTAAAGTCTTGCCCGCACTAGGGGCCAGAGTGATCTCTGGCCCGCATGGGGCGCTGTTTGCAAAGTAAGTGCGGGTCGTTAGCCACGCAACTGGGGCGGCGGTGTGTGCTCGCGAGCCGACGAGAGTCGACGCGAGTTGAGTGGGGAACAAAGTGGGGAGCCGCTGCGGCAATCCCGGCGCCTGTTCGGGTTTCGGCGGGCGTTCGCGGCGAGAGAGTGGCGGAATGGCGGCCTGTGCCGCTGTGTGGCGTCCTCCTGACTACTTCGTTGTGCCTTCTAAGCTGTTGGTCGGAGGTTCGAATCCTCCCGGGCGCATTGAGTTTTTCCCGGTGTGTGAGGTCAGCCTAGGCCACGTCAGCCGTCACTTCGCATTCTCAGTCATGGTTCTTCCTACGTTCGCCATAAGGGTGCTCGGTCCTGATGACGTTGCTCTTATGGAAGACTTGCTGACGACGTTTGGAGAAGCCTTCGGTGAGCGCGAGACGTACGAAGCGGCTCGACCGAGCGCCAGCTATCTCCGACGGCTTCTCGGAAGCGACTACTTTATCGCTCTTGCGGCACTGAAGAACGGTGAGGTGCTCGGTGGACTCGCCGCCTATGAGCTGCGGAAGTTCGAGCAGGAGCGTAGTGAGATCTACATCTACGATCTGGCTGTTGCCGTCGGGCATCGGCGCCAGGGCATCGCAACCGCAGTGATTCAAGAGCTGAAGAGCATTGCAGCGGCTCGGGGAGCTTATGTCATCTTCGTGCAAGCCGATCTCGGCGACGCGCCGGCGATCGAACTGTACACGAAACTGGGGGCGCGCGAAGATGTTCTACACTTTGACATCCCTGTTACCGACGGCGGCGCCGCCTGACGGGCGGTTGAAGCTGGCGGCGGGGGGCCGTTGAACATGACCCGCGCAATCAGAGCCCGACGTCTCTTCCGTACAGCATGCGTCCTGTGGCTCCTGGTCGTGCCTCTGGGTCAAGTCTTCCATCTTCCGTACCTCAGACCCGCTTGGCGTGTCGCCACCTGGGACCTGTCCCTCGGCGTACTGACACTGGTCTGGATAGGCACGTCCTTATGGAGCGGCGTGGTACAGCTGGGTTATCGCGGGATCGGGAGTCGGACGGTTTCCCGATCAGACGAGCCGACCGAGTTCTGGTGGCACTTGGCGATCGCGGTCCTGTTTGGGATCACCCTCGTGGCGGTCGGGGCGGCTAGGCTCCTGTTTCGTTAGGCGGCACCCAATGAGCGTAGAGTCCATCTCGAAATCCCGCTTGGCCACCATGCTGCTAGTCCTGCCCTTCGCAGTTGACTCCGCGTGCTCGGGCTCCACATCTGGCAGGGATATCTTCTTGGTGAGTGGAGCGGTGACCGGCCTGGGACCCGTTGACCGTCGCGCCTGAATGACCCCCGCGGTTCGCGTCGTCGTCTCATGTGGCACACGCTCCTCCGGAGCACGCGATCGCGAACGCTATGGCAATCGTCGCGAGCGCGAGCACCCCGAGGCCCGCGAATAGCCCAAACGTCCGCGCTACGTCGAACCGCGGGGTCTCGACCTGCTGAACGTCGGCGATGGGAATGGACACCTGCTGCTGGCCCT
>Ga0070711_100000091_pt1 | contig 49261 bp, 42 predicted proteins | sample LARL53metaG_FD_65452 | JGI IMG/M metagenome (GOLD analysis project Ga0070711, IMG submission 65452) | Corn, switchgrass and miscanthus rhizosphere microbial communities from Kellogg Biological Station, Michigan, USA - LAR L5-3 metaG | ecosystem: Host-associated > Plants > Roots > Rhizosphere ... | reverse complement strand
TTTCCCAAACTTCTCCTGACTGGCAGGAACTCACGCAACTCACCCATGGCCATCCCATTGTTGTCGAGCGAGTTCGCCTGTCGGGCAAGGATATCGCCATTGAAGGTAGCTTCGAACTGCCGCAACTTGCTCGCCTGCCGATGGAGGACCAGATCTTCGTCACCGCGTTCGTCCGCTCCCACGGGTCGATTAAAGAGATGGAGCGCGTCTTCGGCGTCAGCTACCCGACGATCAAGTCGCGGCTGACTCGCATTGCCGACAGCCTCGAATTCGTCCAGACCAATCCCACGCCGACCAAGGCGGAGATCCTCGATCGCCTGCATCGGGGAGAGATTACGGCGGAGGATGCGATCCGCAAAATGGAGGCCTTGAAATGATTCCGTTTGTGGCCGTGGTCAGCCTGCGCAATCAGGAGAGCCGCACGATCCGACTTTGGATTCCGCTGATCCTGATCTGGCTCTTGCTGCTGCCGCTCGCTGTACTGCTCTCGCCATTTATTTTCATCGCGTGTCTTTTTTGCCGCGTGAATCCTTTTCGGGGAGTCGCCTTGATGTGGCAGGTGCTCAACGCCCTCACCGACACCAGTATCGAGGTGGAACAGCGCTCTGCCGGGATGTCGTTCCACATTCTCTAGAGATTCTTCATTCAGGAGACCAAGCCATGAACGACCATCGCCGCCAGATTCTACAGATGCTCTCCGAAGGAAAAATCAGCGCTGACGAAGCTGAACGCCTCATCGCGGCGGCCGAGCAACCGGCTTCCTCTGCATTCGCAGATGGGCCGTCCGTCTGGGCAGGAAAGCCACGTCCTAAATATTTACGTGTGGTGGTGGACTCTGAAGGTGACGGTGGACGCGAAGGTCCAACCAAAGTCAACGTCCGCGTACCCATGCAACTGCTTCGCGCCGGAGTGAGGCTCGCAGGCTTGCTGCCCGTTAAGGCGCTTGAGCACGCCAACCAGGCCATGCACCAGCAGGGAATTCCCATCGATCTGACCCAGATCAAACCCGAAAACCTGGAAGAGATGATCGAGCATCTAAACGACCTGACAGTGGATGTCGATCAAAAGGACGCGAGTACAAAAGTCAAAGTCCGCGTCTTCTGCGAGTAGCTCGACTGCCTCACCTTCACGGCTTAGGAACGGAACCCGCGAGTCGAGCCTCTAGCCTGGCCTTCACCTCAGGCCACTCGTTATCCAGAATGCTGAAATAAACCGTGTCACGCACCCTTCCGCTCGACGTCAACAGATGCCTTCGCAGCGTGCCTTCTTCTTTCGCCCCAATCCGCAAAATCGCATTGCGCGACTTCTGATTAAGGGCATCCGTCTTCAGTTCCACCCGCATGCACTTCCACACTTCAAACGCGTGCCGCAGCATCAAATACTTTGCTTCGGTATTGACGCCGGTACGCTGCCACGCTGGCGCAATCCACGTGGAACCGATCTCGACCCGCCGGTTCACGCGATCAATATTCATGAAGCGAGTGCTGCCGATTACGCGATCCGAGCTTCGCTCCACAGTCGCAAACACAACAGACTCCCCGCGCCCCTGCTCCGCAAAGGCCTTGTCGATTAGCCGCTGGAAGTCCTCCCGCGTTTTCATGGGATAGGGAATCCAGCGAAAGACGTCATCCAAATCATCCTGTGCAACTTTCCAAAACAATTCTGCGTGCTCTTGGCGTACGGGTTCGAGGCGGACCACGGACCCTTGCAGAGTCAACGGCAAGACAATATCCAGAGGACCTGCGCTCATGCTTTACTTTCGCAATACCAGATTCGCATCATTAATCTTGCATCTTGCAGGGTTTTTATGCATCTCAACTGCCTGATTTCTTCTTCGAAGGATTCTGTTCGATAATGAACGGGCATTGACCAGCGGTGTTAACCAGTCATGATCTCACACGTCCAACCAGCGAGCATGCGACCGGGAATCGAGCGATGTTGTCAGGAGAACTTCCAGTGAAGGCTCACTGTCTCCCGTTTTCCCAGATCCCACATACCACGCGCCTCTTCCTGGATTTCCTCGCATATCCTTCCAAGGTTCAACCTTTCTATCCCAAGTCTCCTTTTTTCAGCGAATGGATGAAAGATGAGGCCACCAAGATTCGGTACGACTCGCTCCGCCGTGAGCGCGTAACGAGCATTCTTGAGCGCCAGAACAAGTCCTGGGACGCTTCGCCAAAAACGCTGGCCAACCTCGATCGCTTGCGCAAAGGTGCGGCCGCGGTTGTCACGGGACAACAAGTCGGCCTTTTCGGCGGTCCGATGTTCGCCATTTACAAGGCGCTTACGGCGGTCAAGCTTGCGGAAGAGGCCACTGCTGCCGGGGTTGACGCGGTCCCCGTATTCTGGCTCGCCACGTACGATCACGATCTAGCCGAAGTGAACCACGTCCCCATTCCCGGCCCGGAAGGCGTGCTGCAGGTCTTCACAACGACAAGCCACGATGTTCCCGGTGCGCCCGTTGGTGCGGTGCGGCTAGGGGACGAAATTGTGCCTCTGGTCGACGAAGCTGTAAAACTGCTCGGGGACTCCGAGGCTTCGCAATTCCTGCGCGAGTCTTACCGGCCGGGAGAAACGCTGGGCACCGCCTTCGCCCGTTTCTACGCTCGCGTTTTTGCGGATTGGGGAGTGATTCTGCTCGACGCCTCCGACGGGGAACTCGACCGCGTTGCCGAGCCGATCTATCGTGCTTCGGTGGAACGTGCCGAAGAACTGGCCACCTCGCTGTTGGCGCGAGGCGAAACCCTCGAGGCTGCCGGCTATCACCAACAAGTGAAAGTTACTCAGTCGTCCGTATTGCTCTTTATCCTGCAGCAGGGCGCTCGCACGCCGATTCAGCGTCGCATGAATGGAGACACTGCAGAATTTGTAATCGGAAGTGACGCCGGGGCAGAGAAGCTTTCGCAGTCCGAATTGCTCGCTCGTATCGCGGCGAATCCTGAACTGTTCAGTCCCAATGTTCTGTTGCGTCCCACCGTACAAGACTATTTGCTGCCGACGCTTGCCTACACCGGAGGCGCGGCCGAAGCTGCATATTTCGCGCAGGCAGGTACCGTGTATGAGGCACTTCTCGGTCGGGTCACGCCGATCGTTCCGCGCTTTTCGGCCACTATCCTCGAACCGAAGATGCAGCGCCTGCTCGAGCGCCACGGCATCGCAGTCCATGATACATTCGAGGGCCCCGATGCGCTGCGGAGTCAACTGGCCGAGCGCGGACTACCTCAAGACCTGCAATCCGCATTCGAAACTGCTAGAAGGGCCTTGGATTCACACTTGTCGAGTGTCAAAGAGAAATTAGTAAAACTCGATCGCACACTCGTCGATGCCGCGGAAACCGCGCGTTCGAAAATCGAGTACCAACTGGACCGGCTTCATTCTCAAGTGGCCCGGGCGGAAGCGCTCAAGAGCGAACTGGTTACGCGCCATGCTGAAACATTGAGTCAATCGCTCTATCCCGAAAAGGGCCTGCAGGAGCGAGGCATCGGGGGAATCTATTTTCTTGCGCGCTACGGGCGCGATCTTCTGCAACAACTGCACGACACCATTCAGTCCGACTGCCACGACCACCAGATCCTCGAACTGTAGCCGAAGATGGGTTACCTGATCGGTTTTTTCGGGGAACCAGCCCAACGTTCTTGCCGAGGATTAGAATATTCTCTGCATGTTTGCGCTAAGAACATCTTCTTGGCTTGGCCGAACAGTGCTTGCGGTGTTTATTTTCGCAACCCCCGCAGGCCCCAAGCCCGTTGCTGCACAAACTCCGAAGCCATTCCCGGTTGCGCCTGCCGCAAGCGCTCCAGCTTCGTTTGATCATCTTGTCGATTCGGCAATTCGCCAGGAACGCCGCTTGGCCGTCTTGATGCGGAACTTCAAGCCGGTGATCGAAACATACATTCAGGAGGAAAAGCCTGACACCCAGTCTCCGCGGCGCGACGACTATTTTCTGAGTCGTCTCGACTTGACTGGCAATGACCCGTCCACTCGCGCATTTGTGGATCAGGAAAGTTGGAAGGAGACCTGGGAGCGAAAGGTAATTCGGAATCCGCCGCCATTCACTGCCGCCGGGTTCGCCCAAGCACTGTTTCCCGACCTGAACCACTTCGATCGCGCGAACTACACCTTCGAGTTCGTTCGTTGGGAAACCCTTGGGGATCTCCGTTGCGGGATCATCGACGTAAAGCCTCTGGAAAATTCCAAGAACCGGGGCTTCGTGGGACGAATCTGGGTGGAAGATCAGGAGTTCAACATTGTGCGCTTCACCGGAGCGTATACCGCAAAGGCACCGTCCAAACGCTCGTTTCACTTCGACAGCTGGCGGTTGAATACGCTGGGCACGATGTGGATGCCCGCCTACATCTATACGCAAGAGTCGAAGTCTCAAGATCCCGCGAATCACGATCTGTGGTTTAAGGCGCAGACCCGCATCTGGGGATATGATCTGCAACACGCAGGCGATCACCGGGAGTTTGCCAAGCCTCTCACCGACAATCCCGTCTGGGTCGATCCCAGACAGCATGAGGCATCCCAAGATGTCAGCCCGGCAAACTCTCTGGCGACTTCAGCGTATTCGCCGGAGGATAACGTGGTTGAGCGCTTTCAGGTTGCCGGACTCATGGCTCCGGACGGAGCGGTTGACGCCATACTGCAGGCCGTTACCAACAATCTGCTGATCACCAATAAGCTCGACATTGCCGGTGTTCGCTGCCGCGTGTTGCTGACAACACCGTTGGAATCCTTCGTGGTCGGCAGAACCATCGTTCTAAGTCGCGGCCTTCTCGATGTATTGCCCGATGAGGCTACCCTGGCAATCGTCTTGGCCCACGAACTAGCTCATATCGTCTTGCGGCACTCCCTCGGCGATGGATCCACAGCAGGGCTCGCTCCCCCGTTTTCCGATCTGGAAATTTATTCTCGCTTCAGCTTCCATTTCACTCCTGCACAGGAAGCCGACGCCGAGAAGAAGGCGTTAGAGCTGTTTTCGAATTCACCCTATAGCGGCAAACTTGAGAGTGCAAGCCTCTTTCAGCAGTCTCTCGCCGCGCACTCTGCGCAGTTGCCAAACCTGCTCCACGCACGTTTCGGCAACGATTTCGGCAGTGGACATTTAACTGCCATCCCAAAGCAGCTCAACTCTCGCGACCAAGTGACTTCTGCTCGGTTGGATCAGATTTCTGCTTTGCCCTTGGGGTCGAGGATCGTGGTCGACCCTTGGTCCGATCGCATTGAAATGCTCAAGAGCCAACCCGTGCGCCCGCTGTCGGCAGCGGAAAAGATGCCGTTCGAGGTGTCTCCCTTCTTTCCTTTTCTCAAACGGCTGAACAGTCAAGAGCGGGCACAAGCCCCCTCGAAGCCATAGCGAAGTCAGTCAATCAGGTCAAGGCGTCTTCACAGGCCCCGCGTCGCGACTGGTGCCGATCATTACCGAAGCCACGCCAGCGCTTGCCAAGGACAATGCTGAGCAAATCAACATGACAACGCGAAATCCGGATACAAATGCTAGCTCGATGAAATTCTCAATCGTCCTTTGCACCTCGGGCTCCAGGCCAGCGGGGGCCTGTAATCCCGCGAGCCTGATCTCGCCCTCGCGCAGTTGCTGCTGCGTGCTTGGCGACAAAGATAGATGATCGAGTCGCCGATTCAGTTCAGAGCCAAATACCTTCACCATGACGATCCCGAGGATTGCGATCGCCAGAACACCGGCCACCCGGGCAACCGCGTTGTTAATTCCTGAAGCTGCGCCCACACGTTTCTGACTGACTGAGTTCATCACAACCGTGGTCAGTGGTGCGACCGTAACCGCCATGCCGAACCCCAGAATAATCACGGCGGGAAAGAATGTTTTCCAATAGCTCTCTCCAACCGAGGGCTTGGCGAATAGCGCAAACCCCAGAGCCGCGATGAGTGGACCCGCAATCAAAGGAACTCGCGGGCCGTAGCGCGCCACCAGCCCGCCCGACCATCGAGAAAGAAAAAACATGAGGAAGATTAAGGGAAGCGTGGCCGCTCCGGCTGCCGTGGCGGAATAGCGCTGCACCTGGATCAGGTCTAACGGAAACAGAAAAAAGAAAACTCCAATTGCGGCATACAAGAACAGCGTTAGTAAGTTCGTTCCACTGAAACTGCGAGAACTGAAGAGGGAGAGCGGTAGCATCGGCGCATCGACGTTTCTCTCGACAACCACGAGGGCGATCAGGCAGCCGAGGCCAAGCATCAATCCCCCGGCCACCACCGGACTCCGCCAACTTGCGTTAACGGATTCCATGAACCCGACAACCAGACCTCCAAGTCCTGCCGTAGCGAGGAGCGCGCCCACCCAGTCGATTCCGCTCCCAGTATCATTGCGACTCTCCGGGATGCACCACACTGAAATGGCGATCACCGCTGCCGCGACAGGAAGGTTGATGAAGAAAACCCATCTCCAGGAAGCATGCTCCACCAGCCATCCGCCAAGGACCGGACCGATCGCGCTAGTAATTGCCGTAAATCCCGACCACGTGCCTATCGCCTGGCCACGACTCTTCTCGTCAAAAGCCGTGCTGATAATTGCCAGGCTACCGGGTACGAGCAGCGCAGCGCCAATTCCTTGAATACTTCTGGCGGCGATCAGTTGATGGATGCTGGCGGCAGCACCGCAAGCGGCCGAAGCCACCGCAAAGATCGCAACTCCCACTACGAAGGCCAGGCGCCGTCCGAACAGGTCTCCCAGCGATCCTCCCACCAGAATCAGCGCGCCCAGAAACAATCCGTACGACTCGACTACCCACTGCACATCTACGACCGTCGCATGAAAGCTGGCCTGGATCGCGGGCAGTGCCACGTTGACAACGGTGCTGTCGATGAACGCCATACTAGATCCCAGAATGGTGGCGAGGAGGATCCATGTCCTTGCTTGGGGCGCGCACGAAGCCCCGGCCCCCGATGATCGCATCACCCCTTCATCGCACGGTGCTCTCATGAAGCCTATGGATGCGAAATTCAGAAGATTGGCTTCCGGACATCAGAAGTTATACTGCGGGGTTCGGGATCTGAGCGAATTCGAACAAAGCCAGGGCTCGGGTGATCCCGGCTACTTGCTTTCGCCGGTCGCCAGGTACGTTCCGAGTCCGATCATGATCGCGCCCGTGACCGTCCTCTGTCGCCGCCGGAAGGTGGCAGACGAGCGGATGCTCTCGCCGAGAGGTCCGGCCAGCGCGATCACGATCAAATCCGCCGTAGTGTTCAAAACCACCGAGATGGTTCCCAGCAAAACAAACTGAAGAAAGACGTGGCCGTCTCCGCGGCTTACAAATTGGGGGATGAACGAGAGAAAGAACAAAGCAGTCTTGGGATTCAGAACCTCGGTTGCTACGCCCTGCCAAAGCGGATTGCGGGCAGGTCGTAGTGCTGGCGCGACCTCCAATGCCGCGTCGTGTTTTCGCGCGTCAAGGATCATTCGCACGCCGAGAAAGCACAGATACGCAGCGCCAACATACTTGACCGTGGCGAACGCCAGGGCCGACTTGGCTAGAACAATCGACACGCCCAGCGCTGCCGCGAACACATGCACCATTCCACCCAGGAAGGTCCCGAATGCCGACAGCACACCCTCGCGCTTACCTCCGGCAAGGCTTCGGGCCAGAACGTACAGCATGCCTGGGCCAGGCGCGACCGCCAGCAAGACCGCCGCTGTCAGAAAGAGAAAAAATCGAGTCGAATCAAACATGGCCTGCCAGCCTCATTCGTTTTGCTATTGCTTGAGCCATTGCTCCAATCCTGCGAGGGATTCCACGCGCGGAAACTCCTGGTCTCGATATGCTCCCGCCACGTCGAACAGCACCGCCTGCATTCCCGCATTTGTTGCGCCCACATAGTCCACTGAATATACATCGCCCACGTACAGACTCTGGGCCGGGTCAGCCTTCATCTCGCGCAGAGCCGCTTCGAAGATCGCCGGATGCGGTTTCTCATGACCCACCTTTCCCGAGTCAGTAATGCTGGCAAAGCAATCCACAATCCCGCAGCGCTGCAACACGGCGTCGATCTTGCCGTCGGCATTTGAGATCACCGCAATCGCAAATTGCTGCCTAAGTCGCTCGAGAGCGTCGCGCGTTCCCGGCAGGATCTGATCCCAGTTCGCCGAATTCTGGGTGTTCTCGACCAGCGTGTCGCGGACGGTTTCATCCTCAGAATTCAGTTGCTGCAGGAGATACGTGTGGAAAGTCCACCAGAAACCACGGTCGACCCTACCTTCCATCAGGCCTTGATCAAACTCATGCTTGGTGCGGCGCTCCAGCGCCTGCCAAGCTTCCAGAGTGGGATGGCGGTCCACTGAAATCGGCGCCAACATTCGGGCCCGGTTCGGAAACAAAAGGGTGTTGCCCACGTCGAAGAAAATGTTGCGGCAAGTTGCCATAGATCCATATTATCCAAGCTGCGGGATCGCGGTCGCCTGTTAACCATAGGATTGCTCTGGCAGGTTCACCGATGAACCAAAGTCGGAAAAAGATGTAATATCCAATTCTCGCCGCAGGCTCTTAATCTGAGCTCTGGGGGCTGGATGCAGCCGATGACGCTACCCTCTGCAGTGTCGATAGTCGCGGGCTTCACCCGAACTACGCGGGCTGTTCTGGCGATTTACCCGGTGGCGCGCGCGTGCGCGGCAGTTTTGTTTGGCATAGCCATCAGTGTCATTTATCGCGGGTCGCGGCAGGATGTTTACAACATTCTCTGGGCCGTCGTATTCGGCTTCGCTACCCTGAACATCATCAGCCTGGCGGCGCGGCGACTCGAGCCGACTCGACGCGGGCTGTCCTTCGGAGAATTGATGGCCGTAATGGTTGTGCTATTGGCAATTTTCCTTCTGGGATGGGAGATGCTGAGCATCTTTCATATCTTCCCCATCCAGCTAAGGCGCTGAAAATAAACACCCGTGGTTTCTAAAAGTGTTCCTATGGGAACGTTGTACGTACAAAAGCATACGTAAAACGCTGCTGCTGGGCTTGGCTGTCAGAAGTGCCGCGGAACCGCATAGCCTCTAATCGGGGAGGGTAAGGAAAGGGCTATGGGGAGCTCTTGGTCGCGGGTTCCCGTTTTGCGGTATGATTCGCTCAATGGCGAAAAAACCCTCCAACTTCGAAGTAACCTGCCCCTGCTGCAGCGCGGTGCTCAAGGTCGACACCGAGACTCGTGCGATCATCGCCCACACCGCGGCGGTCAAGCCAAAAACTTTCAATGACATGGAGGCTGCGGCCAAAGCCATGCGCGAACAGGACAGCCGCCGCGAATCGATCTTCCAGCAATCGGTGGAGGCTCAGAGGAACGCTTCCGACCTGCTGGAAAAGAAGTTCCAGGAAGCGGTCAGGAAAGCGAAAGAAACTCCCGACACCGGCAAGCCCATCCGTGACTTCGATCTTGATTAATTCCCGCGAGGGTGCCACGGTATGAGCCGTCCCTTGCTTCTTGGCCATCGCGGCGCCCGCGCCCTGAAATCGATTCCTGAAAACACGCTCGCTTCCTTCGATCAGGCCCTGGCCGACGGATGCGACGGCTTCGAATTTGATGTACGCCTCACTGCCGACGGCGAGGCCGTTCTCTGCCATGACCCCAAGATTGCCGGGTACACCATTGCACGATCAACAGCGAAGCAAGTTTCGTCATTGCCCCGCCTGCGGGACGTTCTGCAGCGCTACGGCGATTCCTTTCTCGACATTGAATTAAAGATCAAAGGCCTGGAGAGAATTACGCTCGATTTGTTTCTCCGGCACAAGCCGCGCCGTGGATTCGTCGTTTCCTCGTTTGTGCCCGGAGTGCTGAAATCTCTGGCGGCGGAGGATTCGACGATCTCTCTCGGACTAATCTGTGAGTTCAAGAACCAACTCCGCCTCTGGAACGAACTTCCCGTCGAGTATGTCATTCCGCGCCAGGATCTAACCGATCCGGAACTTGTCCGCAAAATTAAGGGAGCTGGCAAGAAAGTCCTGGTGTGGACGGTGAATGACGCAGAAGACATGCGGCGCTTCGCGGAGATGGGCGTTGATGGCATCATCTCGGATGACACGCGCCTTCTCTGCCGAACGCTGGCATCTCCTCCCGATTCGTGAAGCCTCACGAGACTTGGAATAAATCGCGCTGTCAGATATTGCTTAGCTCTGCGCGCTGGCCGCCGCCGCGGTGCCGGACGAGATCTGCGCCCGGGCTTCTTTTATGCCTGCCTGGATATGCTGATCCCAATCAAGATGGGGTATCGGAGCCGCAGCCGCAGCCTGATAGAGATCCAGCGCGTCCTGAGGGCGGTTCAGTCGCTTCAGGCAAAGTCTCGCGGCGCTCAGTTGAGCCGTCAGCGCCTGCCGGTCCGCGGGATACGACTGGGCGAGTTGCTGATACTCGGCAAGGGCACGATCGAATTCCTGCATTTCCTCCGCCCCCTTACATAGTTCCAGCCAGGTCGCGGCAGGCATCTTGCCGCCGCCATCCGTAAACTCCGCGTAGTCCTGGAACGCCGCTTCCACCTGATGAGCCCGCAGATGCAAGGCGCAAGTCTTAGCAGTTGCTTCCAAATATTCTTTGGTGTTGTTCTGTCGCGTATGAATTTGCCGAAGCAGGTTCCAGGCGTCGAGCGAGTTCGGCTTTGCCGTAACGTAATTGGTGAGAAGAATCAGAGCTTCCGAGAGTTGACCATGCTCCATCATTCCGCTGGCCTGTTCGAGTTCGGCGTCGTTGCTCCAGGCGAGTTTATCTTCAATCGCCTTGTTGGCCTTTTGTTCGATGCCGGAATGCTGGATTGCCAAGGCGGCCAATGCGCCAAACAAAAATCCGCCTACGTGCGCCCAGTGCGCCACTCCGCTGGAGGAACCGAACAACGATCCGTAAAAAATTTCGCCGAACAGCCAGAGCGGTAACAGCCAATAAGCTGCGGCCTTGAAGCGGTACAACTTGAACAGGAAGAGCCACGCCATCTCTATCTTCATCTTCGGAAAGCGGACCAGGAACGCTCCCATCAGGGCAGCGACGGCCCCGGAGGCCCCCAGCGTAGGTGTGATGCTTCCCGGATTCGACCAGGCGTAAAACTGCAGGGCGGCTGCCCCGGCGATCAGATAAAACACCGAGTACAGCCACCGTCCCCAAACGTCTTCCAGCACAAATCCGGCGAGCCACAGAAACCACATGTTGCCGATCAAATGCATCCATCCGCCATGCAGGAAATTCGCTGTCAGATAGCTGATAGCCGTCGGTTGCGCGGGCACGAAGGCGTACTGTTCGGCAATCGAAGTCTTCGAAAGGCTCTTGAACTGCCCATTGAGCGAGTCCATTTCATCTTGCAGCTTGGATGGATCCTCGGCCAGTTTGATCTTGGCGTCGTAGGCATTGAGGACGTCTCGGTAGGGATTCTGGACCTTCTTCCACTGATCTGGATGGCTCTTCTTGAATCCGTCAACCAGGCGTTGCGACTCAGCCTGCATCTTCAACTCAGGATGCAATGCCGCCAGAATCAGGATATGGGATTTCACTTCCCCCAGTTGCGGCGCCTCGTCATCCATGGATGTCATGGTGAAGAGAAAGACCAGCACATTGATGGTGATCAGTGCCAGCGTGACCACAGGCCAGCGCCGCGCTTCCATGTTCTCGTGCTTGATGGGAATCAACATCGCGCCGCCGCCCTCTCACCGCTTAGAAAACGACACACTCGCGCCAGTCTAGTTTCGGAAGCTTGCCATTCCTAGATGACCGAGGACCGTGTCCCACCCGTACTGACTCACTCGTAGTAACTATCGTGACATCCGTCGTGAGTAATCCCGACCGGAGCCGCTTCTCAGGCGAGTGAGGGATCGGGCGTGTAGAGGCGTCAAGATGGACCAAGCGATCCGGATGTCTCGTTCGCCTGGAAAGCCCGTTCGGGACTACGTAAAACGATCCCAAACATTCACAAGCCCTTGCGCTATACTGCCCAGACCCTTTATGTCTCATTGATTGGGGAGTGCTCCGCATGGCAGTTGGTGTTCGCACTCAGGATTTGCGCAAGGTCTACAACTCCGCTCCACCCCTGGGCGCCGGCGCGGGCTTTATTAACCGCGCCGATGCCAAGGGAGGGAAACAGCCTAAGACCCAGATTCCCGCGCTCAACGGGCTTTCCCTCGAGGTTCAAGCGGGAGAGATTTTTTGTCTCTTAGGCCCAAATGGCGCAGGCAAATCGACCACGGTCGGAGTCCTCACAACGCGAGTGCGTCCTACGTCGGGTCAAGCCTGGATCGGCGACCACGATGTATGGAAGGAACAGGCTAGGGTCAAGATTTTGATCGGGGTCGTCCCGCAGCGCCCCAACCTCGATTTCTCTCTGACCGCCCGAGAGATCCTCGTCTTCCACGGCGCGTACTTTGGACTTGGATCCAAGCTGAGAAATGAGCGAGCCGACGCGTTGCTTGAAAAATTTAAACTCACGGAACGCGGCAATCAGATGGTACGGGGATTTTCTGGCGGTATGATGCAGCGGCTCTCCATCGCCCGCGCGATGATGCACGACCCGCAAGTCCTGTTCCTCGACGAACCAAGCGCGGGCCTCGATCCCCAGACACGCATCCTGCTGTGGGAAATCATTCGCGAATATCACCAGGCAGGGAAGACCGTGCTGCTGACGACTCACAACATGGAAGAGGCTGATGCCCTTTGCCAGCGTCTGGCGATTGTCGATCACGGACATGTGATTGCCCACGGCACGCCCAAGGAATTGAAAGCATCCATCCCCGGCGGATTCTTGTTGCGGTTGCGTTTCGGGAACCAGGCCGCGGACTTGCTCCAACGATTGCAGTCACTGGCTGGGGTGCGCGAGGTGCGTGCCTCCGACAGCACCGGCGTTGACGTTTATGCTGACAGAGGCGGCTCTCTCATTCCTGAAATTGCGAGCCTGGCTGTGACTTCCGGGTCCGAATTGTCTGACGTCCACATCTCCGAGCCCAGCCTGGAGAATCTCTTCCTCCACCACACCGGAAGGAGCCTGCGCGATTGAACTGGAAAACTTTTTTCGCGATGCTGGCGCGCGACGCCCACGTGGCGCGGCGCAATGCGATCCAACTCTTCATGCAGACCTTTCTGCAACCTCTACTTTTTGTTTTTATCTTCGGCAAGGTGATGGTCGGCAGCGGCTACATGCCCGCTGCTTACAAGAGCCTTCTGTTGCCGGGCATCATTGCCATCAGCATGACCTTCACCGGAGTTTGGGCTGTGGCCATGCCGCTTATCGCGGAATTTCAGTGGACCCGCGAGATCGAAGATCGTTTGCTTGCCCCAATCAGCGTGGGCTGGATCGCGGTGGAAAAGGTGATCGCCGGAATGCTACAGGCTTTGGTCGCGGGCCTCGTCGTGCTTCCGCTTGCGTGGCTCGTGCTTCGCCCCGGCGTTCAAATCAGCATCGGCTCTCCCCTGACGTTTGCGGCGATCATACTGCTGGTGGCCGGCTTTTCATCCTGCGGAGGACTGGCTTTGGGATGCAGCATGAATCAGCAGCATATTGGCCTGATGTTCAGCATGGTCATGACTCCGATGATTTTCTTCGGCTGCACCTACTACCCGTGGAGCGCGCTGAATGCTTTTCCCATCCTGCAAAAAGCTGTGCTTGTGAACCCGCTGGTCTATGCCAGCGAAGGACTGCGCGCTACTTTGGTCCCGCAATTTCCTCACTTGTCGGTCATGGCTGTGATTTTGGCGTTGCTTTTCTTTGATGTCCTGTTGCTGATCGTAGGCCTGCGGCAGTTCGAGGCGAAGTCCGTAACTTAAACGACAATTTGAGGGGCTGGCGTCCCCAAGACAGATCCGTTCGCAAGTACTGCCAGTTCTGACAGTTAACGGAGCGAGCCGGCGCTCGTACATTACTTGGGTGTGAGAAGACGCATCTAGGGGCGAGGCCTCCTGGCCGAATTTCGCACAAATTTGTCGTGCTTGCAGTCGTCCCGAACGCCAGAACGGATGAGTCTGCAGAGGAGCGCCTTGTACGCATCATGCCGCCGGATTCGTTTCGCGTGGAGAACCGCTTGTTTTGTCGTACTCCTCGTCTGCTTTAGCCGCGCGCAACAAACGGACATCCAGAATTTGATCGCGAGCGGAAATCTGGAAGGGATGCGCTGGCAGAACTTCAGCGACTATCAGAAATCTGTTCAAGAGTTCTATACAGCGTCGGGATTCGCTCCCGCCTGGGTTCAAGGTTCGCAACCCATACCGCAAGCCTTAGCGATGGTCGGAATTTTTCAGGGTGCCGCGAAAAAAGGCCTCGACCCGGAGGCCTACGACGCCTCGCGATGGGAGGAACGGATTCGAGCGCTGCAAGGCGCCTCCAGCGCCCCCTCGGTGGCTCGCTTCGACGTGGCGCTGACCGTTTGCACCATGCGATACGTTTCCGCCTTGCGGATCGGAAGGATCAATCCCCAGCACTTGAGCTTCGGACTCAGCGTAGAGCGAAAGAACTACGACTTGGCCCAGTTCTTGCGCGATCGGATATTGACCGCCTCCGACCTGACTGCTGTTTTGGACGAGACGGAACCTCCCTATCCCGGCTATCGACGGACCGAACAAGCGCTCGCAGACTACGTCGAACTAGCGCGGGCCGACCACTGGGAAAAGCTGCCGGATGTCACGAAGCCGATCGAGCCGGGAAAAGGCTACGCAGGCGTGCCTCGTCTAGCCAATCTTTTGCGGCTTGTGGGGGATCTGCCCGCTGATGCGCCGCTCCCTTCAGACTCGCAGACCAACAGCGGTGCGCTCGTCGATGCGATCAAGCGCTTCCAGCGCCGCCATGGCCTGGACGACGATGGCCGCTTGGGTGCCGCCACGATCAAGCAACTGAATGTGCCGCTCCAGGATCGCGCGCTACAGCTTCAGCTCACGTTGGAGCGTTGGCGCTGGCTGCCCGAGCAGTTCTCCGCTCCGCCGATTATCGTCAACATCCCCGATTTCCGCCTGCGCGCACTGGATGAAGACAACAAGGTCGTCCTCGATATGCGCGTTGTGGTTGGCAAGGCGATGCGCACGCAGACCCCAGTTTTTACACGCGAGATGACCTATGTTGTCCTGCGGCCCTACTGGAATGTTCCTCCCAGCATTCTCCGTGGCGAGATCGTGCCCGCGATTCAGCGAGATCGTGGCTACATCGCCAGCAAGAACTATGAGGTCACAACGCCTGACGGAAAGGTCGTCACCTCAGGGCAGATCTCCGATGATGTATTGGCGCAGTTGCGGGCGGGGAAGCTTGCGGTGCGGCAGAAGCCTGGCCCATCCAACGCTCTCGGCCTGATCAAATTGATATTTCCCAACGAATACAATGTCTATCTTCACAGCACACCGTCACAGGCTCTTTTCGCGCGCTCCCGTCGCGATTTCAGCCACGGCTGCATTCGCGTCGAACATCCCGCTGAATTGGCGGCCTGGGCACTGCGCAAGAATTCCGGATGGACGGTTGAGCGAATTAAACAGGAAATGCAGACTGGAAAAGACAACGTCACCGTGACTCTGGCCCAGAAAGTTCCGGTATTCATCGTGTACGGAACAGCCCTTGCCTACGCGAACGGCGAAGTGCATTTCAGCGACGACATCTACGGCCACGATCCCAAACTGGCGGCCGTACTGGCGAAGGGATATCCCTATCCCTAACACTCGGTGCTTCTACCAGCGCCGGACCCGTCCCACATCGACGTGCACGAAATCCGAAGCAGCGTAGTAGCCGACACCACCTCGGTGCAGCGCCAAGGCAACATCCCTCAGGCGTGAAGTCGGAACCCCGGGCACGCGAATGTCGATGGCCATTGCTTGCATATGGAGGCTATGAACGGCCACGCCATGTCCATGGGCGCGCAGGAACTCGTTGCTCCAAGGCGTGCGGTAGCCGCAGATGACATCAATCTCGAGATTGGGATCCCCGAGTTTGGTCGCGAGGTCGTGCAGCAGGTCGAACACCCGCGGATCATAGTCATGAACCTCGCCGGTGCGGTGATCGCGCAGATAGTGGTTCAACTGCGTCAACGATTCCGGATCGTACCCGGCACCGTCACGGTAAAGGATATTCAGACGCTCTCCGGTGTGCGTGTGAAAAAAATGCAGGCGATAAGGGCTGTTCGAGACGTCCTGAAGCTTTGGCTCGGCTGCGGCTCGCGCGACATGCCCTGCGGAAATCAGCATCAAGAAAAGAAGGCGGCAAAAAATTTTTGGGGACAGAGGCAAAGACAAAGGCTCCAGAGATAGTAAAGAGGTGACTTTAATTATAACAAGAGAGTTGAATCCCGGCGTCGACGGTCTAGTCAGCCGCCGCTTCCAGTACAGAGGATGCCCGCGAAGGGCGTCTCAGAAATGCAGTCCGCTCCATCTCGAACGATTCCAGATTCGCTCCCAAATCCTGTTCTTTCCAGCCCAGCACGGCACCGATCCGTGCCGCCGCCTCGCGACTGCACGACTCCGACCAGCAGGCCCCAAGTGCCACCGGAATCCGGCGCAGCAGAACATCGCCCAGGCTGACTGCGAATTCCTTGCGGTATGCTTCCACCACTTCCGCAATGATATGGGATGTATGCGGACAAATCGGAGCGCGCAGTTCCGCGCTGACCAGCGCCATGCGCGCAATATCCATAGCGCGCGGCCCGTGCCACTCCATCATGCCGCGCGCAGTTTCTTCGCTCACCGAACCGGCGCGGGCAATGTCGAGAATCTCCTGATCCAACAAAGGATCGAGCGAGCCTCCCGGCCCCACTGCGATCATCTTCGGCTCTCGAACGGCAATTCCAATCTTGCGCGCGCATTCCCGCGCCAGTGATGCGGCAGTCGTCAGTTTCCCCCCGATCACGGAAATCAAACGCGATGCTCCGTCCCCGGTGTGATCGTGCAGAAAATGGCGTCGCGTCACCGCAGAAGCATCATTGCCCCTCGCATTCGGCAGCGGTCGCACTCCCGCAAATGCATACTTGATGTCGTGCGCCGCAATCCTGGCCTTGGGAAATAGCTTGCTTACCGTGCGCAAAAGGTATTCGATCTCTTCGTTGGAGGGAGCAGCCTTGGCGGGGTCCCCGCTATCCGCAACCTCAGTGGTCCCCACCAAAATCTGATCATTCCATGGCAAGACGAAAACTGGACGCTTGTCTGCCGCCTCGGTGTAGAGAGCCGCGCTCGGAGCGCCCGAGAATCGCGGCAGCACGATATGCGATCCACGCACGCCGCCCAGCATGGGCTTGCTCATGCGCACCGCCGAACGCTGGCAGATCCGGTCGGCCCATGGTCCCGTACAATTCACAATCCAGCCGGCTTCTACTCGCTCGTCTTTTCCCGTGATGCGGTCGCGCAACAGCACGCCCCGTGCACGCCCCTGTGCCACGTCGACGGCGAGCACCTCACAGTGGTTGCGGACCACGGCTCCTGCCTCGGCGGCTTCCATCATCCACTCGGCCACCAGTCGCTCCGGGAACTCGCACTGCGCATCTTCGTAGTTGAAGATCGACCATTGATGACCGGCGTCGAGCGCACGCTTCACGCGCGCCAATTCCATCTCGCTCAGGCCAACTGATTTTCTCGCCGCAAACCGCTGGTACAGCCAGAGGCCGACGCGCACCTTCATGGCGTTGCGCTGACTCTGCTCATTCAGCAGCAGCAGAAAGTGGACGGGATGTACCAGGTGCGATCGCTCCCGCAACAGTCGCTCCCGCTCCCGCACTGACTCGCGCACCAATCCAAGTTCGCCATGCTCCAGATAACGAAGGCCGCCATGGATGATCCGTGTCGACCGGCTCGTCACGCCCGAAGCAAAGTCATTCTGCTCGACCAGCAGCGTGCGCTTCCCGGCGCGTGCACACTCGCGTGCCACGGCTACCCCGTTGATGCCACCGCCAATGACCACCACTTGGAAGTGTTGGCCTTCTATGGGCGGTCGAGGTTTGATCGCTAAACTCATGTTGTTACGGTAGATAGTGCAGTCTTCGTCAACCGATGGAGAAGCCGATGGATTCTCTTGCCGACACGCTTACTTGCGTTCATTGTGCGCCCGCATGACCTAATGTTGAAGGTCACGATAGTCCACTTCGATGTTAGCCGATGGCGAGGAAAGTCGATGAAGAAATGGTGTCCAAAGTAACCTATGCGTGCCGTAGCCTGCAAACACGACTTCCCCGGCCCGTCCTGTCTGGCATAGTTCGAGCCGGGGTTCATCGTTGCGATCTAAACCAAAACTTCAACTCAAAAAGGCTATGCAGTTTTACGCAGCCCCTCAACCGTCGAACCTTCAGCAAAGAGTCGGATCATCTCCCGGTTGAACGCCGGGATGTCGTCGGGCTTGCGGCTTGTGACCAGGCCTCGATCGCTGACCACTTCCTTGTCGACCCAGGTAGCGCCAGCGTTCTTCAGATCCGTTTTCAGCGACGGCCATGAAGTCATGGTATGCCCACGAACCGCGCCTGCTTCTATCAGCGTCCATGGACCATGACAGATTGCGGCTACGGGCTTGCCCGCATCCGTAAAGCGCTTCACAAACTCAACCGCCTTGGGATTCATGCGCAACTGGTCGGGATTCATCACGCCCCCCGGTAGCAGCAGGGCATCGAATTGTTCTGCATTCGCGGAGTCCAGCGGAACGTCCACCGAAACTTCATCTCCCCACTCTTTGTGGTTCCATCCTTTGACTTTTTGTCCTGCGGGAGAGACTACTTTCGTGGTTGCCCCTGCCTCATCAAGCGACTTTCGCGGCTCCATCAGTTCCGATTGTTCAAAACCGTCGGTTACTAGAATCGCGACCTTCTTGCCCTGCAGATTATGATTCGCCATTGCCAATCCTCCTAGTGAATGAATTTCTGTCTTGATTTCTACGATGAGCGGCGAGTGATTCGGTAAGCCTAGGATGCCCGTGGATTGCAAGCGGTTGGCATGATCGTAGCGCTGCCGTACCCGGCGGCTGTAACGGGGGCGTCCCGCCCGCGCATACAACCGCAAGATGCCCTTCGCGAATGCCGGCAAGATGCTCGCTCTCTTTGACCGTGGCTGCTCCACGTGGTCTTCCCACATTGCCTGACACCTCAAGCCTCATTTACATTGGTTGCCGATGTCCTCCACAGGAGAAAGATTCGAGCGAGCGGTCGCCATTATGGAGCGCCTCCGCGCCCCAGGCGGTTGCCCCTGGGATCAGGAACAGACCTTCGACTCGATTAAGCCTTATACGCTTGAAGAAACCTACGAAGTTCTCGAGGCGATCGACAATCGCGACTGGCCCGAACTTGCGGGCGAACTCGGCGACCTCCTCCTGCAGGTTTTGTTCTATGCGGAAATGGCCAAGGAGCAGTCGTCGTTCTCCATCGACGACGTTCTCGATCGTCTTTCCACCAAGCTCATCGATCGACATCCCCACGTCTTCGGCGATGTGAAGGCCGACACCGCTGACCAGGTCAAACGTAATTGGGAGGCGATTAAGGTTCAGGAGAGGAAGAAGCGGCAATCGACTGTGACGAAAGGGGATGCCAAAGCGACAGACAAGTATTCCATCCTCGCAGGAGTTTCGTCCGCTATGCCATCGCTCCTCGAAGCCTCGAAGCTAAGTTCCCGCGCCGCGCAAGCGGGTTTCGACTGGCCGAATGTCGAAGGCCTATTCGACAAGTTGACCGAGGAGACCAACGAACTTCGTGTGGAACTTAAACAATTCCCAGCCCCCGGTCCCCGCCCCCAGGGACGCGGCATGGCCGGGTCGGGTCGAACGCCGGTTCCCAGAGATCTGCAAGAGCGGCTCGAAGACGAAGTAGGGGACCTATTCTTCGTACTCGTGAACATTGCGCGCTATCTATCGGTCGATCCCGAATCCGCTCTGCGTAAAACTAATCGAAAGTTCAAGCGACGCTTTCAGTGGATGGAAGCCCGCCTCCACGAATCCGGACGCTCCGCCGATCAGGCCCCCATGGAAGAACTGGAGTCATTGTGGCAGCAAGCCAAGCGTGAGGAGGACAGGAGCGAGGAGGACAGGAGTGCTTAACCCTCAACTAATGCGGCATCCCGAAGCCCCGCGCCTTCACCAGCGGAGCGACGGATCTCACGCGAGTCACCGCATCTCTGTGGTCAGTCCTGATTCGCCGCGTGCCCGTGTTCGCGATCACGACGTCGGTATGGGAGCCAGATGACGACTGATTCCGTGGCGCTCCGCCGCTGTCACACCATCGAAGACTTCCGCGCCTGCGTTGCCCTGCAAAAAGAAGTCTGGAACTTCACCGACGCCGAATTGGTCCCGCTGCGCATGTTCGTGGTGGCCGACAAGGTCGGCGGCCAGGTCATGGGTGCGTTTGTAGGGGACGTTATGGTTGGGTTCGCTCTCTCGGTTCCCGGCACCCGCACTGGCCATGTCTATCTGCACTCGCACATGCTGGCCGTGCGCAAGGACCACCGCAACGGCGGTCTGGGCCGCCGGTTGAAGTTGATGCAGCGCGAAGACGCGCTCGCGCGCGGCATCGAACTGATCGAGTGGACCTTCGATCCCCTGGAAATCAAGAATGCCTATCTCAACCTCGAAAAGTTGGGTGCCATCGCGCGCCGCTACAACATCAACCAGTACGGCATCACGTCTTCACCGCTTCAGGGAGGTTTGCCTAGCGACCGCCTGATTGCCGAATGGTGGTTGAAGTCGAAGCGAGTGCAGACCTTGCTGGGCACAGGAAAAAACCCGCCGATCGCTGTCGAATCCGGCATCGAAGTGCCGGCGCAGATCTACGATTGGAAAGCCGCCCCCGAAACCCGCGGTAAGGCGCAGCAGGTGCAAGAACAGAACCGCGAACAGTTTCTGCGCGCGTTCTCGCATGGCCTTGCGGTCCTGGGTTACGAGCGCGACGCACAGGGCAACGGCAAATTCCAACTGGGTCACTGGGATGAGAAATGGTCGTACGCATCAGAACCGTAGCGGGGCTCTCGCCCGCGCTACTTGTGGTGAGTTGTTGGCGATAAGCTCGAAGACAAAGACATGAAAATAGAAGCCATCACACTGCGTGAGATTCAGATGCCGCTCGTCCATTTTTTCGAGACGAGTTTCGGTCGCACCTACAGCCGCCGCATTCTTCTCGTGACCGTCCATAGCGAAGGCGCCGACGGTTGGGGCGAAAGCGTCGTCGGCGAAGATCCCTACTACAGCAGCGAATGGATCGAGAGCGCCTGGCCGACGCTCACACAGTATTTGATCCCCGCGCTCCTTGGACAACGACTCGACTCGGCCCGCGAATGTCCTGCCCTTTTCGCCAAAGTGCGAGCCCATCGGATGGCCAAGGCGGCTCTCGAAAACGCGATCTGGGACGCCGAGGCCGCGCAAAAGCAGGTTCCTTTGTGGAAACTGCTCGGGGGCACGCGGCGTGAGATCCCATGTGGCGTTTCCATCGGCATTCAGGATTCGGTCGAGCAACTACTGGAAAAAATCCAGATCGAACTCTCCGCAGGCTATCGGCGCATTAAGGTCAAAGTGAAGCCCGGATGGGATGTGAACGTTCTCGAGCGCATACGCTCGCGCTGGGCCGATATCACGCTGAGTTGCGACGCAAACTCCGCCTATACGCTCGATCAGGTCGAACACCTGCGCAAGTTCGATCAGTTCAATCTTCTGATGATCGAACAGCCACTGTGGAATGACGACATCTACTACCACGCTCGCTTGCAGAAAGAACTACGCACCTCGATTTGCCTGGACGAATCTATTGTGAGCGTGCGGAGCGCAGCCTTCGCGGTCGAGACGAACGCGTGCCGCATCATCAACGTCAAGGTAGGCCGTGTCGGCGGATTCTCGGAAGCCCTCAGAATTCACGATCTCTGCCAAGCGCACAACATTCCGGTCTGGTGCGGCGGAATGCTGGAAACCGGCATCGGTCGGGCACAGAACATCGCCCTCTCGACCCTGGAGAACTTTCGCCTGCCCGGCGACGTTTCCGCCTCGAAGCGCTACTGGAAAGAGGACATCATCAATCCGGAAGTGGAAGTGTCTCCTGACGGAATGATCGCCATCAGCGACCAGCCGGGAACCGGTTATCGCGTTAAAGAAGATTTGATTGAGAAGTTTACGGTGCGAAAAGAGACACTGCGGGTCTGAGTCCGCGACCTAGTTCTTCTGCGCCTTCCGGACTGCTGCATCCTCGGTTGGATGAGGAAATTGCGTCCGGTTCTCTTGCGCGGTCTTCAGCATTTGCACGCCCTGGGCGAACGTGAGGTTTTCGGGCATCCTGCGGAAGTCGCTTAACACCTCGTCGGAAATCAGGCTGAGGCTCTTGAACAACAGGATCTTGCCCGTCATGTTCAAGTCCATCTCCGTAATTCCCCACGCCCCGTCGCCGAGACCTAAATCCGCTTGCTGTACGCGGAAGTGCCCGCCTTTGTCGAGATGGCCAATGATGCCCCATCCGAAACTGATGTCCCGGAACAATGTGCCGTTAATCCGCGCCAAACGCTCACATTGTTTGTCGATCAACAACTCGCCTTTCATGCCGGCAAGTACCTCCTCCACGTGCGATGGCGGCACATACGCGGGATTGGGCGTGAATTTCAGCTTTACCAATTCGTCGCCTGGCTTACCGAGTCCCGGTCCCGCACTCGCCGTTCCGGCATATTCATACAGGAACGCGTCGGGAAGCGCTTTCACAATGCGAAGCGTGCGCTCTTCGTCTTCTTTTTCGCGCGCCCTCTTTTTGCGCAATTGGTCGGGGTTCTTGACGAGCCAGGTCAGGTGATCGTCTTCTGCTTTCTCCTGTTGCGGCGACAGAGGATGCCCATTGATGGCGATGAGTTTGGCGCCAAGCGCGTCTTTGGTCTCTACATAAAGCCGGGTCTGCGAACCTTTCGGCGTCTTCTTCTCCGACCGGAACATGTGCAGAACTTCAGGATGATTATCCGCAGCGACTTCATTGGCTACAGTTGCGCGAACCAACTCGACTGGCGAGATCTTCGGAGGCTTGGACTCCTGGGCGCAAACCGATGCTGTTGCTGTGATCGTAGCGAATGCGACGATGACCAGTTGACGCGCTGCCCGACATTGGCCTGCGCTGAGCATTCACTGTTAGTGTAGCAATCGCATGGCAGGGTTGCAGAGAGGAATCATTTTTCGCAGGGCTTAAGCTTGTATTTTCATGCATTACCACCGTACGTCGCTTGCCGCGCACTCTCCGAGTTGGGTATAGTCGAAACAGGCGGCGCGGCCGTTCCAGTACCTGCCTTCCCAGTTATCTTGGTATCGCAGTATCCCGCTTCCTCAAGGAGAACACTATGAGTGCTCCGTTGTCGGCAGATTTGGCGCAAATTGGCAAGTCGGTAGTCATCAAAGGCGAATTGTCGGGCAGCGAAGACCTTTACGTGGATGGTCAAGTCGAGGGCAGCATCACGCTCAAGAACAACAGCTTGACCGTCGGTCCCAATGGTTCGGTCAAGGCCACTGTGGACGCCAAGGGAGTGGTGGTGCAAGGTAAGCTCGAGGGCAACATTCAAGCCAGCGACCGCGTTGAACTGCGCAAGTCGGCCGTGGTGACCAGCGACATTTCGACCCAGCGGATCTCCATTGAAGAAGGCGCCTACCTGAAGGGTAAGGTCGACATTCAGGGCAAGGCAGAGAAAGCCGCAGGAAAGTAACTCCCCCTCATCTTTTCGGTGGGTTAAAGTGTTGCTTGAGATATTGATTGGAGAGTTGAATAGCGGCGCCTCAGGCTGGGCGGCGTATTCGGTCTGATGGCATCAGTCACACAAAACTTCATGAAGCTTTTTCGCGGCTCATCGGGTGGGACAGAAGCAGCACCGCCTCAGGCTGCTCAAAAACTGACACGACGCTCCAGTGGTCTTGGCGAACTCTCCCGCGCATGGGAGTCTGAGACGCCGATGTGCGTGCTCGATCTTGGTTCCACTTCTGCGACCAACATCCGTTTCTTTACCGAACGCAGCCACAAGATTTACAGCGAAGACTTGCTGGTCGCCTCCACTGATCCCAGCCTGATCACGAAAGATGAGCAGGGGAATGTCGTCCTCGACAGCCGCCGCTTTCTCGCCGACAACCTGGTCTACCCGGCGGCGCATTTCGATGTGGTGCTGTGCTGGAACTTGCCCGACTATCTCGATGAAGGCCTGGTGCGCCCGGTGATGGGACGCTTGTGGTCCGTGTTAAAACCGGGAGGCATGCTGCTGGCATTCTTCCATACGAAAGACGCCGGACCAGATTCGCCGTGTTACCGCTTTCACATCGTTGGAAAAGACACGCTGGAAATGCAGCCCATCGTGTTGAAGCGCGAGACTCGCCGCGGACCTACGGGCGCAGTCCACACTGCAATCGCCGAAGGCTTCCGCTTGCAGCGTGTCTTCAACAACCGTCACATCGAGACCCTCTTCCGCGACTTCGCCTCCATCAAGTTCTTCCTCGCAAGAGATAACGTTCGAGAAGTGCTCGTCGTCCGCTGATCTCTGGCGGATGAAGTATGCGGAGACAGCCGCCTTAGGCGGTCTGTCGAGCGAAGCTCGACTAGGACTTCCTACCCCGCGCGCCGTCGTTATTCTTCCACGCAATCACTCCCATACGAAAAAGGAAGTGGAGTGAGATGTCAATTCTCTCGGCGGCCTTTGTGCCAGAGAGGATTTGCCGCATCTCATCCGGGATGTAGGCTCTGCGAACCGAGGCAAGGCCGTCGACTCGCGAGACGTAGCTGCGCATCAAGGGAAAGCCTGCATATACCGCCGCAACGTGAAGGGGATGTCGCACGAGATCATTGATCAGGACCGCGCAGCGACTGACGCGCAACGCTTCCTCGGTAAACTGTTGGAGTTCCGCGGGGTCAAGATGATGGGCGAAAAGACTGCAACTGACCAGATCGAAGCAGTTGTCGTGGAAGGGAAGTGCGAGCGCATCGGCGACGACCGTGCGGTTTCCGCGCAGCAGATGGGTCTGCACTCGATCGAGGTCAGTTACTTCGAGCATGATGCCCTTGCGCCCCAGTTGCTTGCCCGCAATCTTCGAGACTTCGCCGAAGCCAGCGGCGACCTCGAGCACGGAGAAGGTCTTGCGTCCGGTTGCCGTGGTAATGCGTTCGATCAGCTGTCGCGTGGTAGAGACTCCGCCGAACCATCGGTTGATGCGAGATATGTCGCGCAGGGAGGCTTCGACCTCGTCTGGCGGGCACGCGTCTGAATCGAGGATCTCGGGAGTGTTGACTCGCAGCATGGTGTGTCGCGGAGCAACTGTACACCATTCGGTTCTGCATCATTGTCAAGAAGAGGTAACGTGCCCGCGAATGAGGCGTGGAGATTCGCTCGACGACAGCCGAGGGCGGCTGTCCCCACGTATGGCTAGGCGCGTCACACCTCGGCCAGTTCTTCTTCCAGCAACTGCTTGTTATACAGGTCGCTGTAGTAGCCGTTCAAGGCCAGAAGTTCTTCGTGGGTGCCGAGCTCGACGATGCGTCCGCCGTGCAGGACGGCAATGCGGTCGGCGTTGCGGACCGTGGAGACGCGATGAGAGATGAAGATGGTGGTGCGGCCGCGCATGACGTCGCGGAGATGGTTAAGGATCTTGTCTTCGGTTTGAGTATCGACGCTGGAGAGAGCATCGTCGAGGATCAGGATTTTGGGATTACGAATCAGAGCGCGCGCGATAGCGGTGCGTTGCTTCTGTCCGCCGGAGAGCGTGATGCCGCGCTCACCGACCATCGTTTCGTAGCCTTCGGGAAAGCTCTCGATGTCGGCGGCGATGTTGGCGGCTTCGGCGGCGTTGTGAATCTCCTCGTCGGTGGCAGAGTCGACTCCCAGAGCAATGTTGTCACGGATGCGGTCGCTAAACAGAAACGTCTCTTGCGGGACGAAACCGATGCTCTTGCGGAGTGAGGCAACGGAGTAGTCGCGAATGGGACGGCCATCGATCAGAACGGTTCCGGGTTCCGCGTCATAGATGCGCGGGATGAGACTGACCAGCGTCGTCTTGCCGGAGCCCGTCGGACCAACGATCGCAAGGCTGCTGCCGGCGGGGACGCGCAGGTTCAGGTCGTGAAGCACCTGCTTGCCTTCATAGCTGAAATTGAGTCCGCGGAATTCGATCTCGCCCTGACCCTCGCGATCTTGCGCTTCCGGAGCATCGTGAATCTCCGGCGGCTCCTGCATGATTTCGTTGATGCGGACCAGTGATGCGGTACCGCGCTGGAAGATATTGATGACCCATCCCAGTGCGATGACCGGCCAGGTGAGTTGCATCATGTAGGTGCTGAAGGAAACAAACTGCCCGACGCTCATGGAGCCCGAGAGAGCAATCGTCGTGGTGATATCGGGATGCGAGTTTCCCAGACGTGAGACGAGAGGCACATGCGAGAGGCCAAGGATGACTTCGCGTCCCCCGAGCCACAGTACCAGCACGACGGCGCAGCCCAGCATGAGTTCGAGCGTGGGCCAGAGCATGCCCATGAGTCGCACCAGCCGCAGGCTGCGACGGATGTATTCCTGATTCTCGGCTTCAAAAGCGCGAATCTCGGCGTCTTCCTGCACGTAGGCGCGGATCAGGCGGGCTCCGGAAAAATTCTCCTGCGCGCGGGCGGAGATGTCAGAGAACATGGCCTGAATTCTTTCGAAGCGATCGTGAATGCGTCGGCCGAAAGTCTGGATGATGATGCTGACTGCGGGCAGGGGCAGGAAAGTGTAGAGCGTAAGCCACGGGCTGATAGAGATCATGAAGGCCAGCGCGCCCGCGGTATAGACGAGGGTGTTAGCAGAGTACATGATCGCCGGACCGAGCAGCATGCGGACCGCACTCAAGTCGTTAGTGGCGCGCGCCATAATGTCGCCGGTGCGATTGCGCTGGTAGTACGAGTAGGAGAGGATCTCGAGGCGGGCAAAGAGATCGTTGCGAAGGTCGAACTCGATGTCACGGGAAACGCCGATGACAATCCAGCGGGTGAGGAACTGGAAGATGCCTTTGGTGACAGCGATGGCTAGCAGTATTGCCGCGTAGAGCAAAAGCTTGTGGCGAGTCACGCCGCTGTTCAGATCGTCGGCCGCCTTGCCGAGCACCAGGGGGAAGAGGATCCAGATGCCGTTGGTAAGGAAGACGCAAAGTGTGCCCGCGATGTAGGGCCAGCGGTAGCGTTTCACGTACGGCAGCAGCGGGCGCAGACTCTTAGGCAGCATGCAGACTCAGTAGATGAAATTCTAGCAGCGGAGGTTCGGACGCGGAGCCATCAGGGGCTAAGAGGGAACGCGAATTCTTTTTTGTCGCTTTTCGCAAAATCTTGATTCCCTTGAGGTTACCGATGGGGTATCCGCCGTTGTCCGGCCAAAATCTTGGATCGAAAGGACTTACGGGTAAAATCTTGTGAAATAAGGAGTTAGCGGCGGAGGCTGGTCCGATGGTCCTCTTCGACAGTTGATTGAAATTGGGGCGCACGCTTCGATTGTGCGCCTTCTATATGCTCGGTCAAGGTTGTTCGTCACATGGGACGATTTTTTTTTTGCGCGGGACTGTGGAAAACCGGGGGCAGGGTGGCTCTGGGGAGCCTGGAGGCGAGCAATATCGGGTATTCGAAGATTCGTGCACCGTCACTCACTTCGAGATTGCGAAGGCTCGAACGTTCCGTCAGAATTTCCGTGAACATTCCGGCCGAAAGATTTTCACTCCTGTCGGGTTGACGGCTGAATAGAAGAAAGAAACTGAATGAGCTTGCCTGAGGGATATGCGATACGGCGCGCCTCGACGAAAGATATCGACATAATGGCCGCACACCGGCGCGCGATGTTTGTCGATATGGGATATCGAGATGAAACGATGCTGGACGCGATGGAAGCGAAGTGCCATGGCTGGCTGCTGGCCCAGATGGAACGTGGGGAATATTTAGCGTGGCTGGCCACGGCGCCGGACCAGTCCATCGTGGCGGGTACGGGGCTGTGGCTGATGGACTGGATCCCCCACATGATCGGCAGTGGCCGAAGGGGAAATATTTTGAATGTTTATACCGCGGCTGAATTCCGCAGGCGAGGATTGGCGGGTGAGTTGGTGAAGGCCGCGCTGCAATGGTGCCGATCCAACGGAGTGGACGTGGTTGTCCTGCATGCGAGCCCGAATGGCCGGCGGCTATATGAGTCGATGGGTTTCGCAGCGACCAACGAAATGCGGATTCAGCTGTAAGGCGTTACGCAGGGCGATCGCGGAATAACTTCGATCTTCGCGAGATCGCCCCCTCAGGGCAGAGTGATTTTGAACGGAATGAACAGGCCTTTCGTCAGGGATACTCGCGCCTTCGCACGGGAACGGAGATCGGGAGGATCGAGTGCACTAATGGGGGGCTTGAATACCGATACGGTCCGCGGATTCAATCTTTCGGGAAGGATCGGAGAGCGACTTCGCGGGGAGCAGGTCGCGGCCGAAGGCAGTGATGGAGACGGCGGCGAGGACGGCGATCCAAGCGGCGAAAAAGAGCGATCCGGCGTCGAAAAGAAATGAGTCAGGCGTCATAGCATCCTCCCGTCAGCGGCGCGCCTCGGTGGCAAATCGTTCTCTCTGAATCCTCGAAGCACGAGGCGAAACTATCTTTCGCCCCTTCCGGGCTAGCTCTTTTTGCAAATGCGACCCACGGCTTACGCCGCTTCGACAAGCTCAGGGCAGGCCGTGGGCTGCATTCTGTCGCCGCTCCGCGGCTGCGGTCTCGCGGATCTTCTACCGCAGCCTTGACGATTCTGAGCTCACGTCAACAAACTGGACTTCACGTTCTTGCGCAACAAAGTGAACCCACATCCCTCGGCTATTCCTCGGGCGAGGCGGGCGGAGCTTGCTGCATGTGCTTCTGCATGCGGGCTTCGTGGTTCGCCTCCATCTCCTTCAACTTCGATTGCTGGTCCGGCGTCAGCAGTTGGTACATCTGGTTGTGAATGCGGGTGTGCTGGACAGTAAGCTCGGCTTCGACCTGAGCTTTCTGATTGGCCAGGGCGCGCACTTTGGCTTCGTCGTAGGTGCCTTGAACATACTGGCGCAGTTGCTGATCGATCTGGCGCTGCTGCTGGAAGAGCGGCTTCATGGTGGGATGTTCCTTCTCTATGATGGCCTTCATCTGGGTCTTCTGGTCATCGGTCAGGTTTAGGGCGCGGCCGAAAAATCCCATCGTGTGGTCGTGCATGCCATGCGCGTAACCGTGCATGGGTGGCGGCGGGGGAGCATCAGTGGCGGTCTGCGACTTGGCAATGGCGCTGCCGAGAAGAACGGCCATGGCGGCGATCAGTAATCTGAAGCGAATCGATTTCATGTGTGTGACTCCTGGAATTCTCCGGGATGTCCCGGGACGTTGCGTACATTGATAGGAACACGGAACGCGGGGAAAAAGCGGTAAAAAGACGGTCAACCGGAGTAAAGTTTTGTCAAACGGGGACGCCCCCGCTACTGCCGGCAGGACGCCGGCGCTGCTGTTTTGTTTGACAATTCTTTACTCCGGTGGCGCCCCCGCGGGTGCACAATATTATTGCGATGGAACGAATTCTCATAATTGATGATGATGTGGAACTCTGCCATTTGGTGGGGGAATACCTGCGCGCAGAGGGGTTCACGATTGAGTGCGTGCACGATGGCGAGAGCGGGTTGAAGAAGGCGACGGACGGGGAGTACCTGTTGGCGGTGCTCGACGTGATGTTGCCGGGGATCAATGGCTTTGAGGTACTCAGGAGGATCCGGGCAACTTCGCGGTTGCCAGTGTTGTTGCTGACAGCGCGCGGGGAAGATGTGGACCGGATCGTGGGGTTGGAGATCGGGGCCGACGATTACCTTCCGAAGCCGTTTAATCCGCGGGAGTTGGTGGCGCGAATCCGCGCCGTGCTGCGGCGGACGCGGGCGGACGGGAGTGCAACGGCGGCACCGGATGTAGTCAGCGTGGGCGATGTGGAGTTGGACCCGGCGACGCGGACGGTGCGACTCGAGGGCAAGCCGGTCGATCTGACTTCGGTGGAATTTAATTTATTGGAAGTGCTGCTGCGCGAGGCGGGGCGGGTAGTGCCGCGCGAGAGGTTGGTGAATGCTGTGCTGAGCCGGAAGTTTTCTCCGTTTGACCGCAGCATCGATATGCATGTGAGCAAAGTGCGGAAGAAATTGGGCGACACAGATAGCGATGAGCACATCAAAACGGTGCGCGGGGTGGGATATATTTTCGCGCGTCCGCGGGAGAAGGTGAAGGCTTAGGGGCCGCAGCGGCTAAAGCCGGATTTTATTTGAGCGGTAAACGGCACGGCTGAAGCCGTGCCCTTCCCATTCTAAGGTCTAGATGAGTTGAAGGGTTCAGCATGAAGAGTCTATTTCTCCGGATCTTTTTGTCGTTCTGGATGGCGCAGGCGATGTTTGTGGTGCTCGCCATTCTGGTGACATTGGCGCTGCGTCCACGTGGTTCGTCATGGGAAGCGCTGCGGACAACGGCGCTGAACGAGGCGGTGAGTTCGTATGAGGAAGGTGGGCCGCAAAAAGCCCGGGAATACCTCGACGGGTTGATGGGCACGCAGCATGTGCGAGCTTACCTTTTCGACGAGCAGGGGGAAGAGATATCTCATCGCGGTGCACCGGACTGGGCGATCCGAATGCTGAATAGCGGCTCTCCTTCGCCGCGAGATGGATTCATTATTCCGGCTCCGAAGGTGCTGAAAGAGTCGCGGGCTTCTTCGGACGGGCAGCATCGCTTCACGATCGTCATGGGACTTCCTCCGGGACCGCGCGTGTTTCTTGGCCCGAGAGGGATGCCGATTCCGGGATTGATCATCGGCGTTATTACCTCGGGACTGGTGTGCTATCTCCTGGCGTGGTACTTGACGAAGCCGATCGTCCGGTTGAGGGCGGCAACTCGACAGCTGGCAGCGGGGGATTTGACGGCGCGCAGCGGTGCTCCGGCAAGCAAGAGGCGGGACGAAGTCATGGGGTTGATGCGCGACTTCGATGCCATGGCCGAGCGCCTGGAGTTGTTGGTGAAGGCACAGTCGCGTCTGCTCAATGACATTTCGCACGAGCTGCGATCGCCCCTGGCGCGGTTGAACGTGGCGCTAGGCCTGGCGCGGCAGCGTGCGGGGGTGGAGAGCAGCGACATGCTGGATCGTATTGAGCTGGAAGCCAGCCGACTGAACGAGCTGATTGGGAGAATTCTGACGCTGGCGCGTTTGGAGGATGGAGAACAGCGGGCGCCGCAGACTCCGGTGCCTCTGGGTGAGGTGGTCGCCAACGTCGCGGAGGATGCGGAGTTTGAGGCACAGGAGCGACATTGCCACGTGCAGACGGTCATACCCCCGGGTGAGTGGCAAGTGCGGGGCAATGATTCTCTGCTGCACAGCGCGGTGGAGAACGTGGTGCGCAATGCAATTCGCTATACGGCAGAAGGCTCGTCGGTGGAAATTGCGCTCACGAGTGAGGATCGAGGGGGAGGAGCTGATGCTGTGCTGCGCGTGAGCGATTCGGGGCCGGGAGTTCCCGAGGACTCCCTGGGAAAACTATTTGAGCCGTTCTACCGGTTGGATGATGCGCGTGGACGGCTGACGGGAGGAGTGGGCCTCGGCCTGGCCATCACCGAAAGAGCGGTGCGCTTCCACGGGGGGAAGGTCACGGCATTCAATCGCCCACAGGGCGGGTTGATGGTAGAGATTCGGCTTCCGTTGATTTCGCGTTTGGCGGCAAAGGAGCAGGTTGCGGTGGTGCCCTCGGGACGGGAAGCGTAAGCGGGAGAGTTTCGGCAGCGGGACTTTGGCTGGGTCCGCGAGCGAGACGCCCCGCTACAGATCGCAAGATGCCGGCGCTACTTCATGATGCTTGCCGCTCAGCACCGTTGGGAATCCTTTCGTATACTTAGAACTGCTGGGGAAGCGGGCAACTCCGTGACGTTCCCAGGGTTCCAATAGCGGTTGTGGGAGTTTGCTCTTCCCGCGCTTTCCTGATACACAAATGGGTTGAGATTTTCCCGCGTTTATCAGTGTGCAGCACCCGTCCGGCGGGGCGATGGATGTGTGTGCACAGCTAAACCTCACATATCAATGGAGATCAACTAGAGAATGTCGAAACGACTTGCGTGGCTGCTCGGGGTGGTAGGGCTGGTTCTGATCGGATTGCTGGTGGCGTGCGGGACTACGTACAACTCGTCGTCCGATGGGCTGGTGCTGGTGGGCAGTCAGGGCTCAGGACTCATTGAGACATTCAGCTTCAATCTGTCGAGCGGGCATGCGTCGGCAGTGGACAATACACCGACGGACACGTCGAATAAGGTTTGCGTTCTGAACGGAGTGCCGTCGTCGATTGTGCTAGATCCGCCCGGCGTTTATGCGTACGCAATCATTAATGCCAATCCCGCTTGTTCGGGTAGCGCTAGCGGCATTCTGGCGCTCAAAATAAATTCCAATGGCACCACGACGACGGTAGGAACCTTAGTGCCTGATCCGCATCCCGTCGCGATGGCGATGGACGCAGCTGGCAAGTTTCTCTTTGTAGCCGAGGGTATAACTGGCGGAGTCAATGTGTACTTGATCGGCAGCGGCGCTACCCTAACCGAGGCTCCGGGAACCTTCACGTTTCCGACCATCCCGATGACGCCCAACTTTGTCGCTTTGGCGGCGACTCCGACGGTGTTTCCAGCGATCGGGATCAATGGAGTGCAGAATTCGGTGTGCTCCGCGGCGGGTTTGAATCCGCCTACTTCTCAATACCTCTATGCGGTGGATTCGCAAAACAACGTAGTTTGGGAGTTCGCGGTGGATCCGTCGACCGGTGCTTTGGGAAATCCGGGTGTGAAGACGGAGGTTCCATCGTTTGCGACCGATCAAGTGCCGGCGGGTGTTGCGGTAGATCCCTGCGACAGGTTTGTCTATGTAAGCAACAGTCTCACGAACAAAGTAAGCGCCTACACAATTTGTTTTGCAGTTTCCTCGGCGTGTCCCATGGCGGACGGCAGCTTGGTGCCGGTTTCTGGCTCGCCGTTTTCCCTGTCATCAGGCAGCGCGAACGGGGCTGGGCCGCTGGTGGTGGATCCTTACGGAAACTACGTATATGTTTTGGGAATTCTCTCGAACACGATTAGCCCGCTGAAGATCAGTCCGATTTCGGGGAGTTTGACAGCGTTGAACCCGGCAACGGTCGCTACCGGGGTGGGGCCCGTGGCGATTGCGATTCGCTCAGACGATAACTGGCTTTTTGTGAGCAACTACGGCAACGTTAATGTCGGAGGCAACACGGTGTCGCAATATTCGGTCACGCCTGCGACCGGCGCGCTCACCGTGCAGCCGGTGATTCCGACGGATAACTACCCGACAGGTATAGCGGTGAAATAGGCAGTGAGCAGTGGGCAGCCATTGGTGGTTCGTCGCAGCTAACCAACCACCGGGCTAAAGCCCGAAGGACTTTTGCCGGACTTATCGCGGCCCTGAAGGGCCGCTCTTCCACATCTTGAAAATCCCCTTCTAGACCCGAAATCTCTCTGCCCGAAATTCTATCCCGCCCCTGTACTCCGACTGGAATTTCCAAGCGTCATGTCAGCCGACCCGGATGGCGATATTCCACGGGTACGGGCATACGGTCAGCGATGAGTGGCCCCTGACCGCTGACTACTGACCGCTGACTACTGACTCCTCCCTCCTTTTCCTACGTCGGCACTTTCAGAATTAGATATCCACCTACGAGAGAAAAGATAAGGTCTGGCGACCATGCGGCCAAGGCAGGCGGCAGCAGGCTCTGGTCGCCCATAGCTTCGAAGATACGCGTCACCACGATGTAGAAGACGGCAATTCCTACGGCGACGGCGACTCCCGTGATCGCTCCTTTTTTCGCAGAGGACAGTGCGAAGGGAATGGCGAGGATGGCCATGATGAGCGTGACCAGAGGATACGACAATTTTTTCTGAAGCTGCACCCGCAAGCGCACCACGTCGAATCCGCTTTGTTGCAGGTCGCGGATGTAGCCCCGCAACTCTTCGTAGTTCATCTCGCTGTACTGTTTTATTTCCTTCTTGAAATATGAAGGCGCCTCCGGGAAGTCGGGGAAGGTGGCGACGTCGAAGGGGCGGTAGTTAGCGATGGCTGAGACCTTGAGGGCGCGGTCCCATCCTTGTTCGTAGATCCAGCGGTTCAGAGTGTCGGACCAGTGGGCACGGTCCGCGTGGACGCGGCGGGTAATCGCGAAATTTGCACGATCGACCTGAAAGACGGTGAGGTTGCCGAACTGGTCGCGGTCGGGATCGAAGAACTGGTAGTAGTAGATGTCATTGTTCTGACCGAAAATCCATTTGCGGTCGGGACGCAGATAGGTTTGCGCAGGCTTGCCTTTGATCTGGTTGTGCAAGGCCTCCTGGCGGCGGTTGGTGTGCGGCATGTAGAACTGGTCGGCAAAAAACATTCCCGCGGCAAGAATGGCGGCCGATACGATGACCGGAGTGACAATGCGGTAAATGCTGGTGCCCGTGGCCTTGATGGCGGTGATTTCATTGGAGCGCTGCATGAGGCCAAAGGTGACCAGCACGGCCAGCAGCATGACCAGGGGAGCCACGTTGTAGAGCAGGTATGGTGCGACATTGAGCAGGTATTCCGCGACCACCGTGGCTGGAACCTGGTTGCGAAGAATATCTCCCAGCAACTCAAACAACGTGAAGACGATGACCAGCACCAGGAAACTGGTAAGGATCATCGCGAGGTAGACGAAGAAGTCGCGCAACACGTAGTCGTCTAGTAGCGTGGGAAAACTGGCGCTGAAGACGCGGCGGCGGGTGGAGGCGCGCTCGAACGCGTTTTCGCGGCGACCGCGGGTGGCGAAGGGCTGCGAGCCGGAGGCGTCCCGCTTAAAGAACCCGCGCAGCGAGCCCAGTTCAAAGGGTCGTTTTTCGGCGCGCGCGAAAAGGAATATGGCGAGTGCGAGGAATACAAAGTCGGCGAGCCAGGCTCCAAACCAGGGCGAGACTTTTCCTTGGCGAGCCAGCGAAACGCCGATCAACGAGATTACGTAGTAGACGAAGACCAGCAGGATGGTGAGGACGAATCCGCCCGACTTGCCGCTTTTCTTGGACGAAAGGCCGAGCGGGATTCCCACCAACGCGAGCAACAGGCAGGCGGTGGGAAGGGCGAAGCGCTTGTGAAAGGCGATGAGATACCAGCGTGCGGAAATGGGATCGACGCGATGGGCCTTCTGCCAGAGCGCCCCCGTATTCATCACGTCGGCCGGGAGAGATTCGTCGGGCTTGTTCTCGGTCGAGGGAAGGTCAAGCGGGATGTCGGTCTGCTCGAAGGTGGAAATCTGGTAGTGGCTATCGTCTCTGGGATCGGTCTCGTGTTCGGATCCGTCGACGAGGTGGAGGTGGAGACGGTCCTGGCCTTCGCCGATCACCACGGCTTCCCGGGCCAGAGTGATTTTTGGGTTGGTGGCGTCGGTGAGGTCGGCCATGAATACGCCCTTCCACACGGCGGCGCCTTGCGCGGTTTTTACGTCTTGTACGTACAGAACCTTCTTGGGAAATCCTTCGTAAAAAACGCGTGGCTGAATTTCGAAAGAAACTTGCGAACCTTTGAGGCGGTCTTCGAGGTGCCCTAACGCAGCCTGGGCGCGGGGAGCGACGTAGAGTCCGTTGAACAACGCGGCTGACCACGCGACCAGGACGAACAGCGAGAGTGAGCGAAGAAAACTCCAGACGCCCATTCCGCTGGCGCGCATGGCGGTGATCTCGCTGTCGGCGGCAAGGCGGCTCAGGCCGATCAGGATTCCGACCAGCACGCTCATAGGCAGCGTGTAGGTGAGGGCGAGGGGGACGGTGAAGAAGAAGATCTCTGCGACGCTGGGAAGCGGGGCGCTGGCGCGGACGACAAGTTCGAGGATGCGTCCGAGATCGCGAGTAAATAGGACGAAGGTGAAGATCGCCACACCAATCAAGGCGTGCGCCGTCACTTCGCGAAGGATGTAGCGGGTCAGGATCCGCATGTGAAACGCGCTTAAGGCGAGGATAGCACGGGCGAGTCAGCTGCATCGGACTCTAACCAGACCTCACCACAGGGGACACGGAGGACACAGAGGTGGAACGTCGGAGCGCGGACCAATGGGGGGCGGATTCTTTTTTATGGCAATTGATTCAGGTAGCAAGAACCGCTGGTGCTTTGCGCGGGCGGAGTCGGGGGCGTCATCCAGGGCGGGGAATTGAAATTGAAAAACTCGGTCATGCTTTTTTGCGCGGCATCGCGCTTGGTTAGTGCGGTCATGCCAAAGCGCACTTCGATCAGTTTCAGAATTGCCGTCAGGTCCATGACCGTGTGCGAGACATAGTGCTTCTTTGCATAGGGAGAGACGACAATCAGCGGCAGACGGTATCCGGTGTAGGTGAAGTCGCAATCGGGCCCGGTCTTTTGCGAGCAGATGTCGCCGGGCAGGTAATCTTTGGGCTTCATGCCGTCGGGGCTGACCGTGGGTTGCGGGGCAACGTGATCGTAGAGGCCTCCGAATTCGTCGTAGCTCAGGATGAAAGCGGTGTCTTTCCACGAGACGCTGCTCATGAGGGCGTTGATGAGCGAGGAGACATATTGCGCACCTAACTGGATGTTAATGGGATATTGATCGAAGTCCGAGCCGTGCTCGTCGAGTCCCGCAGCGCCGGCGGGTTCGATGATGGCGACTTGCGGCAGCGTGCCGTTCTTGACGTCATTGAAGTAGTCGTCCATGGTGGCGAGGCTGTTGGGATAATTCGTGGGGATGGTTTGTCCCCATTGAAAATTCTGCACGTAACTCAGAGTCAGCAGGCATTGCGGCGTGGGGTCGGTCGCGCACGAGGTGTTGTCGGCGTTGACATAAATCTTCCAGCTGATTCCCGCACTCTGTAATTTCTGAAAAATTGTGGTCGCGGTGAGCAGCGATTGGTCGCCGCTGTCGGTGCCGATGGGATAGACGTCTCCCTGCGAGGTGGCGGCGATCATGTATTCGCGATTCGGAGAGGTGCGCGACATCACGGGAGAGAACCAGCGGTCGGACGTGCTGAACTGGGTGGCCATGTAGTAGTAGTAATTCAGCGAGGTGTCATCGTAGTAACCCATGGAGCGGATACCGTCGGTGTCATAGTACGGCGGGACGTTGTTGCGGGCATCATGTGCATTCGTCCAGACAAAGCCGTCGAGAGTCGCTGTCGGTGAATAGTAGTTGTTGAGATTCCAGTCGACGTGGCTTTCGTTCCAGGAGGGGCTGGGATTCTCAATGCATTGCGTAATCAACTTGTAGGAAGTGATCTGCGGGCTGGCGCTGTCCTCGGTGCAATCGGCGGGCGGCGGGAAAGCGGGATCGCATCCGGGATTGGTGGGCGGCGGTCCGTAGAGAGGGGCGAGCCCGGAAGTGGGATTGAATTGGGGCAGGCCATCGAAGGAGCGGTCGGGAAATTTGTTGGCCTTCCAGTAGGCGCGGAGGGCGCCGAAGTAGTGATCGAGGCTGCGATTCTCCTGCGCCATGAAGATGATGTGGTTGAGAACCTTCACGGTCTGATTGACGTTGAAGGTTGCGGTGACGGATTTATTTGCGTTCATCGTTACCGTGCAGGTGGTGATGCCTTTGCAGGCGCCGGACCATCCGGCGAAGAAGGCGCCCTTGGCGGGGACGGGGATGAGTTTTACGCTGGTGCCGGAAGTGAAAGAGGCGCTGCACGTGGGTTTGCAGGTAATCCCTGCGGGAGTGCTGGTGACTGTTCCCGTTGAGGTGCCGGCAAGTGTCACGCTCAGTTGGAAGGTGGTCGCGGGCGCGGCCTCAGGGTGCTGGGCTATTGAAGTTGTAACAAAAGCTGTGGTCAGAATGGTGGCGAGAATGAGAATACGATAGCGAATCAATCGATTGGACCTCCCGGGTCGGGACAGAGGGCGGGGATTTGATGGCGGGAGGAGGTAGGCGGTTGGTAGGGAAAAGAGAGGTTGAGTCGAGATTCGCGCCTGAGGCCGCCGGCCTTTGCCCCTCCGGCTGTGCTCAGGGCAGGCTCAGGCCGCCGGCCGAAGACGGCCGACTCCACATCGATCTATTGGGCTTTGAAAAATCCCCACACTCGTCTATTGCGCTTTGAAGAAGAGGGCTGCTAATGGCGGGAGAGTCAGTTTCAGGGAGAAGGGGCGGCCGTGGGTGGGGATTTGTTCGGCGTTGACGCCGCCTAGGTTGCCCATGCCGCTGCCGGCGTATTCGCGGGCGTCGCTGTTGAGCATTTCGCGCCAATAGCCGCCGTGGGGAACGCCGACGCGGTATCCGACACGCGGGACGGGCGTGAAGTTGCAGATGATTAAGACTGTGTCTTGCGGATTCTCGCTTTTGCGCAACAAGGAAATCGTGCTCGTCGCATTGTCGTTGGCGTCGACCCATTCGAATCCGGCAGGGTCGTTATCGAGGACGTGCATGGCGGGCTCGTTACGGTAGAAGCGGTTCAACTGCTCCATCCATGCCTGCACGCCGCGATGAATTTGGTATTGCACCACGTGCCATTCCAAGCTGCTGTCGTGAGCCCACTCGCGGACCTGCCCAAATTCGCAGCCCATGAAAAGAAGTTTCTTGCCGGACTGGGCGTACATGTAAGCGAAGAGCAGTCGCAGGTTAGCGAACTTCTGCCATTCGTCGCCGGGCATCTTTCCGATCAGCGATCCCTTACCGTGAACGACTTCGTCGTGCGAAAGCGGCAGCACGAAATTTTCCTGGAACGAATACAACATGCGGAAGGTGAGATCGTTGTGGTGATACTTGCGATGGATGGGATCGTTCTGGAAATAGCGGAGCGTGTCGTGCATCCATCCCATATCCCACTTCATGCCGAAACCGAGGCCCCCAACGTAGACGGGCTTTGAGACCATGGGCCAGGAAGTGGATTCCTCGGCGGTGGTCTGAATCTCGGGATGCTCTTTGTAGGCTTCCTGATTAAAGCGGCGAAGGAAGTCGATAGCTTCGAGATTTTCGCGACCTCCGAATTTGTTGGGAATCCATTCGCCGTGCTTGCGCGAATAATCAAGATAGAGCATGGAGGCGACGGCATCTACGCGCAGGCCGTCGATGTGATATTTGTCGAGCCAGAACATGGCGCTCGACATCAGGAAACTGCGGACTTCGGGTCGGCCGTAGTTGAAGATGTGAGTCTTCCAGTCGGGATGGAATCCCTGGCGGGAGTCAGCGTGTTCGTAGAGATGGGTGCCGTCGAAGTAAGCGAGGCCGTGCGCGTCGGAAGGGAAGTGCGATGGAACCCAGTCGAGGATGACGCCGATGCCGTGTTGGTGAAGATAGTCGACCAGGTACATGAAGTCCTGCGGTGAGCCGTAGCGCGAGGTGGGCGCAAAGTATCCGGTGGTCTGGTATCCCCAGGAACCGTAGAAGGGATGCTCCATCACGGGCAAGAACTCGACGTGGGTGAATCCCATCTGGCCAACGTATTCGGCGAGGCGAGGCGCGGTCTCGCGGTAGGTCAGAGGGCGGTTGTGCTCTTCGGGGACGCGCATCCAGGAACCCAGATGCACTTCGTAAATGGCCTGCGGCGCGCGTAGGGAATTGCGGCCGGTGCGCTTTTGCATCCATTCAGTGTCGTTCCATTGATAGTCGAGGTCCCACACGACGGATGCGGTGCGCGGCGGTTTTTCGTGCAGAAGGCCGAGGGGATCGGCTTTGTCGACGCGGTATCCGTGGCGACTCGATTCGATATGGAATTTGTAGAGCGAACCCTTGGTGACGCCGGGAATGAATCCTTCCCAGATACCGGAGGAGCCACGCGGGCTGAGACGGTGCGTTTTGGAGTCCCACCCGTTGAAGCTGCCGACAACGGAAATCGAACGCGCATTGGGCGCCCAGACGCTGAATACCGCGCCAGCCTCACCATTATGTGTGACAAGGTGGGCTCCCATCTTGTCGTACATGCGATAGTTGCTGCCCTCGTTAAAGAGGTAGAGATCCTGATCGGTGAGAAGCTGAGGGCCAACACTGGGGGAGTCGGATTGCATAACTGTTGGATAGTCTACCGGACCTGGAGGTACATCTGAAATCGCCCGGTACGAGAACTTTCCGGCGGAGGTAACGATAGCAGGTTCAAGCAGAAAGAGTTCGGCGAAGGCGGGCATGAAAAAAGGCGGCAGCCGAGTACGACCAGGCTGCCGCTTCCCAAACCCTTGTGATCGAAGAGCGATGCGCAAATTCTGACCGTTGGGCCAGACGTCTAGGGTTGATAAATCTGTACGTTCGACACGACCGGTCCCTGATAGCTGGACTGGCCGCCGATGCAGTACAACGCTCCACTGCCGACCGCGGAGGCCGGCCACAATACAGCCGTAGGCATCGACGCTTGCGTGGTCCATTTGTTCGCGCTGGCGCTGAACGACTCGTTCACCGTCGAAGTTGTCTGTGGATTGGCATTGTTAATGCCGCCAGCGATGTAGACCTGTCCCGACACGGCTCCGAAGCAATTTGCATTTCGTGGATTCGGGTCGGCTGCAACCGACTTCCAGGTATTGGTGGAAACCGTGTAGCTCTCGTTGTCTCCAGTGTCACCGGACGTGGTGTAGCCGTCGCTGGAGACGATGGTCGTGCCTAGCAACGCCGCAGTCGGCTCGGACTTGCCGACCAGTAAAGGGGCTTCCTCGGTCCAGGTGTTAGTCGAGGGAACGTACTTTTCCACGGTGGTCAACCGCAAAGTTGAGCCGTTGCCGCCGATCACGTAAATCGCGCCAGCATCAACGACTGCAGCGGCGCTTCCACGCGCTGTTGGCATGGAGGCTCCGGTGGTCCAACTGTTCTTCACCGGGTTATAGATCTGGACGGGATTGCTGGGCGTCTGGCCGGCGCCTTCATAGCCACCGATGACGTAGAGCAAACCGTTCACGACCGCGCTGGCCGGGGCCATGACCGGTGTCGGAATAGCGGCTCCGTCCAACTGTTGGTGGCCGGGTTATAGATTTGAGTGTTGCTTACGGGCGCAGTGCCTTGTGCCTTGATGCCGCTAACGACATATACCTTGTTATTGATGAAGCCTGACGCCGTCGCTGCGACGGGGGTGGGAATCGCCTTGCCTGCGCCCCACGAGTTGTGGACGATGAACTTCTGCCGGCTGGTGAGTGTGGTCGAACCGGTGGAGACGGTCACGAAGCCGCTGCTGGCTCCCGCGGGCACAATGGCGGTGAGAAAGGTTGAGCCAGTGAGCTTTTTGGAAGCTGCGACGCCATTGAACTTGACGACCGAAGAAGAACTGAATCCCTGGCCCAAAATTCCGATCTGCGATCCCACTTTGCCGGACGCTGCAGTCAGGCTAATGAAGGGGCTCTGGCCGTCGACCAGGCTGAAAAATGATCCCGAGCCGTTCCCGCCCGCCTCGGTAGCGCTGTAGAACGTGCCGTTGGTTCCGAGGAGGAGTGGCGTTAAGGGGACGCTGTTGTTATTTCCACCGAACAGAGGGAAGTTATAGATGTCCGTGAACACTCCCTTGCTCGTGATGGCGAAGATGTCGGCCTGACCGCAGCCGCCCCCGGGACAGTCGCTCCCGATGCCATAGAAGTTGCCATCGGTCCCCAAGGTCAGAGGAAGTGCCGGGTAGGCTCCATTGTCGGTCGCCTTGTCAAAGTTGTGGATCACGGTGTACAGGCCTCCGGGAGTGATCTTGAAGACGACTCCTTGGCCGTTGGTTCCCCCACCCGTGGCGGTGCCATAAAAGTTCCCATCGGTTCCCTCTACCAGCCCTGCAGCCGGGTTGCAACCGGTCGTCCCAGCGCCGCAACCTGGAAACTGAAAGACCACCGTCACGGTCCCTGCGGCTGTCATCTTGAATACGGTCCCAGAGCCGGTTTGACCGCCCTGATAAGACGTCCCCCAAAAGTTGCCGTCGGTGCCCTGAATCAGTGTTCCTTGCGGAAGCTGCGCATCCGTAGCGCCGCCCGCAAAAGCGTGGATGGCGGTGAACACGCCGGCTGGGGTGATTTTGTAAGCCATTCCCCCATTGACCGCTCCGCAACCCTCGGCCGTGCCATAGAAGTTGCCATCGTTTGCCTGTGCCGGCAACGCCACCGGATTACACCCGTCTGTCCCACTGCCGTGCAAACCATCGAAGAAATGCAACACCTTGTAAGTTCCGGTCGGCGTCACCTGAAAAAAAGTCCCCGTAGAGTTTCCGTTGTCTCCTCCGAGGAAGCAGGTACCGTATTTCCATCACTCCCCAGCATCAGGCCGTTGCACATTTGGCCATCCGTGCCCGACAACGTGTAGAGAATATTGAAGGTTCCCGAGGCCGAGACCTTGTAGATCACTCCGGGCACGGTCATGCCGTAGTATTCGCCATCCCGTCCTTGCGCGATCGCGCCGTATGGATTGACCGAACTGTTGCTGCCGCCAACGAAGGTATAAATGGTGGTTACGGTTTGCGCCTGCGCATTGCGCGGTGAGGCCAGCAAGAAAACGACGATCGCCACGGCTGTGCATAGCATCGCTTTGGTGGTTTGGGCATGAATGTGCTGCATTCTGAGTCTTCTCAAAGTCTCGTCCTGACCTTCCTTTGTTGTTCTCTTGCTTGCGATACGGAGTTTGTTCAAGGCAGCCAAAGTTGAAAGAACTTGCACACCCATCGGCGGCCAAGAAACATTTGTTTGTGTTGGGACGCACGGGGCACCTTCGTGGGGGACGAATCAGCCCGCGAGCCGCATATACTATGTGGGCCGCGTGGGTGTGCGTACAAGCGGCAACCCAGGACATTTCAGGGCATTTCATGACTGCTGTTCCCAATGCGGCGCCGAAGGATGCTCGTCTCGACTCATGGAAGGCAATCGCCACCTTCTTTGGAAAAGACGAGCGAACCGTCAAGCGATGGGAGAAGGAGCGCGGGCTGCCGGTGCATCGGCTACCGGGAGTGGCGAAAGGATCGGTTTTTGCTTACACCGGGGAACTGGAGCGGGGGCTGGCGGGACCCCAAAGTGATCCCGGACTGACGGTGGTAGAGAGTCCGGCACAAGGCATTGCGGTCCCAGGCAATGACGTGAGAGCGGATTCGATTCCTGGAGCCACAAAGAGCGTCGAGGAAATCCCCGCAGTGCGGGAAGTGGTGCGAGGCGGTGGGCTCGCGTTCTGGCCACACGGATTGTGGTGGGCGGTGCCGGTTCTGGTTGTGTGTGGATTTCTGATTTATTCGTCCAGCGGTCGATCCCCGGTCCGATTCGGCAAGACTCTGGCAGGGCACCATCAGCCTGACCCCACGACGCAGGATCTATATTTGAAGGGTCGGTTCTACTTTGAGAAACGAACTCCGGCCGACCTGAATATTGCGGTGGATGCATTCACGCAGGCGATTGTTCACGATTCAAGCTACGCACAGGCCTACGTGGGGCTGGCTGACTCCTACAGTCTGCTGCGGGAATTCAGCACGATGTCGGCTTTCGAAGCAGAGCAGCGCGCCCGCGCAGCCGCGCAGAAGGCGGTGGAACTGGATCCGAACCTGGCCGAGGCGCATACCTCGCTGGCATTCGCGGAGTTCTGGGGATTTCTGGATGCGACCAATGCCGACCGCGAGTTCCGGCGTGCGATTGAACTCGACCCAAATCTGGCTCGTGCCCATCACTGGTACGCTACATTCTTAATTCAGATTCTGCGTCCGGAGGAATCGCTGGCGGAGATTGAACGGGCGCGGCAATTGGATCCCTCGTCCAAGGCGATTCTTGCTGACAAGGGCGCGCTGCTGAACCGGGCAGGACGTCCGGCAGAGGCTCTTAGCCTGCTCAAGCAGATGGAGGTATCCGATCCAGGCTTCCGGTCGTCCCACGAATACCTGGCGCAGGTCTACTGGGACGAAGGCAACTATAAAGATGCCCTTGAAGAATCGCGCAAAGAAGCGTTGCTGCGCGGACAGGGCGACGCGGTCACAAAAGTTGCAGCGCAGCAAGCCGCTTTGCGAGCCGGTGGAACGCACGGTCTGCTTCAGTACCAACTGACGGACGCATTGCGCGCCTTTGATCGCGAAAACGGATCGGCGTTCAAAGTCGCGTCCGCATACGGTTCGCTGCGGAATCGCGATGAGGCATTGAAGTACCTGGAAGCGGCGCGCCAGCGTCACGACCTCTGGCTGACCTCCCTGGAAGTTGCTCCCGAGTTTCGCTGGCCGCACGCGGATCCGGAATTCCGACAGCTTGTGATTGATCTTGGATTGCCGGCGCTGCGCTGATCGTGCCGCATGCACTCTCGCCCACAAGAATCTATCGTCTGTGCCATTTCCGACTATTTCACTTCCGAGCAGCACTGTCTTCGTGAATAATATGCGCAACGACTCTGACTTGAAACCTCGATTCTGGGGGACGCATGGCTTCATTCGCGCACGATCTCCGCTTTGCCTTTCGCCAGCTGAAAAAATCGCCCGGCTTCACCGCCACCGTCATTCTGACGCTCGCACTCGGCATTGGTGCCACGACGGCAATTTTCTCGCTGGTTGAGTGCGTGTTGCTGCGTCCGCTGCCGTTCAGCGATCCGGACCGACTGGTGCTGCTCGGAGATCATCTGGGAGAAGGAGCGGGCACGTCAGTTACCGCTCGCGAGATCGATGCTTACGCCAAGGCGACGAGTGCTTTTTCTGCTGTAGGCGGTTACATCTCCACGACCTATGAACTGTCCAGCGGAGCGATTCCGGAAGAGGTCTATGCTGCGCGTTTCACGGCGAGCGTTTTCCCGGCGCTCGGAGTGTCTCCCGTGTTGGGACGCGTGTTTTCGCAACAGGAAGAAGATGGCCATCAGCCCGTCGCGCTCATCAGCAATGCGTTATGGACGAACCGCTATCATCGCGACCCGGCGGTGCTGGGAAGCTCTATTGTTCTCGACCGCAAAGTGTATTCGATCATCGGCGTGATGCCGCGGAGCTTTGAATTTCCTCTGCAGGCAGGGCACCTCGACCAGGCGCAGCTGTGGGTGCCATTGAGCCTGACTCCCGACGAACTTTCTGATCAGCACATCGGCTTCTGGGGATACCAGATGGTCGCCCGCCTCAAGGACGGGGTGACGCTCACGCAGGCAGCGGAAGATGCGGACCGCGTGAGCCGGCAGATCATGCGTACTTTTCCTGGCAGCATGGCTGCGATCCATATCAAGGGGGATGCCTCACTGCTTCGCGAGTCTGACATCGCGGATGTTCGACCGTTGCTGAAGACGCTGTTCATGGCTGTTTCTGTGGTGCTGCTCATCGCCTGCGTGAACATTGCCGGATTGCTGCTGGTGCGTGCGATTCGCCGTCGCCGCGAGTACGCTGTACGACTGGCTCTGGGGGCGCGTTCCGGGGCGATCGTCCGCCAGTCCGTGTTCGAAGGATTGCTGATCAGCCTGGCAGGGGGACTGCTCGGCCTGGCGTTTGCGGCGCTGGCAGTTCGGACCGCATTGCATCTGCTGCCGGAGTCGATGCCGCGCGTCGATGCCATTTCCATTGACGTGACAGTGGCGGCGTTCGCCTTGGTAGTGGCGCTGGCAACGGGCGCTTTGTGCAGTCTGGCACCTGCCTTCGCCGCCTTGCGGACGAACTTGACGGAGAGCTTGAAGGAAGGAGCGCGAACGGGAACGGGATCTTCGAGCCATACATGGTTGCGCTCGGCATTGGTTGTATCGGAGATCGCGATTGCTTTAATACTGCTCACAGTGTCAGGCGCATTCCTGCGGAGCTTCCAGAAGATGCGCGCTGTCGATCCGGGATTTCGCGCTGACCATGTGCTCGTCGCGGAATATCAACTGCCGCTGCAGCAATATTCCACCAGCGCTTCGGCCGACACTTTTAATCATGCAATCATCGAGCGGCTCTCCAGCAAGCCGGGAGTCATCGCAGCCGGGAGTACGAATGGGCTGCCCGCGTCCGATTCGTTCGGACGAGCTGCGTACACGATTGAGGGGCAGACCACTGACAATTGGAAGCTTAGGTTCGTCATGTTCGCGACGGTCTATGGCGGCTATTTCCGAGCGCTGGACATCCCTCTATTAGATGGCCGCTACTTTACTCCGGACGACCGAGCCAACTCCGCTCTCGTCGTGGTCGTCAACAAGTCGATGGCAGAACATTGCTGGCCCGGCCAACGAGCTGTGGGAAAGCGAATGCATGTGGGCAATCCACAGAAGGGATACCCGTGGGCAACGGTGGTCGGCGTGGTTGCCGACGTAAAGATGGGATCGCGCGACGAGCCAAGCGGGGATCAGTGGTACATGCCTGCCGAACAGCCGGCAATACTCAATGGCTCTGACTTCGCGGGAACGCTGACGAATCCAGCCAGCGGATACATCACACTCCGTTCCACCCTGGCTCCTGAGCAAATGAAGCAAACATTGCGCTCGACGGTTGCGGAAGTTGATCCGATGCTTGCGTTGCAGCAATTGCAAGCGATGGATGATGCGATCTCGAGTGTCGAAGCGCCGCGTCGCTTCAACACCGACCTGATCACCACATTTGCCATGGGCGCGCTCCTGCTCGCGATCACGGGGATCTACGCGGTGGTGGCATTTTCTGTCTCGCTCCGAACCCAGGAACTGGCGGTCCGCGTTGCGTTGGGGGCGCAGCGCATCGGTATTGCCAGGCTCGTATTGATTTCGGCAGCGAAGCTTACGCTGCTCGGATGCGGCCTCGGTGTGCTCGGCTCGTTAGCCGTCTCACGACTTGTCAGCTCATTTCTCTTCGAGGTGAGCGCCACCGATCCTTTTATTTATTTGGCGGGCGTTCTCGTGATGATGGTTGTGGCGCTGGCTGCGTCCGCGCTGCCTGCGATGCGCGCCGCTCAGGCAGACCCGACGCAGGCTCTGCGCTCAGCCTAGGATTCGTTCCGCGGCCGCAGTAAATCTCTTGCGCGACGGGCGACCGCGGCGTTAAAGCTTCGACTGCATTTCGATTCCGGATGATCACCAGCATGCCCGCGCGAGTAACAGCGCAAAATGGTCCCATGCTAGACTTGCTCCTCCAGCCATGCCGTCCTTGCGCGTCATTCTTCTCTGGCACCAGCACCAGCCGTTCTATAAGGATCTGGTCACGGGAGAATATCGTCTGCCTTGGACCCGCCTGCACGCGCTGAAGGACTACTACGGGATGGTGAAGTTGCTGGACGAGTTTCCCAACGTTCACCAGAACTTCAACCTGGTGCCGTCGCTGATGGTGCAGATTCAGGATTATGTGGCGGGTACGGCGCAGGATCCATTCCTCAGAGTCGCGTCCAAGCCGGCCCGAGATCTTTCGGTGGAAGAGCGGAGGTTCGCACTGCAGTATCTGTTTCAGGCAAATCCGCAGAATGTGATTGGGCGGTATCCGCGATACAAGGAATTATGGGAGCGCTTTCGCGCCCACGGCGACCATCCGGAGCGCGCGGAACGATATTTTCAGCCGCAGGATTTCACCGACCTGCAGGTCCTGTCGCAGATTGCATGGTTCGACGAATTCTTTCTGGAAGAAAAAGATATTGCGGCGCTCGTGGCCAAGGGGAACTGCTACTCGCTCGATGATCAGAAGCTTGTGATTGCGCGGGAAAGAGAGCTACTGGGGCGCGTTCTTCCGGCGCATGCCGAGGCGGCGAAGAAAGGATCGATCGAGCTTTCGGCGACGCCGTTCTATCACCCGATTCTGCCGTTAATATGCGACACGAATGCGGGAGCGGTGTCGTCGCCGGGATTGCCCCTGCCGCAGAATCGGTTTCGCCACCCCGAGGATGCGCGGGAGCAGTTGGAGCGCGGACTTGATCTGCACGAAAAAGTTTTTGGGCTGCGTCCCAAGGGCGTGTGGCCGTCGGAAGGTAGCGTATCGGACGAGGCGCTGGCCATTGCCCATCACGTGGGCGTCAAGTGGATGGCGACCGACGAGGGAGTGCTTGGACGGAGCACGGGATTGTTCTTCGCGCGCGACGGAAACGGGCGATTGCCGGGACACCTGGCGGAGAAGCTTTACAACATCCATCGCTACGAAAACGGCTCGACCACGATGCACATGGTATTTCGCGATCACACGATTTCCGACCTGATCGGCTTTGTGTATTCGGGGATGCCTCCGGCAGATGCGGCGCGGCACCTGATTGGCAATATTAAGGAAGCGGCAAAGCCGGTGCTGGCCAAGGGGCGCGACGCGGTGGTGTCGATCATTCTCGATGGCGAGAATGCGTGGGAATACTACCCGAAATCGGGGCGGGAATTTCTCCGACGATTTTACGATGGGCTGCAGCACGAGCCGGGAGTGGAGGCTGTCACGATCTCGGAGGCAATCGCACGGCATAAAGATTTCGGCAAGTTGACCTCGCTCGTGCCAGGATCGTGGATCAACGCGAACTTCAATGTGTGGATCGGGGCGCCGGAGGACAATCGCGCCTGGGACTATCTGCATCATGCGCGTGAGTTCTATGCACAGAATTCGGCGCGAGCGACCGAGGAGCAGCGCAAGCTGGCGTTCGAAGAGATCCTGATTGCCGAGGGCAGCGACTGGAATTGGTGGTACGGGCCGGAACATCATTCGGCCAACGATCGCGATTTCGACGAGCTTTACCGCAAGCATCTCTCGAATGTGTACCAGGCGCTGGGAGCGGTTCCTCCAGATTACCTGGCGCAGCCGATTACCGGCGGGGAAGTGCGCCCCTCATTTGTGCCGCAGACGGCGTACATTCATCCGCGGGTGACGGGCGACAAGGTGCGGTATTTCGAGTGGATGGGCGCAGCAATCTACACGGCGGATCATCGCGCGGGCGCGATGCACGGCAAACAATTTCTGCTGGACTCGGTCTATGCGGGGATCGATTCTACTCAGCTGTATGGGCGGCTGGATTTCAGCGGCAATGTTCCCGAGGAAGATTTTGAGCTGGTCGTGAATGTGGAGTCGTGGGCCAGTGAGGAGCCGCGTCCACGGCGGACGCTGCGGGTTGAGGCCTCGGTTCAGGACCGGAAGCTGAAAGACTGGAAGATCGAGAGCGGGGCGGGCGAGTTGGTGGCGTCGGCGGCCTCTCTAGCCGACGAGCATGTGAAGCTGGCGCTGCTGCGAAACTTTGAGTTCAAGGTGCCACTGGCGTGGCTATTGGCGACGCCAAGCTCGGGACCCTCGCCCGAGCGCAAGGCGGCGGTTGCTGTGGCTGCGACGAGCAAAGTGAGGCTTCGGTTTAGCTTGTGGCAGAACCGACTGCCGGTGGATTCGTTGCCGCTGGAAGGATGGATTGAGTTGCAGGTGCTAAGCGAAGGGGATTTGATTTTCGGAGCGTGAGAGGTCCTACGGCCTGAGGAGAAGAAGGTTCTCGACTTTCCCGTGGAGCGCGCGATCAAAAGTGACTAGTTGCATGCCCGACACGATGGCGAATGCTGCAAGATACGCGTCCGCCCAGTTCTTCAGGTTTGGGCGGAGTTGCCGAGTCAAGCCGCGAAAAGCGGGTTCGACGTTTGGCGGTTCCTCCAAGAGGA
>Ga0070711_100000088_pt1 | contig 50242 bp, 47 predicted proteins | sample LARL53metaG_FD_65452 | JGI IMG/M metagenome (GOLD analysis project Ga0070711, IMG submission 65452) | Corn, switchgrass and miscanthus rhizosphere microbial communities from Kellogg Biological Station, Michigan, USA - LAR L5-3 metaG | ecosystem: Host-associated > Plants > Roots > Rhizosphere ... | reverse complement strand
TCTTGATTCCGGTGATGCGATTAACTCGCATCCCAAGATAGATGACTGCCAGATCCGGATAAGCAGCCAGATTGACGGTACGCCGTTCCACCTGCGTGCGCATGGCGAAATGTCCTCCAACCCCATGATAGCCATTACGCGGCCGGCTGACGGATCGTGCCGCCTGCACCCCATCGGTACGGGCTCTGTCAAAATTGTGTCGGAACCCCTCTGGTTCGAGGCACTAGGGATATGCTTGAGCGAAGAGCAAACTCCCAAGTTATTGTTTTTTCGAGAGGTCGTCAGAATGAGGAGAGCGTTCAGACCCGCAGTACGACTCAAGGCCGGCCAACAGGTGTGCAACGCCCTGACTGTTAGAAGGACATCTTTGATCAATAGTCGATCGCCGGCTGCCAGATTTGCCAACCCCAGGCAAACCTAGGGCACACATTCTCAGCGGATTGGAGCCCAATTCCGCTCCCGTTAACGGCCACGGCGTATAATTTGCCTGGGATGATTCCAACTGCGCGCTACGCTCTGGTGGCCTACCTCAAGAATCCAGTCGGGGAGTTTGTCGAAGACCTTCGACGGCGGCTACACCCTGAGCACTCTCACCTGGCCGCGCACCTGACAGTGCTTCCGCCGCGAATTCTGTCCAGCACGGAATCGGCTGCCCGTGAAACCCTGGAGGAAATCTGCAGCCAGGTTGAGCCATTCACCGTCACTCTGGGAGAGGTTGAGACCTTCTGCCCGCTCACGGCCACGGTCTTCATCCGCGTTGCCAGCGGCGCCTACCGGATGCGCGAGCTTCACGACATGCTCGCCACAGGGGCTCTGGCGTCAAGAGAAGAATGGCCTTACATGCCGCATTTGACCATCGTGAAAATGGGGACAGAAGCGCAAGCGCAACAGGCGTTTCAAATCGCCAGCCAGCGCTGGAATCACTTTACTGGCAGTCGGGATATTCGAGTGCGTGAATTGATTTTCGTGCGAGAAGAAGAACCCAACCGATGGGTAGACCTGGCGGAAGTCCGCCTGGGCCGTCAACTCGTCATGCGCTAGAGTCGAAGTGCGGAGCCAACAGGCACGCCAAGTGCCAACGTAACGTCTCAATCTGCCGACGTGGAACTCGCAGGAATGCACAGCCCGAAGCCTGTGGTACATGACCTTCCCGTCTATTGCCAACGCTTCCCGCAGGATGTACATAAGATGTTGGGTTGCTGCGTGGACGCCGCTTCCCGTGCGGGTTCTGTGAGATCCAGGCAGGGAGGCATATGCAGACAGGGGTTTACGGATCAGGCTATCTAGGCACAATAGTTTCAGCCTGTTTGGCCGACTTTGGCACTCCGGTAACCTGCTGCCATCCCGATAGTTCGCGCATGGTCGAAATGGCCCAGGGAAATGTGCCCTTCTTTGAGAAGAATCTCACCGAGGTGATCAAGCGGAATGTACGATCCGGACGTCTGGCCTATTCCACCGACATTGAATCCTTTGCGCGGAAGGCGCAGGTAATTTTTCTGGCTGAGGATACGCCCGACCATCTGGCAGACCTGGCGATTCGAATTGCACGCCTCGCTCCTAACCCACCCATTCTTTCCATCATGACGCCGGTAGGAGTAGGAACCGCTACCTCCGTCGAAAAGCGATTGAAAGAGGCGGGATTAAAAGCCACTATCGTGTCGCAGCCGGTTTTCGTCACTCCGGGTTGTGCCATGGAAGATTTCAATTGGCCTGACCGCATCATTCTGGGAAGCGCGTCCAATGACGCGGTGCTGGCGCTGAAACAAATTTTGCACCCACTGGTCATGCGGGGAGTTCCGGTTATCGTGACGAATCACGAGACCGCGGAACTAGTACGCGAGTCGGCCACCGCTTTTGTCGCCACCAAGATTTCGTTCATCAACGAATTATCCAGCTTGTGCGAGCACGTGAATGCCGACGCCGTCAGCTTGTCCCTGGCGCTCGGTCTGGACAAAAAGATTGCGCCTCGCTGCCTGCAACCGGGCGCCGGAATGGGCGGATTATTCGCCGCATCTGACATGGATTCCTTGGCTGAACTGGCGCGTGGCAAAGGCGTTTCACTGAAAGTGCTGACTGCGGCCCGTGAAGTCAATCACGGCCTGGCTGACCGGATCATGGAAAAGATCTCCGCCATCGTGCACTCGGTACACAACAAAGACGTCGGAATCCTTGGCCTGGCTTTCAAACCCAATACCAACTCGGTTGCGGGTTCTTCGTCACTACATCTCGCAAAGAGTCTGGTCGCCAAGGGAGCACGGGTACGCGCGTATGACCCGGTCGCGATTCCCGAGGCCCGCATGGAATTGAACGGCACGGTTCATTACTGTGAAACGCCATACGACGCCGCCGAGGGTATGGATGCACTGGTAGTCGGAACCGGGTGGCCGGAGTTTCGCAGCCTCGATTTCGATCGCATCAAACATCTGCTGAAACGTCCGGTAATTGTCGACACAAAGAATCTACTCGATTCAGTACGTCTGCGGGCCATGGGCTTCGAATACGCAGGCGTCGGCCGTCCCTGAAATCTTCTCCAGCTCTGCAACACGACGCCGGATTTAACATCTCTCTCTTTAATCGGCTCCAACCTCCAGCTTGCTATAATCGTCGAGGTACGGTGGGAGTAGCTCAATCGGTAGAGCACCGGACTGTGGCTCCGGACGTTGCGGGTTCAATTCCCGTCTCCCACCCCAAGGTTCTACTTTTCACCTCGGTTTCCCATGTTCCCCGATACCCACACACAGTTCGGACTTCCTACGTTTTCCTGTTTGATCCTTACATCGGATTCTCTGCATCGCGAATCTTAGCGAGATTGGAACTGTCAGGAAATATTTCTGATCGAAGACGAGCCGGGGGTCGGAGTCCCATCGTGGATGCTCTAGAAAAAGCTCGTCATGCGGTCCTGATGGAAGACTGATAATGAACACCGAGGGCTGGAACGACGTTGAATGAGTGCACGACATTTGCAAGAAAACCTGAAGCAGAAGACAGGGACTGGCACAAGACCAGCTACTTGACTTTGTCGAGACGCCCTAAAGGCAGCGGTTAATCTCAGAACGCACGGTTCAACCGGGTCTCTGCTTAGCGGTATGCGGGCCCTTCTTCTCTTTCCCTGAATGCAAAAACCTCCTCCCGAGGTCCCAGGGCTGGCTTTCGAGCTGGATTGGGGGCAGTTCGAACAAACGTGGGTCTGAGGTGCCGCCGCATGCAGACGTGACATCTCACAAGTCGGAGAAAGAAAAGAAGTAATAACCTATCCCCGAAAGTACGCAAACTTGACGAATATATCTTGGAGCAACCACAGTGAGGACAGTTTCTTAAGCTTATACGTCGCATTTCACTACCCGGACTCGAAACCCACGTCTCTGGCTATTAGATGCGTCTGCTTAACCCGCGTAGCGGCCCGGCTTCAAAAGCGCAACCCCTTACCATTTTGCTGTTCGGGGATTACAGCGTCAGGCCGACCGGGAGACCATCGTCGTAAGTGGTTATTTTTGTTAGACTACGGCGCGCCTCCCGGACCTGTAAATACAGGAGACTACCGATGAGTCCCGAGTTTCCGCTGCTAGCGGAGTTGATTGCCGAGTTCCTGGGAACCTTTGTTCTCATAGCGTTGGGAACAGGAGTAGTCGCCATGGTCGTGCTGTTCCCCTCCGCGGTGCCGGGTGAGGTGGTTCACGGAGGCTTTACCAACATCACCGTGGCATGGGGGCTGGCGGTGACGATGGGCATCTATATCGCGGGCAAAGTCTCCGGAGCGCACCTCAATCCCGCTGTCACTCTGGCTCTGGCCGTTTTTCGGGGATTTCCCTGGCGTAAAGTCCTGCCCTACTGCTTCGCGCAAACTGCGGGAGCGTTCGTGGCCGCGGCGCTGGTATACAAAAATTATCTTCCCGCTTTTCATCAGGTCGACCCTCAATTGGAAAGAACTGCGGGGGTCTTTACTACTTTTCCTGCTTTTCCGGCGATACTTCAGGCGGGATTTTTGGACCAGGTGATCGGCACCGGCCTGCTATTGCTCTTCATTTTCGCCATCACAGACGAATACAACACGCCCCCGGGAGCCAACATGGCTCCATTGATGATCGGACTAGTGGTGGTCGCAATAGGCATGAGTTTTGGGGGCATGCATGGGTACGCAATCAATCCAGCACGTGACTTCGGCCCCAGGTTATTTACGGTAGTGGCTGGCTTTCGAAATAATGGCATTACCGACGGAAACCGAATTTGGTGGGTTCCGGTATTGGCTCCGCTGTTGGGCGGGCTGGCGGGAGCGGCTCTATACGATTTCGGAATTCGGCGTTTCCTGCGAAAAGCCTTCGAATAGGCCGCTTGAAAAACTCGAATCAGCAGCAATGTTTTGACCGGGGCCAGGCTTTTAACCGCCTCCGTTAACCGCAGGGGATCGCGGCCGCGTGATTCGCGCGATCGCCACTAGTACCACGCAACTCAGCGCTGCGATTCCCAGCAGGTTCAAGTTACCCTGCGTCCGTGGTCCACCCAGCGGCATATCGGTCGCCACCAGAACCGCCGCGCTCTGGTTTGCGGGGTCGTAATGCACTACGATCGGCGTCCCCTTGGGATGCGCATCCACCCACTCTTGCAGTCTCTCGAACTGCCCCGGCGGGTATTGCCAGATGACCCGTCGCGGCGCCGGCGTGCTGTGCGAATGAACGTGGGACACAATTCCCTCGCCGCCCACCCTGTAGCTGATACTGCAATCGATCCAGTACGACTCTGGCTTGTGCATGTAAATATCCAGGCCGCATCGCTGAACCTGCGCCGTTGCCTCCGGCCACTGTGCCCGGGTGTGTTCCTGCCAGCCCTGAGCCGCGGCCACAACCAACACAAAAACCATGCACAGCCCGGCAACCAGGCCGAAAAACGACGCGAGTAGCAGAACAATTCTGCGCCATTTCGGCAGATTCTGCAGCTCTCCCAACGTCGTCATCTCCAGCCCCCAGTTTCACGGTCGCCTATTTCTACACACACTATGCGCCCAGGCTGCTACTGCGCGATTTGCGTACGCGGTTCCGGGCCGCAAACATGTACAGCCGGAGGTTCGAATCCGGCTCGAGGCTCGCGATTTCGTTGAGAGAATTGCTACTTTCCGTTCCCTCATAGGATCTGAAAAACTACTCCTGATCCGCAGCCTGGGATGGTAGGAGAGGGCAGACGAGAAGCCGATCAGCAGCGGAATCACATCTTTAAAGTTATTTATCGCCAAGTTATTTGTCGCCGGAGGAGCGAGGGCGGAAGGATATCCGCTGCGCGCAATCCGTGGACATGGTGGACAAAGTACTGAAGCAGTTGTCGTGGCGTTTGACGCAATGTACGCCAGCACGGGCCACCGTCGATGCCGTCGGAGCAACTGCTGCAAACGCAGTTGTTGCAGATGCTTGCTATCTTTCATGTGTCGGAAATCGGGCTAGAAGCCTGGTCCGAAGGTGTAACCGAGAGAAATGCCTACCCGTGTCGCCACCGGAGAACTGAACTCCTGGTTATTTTTGATCAGGTACAAATGGGCTTCTGGGCGGACAAAGATGTGACCGTGGATGTAGTAACGAATGCCGCCTCCAAAGTGACCCATGAAGTGATTGCTACTAACGAAGTCGGTACAGCTGAAGGTCCCGCAACTGGTGAATCCCTGATAGAAGCGAATGCTCTCCCATCCAAGTCCGGCTTGGAGTTCGGCGGCTGCGTGATTGCCCAGTTTGGGAGCATAGATTCCGTTGAAGTCATAAAAAAGCGGACGCGCCGGGGCAAAACCTCCGTAGATATTCCGGCTGGCCCTCCAAGCCAGCTCGCCGCTCACGCCGAACTGATTTTTCAAAAGAATATCGGCACTGAAAGCCGGATAAGCACCGCCGCTCAGAGTGACCGGATTGTGGTTTCCAGTCGCGCTAGAAGCTGACGGTGCCAAAATAGTACCGACGCCAAAGGCAGCGTCAAATTGTTGTGCACGAAGGGCATTGGGGACAAGGAAAGACAAAATGACCGCCAGGCCTAAACTGAGCTTTTTCAAAACGATCCTCCGTGCGGGCTTTCTTTAGTCGTTTAGATGCAACAGTTTCCCTCTCGGAAGGCAAAGTTTTGTAAAGCGGATGGCTCTTAACAGGTCCAATGTCCCTGAAAAGAATCGTTTGCATCTATAATCGCGCACCTGGAATCAAGATAACTTATTGTATTGATTGCATTCCGCCCCTCTCCGCTATGGAAGAACTGAATTTCACGAGATTCTCTCCACGAAAACCCGGGCGGATCGCCACCGTGATGACGGCCATCCTCTGTCTGGTCGCAGCTTTGCCCGGATTGGCTATCGCGCAGACACCTACCGCTGGATACTCGCAAACGGCACCCGACACGGGATCCTCCGGCGCGACCGAGATCAGCCTTCCGTCAGGCCAGAGTCCTTACTCGGGTAGCGTTCCGCAAGGCAAAATCAGCTCCGAAACGATTTCCCTCACATTTCAGGACGCAATTGATCTCGCTCTCAAGAACAACCTGGGAGTTTTGCTGCAAAGCTACAACACCATTTCCGCGCGCGGTGAGAAGTGGAAGGAACTCAGCGCCCTTTTGCCCAATTTGAATGCCGGAATCAGCGAGAACGCAGCACAAGAAAACCTGGCAGCCGAGGGTCTGCGTTTTCCAGGATTCCCGACCATCGTCGGCCCCTACGGATACTTCGATGCTCGCCTGTACCTTACCCAATCGATTTTGAATCTTAAAGCGCTTTATCGCGAACGCGGAGCGTCGGAAGACGAGCACGCCGCTCATTCCAGCTACAAAGACGCACGTGACCTGGTGGTGCTCGCCACCGGCAATGCGTATCTGCAGGCCCTGTCTGGCAGTGCTCGAGTGGAAACGGCGGAAGCGCAACTGAAGAACGCGCAGGCGCTCCATGAAAAAGCGACGGACCAGCAGAACGCGGGCTTAAGCCCCGCCATTGACACACTTCGAGCTAGAGTGGAAATGCAAAACCGGCAACAACAGTTGATTGCTTCTCGCAACGACTATGCCAAGCAAAAGCTCGGGTTAGTGCGCGCCATCGGGTTACCCGTCGGCCAGGAAATCGAACTGGTTTCGAAAGCTCCATACGACACCCTGGCGACGCTCGGAGTGGAACAGAGTCTGCAGCGCGCATACGCCTCCCGTTCCGATTACCTAGGAGCGGTTCAACAGGTACGCGCAGCGGAATACTATCGCAAAGGGGCATCAGCCGAACATCTCCCTACGATTGACCTGAACGCTGATTATGGTGACGTGGGGGTCAACCCGGGAAACTCTCATGGCTCGTTCGAGGTTTCGGGCAGATTGAATATCCCCATTTTTCAGGGTGGAAAGACGCAGGCTGATGTTTTGCTTGCGGACGCTACCTTGAAGCGGAACCGGGCGCGTCTGGAAAACCTGCGCGGCCAGATAGAATACGAAGTCCGGACTGCGCTACTCGATCTCCAGTCTGCCGCCGAGCAGGTAGAAGTCGCGCGCAGTTCGGTCGATCTGGCGGAGCAGACTCTTACTCAGGCTCGCGACCGTTTTACCGCCGGCGTTACCGACAATCTGGAGGTTGTGCAGGCGCAGGAAACAGTAGCTTCGGCACATGAAAGCTATATTTCTAGTTTGTATTCCCATAATCTGGCCAAAATCGAACTGGTGCGCGCCATGGGGTACGCCGAAGAAGGCGTAAGAAATTATTTAAAAGGCAAGTGATATGGAATCAAGCACAGAGACGAAAGTGAACGACACGCCTCCGGTTGCAACTCGCGAGCATCCACCCTTGCCCGCATCGGACCAGGACCTTCAATGGAAGCAAGCTTCGCGCAACCCTCGTTTCCGCCTGGCCATGATTGTCGGGGCAATCGTTCTGCTGGTGGCGGGATTCTTTCTCTGGCGCTATCTCGGAAGCTACGAGTCGACTGACGACGCCCAGATTGATGGTCATCTGAACGCGATCAGCGCGCGAGTTTCGGGGCATGTGGCAAAGCTGCTGGTTAATGACAACCAGTACGTAGCGGCGGGGACTCCTCTCGTCGAAATCGATCCCAAGGATTATGAGGTTGCCGTCGCCAGCGCACGGGCCGCCTATCAAGATGCTTTGGCGACCGCGGAGTCGCTGCAAGTCAACGTTCCGATCACCACAGTGAATACCGGCAGCCAGCTGTCTTCCGCGCAGGCTGAATTAGAAAGCGGCCGGGCCGGAGTGGCGATGGCGCGCCAGCAATTGGACGCTTCACGAGCGCAGCTGGAGCAGGCCATCGCCAATGACATTAAAGCGCAGAACGATGTGGGCCGCTACAAACAGCTTGTGGATAAGCAGGAAATTTCACACCAGCAATATGACCAGGCAGTAGCAGCGGCCCGTTCAAGCGCGGCCGGAGTGGCAGCGGCCCGCGCCACTGCATTGGCGGCGGAGCAACAGGTCACTCAGGCACAGGCCAAGCGCGAGCAACTGGAGGCTAACCTTCGCGCCGCCGAAACCGCCCCCCAGCAAAACGCTCAAACGCGTTCGCGAGCCCAAGCCGCGGTAGCCCAGGCGCAGCAGAAGAAAGCTGCGCTGGAACAAGCCATGTTGAATTTGCAATACACCAAATTGGTAGCGCCTGTGAACGGAGTCGTCAGCAACCGCACGGTCGAAGTGGGCCAGAACGTCTCGATCGGACAAGAGTTGATGAAGATCATCAATTTGGACGACATTTGGGTTACAGCCAACTTCAAGGAAAGCCAGCTGCGGCTGATGCGGCCGGACCAACGCGCGACGATCTCCGTCGACGCCTATGGCAAGAAATACAACGGCCATGTGGAAAGCATCGCTGGAGCCAGCGGCGCGCTCTTCAGCCTGTTACCGCCGGAAAACGCTACCGGCAATTACGTCAAGGTGGTGCAGCGTGTCCCCGTGAAGATCACGTTTGACCAGGGCGAGACAAAAGAACATATTCTCCGCCCGGGGATGTCGGTCGAGCCAAAGGTTTGGGTGCGATGAGCAGTGTGGTACTGACCGCCGAGGGCGCTGCTCTGCCGCGCCCGGCGGTCAATCCCTGGATCATTGCTCTCGCTGTCACCCTCGCCACCTTCATGGAGGTGCTGGATACCAGCATCGCCAACGTTTCCCTTCCGCACATAGCCGGAAGCCTCTCCGCAGGTACCGATGAGAGCACGTGGGTCCTCACGTCCTATCTGGTATCCAACGCGATCGTCTTACCGTTAAGCGGCTGGATGTCCTCGATCATCGGACGAAAGCGGTTCTATATGAGCTGCGTGGCCATCTTCACTATTAGCTCGCTACTCTGCGGGTTGGCGCCGAATCTGGGGATGCTGATCTTTTTTCGCGTGCTTCAGGGCGCCGGTGGCGGGGGATTACAGCCTAGTGAACAGGCGATTCTGGCCGACACCTTTCCCGCCTCAAAGCGCGGCATGGCCTTTGCTGTATACGGTTTGGCGGTGGTGTTGGCGCCAGCGATCGGCCCAACTCTGGGCGGGTGGATCACCGACAATTTCACCTGGCGCTGGATTTTTCTGCTGAACATTCCGGTGGGGATTCTGTCTTTGATATTGACCTCCCGCCTCATTCAGGACCCGCCCTTCCTAAAGCGCAAGAAGCTTTCAGAAACCAAAATCGATTACATTGGCCTGGGTTTGGTCGCTCTCGGTCTAGGGACATTGCAGGTTGTACTGGATAAAGGACAGCGCGATGACTGGTTCGAATCGCACTTCATTCTGACACTCGCAGTGATTGCGACCGGTTCCCTGCTATTTCTGATCTACTGGGAATGGACTCACGAAGATCCCGTCATCGACCTGCATCTGTTCACAAACCGCACCTTCGCGGCGTCCAATCTCTTGATGTTCATGCTGGGATTTGCATTGCTGGGCAGCACCGTTTTGCTGCCTCTTTTCATGCAGAGCCTGCTGGGCTACACCGCCGAACAATCGGGATTGGCGCTCCTACCCGGAGGTTTCAGCCTTATGCTGCTGATGCCGCTCGTGGGTTTTTTGCTTTCTCGTTTCGACGCCCGCAAACTCATGGTCTATGGACTGGTTGTGCTTTCCTTCTCCCTCTTCCATATAACTAACTTTACCCTCGGAGTCGATTTCCGGACGGTGGTGTATGCCCGGATGATCCAGACCATGGGGTTGGCGTTCCTGTTTATCCCCATAAACACTGCGGCCTATGCGTTTCTGCCCAAAGAGAAGAACAATCAGGCTTCGGGACTGATGAATCTTGCCCGAAACATCGGGGGCAGTGTAGGCATTTCCATCGTGACTACGATGCTTGACCGGAGGTCGCAGTACCACTTGAGCCGAATGTCGAGTCATCTTTCCGCTGCGAATCCTCAAATGCAGTCTACTCTCCAGGGCCTGGCGCGGACGCTTCAGACTCGGGGCTTTTCCCCTTCAGAAGCCATGCATCGGGCGTACGCTTTGTTGCAGGGAAATGTTATTCGCCAGGCAGGCATGCTGGCTTACATTGACAATTTTTGGTTGTTGGGAGTAGCTATTCTAGTCATGGTTCCTTTGGTTTTTCTAATGAAACGTCCTCCCACCGGCGGCGAGATGGCGGTGCACTAGTAACGCGTCCGCTCCACAGTGGGTTAGCGGGGAGGGGTACGATGTTTCGAGTTATAACCATCGAACGCGAATTTGGAAGCGGGGCTGCCGAGATCGCTCGCGTAATTGCTGACCGCCTCGGATGGAAGCTTTGGGACCAGGCCCTCACCGAGGAAATCGCCAAAGAAGCTCACGTCGATCGGTCGGCCGTCATGTACTGTGACGAGCGGCTGGACAGCACGTTTCATCGCTTGGCTAAGACATTTTGGCGAGGCAGTTACGAGCGCAGCATGCCGATGAGAGGCACCGAGCCTTTTGATGCAGACAGTTTTGTGGCTATCGGCCAGGAAGTCATGTCGCGTGCGGCTGCAGCCGGAAAATGCGTGATCGTAGGACGCGGTGCCCCGTATTTTCTTCGCGCCCAGAGCGACACATTTCACGTCTTCCTTTACGCTCCGCGGACCGAAAAGTTGCGCCGGCTCCAGAGCATCGGGCACAGCGAGAAAGAGGCCGAGGAGTTAGTGGATACAGTCGATCGCGATCGCATCGAATTCGTGAAACACTACTTCGGCGCCGATTGGCCTACCCGCTGCCTGTATCACATGATGATCAATACGGCGGTTGGCGATGAGAATGTCATTTCGATGATCCTCGACAGCATGCACCGGTTGGAGAGCCGGCCCCTGCAGCAGCCTGAACCCTGTCTCCCGACACCTCACTCGTAACTCTTTGGTAATAAGGGGTTGCACCTTTTCCGTTGCACTTTAACATTGCTGAAATATCTTCGGTCTAATATTTAAGTGTGCCCGCGCAGGCCGTGTTGTCCGGGCGAGGGATCTAGTTATGGGCGCAGCCAGAGCTCCACAACAGGCTCTTCCCCTCCAGGTCGCAGCCGTCTGCTACCGAAGACGAGGCGCATCGATTGAATTCCTGCTGGTCAACACCAACGGCGGGAACAAGTGGACATTTCCTAAAGGCGATACCGAACTATCTCTTTCACATGGCAAGGCGGCAGAACGTGAAGCCCGCGAAGAGGCCGGAGTCAGCGGCATTATCCAGTCGCGACATTTTTGCCTGTACCTCCACTCCAAGGGAGTTTTCTGGAAGCCTCCGGGAGTCCGGGAGTATGTGATCAAGGCGTTCCTGCTTGAGGTACAGCGGGAAAATGGTCCCTGTGAAAGTGCACGGAATCCCACGTGGTTCGCTCCGGAAGACGCCCGAAAGATTTTGGCCAAAGGCCGCGAAGTGAAATACGCGCATGAACTGCAAACCGTGATCGATCGCGCCCTCGAAAGAATCGGCACGGCAAAAACCGCAGTCGCACCCTAGCGGTCCCTCCGCACACCTTCAACAAAACAGCCGTCTCATGAGACGATTGAGTGAATGCTTCAGTTATCCTCAGCCGGCAAACGCTATGGTCATAAGCTCCTCTTCGAAGGAGCGGACTGGATGATCACGCCCCGCGACCGGGTCGGACTCGTGGGCGCGAATGGAACCGGCAAATCGACGCTATTGAAAATCTTGGCTGGGTCCGAAAGTCTAGACTACGGCTCGGTAAACCGGGCCAAAGGAATCAGCGCGGGCTATCTGCCGCAGGATGGCTTGGCACTCGCCGGGCGTACCGTGTTCGCGGAGTGCATGTCGGTTTTCTCCAAGCTGCGTTCCATGGAACAAGAGATGGAAGAACTTACCGGCCGCATGTCGGAAATCGACCATGCCTCTCCCGAATACACTCAGGTAGCCGAGCGCTATCAGCGGCTGGAGCACGAATTCACCAGCCGTGACGGATACGCCATTGAGGCGCAAGTCGGCGCTGTGCTCTCCGGCCTAGGGTTCCGTAAAGAAGACTGGACTCGGCAGACCGAAGAATTTTCGGGCGGCTGGCAGATGCGAATCGCGCTGGTCAAATTGCTGTTGCAACAGCCCAACCTGCTGCTGTTGGATGAGCCAACCAACCACCTTGATCTCGAAGCCCGAAACTGGCTGGAAGAATATCTCAGCAATTATCCATATGCCTTCGTGCTGATCTCTCACGATCGATATTTTCTCGACGTGACCATAAACAAGATTGCCGAGCTCTGGAACAAGCGGCTTCACCTTTACGCCGGCAACTACGAAAAATATCTAGGCGCGAAAACCCAACGCCTGGAACAACTGGAGGCTGCGTACCGCAACCAGCGGGAACGCATTGAGCAACTGGAAGTCTTCATCAACCGCTTCCGCTATCAGGCCACGAAGGCCAAGCAGGTGCAAAGCCGGATCAAGGAGCTGGAAAAGATCGACCGTATCGAGTTGCCGGAAGAAGAAAAAACGATCCACTTCACTTTTCCGCAGCCCAGGCCCGGTGGAAGGATCGTTGCCGAGTTCGCTGGCGTAACCAAGACCTATGGAGAGAAACTGGTTTTCCGCGACGTCCATTTCATGATCGAGCGTGGCGACCGCATCGCGCTGGTCGGGGTGAACGGGGCGGGAAAATCCACGCTGATCAAATTGCTATCTCAAACCGAGCCCTTGACCGAGGGCGAATACAAACTGGGCCACAACGTTCAGGCCGATTATTTCGCGCAGGATCAGTACAAGGAACTCGATCCTGATGCACGCATTCTGGACGATCTGGGGGAAATCTCCCCGCGCTCGACACAAACCGAGCTACGCAGTCTGCTGGGTTGTTTCCTTTTTTCAGCGGACGATGTTTTCAAACGTATTGGCGTCCTGTCAGGCGGTGAGCGAAATCGCTACGCCTTGCTTCGCATGCTAATGCATCCCTCGAATTTTCTGCTTTTGGACGAGCCCACCAACCACCTCGATATGCGCGCAAAAGACGTTCTGCTCAAGGCGTTGAGCGATTACACCGGCACCGTCGTCTTCGTTTCGCACGACCGCTATTTTATCGACAAGTTAGCGACTCGAGTATTCGAAATCGGTGATGGACGGGTCGAGGTCTATCCCGGCAACTACGAGGACTATCACTGGCGCAAAGAAGGCGGAGCCGCCGAGTTGCAGAAAGCTGTCACTTTAGAACATGCGGTGGCTAGTCAAAATGCAAACGGAAATTCAGGTGCTCAAAAACCGGCTTCCGAGGACGCGGGCAAGCGTTTGAATCCCATTAAACGCAAGCAGATAGAAGACCGTATTCACGAACTCGAAGCAGAAATTAACCGGCTGGAAGATGCGGTCGCGGAATACGAGGCATCCTTGCAGACCTTCGTCAGTGCCGAAGAAACGCAACGACTTACCCAGGAACTCGGCACCGCCCGAACTGACCTGCAGAGCCGGATGGCCGAATGGGAGGAGTTGGGACAGGCCCTGCAACCCTGACGTCCAGGGAACTTCGACACCCGTACAGGCTCTTCCGTAACCTGCTCCGCCGCACCTTCCCGTGCGATATTCAAATTAGAAATTGGCTAGATTCACATACCCGCATGCGGAGCGCCTGAACGCACGTACGCGGACAACCTTAAGGAGCGCCGCACCCGATGCTGCAGCCATCAGATTCCCAAAAATCGCAGTCTTCTTCAAACCAGACTTTTGCGCCGGCACGAGCCGTCACAGTCCCGGTAGATCAAGCCACCATCGGACGTTCGCTGGTTGTAAAGGGCGAAATCAGCGGATCCGAATCACTTTACATCGACGGCAAGGTTGAGGGAACGATCAGCCTCACCGACAGCCGCGTCACCATCGGCCGCAATGGCACCGTCGCCGCCAGCATCAGCGCCCGCGAAGTCATCATCCTGGGCAAAGTTCATGGCAACATCCAGGTCACAGACCGCCTGGAAATCCGTAGCGAAGGTTCGTTGACGGGTGACGTCATCACTCAGAGGATCAGCGTGGAAGATGGAGCGATTCTGAAGGGCAGCGTGCAGGTTCGCGCGGTCGAGCAGAAAAACTCTCAGGCCAAGCCGGCGTCGGCTGAGCCAGCCAAGCAGCTCGCCAGTGAGCAGCCCAAGGCAGCGGCTGCCGTCGCAGGCGTTTAGTTCGTTTCACTTAATTTGAGTGGGGGCGGACACTTTCCTTCGCCCCTACCCTCTTCGTTTACTTTTTGTCTTAATTACTTCTGGTCTTTCGGCTTCAAATCCAACGAAGCGGAATTCATGCAGTAGCGCAGCCCGGTAGGCGTAGGGCCGTCTTCGAAAACGTGCCCCAGGTGGGCGTTGCAGCGCGAGCAACGCGCCTCCGTCCGAGTCATTCCGTAACTCTGGTCTGTGTGATTTACGATGGCATCCTCCTCCAGCGGCTGATAGAAACTCGGCCAACCCGTTCCGGAGTCAAATTTAGTATCCGAACTGAACAGCGGCTGCCCGCAGCAAACGCATGCATAGGTGCCGGGGTCTTTCGTCTTCCAGTACTTGCCGGTAAATGCCGGCTCCGTTCCCGCCTTGCGAGTCACGTAATACTGCTCTGGCGATAACTGTTTTTGCCACTCTGCTTCTGGCTTCGTGATCTTCTCTTGATCTTGCATTTCACTCTCCCGATTGTTGGTCGCGCGTATCGCGCGTTAAATTTCGATAATCATGTCTTCCAGCCGCGTGGGATAGCGGTTCAGTATTTCGCCCTTGTTCTGACGCACGACAACCGTATCCGAGTGCCGGAATCCGCCCCAATTGGGATCGTAAACCCCGGGCTCGCAACTGAAAGTCATCCCCTCAGTCAGCACGGTTTTGTCGCCTTCGGCAATCCAAGGTGCTTCATGAGCTTCAAGCCCAATTCCGTGTCCGGTGCGGTGGCGCAAGAACTTCTCGAACCCGGCTTTGCGAATTTGATCCAGACTCAGCTTGTCCACGTCCTCGGCAACGGCACCCGCCTTAAGACTTTCTGCGCCAACATCATGGGCGGCCAGCATCGCGTCAAACAGCCGCTTTGCGTAATCGTTCGGTTTACCAAGGCAGAATGAACGTTCACATTCAACGGTGTAGCCACCCACCTGGGCTCCGAAACTTAGGATCAATGCATCCCCTGACTTCAGGCGGTCCTTGCTCGGGACAGCATGCGGAATGGCCGAGCGCTTCCCGAATGGTACCAATCCGCCGAAAGGAGCATCAATCCCGACCCCCACAACGTCGTTGAGCTCTTTCGACATCTTGTCCGCAACCGCATCCGCGCTGGCCTTCAGGATTTGGTCTTCGGTCACGCTGCCGTTGCGTTGTACGAAATCGCGGCCGGCCCCCACATTGAAGTCGGCGAAATACATCGCCCGGCGCATGATACGTAATTCATCATCGTCTTTGACCCAACGCAGTTGCTCGATCAGGTCTCCCGCATCCACAATCTCGGCTTTCGGAGCTCCCTGCTTCATTTGATGCAACCGGCCGGGTTTAGGCTCCTCCACTCCAATGCGAGCACTTGACAGACCCCGCTTGGCAACGCGTTCGAAAATCCAACGCACGCGGTTCACGGGTCCCGGAAAGTCGAAATACGATTCGTAGTCTTTGACCCACCAGAGCTGAACTTGATCTACTTCAAGCTCAGGGATAAACAGCACCGGATCACTGGACTCTGGAATCAACGCGGCGACAGGACGCTCGGTCGAAAGATGGAAATATCCGGTGGTGTATATGATGTTTGTCGCATCCAGAAGAAGCATAGCGTTGAGCTTGCGCTCCTTCATCTTTTGCTGCAATTGCGCGATCTTGCGGCGATACCAATCCGGCTGTAAGCGGTCGTGCGATCCTGCATCCGGCATGGCGGTGGCCATGCGCAACCATCTCATTCTGCCTAGTTTGCTTACATCAGTGGTAACGCTCAGCGCCGCCGTACCTGACAGCGTGCGGATAAACTCTCTGCGATTTGCCATATGTGTCCCCCTGGGACGACTAGCGCCTTTGCTGTTGCGCAAACTGCAATCCCTCAATCAACTCCATCACATTTTTCTTGGCCGCCGGCTCCAACAGCGGTACTGCCATCGCTGCCAGTCCGCCCGACACATCTCCGCCTCCCCCTGCCAGGCGACCTTTGTGCCAGTCCCCGCAAGCAAAAGATCAAAACCCGCGGTCAACGCGACATTCGTTCCGGCAACGCTTACCTTTCCAGCGTATTGGGCGCGCACCGGACGTTGGGCTTCCGTCAGTTCCATATTCATATCAACGTTGCCGCTCAGGTATGCGATCGCCAACTTTACGGTGACCATGAAAAATGAGTCGCATCCCCTTGCGTCATGCCTTGAAAATCAGGAAGCAGCGTTGCAAAATTCTGCGGGTTGGTAAGAAAGTCGTACAGCTCTTTCGGGCTGCGGTTGGTTTGAAACTCGCCCTCGCACCTGAATCCCATTCCCGGCAACCTTTCATCTCGCGCTACCTAATCAGCGTCTTCGATGCTCCGGTACTGGCCGCGGTAATAAAGCAACGGATCACCCTCGCGCACTACCACTTCCTCGACCTCAGCAATAAAAATCGTATGATCGCCAGCATCCTGCGATGTATGTAAACGGCATTCAAGGTAAGCCAAGGCGCCATTCAGCACCGGGGTGCCGTGTGGCGTACGGTCGAAGCGAGCGTCCGCTTCGCGCTCGGCATGTCCATGATCCTGCGCAGCACGCGCGTAGTATTCCGAAATCTTTCTCTGATCTTCCGCCAGCACATTCACCCCAAACCTTTTCTTGGCGTGCAGATGAGCGTGGGTACGGGCGCGCTGGTCCACGCAAACCAGCACCAGCGGCGGATCGAGGGAAACCGAAGCAAATGCATTGGCGGTCATACCTTGCACTCGCCCTTCATAATCCACCGTAATGACAGTCACTCCAGTCGCAAAACATCCCAACGCCAAGCGAAAATCTGTTGAGGAAACGCTCATGAAGGCCCTGATATCGCTATCGACTTATATCACTCAGGCGAGGGTCTGGGAAAATAGGCTCCAGCCTCTGATGAAGTGTTTATGTTTGACCTCATGTATCATTCTTGTAGAGATTTCTTGCTGGTGGCCGCTTTCCGATTGTCATCCCGACCGGAACGAAGCGCAGCGAGCGCAGTGGAGGGACCTGCGGTTCACCGAGTGGCCCGCCCGAAACCAAACTTTGATCGCACGAGAAAACATCACGCGGCCAGGCGATTCGTTGAGCCCTCTTCTCGACGAATTGCGACACGGGCTTCCGCTCTCTCGCGGCAGTGCATGCCAGCTTATTGGCTGCTCCGAGAATGACCTTCCCGCCCTGCTCGCCACGGCTCTGGCAGCGAAGCAGCGCTTCAAACCTGGCATCATCACTTACTCGCGCAAAGTCTTTCTTCCCTTAACCAACCTCTGCCGCGATTATTGCGGCTACTGCACTTTCCGTCGCGATCCGGGAGAAGCGGGCGCTGACACCATGACTCCGGATCAGGTCCTGGAAGTGGCACGAGCCGGCGAAAAGATGGGTTGCACTGAAGCTTTGTTCAGCCTGGGTGACAAGCCGGAACTGGCGTTCCCTGAAATGCGCGCTACTCTTCGCAAGTTGGGATACAACTCAACTCTGCAATATCTCGAAGCCATGTGCGAACTCATCCTTCGAGAAACCACGTTGCTTCCGCACCCCAATCCCGGCCTTTTGAGCGCGGAGTGGATCGCCCGTCTTGCGGCCGTCTCTCCCAGTATGGGCCTGATGCTTGAAACCACAAACATGGCTCTGCTCGGCCCCGGTCGCGCCCATGACAATGCGCCCGACAAAGTTCCAACCAAGCGCCTGCGTACAATCGAAGAGGCAGGAAAACAATCCGTTCCCTTCACCACGGGCCTGCTGATTGGGATTGGCGAAACTCCGGAAGATCACGTAGACACGCTTCTAGCCATCCAGGAACTTCATCGCCGCTATGGCCACATTCAGGAAGTGATCGTGCAGAATTTCCGCACCAAGCCTGAAATTCCCATGCGCAATTGGCCGGAGCCCAGTCGCGGAGAACTGTTACGTACGGTCGCGGTCGCGCGCCTTTTGATGCCGGAAGTCAATCTGCAGGCGCCGCCCAACCTGTCGGCACCCTACTACGAGGACCTTCTGGACGCCGGAATCAACGACTGGGGCGGAGTCTCGCCACTGACCCCAGACTTCATCAATCCGGAGAAGCCTTGGCCTCATCTCGCGCAATTGCAGGCTCGCACCGAATCAAAAGGGTATCGTTTGCGCCAGCGTCTGCCGGTGTACCCTGAATTTCTTTCAGGCATCACCTCACGTTCCAGCCTGCTTTCGGAAAGAGTGCAGGCCGCAGCGGACCGCGAAGGATATGCAGGGAGGATCGAAGCTGCATGATCGTCGTGCTCACCGGAGGTACTGGCGGCGCCAAGTTTGTGGACGGCCTGCGCCAGGTCGTTCCAGCGAAGGATCTCACCGTCATCGTTAACACCGGCGATGATCTGGAATGGTGGGGACTTTACATCTCTCCCGACCTCGACTCAATCACCTACGTGCTCGCTGGAGTTCTTAGCAAGGAACGCGGCTGGGGAGTGCAAGGTGATACCTTCCTTTGCCTGCATGCCATGGGCGAGTTAGGGGAGCCTATCTGGTTTCACGCTGGCGACCGCGATCTCGCGGTTCATCTGCTGCGCACGAAATTACTTCGTGAAGGAAAGTCTCTCACCGAAATTGCCGCCATCATCGCTACAAGAATGGGCGTTGAGAGCCGTATCCTGCCTATGAGTAATGCTCGAGTTGAAACACGGGTTGACACTCTTATTGGCGAACTTAGTTTCGAAGAGTATTTCGTACAGCGCTGGTATCAGGACCCGGTGAAATCGGTTCGCTTCGCGGGGGTTGAACAGGCCAAACCTGCTCCCGGTGTGATCGACGCGATTATGTCGGCAAGTGTTGTGCTGCTGGCTCCAAGCAACCCCATCACCAGCATCGGTCCAATCCTGGCCGTCCCGGGCATCGTGAAGGCGTTGAAGGAGACCAAAGCTTCGGTCGCTGCCATCAGCCCCATCGTTGGCGACAAGGCGGTCTCCGGGCCGGCCGGCATTCTGATGGCGGCTCAGGGTTTGCCTGTCTCCATCGTTGGCGTGGCCCAGGTGTATCAGGAATTTCTGGATGTTTTGGTGGTCGACAAAAGCGACGCTAAGGCAGCCCTGGAATTACAACGTGCCGGGCTTCGAGTCCACTGCGCGAACACAATGATGGGGACATTGCTCGAGAAAACCGAACTCGCCCGTCAAACTTTATCTGCGGTTTCCACCCAAGCCGCTCTCCACGCCGGATCGGATCCGTCATGATTCTGGTTCCCGTCAAAAATCTTTCCGGCGCCAAGCAACGTCTCGCCGCCATCCTCGATCAGCCCGCTCGCATTAAATTGGCACAAGCTCTGTTATCTGACGTGCTTGAAGTCTTGGCCGCCTGGACACCCCGCCCCGAAGTCGGAATTGTGACCAGCGACCCCTTTGCTCTTCAATTAGCGACGCGATATCACTTCACTGTAATTCCCGACAACGCTAACCGCAGTGAAACCGATGCTATCGAGACCGCAACCCGCTTCTGTGAATCCAACGGCGTTGACAGTTCGCTGGTGATACCCGCCGATATCCCTCTCATCCAGTCTTGGGAACTGGAAAAGATTATTGCAGTCGCGCCCACTGAAGGTTCCGTACTGGTTCCAGCCGGTGACGGTCGTGGCACCAACGCAATTTTCCGTCGTCCAGTAAACCTTTTTCCCGCACGCTTCGGCAACGACAGCTTCAAACCTCACCGCGCGGCAGCCCGCGCAACAGGCAAGCCCTGCGTCGTGATCCCACTCCCGGGCATTGCGATCGATATCGATAATGCGGAGGACCTGCGAATCCTGGCCGCTGCCCCGGGTGAAACCCATTCCCAAAACCTGATCCGGCAATGGGAACTCTCCGAGCTGCCCTTGGCCGCGAATGAGTAAGACGTCAACTCCACGCCATCACACAGCGCCACAGGGGCGTAGGCCGGCCCCCCCGCAAACCGCTAATCTTCACATTATCCCGATCCCGATCGAGGGCGAGGTCAAGCCCGGCGACTCGCTAACCGGGCTTCTCCAGGAAGCTCTGAAGCATCAAAACAAGCGACTGCGCAAGGGCGACGTTCTGGTCATCAAGCATAAGATTGTTTCCAAAGCGGAAGGTCAATTGGTGGACTTGAAAACAATCAAAGCGTCTGCGGCGTCCCGTCGCTGGGCGCGCCGCTATGATCTGGATCCACGCGTGATTGAACTGGCTATCGCCCAGAGCCGCCGCATCGTTCGTCGCAAACGCGGCGTACTCATCACGGAAACCCGGCACGGCCTGATCGGTGCCAACAGCGCGGTCGACGTTTCCAACGTCGATGGAGGCCGGCACGCTCTTCTCTTGCCGGAAGATCCCGACCGCTCGGCGGCAAAAATTCACGTTGCATTGAAGAAAAGTCTGCGTCTTTCGATTCCCGTCATCATCTCAGATACTTTCGGGCGGCCCTGGCGTGAGGGTCTTACCGAAGTCGCCATCGGCGTGGCCGGGATGAAGGCTTTGCACGATTACCGGGGTCGTCGCGATCCTCACCACTACAAATTGCAGGCGAGCGTCGATGCCGACGCCGACCAGCTCGCTTGCGCAGCCGGCCTGGTTTGCGGCAAGCTGTCTCGCACACCGGCGTGTATCATTCGAGGATTCGCTTATCAGCCGGGCAGGGGTACGGCCCGCGATTTGATTCGCCCGGCCGCGAACGATCTGTTTCGCTGAACGCTGCACGAAGTTCGAGGAGGAATTGTGATTCGCCTTTTGTCCGATGCCGAACTGGAAGGCTTTCCCGCCCTGGAGTGGCCCAGAGCTGCTGCCAAGGCGTCGTCAGAAATTGCCAATGCGCTGGAGCAGGTAATGGCGTCGCAGGATGGCAGCGTACTCACTCACGAGCAGTGTCTCCTGCTGGCGAATGCCGAAGGGGACGATCTGCTGGCTTTGCTAGTGGCAGCGGATCGATTGCGCCGCGATTCGGTCGGCAATCTGGTCACATACGTCGTTAATCGCAACATAAACTTCACGAACGTGTGCTTTGTAGGCTGCAAATTTTGCGCTTTCAGCCGTGGGCCGCGGGAACAGGATAGCTATTTTCACAGCCTCGAAACGATGGCGCAAAAAGCCACCGAGGCATGGGCACTGGGCGCGACTGAAGTTTGCATTCAAGGCGGACTACCGCACGGCTTGCCGCCTTTTTATTATCGCGACATTCTCCGCGCCATCAAGAGCGCTGTGCCCGGCATGCACATCCACGCCTTTTCTCCCATGGAAATTGTCTATGGCGTAGAACTCACCGGTATGAGCTTGCCCGACTATTTGCGGATGCTTCGTGACAACGGCCTCGATACTCTTCCTGGAACCGCCGCAGAAATTCTTGACGACGAAGTCCGCTTCGTTCTGTCCCGCAACAAACTCTCGACCGCGCAATGGAAGGAAGTGATCCGCACCGCCCACCAGTGTGGCATCCGCAGCACCTCGACCCTCATGTACGGACACGTCGAAACGCCCGCCCACTGGGTCAATCAGCTTTCGCTTCTGCGCGATATCCAGGACCAGACCCACGGCTTCACCGAATTCGTACCCCTGGGCTTCGTACACCAGAACACCCTGCTGTTTCACCAGGGAATCGCGCGGCCCGGGCCGACTCTCGCTGAACATCTTAAGATTCATGCCCTGGCTCGAGTGATGCTGACAGGTTCCATCAACAATATTCAGGTGTCGTGGGTTAAGCTGAACCGGCGACTGTCGCAGCTTTGCCTCCACGCCGGGGCCAACGACTATGGCGGCACGTTGATGGAAGAAAACATTTCCCGCGAAGCTGGAGCTACGGCCGGACAGTACACCAGCGCAGAGGAGTTTCAGTCGCGGATTCTCGAAGCGGGACGCATCCCGGCGGAGCGAAACACTACCTACACTCGAATCAACATCAAATTGCAACCCGAGCACATCACTTTTGAAGAATCGCTCGAGCCCGAGTTTGCGTAGCAAGAGTTTTCTCCGATAAGTCTGGTGAGGTTAGCTCAATAATGGCCCGCACCATCGCAATCCTCGGCGGCACCGGTCCTGAAGGCTTCGGGCTGGCGTTCCGCTGGGCTTGTGCGGGTGAGACTGTCATCATCGGGTCACGTGACGCCCAGCGTGCCAAAGACGCTGCCGCGAAAATTGTTGCCGCCGTTCCCAATGCAAAAGTATCGGGAGACGAAAATCTGGGAGCCTGCTCCGCCGCAGATATGCTTGTGCTTACCGTCCCTTTCGAAGGTCACGCCGCGCTCCTTAAGCAAATCAAGCCCGCAATTCGCCCCGGCACAATTGTCGTTGATACCACCGTGCCTCTGGCGGCAAGCGTGGGCGGCCGCGCTACCCGCACAATCGGTGTCTGGCAAGGCTCAGCCGCGCAAGAAACAGCCGAACTGGTCCCGAAAGAAATACCCGTCGTCGCCGCCTTTCACAACGCTTCAGCCGAGCTTCTCAATGCGGACGGCCCGGTCGACTGCGACGTAATCGTATGCAGCGACGATCCCACTGCAACTCAGGAAGTGAGAACCTTGGCCGCAAAAATTCCCGGTGTGCGGCCAATCGATGGCGGCAAACTGGAGAGTGCGCGCATCGTCGAATCGATTACCGCGCTCCTGATCGGCCTCAACATCAGACACAAGGGCCACTCCGGAATTCGTATCACTGGCTTGCCCGCAAAAGCATACGAAGTCTCGTAATACGGGTTAGCGTCGTCGTCTCGTCGGCCGTCGTGGAGGCGTCTCGCCCTGGCAGGGTGCCAGGTAAGACCTTTAGCATGAACGATTCTTCCGACCATCGCCCGGCCATCGAATTCCGCAACGTTTCTTATCGTCTCGAAACCGGTGACGATCTTCTGCGCAACCTGAACCTCGAAGTCCAGCATGGCGAAACTCTGGTTCTTTTAGGACGCAGCGGCTCTGGTAAAACCACGACCCTCAAACTCATCAATCGTCTATTGCTGCAAAGCGGTGGCGAGATTGTAGTAGACGGCCGATCCCTTGCCGACTGGGACGTCATCCGACTGCGCCGCATGATCGGATATGTCATTCAGGAAATCGGCTTGTTTCCGCACTTCACGGTCGCGCGCAACATTAGTGTGGTTCCTCAAATCGAAGGCTGGTCCCCTGATCGCATCCATGGCCGCGTTCAGGAGCTGCTGCAATTGGTCGGACTCGAACCTCAACTCGCGTCGCGCTATCCCCGCGAGCTTTCCGGAGGGCAGCGCCAACGAGTTGGCGTGGCTCGGGCTTTGGCAGCCGATCCCTCGTTTCTGCTTATGGACGAACCCTTCGGCGCGCTCGACCCCATCACTCGCGCCGAATTGCAACGCGAATTTCTCGCGCTGCAACAACGCCTTGGAAAAACCGTTGTGTTCGTTACTCATGATCTGCGCGAAGCTCTGTTGCTCGGTACACGCATCGCCCTCATGGAAGCGGGTCAACTTATCGTCACTCACCCGCCCGACGAGTTTATGTGCTCGACCGACCCCTTGGTTGCCGCGTATGTAGACGCATTCAAAACCGAAACATGGCCCAAGAAACTTCAAACATCATGAGACGCAACCAAAGTAGCGCCAGCGTCTCGCCGGTTGTCCCGTGCGCGGCGCGAGGAAAGTGTTAGAAAGAAAACTATAAACCCGATCGACAAACCTTTTCGCGAGGCCCATCATGAACGTCTTCCAGTTCATCGCAAAAAATCACACAGAAGTATTGGAACTTACCGGAGAACACCTTTGGTTAGTCGGGGCGTCGATCACTCTTGCAGTTCTTATTGGCATTCCCCTCGGCATTCTGATCACGCGCTCTCCGATACTCAAGAAACCGGTACTCGGCGGAGCCAACATAATTCAGACCATTCCCAGCCTGGCTCTGTTCGGATTCTTGCTACCAGCGCCCTGGATTGGCGCGCGCGCCGACCGTCTGGCGATTCTTGCGCTCACGTTATACGCGTTGCTGCCGCTGATCAGCAACACTTACACAGGGATCAAGGGGGTGGACCGCGCAGTTGTCGAAGCCGGGCGCGGCATGGGAATGACTGACCGTCAATTGCTGTGGCAAGTTGAGCTTCCGCTGGCGCTGGGCGTGATCATCGCCGGCATCAGAGTCGCCGCCGTTATCTCTATTGGTCTTGCCACGATTGCCGCTGCGATCGGCGCTGGCGGCTTGGGGGAATATATTTTCCGGGGCCTCGCCATGGTTAACAACCAGGTAATCCTGGCGGGCGCAATCCCTGCCGCAACGCTAGCAATCCTCGCAGACGTGAGCCTGGGCTGGTTGGAGAAACGCCTGACCGCGCACTAAGCTATAACCCCATTGTCATCCTGAGTGGCCGTCAGGCTGCGAAGGCCCCATGCATTTGGTGGCACCGCTATCTATGGTCTATCGAAGTCTAGCGCTGTTGATCGTAGTGGTAGCGCTGGCAGCCTGCGGTCCGTCGCGCGAAAATCGCATCGTAGTCGGATCCAAAAATTTCACTGAGCAACTCGTCCTCGGCGAAATCATCGCGCAGCAGGTCGAAAACACAACTCACTTGCCGGTAGAACGTCGTTTCTACCTTGCGGGCAGCTATATCTGCCATCAGGCAATCCTCGGTGGGCGCATCGATATTTATCCCGAATACACGGGGACGGCCCTCACCGCCATTCTGAAAGAACAACCGTCGAGCGATAAAGATCGCGTTTACAACCAGGTCAAAACCTCCTACGCGACGAGATTTAATCTGGAGGTCGGCCAGACCTTCGGATTCAATGATACCTTCGCGATTGAGATCCGCGGCGAAGACGCCCGCCGTCTCGGTCTGAAAACGATCTCGCAGGCCGGCGCCTACTCCCCGAAATGGCGCGCAGGTTTCGGCTACGAGTTCATGGAGCGCCCCGATGGCTACCAAGGGCTTGTTGCGACCTACGGCCTCCGCTTCGCAGAATCGCCGCGTATCATGGATCTCGGTCTGCTCACCCGTGCACTCAAAGACAAGCAAGTTGACCTGGCAGCAGGAAACACCACCGATGGCTTGATTCCGGCACTGGACCTGTTTGTCCTCGACGACGACCGCCACTATTTTCCTCCGTATGAAGCTGTGCCGGTTATTCGGCGAGAGATGCTCGCGCGTCATCCTGAGGTGTTGAAGACCTTGAACGATCTGGCAGGAAAGATTTCCAATGATGACATGCGCGAACTGAACTACGCGGTAGACGGCCAGCATCGCGACGTCAAAGAAGTAGTGCAGCAATTTCTCTCTAAGAAGAATTTACGGTAGCGCCAGCCATCGACCCTCCGCCTTGGCCAGCAGGGCTGGATACGCCGGTCACATTAACCACACAGCATCCACATCCACAATCACCTGCGTACGCGGGATCTTCTGTTCCGCGGCATAGTTCAACATCGATCTAAGCAGGGTATTCAGCTTCTCGCGGCTGGCCGACTTCACCACAAAGTGATAACGGTAATCCTGCTTCAGACGAAGAATGGGAGCAGCCGCCGGTCCCAGTACCCGGATGCCTTCATGCCGGCTCGTTGCAAACCACTTCCCCAAAATGCCCGACCATCGCAGCGCTTCGTCGAGCTTGTTACTCCGCACCAGCACGTTGGCCAGGGCACTGTAAGGCGGATAGTGCATCCAGATTCGAAAGCGCAGCTCCTTGTCATAAAATCCAGCGAAATCGTGTTGCGCCGCGTACTGCACCGCATAGTGACTTGGAAAATATGTTTGCAGTACCACCTTCCCGGGCGTCTGTCCGCGCCCGGCCCGGCCCGCCACCTGAGTTAGCAGTTGAAAGGTGCGTTCGGCGGCGCGGAAATCGGGCAATCCCAGGGCCATGTCCGCGCCCACCACGCCCACAAGCGTAACTCCGTGAATGTCATGGCCTTTAGCGATCATCTGTGTGCCCACAAGCAAATCGAGTTCGCCTGCATCAAGAGCGTTTAGAGTACGCTCGAAATCTGCGCGCCCACGCACCGTATCCCGGTCCAGACGTGCGATGCGCGCTTGTGGAAACATTCCGTGCAGCAGCTCTTCCAGTTTTTCCGAACCCGTTCCGAGAAAATAGACGTACTCACTTCCGCACTGAAGGCATGTTTTCGGCACCGGCGCAGTGAAACCACAATAGTGACATTCCATCCGCTGTGAGCGTTTGTGATGCGTCATGGCGATCGCACAGTTCTTGCACTCCAATGTCTTGCCGCAGGTGCGGCAGAGAACAAGAGGAGAATATCCCCGCCGGTTCAGCAAGACCATGACTTGCTCTTTGCGCTCCAGTCGATCCTTGATCTCTTCCGTGAGTTTGCGCGACATGACCTGTTCGCCTCCGGTTTCCTGAAACTCCTGCCGCATATCGATGATTTCAACCTCCGGCAGCGGACGCTTTTCAACCCGATCTGGCAATTCGAGCAGCGTATATTTATTCTTCTTCGCGTTGAAATACGACTCCAGCGACGGGGTAGCCGAGCCGAGCACCACTACCGCATTCGCCATCTTGGCTCGCATGACTGCGACGTCCCGCGCGTGATAACGCGGCAGTTCTTCCTGCTTATATGACGAATCCTGCTCCTCGTCCACGATGATGAGCGCCAAATCTGACACGGGGGCAAATACCGCCGAACGCGTGCCCACCACCATGCGGGTGTCTCCGCGTTTGATCCGGTGCCACTGCTGCGCACGTTCTTTGTTTGATAACCCGGAGTGCAGGATGGCGACTTCATCGCCAAACAATTGATGCAGATCGGCTGCAACCGCCGGAGTCAAGCCGATTTCAGGAACCAGCAGAATAGCGGATCGTCCAACCTCAAGCACTGACCGCATGGCGGCGAGATAAATGGCGGTCTTGCCTGAGCCCGTGATCCCGTGAAGCAGCATGCCCGCGAACATTACCGCGTTCACACGTTCCTGGATGCTCCTGAGGGCCGCCCGCTGTGCGGGATTGAACTGACAATTAAAGAGCTTTGGCCGCGCCCGTAATCCGGAAAGAGTGAACCCAGCCGCCTCTTCAACGATCTCCACGATGCCGCGCTTGGCTAGGGTGCTCAGGGTAGAGCGCGGCACCTCCAGCGATTGCAACACATCCACCGGCGTTTTTCCCAAAGCGGCGAGAGTATCAACCAGAGTTTGCTGGTTGGCGTTGAGCTTGCCTTCCACATTTTTGAGGACCGCCACTTTCACCAGGCGGGATGCGTCCTGCGCGTCCGACCAATCCTCGCGAACCACCCATTTCTTGCGAACCATCCCGGCGAGTATTGCTTTAGACGCTCCAGTGGCAGTTCGCAACCTTCGTTCGCGCACGCTGTCGCCCTCGGCCAGATATTCGAGCACGCGAAATTCGGCGAACTGGTCCTCGGGAGTTTTCTGTGAACGCGCCGACGATCCCGACATTCCAGCCAGGTGCATTACCGTGTGTCCCTGGTCTGCGATCCGGTAGCCGATGGCTGTCTTGAACTCCGCGCTCAGGGGCAGCATGGTGCGAAACACTTCACCGACCGGCGCTAGATAGTAGTCGGCAATCCATTGCCCCAGATGGATCAATTGACCGTCGAGGACCGGAGTGGGATCGAGCACGCTGATGAGATTTTTGGTAGCGACTACCGGCTTACGATCGTGCAACTCTGTCACGATACCCGACTTGCGCTGCTGACGAAACGGCACGAGCACACGTCCGCCCACCACCGGTTGCATCCCATCAGGAATGCTGTAGGTGAAAATCGTGTCCAGCGGTACGGCAAGGGCTACATTGCAAAATTCAGGCATCAGAAATTTGGCGCGTGCGCTCAGGAGGCACAAAAGCATCGTAACATCTGAAAATGTCGCGCCCCGGCAATTGCGGCTCGCCAACTGGCGCAGTGTTCCACGCGAACCGCTTTGTACGGTATCAATTGTATGTACAATGAGGCTATGTCTATGAAAAAGACACGAAGAGTCAGAAAACCAAAAAGTGGCAGAAGCGCGCGAATCAGAGCGGCGGCTGATGAATTCCGCAGGTCTCCTGAAATGGGGGGGATGTATCGGCCTATCAAGAAGCCGGTGACACTCCGGTTGGACGCCGATGTGATTGCCTGGTTCAAGGCGCAAGGGCGGGGCTACCAGACACGGATCAATCGGGCGCTGCGCGATGTGATGCTGAAGGGTAAAGGCTAAAATTCAGTCGACGCACTTCTGGCCAGGAAACTGCGGACCCTTCACCGGAGTCATTATTAAGGATGTTGTTGACTTCACCCACGAGAATCACGGCGCACTGACGTGACTCCCCCGCCCTCCCCGAGCGGGACGCTCGCGCCTGCATTACGTCGTTGGAGCTGGCGCCTTCAGGCCCAGTTCTTTCATGACCATCTGCAGATCTTTCCAGGCTTCTTTCTTTTGGCGCGGGTCGCGCAGCAGGAAAGCCGGGTGATATGTAACGGCGAGCTTGGTTCCACGGAAGTCGTACCACTTGCCGCGAAGCTCGGTCATCGGGGCATGGATGGCCAGCAAGGTTTTTGCCGACACCGCACCCAGCGCCACGATTGCCTTCGGTGCGATGGCGGCAATCTGACGCATCAGAAACGGAGAGCAGGTGTCGCATTCCTCGCGCTCTGGAGTACGGTTACCTGGCGGGCGACACTTGATAATATTCGCGATGTAAACCTCTTCACGGCTCAATCCCATGGCTTTGATCATGTTGTTGAGCAACTGTCCCGCACGTCCGACAAATGGTTCGCCTTTAGCATCTTCGTCGGCGCCCGGGGCTTCGCCGATGAACATTAAGTCGGCGCGAGGATTGCCCACCCCAAAGACAATCTGTTTGCGCCCTTGTTTGTGCAAAGGACAACGGGTGCAATCGCCGATATCTTCACGAATGGCGAGCAGCGCCTGAACCGGATCGGAAGGAGGTTCAGACAGTTGACTCTGGACTGTGAAAGGCTCCGGCTCTCGAATGACTGCGGCAGCTTTGGCTCGGGGCAAGGGTTCTCGCTCTTCTGAAGGGATTTGAATTGCTGTCTGGCTGTCGCGGCGGTAGAAATCGTAGATGCCGAGTTCGTTATAGTATCGAATACGGTCGGCCAGAGCACGTTTCATTTGCGGGTTGAGAGTGGGGGGCATGGGGAGGCGTCCGCAGTATTCAGGTTTGAAGATATCAGATTCAGGATTTGGAAATCAGTGGGTTGATTCGTAACGCTAAGTGGTTTGCGCTACTTTGCGCAATTTGGCCACCTGGTCGAACACCCGTTGGGCAACTTCCCACTTGGTGGTTTCTGGAACTTCGATCACTTCGCCGTGGGTAATGATGGCGACCGCGTTGCGATCGGAATCGAAGCCGATTCCCTCCCGAGATACATCATTTACGACAATGGCGTCGAGCCCCTTGGCCACCAGTTTCTTGCGTGCATTTTCCAGCACATTCTCAGTTTCTGCGGCAAAACCAACCACGATTTGGGAAGTCTTCGCGCGAACCACCTCCGCAATTATGTCAACCGTGGGTTCGAGTTCCAGAGTCATCGCGCCTTTGCGCTTCATTTTTTGTTCGAGTGTGGTCTTCGGGCGATAATCGGCAACAGCCGCAGTCTTGATGACGATGGTAGCTTCCGGCAACAACTTTAGTGTAGCCTCACGCATTTGCTCGGCAGACTCAACGCGGGTAAGTTCAGCCCCACCCGGCAGAGTCAGGTTGGTTGGTCCGCTGACTAGAAGAACTCTCGCTCCGCGACGCAATGCCGCTTCTGCGATCGCAAATCCCATGCGGCCACTCGATCGGTTTGTAAGGTAGCGAACGGGATCGATTTTTTCTCGAGTAGGACCAGCAGTAACCAGAACGGTTTCGCCAGCCAACTCCTGCGAAGAGCCGAGCGCCTCCATGGTCGCCGCGACTATCTGTTGATTCTCAGCGAGCCGGCCGGGACCGGTCATGCCACACGCCAGATAACCGTCTCCGGGTTCGACAATCCGTACGCCGCGCTTACGCAGGATTTCCAGGTTGGCCTGGGTCGCAGAATGATTCCACATGTTGACATTCATTGCCGGAGCAACAACGACGGGCGCGGTGGTCGCCAGATATAGCGTGGTCAGAAAGTCGCTGGCCATACCCTGCGCAAACTTGGCCAGCAGGTCGGCAGTGGCGGGAACGACGAGCAGCGCGTCGATGGATTGCGCGACTGCGATGTGTTCAATAGCAGAGTCAATGTTGGGCTGCACATCTCCGCCGCTTCCCGCGGCGAACATTTCAGTGATGACTTTTTCGCCGGAGAGTGCCGCAAAGGTGAGAGGTCGAACAAACTGCTGCGCGCCCTGAGTCATGACAACCTGTACCCGGATGCCGCGCTCCTGAAGCAGGCGCACTACCTCTGCCGCCTTGTAGGCCGCGATACCGCCACTGATACCGAGTGCAACTTTCATGTCATACCCCAAGGCGCTTTGCAGATTTCAGCTTGACGATTTCAGATCGGACCCGCTGGAGCACGCGGGTTCGCCTACAGAATCTGGTATCGACAATCCAAAATCAGCACTATGATTCTTTAGCCAACGCCTTGTCCAACATTTCGCCGGCAACCTCCGCCGCGGTGCGCGGCATTTCGGGGATCACCCATTTCACTTTGCCCGCCCTGATCTCATCCTGGGCGATCCGGCAAGGCTTTCGGGAAGGGGTTTCGATCGTTGGAGGCGCACCACCCTGCAACTGCCGTGCACGCCGCGCGGCAACCAGGATGTACCGGTAATTGCTGTCAAACCCTTCAATCAACTTCATGGTGTTCTCCCCTGCTAACGTCCACTCGCTGTTTGAGCGAATGAGGTCAAAATCGGTTGCAAACGTTCCCGTACATTTTCCAGACGACAGCGTTCCGCCGTAGCTATCAATCCGATATCGCCCGTGGTGCTCTGCCTCTGCCCCTGGGCTACCGCACGCTGCAGCCGTTCCGCCAGGAGGATTGACTTCAGCGCTTCCACAGATTCGTCGAGGCGGTCGTTCACCAAAATATAGTCGTATTTCCAGTAATTCTCAATCTCACGAGAGGCCGTGACTAGGCGGCGCTGTATCACTGCCTCGGTGTCCAGACTACGCGTCCGCAGGCGCTTTTCGAGTTCCTGACGGTTGGGGGGTAAGATAAAAATGCTCACTGCGCGGGGGAGTTTTTCTTTGATTTGCTGTGCGCCCTGAACATCGATGTCGAGCAGGAGATCCTTTCCTTCCTGTTCCGCCTCGCGAAGAAACCTGCGGGCCGTGCCGTAGTAGTTCCCGAATACTTTGGCCCATTCGAGAAAATCGTCCTGGGTAATCATTTCTTCAAATTTATCACCCGACACGAAGAAGTATTCGAGACCATTCTTCTCATTTCCGCGCGGTTCGCGCGTGGTGTAGGAGATTGAAAACTTCAGTTCTGGCACAATGGCGCGTACTCTATTTACCAGCGTAGACTTGCCCGAACCCGAGGGCGCCGAAATTATGTACACGCCATTCATTCCAGGTTTTGCACCTGTTCACGTGCCTTCTCAAGTTCGGTCTTGATGGCCAGACCCATCTCAGTAATGTTCAACGCATCCCCCGCGAGGCCTGAGGTCTTGGAGAGCAAGGTGTTGGCCTCGCGATACATTTCCTGCAGAAGGAAATCCAGTTTCTTGCCCACTTCGCCGCCCTGATCCAGTAAGCCGAGAAAGTGCTTCACATGCGTGTCCAGCCGCACTAATTCTTCCTGAATATCGCTGCGGTCGACCAACAAGGCTGCTTCCTGCAGGATTCGCTCCGGCTCGACCTGGCTTCCTAACAATTCCTGCATTCGAGATTTGAGCTTGCCAACATAGGTCTGCAGCACCGCCAGGCGATGTCTCTCTACTCCCTTGGCCGCTTCGGCCACCAGATTCATACGGAGGCGTAACTCGCGATCAATACCGCGGCCTTCTTCCTCGCGCATCTGGTTGAGGCGATCAAGCAGTTCTTCCACTTTAGCAAGAACCGAAGCCTCAAGCGCACCATCAGCGGGAAGCGACCCGGCATCCAATGCACCCGGCATTCGCAGTACGGCGTTCAGGTCCGGCTCGGCCGCTAAACTGAACTCGGCTGCGGCCTCTCGAAACACCTGAATGTATCCGCCCACGATTTGCCGGTTCAACGAAAATCCCTCCGCACCACCACGATCCAGATTGAGCGTCAACTCCACGTGCCCACGTCCCAACTTTTCCTTGAGGAGACGTCTTAATTTCATTTCCAACGAATCGCTGTCTGAGGGCAAGCGGAAGTGCACGTCAAGAAAACGGTGGTTCACCGACTTCAGGGAGAGGGTAAAAGTTAGCGGGTTTTGACCGGGCGAAGCGTTGCGCTGATCGGTGACTTGACCCTTCACTTGCGCGAAACCGGTCATAGAGCGTATCGGCATTTATCTTTTCGCTGAACCAGTATTGGTCGGGACTGAACTCTGATCTTGCGTGAGCTGGCGCGCGCCGCAAGCTAACAGCAGGTCCCTCCACTTCGTTCGCTTCGCTCCACTCCGGTGTGGGATGACAAACTTGTAAATCATTTCTAGTTTTTTACCTGGCGTTCACTTTCGGCGGTTCTGAATCCGTGAACTGAAGATCATACAGCCGCCGATAGGTTCCGAGCTTTTGCATTAAGGCTTCGTGCGGGCCGATATCGGCAATGGTCCCGCCCTCGAGCACGACGATGCGGTCAGCACGGCGCACGGTGGAAAGCCGATGAGCGATCACAAAAACGGTTCGTCCGGTCATCAGATTTTGTAATGCCGATTGCACCGAAGCCTCGGACTCGCTGTCCAGCGCCGAGGTCGCTTCGTCCAGAATGAGGATTGGAGCATTTTTCAACAGAGCCCGGGCGATGGCAATGCGCTGGCGTTCGCCCCCGGAGAGGCGCACACCGCGTTCGCCGATCACGGTGTCATAGCCCCCCGGCAATTCCATAATAAAGTCGTGGGCCAGAGCTGCTCGAGCAGCAGCCTCCACCTGCTTTTGCGAGATCGCGGGCTGGCCGTAGGCAATGTTATTACGCAGGGTGTCGTTAAAGAGCACGGTTTCCTGCGTTACCACGCCTATTTGCAAACGAAGCGAGGAAAGGGTGGTGTCGCGTACATCGCGCCCATCGATGAGTAGCCGGCCTGCCGTCAGATCGAAAAAACGCGGGATCAGATGAACCAGCGTGCTTTTGCCGGCTCCGCTCGATCCCACGACGGCCAAAACTTCGCCCGCCCGAACCTCCAGATTGATGTCTCGCAGAATCTCTCGCGAGTCGTCGCCGTCGGTTGCGTATGAAAAACAGGCATTCTCGAAGCGAATAGTGCCCGTAAAAGCGGGCAACGGCCTGGCTCCCGGCTTCTCTCTTACATCGTCTTCGCTGTCCATAAACTTGAATATTTCCGACGACGCACCCACGGCCTGCTGGAAATTATTGTTGAACAACGCAAACTTTCTTACCGGGTCATAAAGCTTGAACACCGCGATGATGAAGGCGAGAAAGGTCCCCGCAGTAAAGACGTGATGATTGATTTGCTCGCGGCCAAGCAGGAGAAGCAGCGCGATCGCGATGGCGCCGAAAATATCCATCAGCGGAGAACTGATCGCGGCCGCGGCCACCGAACGCAGGTTCGCCTTGAACAAGCGTTGCGCCGCCTTGGCGAAACGAGCAATCTCCCACGACTCCATGCTGAAAGCCTTCACGATGCGATTGCCGGTGATGGTCTCGTGAAGAATGTTCTGAATGTCGGCCAGCTTGTCCTGGCCTTTCCGGGTGGTTTGCCGTACTCGTTGACCAATGCGTCCGGCCGAAAAAATGATGAATGGCACGAATAGCAACAATACCCAAGCCAGTTTTCCGCCCAGCAACACGACCACAAAAGCGGTGAAGATCAAGGTAAACAGCTGCTGCAAGAATTCGGCGAGCACACTAGACATGGCGAACTGCACGCGCTCAATGTCGTTCACGATCGTCGAAATGAGAGTGCCTGTGGTGTGTTTTTGATAGAACGCCGCTGACCGCCGCAGAATGGAGTTATACAACTCGTTGCGCAGATCGGTAATCATGCCAAAACCGGCATAATTCACCAAATAGGTCCCGGCGTAGTCGAAAATGCCTTTCAAGATGGTTGCCGCTACCAGAGCGAAAGCCACCACCGTCCACGGATTGCGGAAGTGGGATGGAACAAATTGCTGCAGATATATCGCGTTGCCGCCGAAAGGCATTTTGAAAAGTTGCATTTCGCGTTCGGGGGAACTGGGATTCAACACGCGATCGAAAATGGGCCCGATCAGCAACACCCTGAAAGCATCAAGCAAACCCACCGCAGCCATCAGCAAAATGGAAGACAAAAGCTGCCACCAGTACGGGAGCACGTACCGTGTTAGGCGGGTCAGTTGGCGCATTGGGGGCTCGCGCGGCGCGGCCGGCAAAAGCCCGCATCGGATGGGATTGGCATAGACTGCAAGGCTCTATTCTACTGAAAATTCGACCCCATACCTCAGGCCTCGGTCTCGGGCTTCTACGCGCCAAACCTCTAGTGCTGGGTCCGGGAAGAAAAGCCGTTCAAAAGCCAAATCCCTTCACCCCGGTCTGAGCTCCGACGCCGATGCGGTTACTTCGGACTATCCCGATGCTGAATCTTTAAACGGTACTTGGCTTGGCGCAGACGTTTGCCAACCTCTTCAGCGATCATGACTGAGCGATGCTGGCCTCCGGTACAACCGAAGGCGATTGTCAAATAGCTCTTTCCTTCCTGGATGTAATGAGGCAGCAAATAGATCAGAAGATCAGAGATGCGCTGGATAAATTCTTTGGTCTGAGGAAACGACCGGATGTATTTCGCAACCTTTGGGTCGCGTCCGGTAAGAGCACGGAACTCGGGGACGAAGTGAGGATTAGGCAGAAAACGAACGTCAAAGAGCAGATCGGCGTCATCGGGTACTCCGTGCTTGAATCCAAAACTGACGCATGACACCAGAATGTTCTTGTCGGACTCGTGTTTGCGGAACCGGTCGGTGATGTGGGCCCGCAGTTCATGAACATTGAATCTGGAAGTATCGATAACCAGGTCGGCGATCGCGCGGATGGAACGAAGATGCTTACGTTCGGCGATCAGTGAAGCTTTTACGGGCGCGTCGGTGCCCAGAGGATGCGGCCGGCGAGTTTCGCTGAAGCGCCGCAACAGGATTGACTCGTCCGCTTCGAGGAAAATGACTTTGGTTGGCAGCAATCGCTTGACCGACTTCACAATGGCGGGCAGGGACCCCAGTTGCGTGCCTTCGCGAACATCCACGACCAGGGCGGTGCGGTTGATTTCGGAGGATTGCCCTACCAGTTCTGCGAATCGAGGAATGAGTTCGACCGGAAGGTTATCCACGCAGTAAAAGCCCAAGTCCTCGAAAGCCTTGAGGACAGAGGCCTTACCGGATCCACTCATCCCTGTAATGATCACCAGTTCGCTCGAACCGGGTTTTGGAGGAGGAACGATGGCTTGCCGCTTCACTTGAATTCGATGATTCTTCTTTGGTTTGGACCGGACCATCCTTCGCGATGTTAGCAGGCAGGACCTGGAGTCGCTAGTCGCATTCGAGTTGCCTGACAGCGTTCCGGAAAGGTTCGCAGACTAAAAAAAGGGGCACACGATGTGTGCCCCTCTTTCTTCGACGATAGACAGGTGCGCCTCCCCCGAGGACGCATCTACCGCAGCGTCGCAACTACAACAACATTCTGTGTCGGATAGTCCAACGCGAGTTCGTTTTCGAGTGGACTCCGGCGAAGTTCAACTCCCCTGCTGTTTCCCTCGGTCCATATCTGCGACAGGAAATACCGGGTACCGTAACGGCGGAAAATCAGTTTGGTTTTCGCTTGCGCGTCCGAAGACTGGCAGGAGTTCGGCAGAATCAGCTTTACCACCTCGTGCTTCGCATTTTCGAGCGCCAAAGCGGTTCCGGCAGAGCCCATCGGTTGGATCACATATTGACCAGCGGGAACTTCCGTTTTGTCTACGATGAAGCTGAACGGAACATTGGCCTTCACCACGCCTGTCTGAGCGTATGCCGATGCAGTGGCCAGCAGCAGGCCTAGGCCGATAAGAACAAACAATTGGTTTTTCATAAATCCTCCTCCGTGTCGAGACGGTGAAACCCGCAGAATCAGCCTGTGTCGCTCGCGCCGTGCTGCTTTGTTTCGTTATCGGTCGTCTCCAACATCTCGCAATGGTTTTGAAAACCGTTGTCGCAGTGGTTGATTGCAGGTGGGGTGCCAAAGGCGTTGCGTGGACTGAGAGCGATTAGCCGTGTTACAAGTTGTTGATTTCCTTGAAAAGTTTTGAAGGATCTTCGGAAAAGAACAGGTCTACATCGATTCAGGCTTCCATTTACTAACCCAACGGTTAGCGCCGGTAACCAGTGCGTTATTTTGCTCGTGTGTTGGGGTGGGACAGGCCGCCGCCTGCTAGCTGGTTGGGAGGGCTCCAAACCGAAACCTGAAACTTCAAACCAAGTATGGATAGAATTCAGAGCTCAAAGCTAAGAGCGCGGGCAACCGTGCGCACTACATAGACGCGCCGTGTACATAACGGCACCATCTGTGCTAAACAGGCGAGGTACTGTGACGGAGACCAATCCCAGGCTTATCGGTATTAGCGGACCGCTGAAAGGAGCTGCCTTCCCTTTGCCAGCCGGCGAGGTCTCCATTGGACGCGATTCCTCGAATCAGCTTTGGGCGGCCGATCCGGCGTTATCGCGACGGCATTGCGTATTGATTCCCAACGGGGATGGGAAGTTTGCCATCCGCGATCTGAAGAGCCGGAATGGGACCCTTGTCAATGGTGTGCCCGTCGAAGAACAACAAATACGGCACGGCGATCAGATTTTTATCGGCGACTCCGTATTGATCTTCCTGATCGAGGAATCCGGAAACCAGCTTCAGAGAAATCCGGTGGAACTTGCGGATACGACCGGATTCGATGGCTCTCCCCTCTTGCTCCGCGCTGAAGATTCGCTTTACTTGCGCCCGGACAAAGTGGTTGCCAGCCTGCCCCCCACGGCTCGGTGGACCCGCGATTTAAACGCATTGCTGAAAATCGCCACTGGAATTGGTGGCATTCGGGATCAGGATTCCCTGCAATGGCAGTTGTTGGGTTTTATCTTCGATGTCGTGCCGGCAGAGCGCGGAGCCGTTTTGTTAGGTGACCGTGCAGAAGAATTTGCTTCGACAGCCGCATGGGATCGAGTACGCGGCCCTGGACATCCCGTAAAGGTGAGCCGCACCGTAGTGGAACGGGTGCTGCGAGATCGCGTCGGGATGGTGGCCAGTGATATTTCTTGCGATGAAGCGCTGCGGCGGGTCAAAACGCTCGCTGAACTGAAGGTAAGCAGCCTGCTTTGCGTACCGCTGACCGCCGCGGGGAAGGTGCTCGGTGCAATCTACGTCGACAGCTGCGACCCCGCGGCAAAGTTCGACGAAAACCACTTACAAGTGATGGCCGCCGTGGCGGGAATTGCCAGCCTGGCTTTTGAAAACGTGCGTCACTGGGAACAACTGCGGCTTGAAAATCAGGAGTTACGTGCCGAAATCGAGTTGGAGCACAACATGGTCGGCGCGAGCCCCAGCATGCGTAAAGTTTTTGAGTTCATTCGCCGAGTTGCGCCGACCGATTCGACCGTTCTGATACAGGGAGAGAGCGGCACAGGAAAAGAGCTGGTAGCCCACGCCATCCATCGCAATAGCGCTCGCGCAGATCGGCCGTTTGTAGCCATCAACTGCGCCGCCATCGCCGAGACTCTGTTGGAAAGCGAATTGTTTGGCCACGAAAAGGGCGCTTTCACTGGAGCCACCGCGCAAAAAAAAGGCAAAGTCGAAGTGGCGGAAGGGGGCACATTATTTCTCGACGAAATTGGGGAACTTGCGCCCGCTCTGCAGGCGAAACTACTTCGCGTCCTACAAGAGCGTGAATTCGAACGCTTGGGTGGCACGCGCCCCATCAAGCTCAACATCCGTCTGGTTGCCGCAACCAACCGCAAGCTGTCAGACTCTGTGAAGGCCGGTACCTTCCGCAACGATTTGTTTTACCGGCTCAACGTGGTGACTCTCACCATGCCAGCTCTGCGCGAGCGACGCGAAGACATACCGTTGCTGGCAAACTATTTCGTGACCAAGGCAAGCCGCAAATGCAATATGCGGATAAAACTTTTGGCGCCGGAAACTATCGCTTGTCTGACTCAATACGACTGGCCAGGCAACGTACGCGAGTTGGAGAACGCGCTCGAGCGCGCCGTCGTACTGGGTTCGACAGAAAATATTCTTCCCGACGATTTACCTGAGACGATCGTGGAAGGCGGTCCCGTGTCCCCGGCATCGACCGATAAATACCATGGCACGATCAAGGAAACTAAGAAACAATTAATCCTGCAAGCCCTGCAGCACGCCAACGGAAATTACGTCGAAGCCGCGAAAACACTGGGAATGCACCCCAACTCTTTGTTACGGCTTATCCGCAATCTCGACTTGAAGGATGTGAAGGCGGGGATGCTGGGAGCGGAGTGAAGAGAAAACGGCGCACCACCAATCGAAATCGTTAACCGCTTGTACCGCGAATGCCACACTCAAACCCGAAACGGGGCTCTGAGCAGCCGAGCCGGCAGCATAACCACGGCCCATACCAACTCCAGCGCACCATGAACCGCAATCCCTACTAGTCGAAATGGCAGCAGCAGAATCCAGACCAAGGGATAAAGCACCAAGGCCAGTAACGCCAGGGGCCAGCAAACCACGAACAGGATGCACCAGAGCAGGAAAGTAAACATGACAGAGCCTCCCTCATTGCTCCTGAGGTTATTTACGAAAATGCACTGTGAAAAGTTCAACTCACTAGGGGAACGAGCCTACTTCAGACTTTTCAACGATTCGCCATAGGGTGCGCGTGCAATACCCTTCTCGGTAACGATTGCCGTCACATACTTCGCTGGGGTGACGTCGAAGGCTGGGTTTTCCACATCCACGCCAGCGGGTACGATCTGCTTGCCTGCGATGTGCGTGACTTCTTTGCGGTCGCGCTGTTCGATGGGTATGCCGCTGCCGTCGGCGGTGTCGAAATCGACAGTGGATAGAGGCGCGGCCACGTAAAACGGAATGCCGTGTTCCTTTGCCAGCACCGCAACCGTATAAGTTCCAATCTTGTTAGCCACGTCGCCATTGGCAGCGATGCGATCTGCGCCCACCACCACGGCGTTGATCTTGCCTTGCTTCATGATGGCTCCGGACATGTTGTCCGAAATAACCGTCGTTGGAATACCGTCCTTCATGAGCTCCCATGCGGTCAAACGTGAGCCTTGCAGGAAGGGACGTGTCTCATCAGCGAAAACGTGAATCCTCCTTCCCTGCTCTACTGCGGCACGGATCACTCCCAGAGCCGTTCCATAACCGCAGGTGGCAAGAGCTCCGGCATTGCAATGGGTGAGCACACCACCGTTCGCTGGCATCAGTACCGCGCCGTGCTTGCCCATGGCCTGATTGGCCGCGATGTCTTCGGCATGCATGCGCTGGGATTCTTCGATCAGCGCCTGCTTAATTTGTGCCAAGGGTCTGACCCGTAGCAACTCAAACTTGTCCTGCATGCGCCGTATTGCCCAAAAAAGATTTACTGCAGTAGGCCTCGTCTTGCCGATGACATCGCAAACGTGATCAAAGTCCTTTTTGAGCGCACCCACAGTTTCTGCCGTGGAATTTTTAACGCCTAGAGCGATGCCCATGGCGGCGGAGACGCCGATAGCGGGCGCGCCTCGCACCACCATATTGCGGATCACGTCAGCAACCTCGATGTGAGTTGTGCAGTTGACGTAAGCCTCTTCCATGGGAAGCCTCGTCTGGTCAATAAAGCGCACACCGGAATCGGTCCATTCGACAGTTTGAATCATGGTTAGTTATCGGCTTTGCTGAGGCGTTGGCCGTTGGTCACCCGCAGCGTCAACAAGGACTTGAGGATGAATCACACTGAGCATTTTAGATTTCGCCGGATGCTCTCACTTAGCTACCTACCCACCGTCCTGGATCGAAAAACCAACGACCGAAGACCAAGAGGCATCGCAGCTAAGTTTTATGCTCTTCGCAGCGAATACGCGGATTATGCACCACCGCTGGTCGTCCACAAATCTCGCAACCCACACCCACGGCCGGCATTCCGGGTGACGTTTCGTCGTTCTGCAACAGATGCTCCTCCCTTACGTCCGCAGCCTTGAATATCGAAATAAATGGCGCAGGCGAGGCTGCTTTCTCCACATTCGGGCGCCCTCCGGCCTCCGGACGCTCAACCAGGCACATTACGCCGACCACTTCAAAACCGAATTCGCGTGCCGCTTCAATCGCCTGCACTGTGGAAGACCCTGTGGTACAAACATCGTCCACAATTACGACTCGTGCGCCTTTGTCCTGAAAACCTTCGATTCGCCTTCCGGTACCATGCTGCTTCTCGGCCTTACGTACCAAAAATCCGTCAATGTCTCCGCTGGCCACGCTTACCGCAACCACCACCGGATCGGCACCCATGGTCAAACCGCCGATCGCTCTGGGCTTCCATCCTCGTGCGCGAATCTCGTCCAGAAAAACTTGCCCGGTAAGACGCGCACCCTTCGCTGCCAGCGTTGTGGTGCGACAGTCGATGTAGTAATCGCTCGTTCCACCGGACGAGAGCTTGAACTGTCCCAACCGGAATGACTTAGCTGCCAACAGACGCAGCAGATCTTGACGCGCCGAAGCCATAAAAATCTACGATATCACGGCCAGCCTGGGCACCTTGAGACGAGACATCCATCAGAACATCCTCACGCAGATCACTGCGTCATGCGCTCCAAGTGGCGAAAATGATCAGTGCCCACGTACAGCAATGTGAAGAGCGCCAGATTGTATCCGACATGCACCAACAAGCCAGGAGTGATCGAGCGCGTGACGACTCGGGTAATGGTCAGAGCGAGTCCCACCACGAACAGCACCAGCAGCGGACCCCAGGCCTGTCCAAGTTGTTCGCTGTGCACCATGGCAAACCCGGCGCTAGTGATGAGCACGGCAAGAACTCGTCCCCAGCGACCGGTCGCCGAGGTGCCAGCCACCGATGCCATGCTAACCAGTCCGAGAAAAGTGGCCAACGTCACCAATGCGATCGTCGTGGATTCGAAAGCCTGATGGCTTAGCGCTCGCGATGCCAGCCCCCATACCACCAGAGCGGCGCCCGGCAATAACACCGCGCTTGCCGGCAATCTGCCTTTCATGCTTCGCACCAACAAGGTGGCTGCCGTGGTGAGAAACACTACAACGGCAAGCAACACCGAAATCGTCACCGGCACCCAGTGTTCGATGAATCCCCATCCCGCCAGGATCAAGATCCAAACACAGGCCTGGCGAATCTGCCGCGATGTCATAAACAGAGTTTGCAGCCAGCGATCCAGCACAGGATAGAGGAAACCGCGAAAAAGCATTTCCTCGGCGAACGGGGCTACCGCCACGCCGAAAATCATCATGAGGTACGCGCCTTGCTGGTCCTTGAAGAATTGATCCATCGGCAACGACTTAGGGATAGGTAACAGGCGCGATAGCAATCCCAACCCAAGAGCTAACGCGCCTCCACCGAACATGTAAGCAATCCACCATTCGCCCGGCCACCGCCACCGCACGGCTTGCCAAAACCTGTGATCGTGGTGACGCTTCACCAGCACATACATGGCTGCAAGCATGGCAATGTAAGCCAAGGTCATGGCAGGAACGATGACCATCGGGCCCGGGGCTTTGCTCAGATCAGATGGAGTAACTCTTGCGGGAGATGAATTAAAGCCGTGCAGTGCAACGACCAGAAATATCGAGCTGAAGAGAAACAGCGAGAGCACGAGTACCAGGATGATGACGAACAGATCGAGCCCGCTCCAGGGTGGATTTTCAGCTCCCGGATTGAGCGGAACCTCAGCCGGCGGGATCACCAGTTCTACCGCAGACTCGATCGGCAATTCGGGAACAACATGATCAGGCGAAGACAATTCCTGGACACCTTCTCGAACTCATTCAATTTAGATGCGAACCCGCCTAAAAATTAATCATTCATTTCGTGTTCCGGCAACAAAGCAGAGTCAAGCCGACGGTCACTAAGCGATCGAAGTCTTTTCACGCAACCCTTGACCGTTGGCAAAGTATCCCGCCAGCGCCTGTCCAGTGTAGGACCTCTTATTCCGCGCAACCTGCTCCGGAGTGCCCTGTGCAACGATACGGCCGCCCTCCTCGCCACCTTCCGGCCCCAGATCGAGGATCCAGTCCGCATTGCGGATCACGTCCAGATTATGCTCGATGATCATAACCGTGTTGCCAAGGTCGGTCAGACGGTGAAGAACTTCGAGCAATTTGTTCACATCGGCAAAATGCAGGCCGGTCGTTGGTTCGTCGAGTAAATATAGGGTCTTCCCGGTCTGCCGCTTGCTCAACTCCCGAGCCAGTTTGATCCGTTGCGCTTCCCCACCGGAAAGCGTGACCGCCGACTGTCCGAGGTGAATGTACCCGAGACCCACATCCACGAGCGTTTGTAACTTTTGCCGGACCTGCGGAATATTCTCGAGAATCGACAGCGCATCCGAGACTGGCATCTCCAGTAAATCAGCGATGGATTGTGCTTTGTATTTCACCGCCAGCGTTTCATGGTTGTAGCGGTGGCCGCCGCAGACCTCGCACAAGACATAAACATCCGGCAGGAAATTCATTTCGATCCGTCGCTGCCCTTCTCCTTGGCAAGCTTCACACCGTCCGCCCGACACGTTGAATGAAAATCTTCCCGGCTTATAACCTCGCTCGCGTGATTCCGGCAGCATGGCGTAAAGATCGCGAATCTGCGCAAACACTCCAGTGTAAGTCGCTGGATTTGATCGCGGGGTGCGGCCTATCGGGGATTGGTCGATGCGGATCACCTTGTCGACATTCTCCGTCCCGGAAATTGCTTTGTGTGTTCCAGGTTCCTCTCGCGACCGGTAAAGTTTCTGGGCCAGCGCACGATAAAGAATGTCATTCACCAGGGTGGACTTCCCCGAACCCGAGACTCCCGTCACCACCGTCATCACGCCCAGGGGAAAATTGACATCCAGATTTTTGAGATTGTTTTGCCTCGCCCCCAACACGGTGATGGCCGCCCCATTTGGCCGACGCCGTTCGGAGCGCATTTCGATCCTCATCCTGCCCGAGATGTACCCTCCGGTAAGAGATTCGGGTACCTGCACGATCTCATCCGGCGTTCCATGCGCTACCAGCCCACCGCCATGCCGCCCCGCGCCGGGACCAAGATCGATCACATAATCGGCACGTCGAATCGTTTCCTCGTCGTGCTCGACCACCAGCACGGTATTGCCCAGGTCGCGCAACTCTTCAAGTGCTTGCAGTAGCCGCCCGTTGTCGCGATGATGCAATCCAATGGACGGCTCGTCGAGAACATAGAGGACACCGCGAAGTTTCGATCCAATCTGAGTGGCGAGACGAATGCGTTGTCCCTCTCCTCCAGAGAGCGTGCTGGCCGAGCGTTCCAGCGAGATGTAACCCAATCCGACAGCATCGAGAAATTGAAGGCGCTCCACAATCTCGTGTACGATCCGCCCCGCGATGATCGCCTCGCGCCCGTTGAGCTTGATCTTCTGAGCAGTTTCCAGCGCTCGCGAAACGGGTAGCGCCGTGAAGTCAGCAATGGACATGCCGTTCACTTTCACCGCCAGGCTTTCCGGACGTAGCCGTCTGCCTTGGCACGCCTGACAGATCGTCGCGGACATGTAGTCCAGCAGAAATTCCTTGTACGTATCCGATGAGGTCTCGTCCACCGCCTGCTTGAGATAACCCAAAATCCCCCGGAAACCGGTTTTGCCGTTTTTGCCGGATTCGCCATGAAGCAGCAAGCTCTGTATTTTCTCGGGAAATTTCTCAAATGGCGTTCCCAGGTCGAATCCATGAGCTGCGGCTGTAATTTGCAAATGGTGAATGAGATTCTGCGATGCTGAGCCCGGTCCCAATCCGCCTTCGAGCAACGGTTTCGACCAGTCCGTGATCACTCTGGCGGGATCAAACTCGTAGCGGCTGCCCAGTCCGTGGCATTCAGAGCACGCTCCGTAGCTGCTATTGAACGAGAATGATCTTGGTTCCAACTGTGGCACGCTGATGCCGCAGTCCGGACACGCCAGTTTCGCGGAATACAACTGCTCATCACCGCCGACCACCGCCACTTGAACCAGCCCTCCAGCCAGCTTCATGGCCAGCCCTACCGACAATTCCAATCGGTGTTCGATCCCCGGCTTCACCAGCAGCCGGTCGACTACCACCTCGATGGTATGGTTCCGTCGTTTGTCGAGCGAGATATCGTCTTCGAGATTGACCAGCTCGCCATCGATCCGCGCCCGGGTGAAGCCATGTTGCACCAACTTCTCCATCTCCTTTTTGAACTCTCCCTTGCGGCCGCGGACAATCGGCGCCAGCACCATCACCCGATCTTCGGGCGTAAGGCTCATGACTCGCTGGACAATTTGCTCGGCCGACTGGCGCGCAATGGCTCGGCCGCACCTAGGGCAATGTGGTATGCCGATCGAGGCAAACAATAGGCGAAGATAATCGTAGATTTCGGTGATGGTTCCCACCGTCGATCTGGGGCTGCGGCTGGTGGTTTTCTGTTCGATTGAGATCGCCGGGCTTAGACCATCGATTCCGTCAACGTCCGGGCGTTCCATCTGATCCAGAAATTGCCGAGCGTAGGCAGATAGGGTTTCGACGTAGCGGCGCTGGCCCTCAGCATAGATGGTATCGAAGGCTAGAGAGGACTTGCCTGATCCGCTCAATCCGGTAATCACCGTCAGGGTGTTCCGGGGGATTTCGACGTTTATATTCTTGAGGTTATGCTGCCGAGCCCCGCGCACCGAAATCTTGGTAATAGGCATGAAAAAAGCGAAAATCCAATTGGTCTTCCGTAATATGGACGGCCCCACAGAAATGTTGGAAAGTGGGTTTGCGCAACTCTACGTATGTATCCTAGTTGCTAACAGCAATTAGCGTCAACGCAGGTAGAGTGATTGATCCCGGTACGATTGATCGCGCAATACGGTTCCGGAATGTTTTCCGGCACTTACAGGGAAAGTAGGCCGAACTTGGGAACGCTGCTGGTTGCTCTCATACTCTCGTTGACCGCTGTGACGGTTGTACTGATCGGAATTGGCGCTGCGTACGGTGCCGTGACCGGCATTCTGTACGCCTTTGCCTATGGGTCGCGGCAGCGCACCACCCGTCCGACCATGCTGGTACCGAGCCAGAGCCAGGCTGGCGGAGACTAAAGGCCGAAGCTAGACGTTCGGGTCAGCATAAGAGTACAGGCGTCAGACTTTGTGCCTGGGCTTCATTCTCTTCCTTTTCACAATCTTCAAATCCACTCCACATAGCTCCTCAACGTCCCCCTTCCTTTTCGTCGATAAGCCCGTTTGTTTTGACGACTGAGACGTGTCAAACGGAGGGTTAAGTACCCGCCTATCGCGGCGGCGCCTGCGGAGGGGGTTGCGTTTGCTGCTGCTGTTGCTGTTGTTGCTGCTGTTGCGCTTGCAACTCGCGTAGCAACTGTTCCGGTGTTTTCACTTGCGGTTGTCCATTCGGTTGCGGCTGATCGGTCTCGGCTGTCGGAGCCTCTTCCGTAGCGCCCTCCGCGGGTTGTTCGGACGCATCTGGCGTAGGTTGGGCCTCCTGGTCATCGCTTGGAACTTCCGCAGCATGGTTCTGGGGAGGAGGTGTAGGCGCTGCTCCGACCGGCACCGCTTCTCCCGACTTTGAGGTCAGGATAATCTTGTCGACCTGATTGGGATTCGTCGGCGAGCCCAACATGACGTAATTAAAGTGTGATCCATTCAGAAGGGACGTGATCACGTCGCGCGGGACACCCGGCCCTAAATGGGTGACCACGCGCTCGGTCGCGTTCGCGGGAACGTCTACCGTCGCACCGGTGCGGCTCCGCACAGCTCGCAGAATGTCGCTCAACGTCGAGTTTTCCGCCACGATTGTCAGTAGCCCATTTGTAAAAGTCACGGTGGGCGGTACAGCTGGCATTTGCTGCAACGTCGGGGGTGGCGGTGGGGGAGCCTCTGGCGGCGGAGGCGCTGGTTCTGTCTGCTTGGGAGGCTGCTTGCGCGCAGTCCGATGCTGCGGGTCACTCGCGCCATGGGCCACGTCAATCAGCACCAGCGAGAGTAATAGAACTCTGGCCAGGACGATTTTTGGATGCGGGCGTGCCATTGGGAATCGACCACAAGCGGCGCTCGCGTCGCGCCTCTCCAAAGGGTTGGATGCCGGATCTACGCTGTTCGGATTGTAGCATTGCGGGCGGGCTCTGCTGGCTTTTAAAACCATCATTCGCTGACGGTTGCGGCCGCCAATGACCACAGCGTCCTGACCAGCTCAGTCCACAGGCTATGATTATGCTCGTTCAGGAGGAATTCACATGAAGGGTGCAAATACCGTATGCCTGCTCGCGCCAGGGTTTGTCGTGATCGTCTTGACGATTGGCGGCGTACTCGGAATTCCGCTTTTTAGTTCGCTTGGGTCCGCCCAATCGAAATCCATGCCTTCAGCAACAACCGCGGGAGCCGAGGCGCCACCGTTCTCTCACTCGCTTCCACAACTTGATGGCCGTCACTTGCGTGCAGTAGTTGTGGAAGTGAACTATGCACCTGGAGAAGCCGACAAGCCCCATAGTCACCCCTGCACAGTTATCGGATATGTCGCTCAGGGGGCGATCCGCTTTCAAGTCAAGGGAGGCGCGCCGGAAACCGTCTACAAGGCCGGACAAAGCTTTTACGAGCCGCCCAATGGGGTTCATGAGATATCGGCGAACGCCAGCGAAAATGAACCCGCGAAGCTGATCGCTTTTTTTATCTGCGACCATGACACCAAACTAACCGTGCCGCCAATCGACGATCACACTGGACACGAGGCAAAGTAACTCGCTGACCACCATGCCATGTTCGTTCTGTGGGAGAAAGCCTCTACGCTTGTCTTTTTGAACAATGGGAACGCCACGACTTCAGTCGTGCAACCCAAAAGGTCTTGCAGGATATGCTTTTTAGCTTGAGGTTTGGGGTTCTGGCTACTGGCGGGGCGCGTAATACCCTTTTCGGGCTCGTACCTGAAGGTCTTTCTTTAACGCGGAAATCTCTATCGACCGATAACGTCCATCTGCATCGAAATCAGCCGGATGATACGAAACCACGTACTGACTGCGCAATTCGTCTTCGATCGCGGCGAATGAATTCTTGATGTCCTTCATCTTGAAAGGGAAAAATGCACGGCCGCCGGTCGCATCCGCCAGTTGCTGCAAAGCCTTGTCGCCACGCAAGATCAAACCGCTGTCATCCGTTGAAATCGCGTAGACGATCACTTCGGCACGTTGTGCCATTTCGATCGCCAGCGTCCGGCTGACTTCGCTCTGATTATCTTCGCCGTCGCTCACGACGATAATGGCCCGGCGCACGGGACGGTCGCCCCGATCCGCGCTTAGCTTTTCTCGGCAGGCGCGGTAAATGGCGTCATAAAGCGCCGTGCCTCCGCCATTGTGCAGCCTTCGCACCCCGGTTTCCAACAGGCGGACACTGTCGGTGAAATCCTGTGTCACCTGGCTGTGGCTGCTGAACCCCATCACGAAAGCTTTGTCGTAATTCACTCGCAAAGTGTGTTGCATGAAGCTGACCGCAGCCTCCTGCTCAAAATCAAAGCGGCTGTGCACCGAACCACTGGTGTCTATCAGAAGTCCTAACTCCAGTGGCAGATCCGTTTCCCGGCGGAAATTTATGATTGATTGAGGCGGCTTGTGGTCGTCGAGAATCGTGAAATCGCCCTGATTCAAGTTGCGCACAAACTTGCCATGATGGTCAGTGGCGATGAACAAGACGTTAACTTCATCGACTCGCTTCTTGATGGTCAGAATCGAGTCCGGGTCCGATCCTGTCGATGGCGAGGCATTCGCCGACGTCATCGCCGGCGAAGACGCAACGAAGGAAGACTGCGCCCACGCTGGAAGTGCCACCAGCCATGCGATCATCGTGATCAGGCACAGAACCCGCTTCGTGTAGTTCATTCCCATCCCATCCAAATTTTTCACGCCTAAAGGCAGCGAACAGCGCTCCCACTCATTAGATGCATCTACAACTGCACGCGGCGGGCCGAAAACCGCGTCGACGCCTACTGGTTCTAATGTCCGACTCTAGGGGACTTCCCGAGGAGGTGCCAAGTTACAAAAGGAGCACACGTTTCGTCACGACCCGTGTTTAGCTTTCTCCCATCGTAGCCTCTCACTTTGCTGGTCTTTCGCCCCCATCTTTAGCTAAAGCTAACCCGGCAAAACTCCTGAAACCCATCACAACGCTCGCTTGACGGGAAGTGCCTTGTCTGTAAGATAAAGGCCACCGGTATAGATGGAGGCTTCATGAAAACTTTGTTGGCCATATTCCTCGCGTGTTTGGTCTCGATTCCTGCTTTCGCCGCGGGCGATGAAAAAGAAGTGGACCGCGTAAAAGAGTCCGGCGTGGTTCTGAAAGAGATTCTGAACATCCCCGACGATATTCCGCAGGATCTGCTCGACAAAGCAGAATGCGTGGTCGTTCTGCCTTCGGTCAAAAAGGGCGCGTTCGGCGTCGGCGGTAGCTACGGCCGTGGGGTAATGATCTGCCGCGGCGGAGCTCACTACACGGGACACTGGGGACCGCCTGCCCTGTACGCGCTGGAGGGCATCAGCATCGGATTCCAATTAGGCGGCCAGGCCACGGATTTCGTGCTCCTGGTGATGAATCTCAAAGGAGCGGAATCCTTGTTGAGCAGCAAAGTGAAACTGGGCGCCGATGCGTCCGCCGCGGCCGGCCCGGTAGGACGCACTGCGGAAGCGGCGACCGATGTCGTCATGACCGCCGAAATTCTTTCCTATTCGCGCAATAAGGGTTTGTTTGCCGGAGTCTCGCTGGAAGGTTCCACCTTGCGTTCTGATGGAAGCGCCAACGAAAAACTTTATGGCCAAAAACTCAGCGCGAAAGATATTATCCGAGGCGGCAAGGTGAAAGCTCCAGCGGCAGCCCAGGCTTTGATCGCGCTGTTGAACAGCAAAACACCCAAGAACAAGTCCGAACCGAAGTCATTGCAATAGCTTCATTCGCGTAAGGGCGGGCTTCGTCGCCCCCGTCAAATCCGATCTGACTAACCAAACTCGGTTTATGAAGAAGACACCCAGGGAAGTTGTTCGTTGCAAATGGCCGAGCAACCCGCTCTCCATCCGGTATCACGACGAAGAGTGGGGCCTTCCCCAACATGACGATCGCGTCTTATTTGAGTTTCTTCTGCTCGAAGGTGCGCAGGCGGGCTTGAGCTGGGATACCATCCTGCAAAAGCGGGAGAACTATCGTGCCGCCCTTGACGGCTTCGATCCCGAACGCATCGCGCGATACGATCGCCGTAAAGTGCAAAGCCTGCTGCGTAATCCCGGCATCGTCCGCAATCGTTTGAAGATTGCCTCCGTGACAAAAAATGCCAAAGCCTTTCTTAGTGTTCGAAAGGAGTTTGGCTCGTTCGACCGCTATATATGGCAATTCACCGCAGGAAAGCCGCTCCTTAACACCCGCACCTCGAATCAATCAATCCCCGCGAGCACGCCGGAATCAGATGCCATGAGCAAAGATTTGAAGAAACGCGGTTTCAACTTTGTGGGTTCAACGATTTGCTACGCCTTTATGCAAGCCGTCGGCATGGTGAACGACCATGCGGTGGAATGCTTTCGTTATGCTCAGGTCGGCAAAACGCGGCGGCGTGCCTGATTCTGCTATTGGCTCTCTATTTCCAGCATAGCCA
>Ga0070711_100000087_pt1 | contig 50372 bp, 46 predicted proteins | sample LARL53metaG_FD_65452 | JGI IMG/M metagenome (GOLD analysis project Ga0070711, IMG submission 65452) | Corn, switchgrass and miscanthus rhizosphere microbial communities from Kellogg Biological Station, Michigan, USA - LAR L5-3 metaG | ecosystem: Host-associated > Plants > Roots > Rhizosphere ... | reverse complement strand
GGGATCATCATGCTGATCGGGATCGTGGAGAAGAACGCCATCATGATGATCGACTTCGCGCTCGAGGCGGAGCGCGGCGGAGCCGGAGGCATGCGACCGGAGCAGGCCATCGTCGAAGCGGCGCGCGTGCGGTTCCGCCCGATCATGATGACGACCATGGCGGCGCTCATGGGGGCGATTCCCATCGCCGTCGGCTGGGGCGCGGGTGCCGCGACCAGGCGCCCGCTCGGCGTGGCGGTCGTGGGCGGCCTTGCGTTCTCGCAGCTCGTGACGTTGTACGTGACGCCCGTGCTCTACACCTACCTGGACGAGCTGCAGACGTGGTTGGCGAAACGGCGGGAACCGAAACCGGCCACACCGGTCGTCGCAGGTCCGCCCGAGCCCGTGGAACGCTGAGCGCTACGCCCGTTATCCGTGGTCCGTTATCCGTTGCGCGCTGTGCTGAACCGCCTCAACTGACAACGGATGACTGACGGCGGAGTACTTTGAGCAGCTGAATCTGCCCCGTGTGATAGAGATCGTGCGCGGCGATACCCCCGATGTGCTGGGCATTCGTCCAGGTCGAGCGCCATCCCTTTGCGTTGAGTCGCGCGGGCGGGAAGCGAACGATCGCCGCACGGAGCAAGCGGTGCTCCTCCTTGAGGAGCGTCACGTCACGCCGCCAGCCGGCCGCGTCGGGCCGATCTGGCAAGCGAGGCCAGTTCGAGCCGGCGCGCGGGAATGAAAGAGTCGCGTCGCGCGTCAGGCGCCGGCGCACGATGTACTTCCAGTAGGCCGCATGCAGCACCACCTCCCAGATGTTGTGCCGTCCGCGGCCGGGGCGCCACAATGCCTCGCGGAACGTGAGGCCCCGGAGCGATCCCCAGAGCCCGGTCCCGTGCCACGCGCGACGATTGAACGCTTGATCGAACAGATCGAGGAGCTGTGTCGAGCGGCGATCTCGTGGCATCGGGGGGGGCCCGCCTACGGCAGGAAGTCCTTGGGAATCGGATGCGCGGGGTCTTCCTCGAACCAGATGGCGGATGCCACCCACCAGCGCGTGCCGTCCCAGTAGAGCTGCAACGCGTTGATGCCCCGGCCCTCCACCGGGCCGTCCGCCGTGCGATGCTCTTCGTACGTACTGAACACCTGGACGATGTTCCCGTATTCCCGGGTCACACGATGGATTTCACGCTCGAAGAAGCCGTCGTGCACCATCGCCGAGTCGGAGCCGTCCACAAACGTCTGGTGGTCCATCACGCGGGCGTACGGCCGCTGCTTCGCGATGCCGGTAGCCACGAACCGAAGGTCGGGGATGTAGAGCGAGCGATCGCGGGACCACTGGCGCGGCTGGCCCGCGGGCCCGCTGATCACGTCGTAGTACGCCTTGACGACGCCGTCGACGCTGGCGACGTCGGCGGCGCGCGGGGCGACGGTCGGGACGTTCACATGGCGACGCGCCGGGGTTTGGGCACAGAGTGCTGTCGACAGGAATAGCGTCGCGAGCAGAGAGGAGAAAACGTCTGTTCGGGCCATCGGAGGTGCCTCCGGACGAGTGGGGGATTGGCAAACCTACTGGAGCCCGATCGCCACGCCCAGGCCGATCGCGCCAGCGCCGAGCGCCAGAAGACCGAGCAACAGGGGCGCGGCGAAGCGCAGCCACTCTTCGTAGCGCACCTGCGCCGCCGCGAGGATCGCCATGAGTGCTCCGTTCGTCGGCGTAAAGAGCTCGCACAGGCCGCCGCCGTATTGATACGCGAGCACCGTGACCTGCCGCGATAGGCCGAGCAGGTCGGCGAGCGGGACGAGGATGGGTAGTGTGAGCACGGCGTGCCCGCTCGGGCTCGGCACCGGCACGTGGACGAGGGCGTGGACGAGCATCATGCCGAGCGCGGCGAGGGCGAGCGGCAGGTTGGCGAGCGGGGTGAAGAGACCGTGCACGATCGTGTCGACGATCCGCCCCTGCTCGAGCGTGACAAAGATCGCGCGCGCGAAGCCGATCAAGAGAGCGGCGTAGGCCATTGAGCGAAAGCCGGCGACGAATGCCTCCGCCGTGCCGCCGACGCCGAGTCCGCCGACGAGCCCGGCCACCACCCCCATCGCGAAAAATAGCGCCGCCATCTCGTTGAATCCCCACTTGGCGCCCAGGACTCCGGCCACCAGCGCGCCGAATGTCACGAGGACGAGGGCCAACACGATCCAGCGACGCCGGTCGAGTGTCCCGGTGCCTGCGGACCTGTCACCCGTCGCCGGGGGTGGGGCCGGGTCCGAGCGCGTGCGGACCGCGTAGCGAATGGTGCCCCAGATCCAGAGGGCCAGTGCGCCAATCAGGAACGCGATCCGGAACCACGACCCCGAGAGGAGCGGGAGCTGCGCGAGCTGCTGGGCAATCCCGACCTGAAACGGATTGATGGGGCTGAAGGCCGCGCCCACTGCCGCAGCGCCGAGGCTCATCGCGACGGCGACGGTCGGCCGGTACCCGAGGCGCCGCGAGAGCAGGAGCATCACCGGCACGAGCGCGATGATCTCTTCCTTCATGTTGTCGAGCACGCCGCCGAGCGCGAAGGCGAGCGAAGTCACCGGAATGACCAGTGTGTCGGAATGCCCGAAGCGCCGCACCAGCCAGTCCACGCCCTGGCGCAGCGCGCCCGTTTCGTCCACTACGGTGAACGCGCCGCCGATCAGGAACACGAAAAAGATGACCGCTGCCGCGTCCGCCATGCCTCGCGGGATGGCCACCAGCGCCTGGAACGCCCCGACCGGACGCGGGGCCACGCTGTGGTACGTCCCCGCCACCACCACCTGGCGGGCGGTCACGGGGTCATCGCGCCGGTCGTACTCCCCAGGTGGCAGCACGTGGCTCGCGACCGCCGCCAGCAAGACGCAGCCACACATGAGCGTTAGCGGATGGGGGAATTTCACGCGGAGATAATGACCCGGGAGCCAACGGTTTGGCTACTGAGGGTGTCAAAAGAGCCGTGATTCCCAACCCCTTCGATCCGATGCCGACCAGGAGGCCCGATGCTGAAGCGCGCGATTCCATTCCTGCTGCTGGCCGTTCCCACCGCCGTGCGCGCTCAAAGCGCCGCGGATGCCCGCTGGATGACCCAGTGCCGAGATCGGGACGACGCCTGGCGGGCCAAGGCCTGCGAAGTCCGGGTTACCTCGCTCGCTAAGGGTGGCGTGATCACCGTGGATCCAGGGCGGAACGGGGCCGTGGCGGTCGAAGGGTGGGATCGCGACAGCATCGAAGTGCACGCCCGCATCCAGGCCGAGGGCGCGACAGACGCCGAGGCGGCGGCCCTGGCGCAGACGATCAAGATCGCGGCGGCGGGAACCACGATCGGCGCGGAGGGCCCGGATGCGGGACGCCGCCAGTCGTGGTCGGTGAGCTTCGTCGTGTATGCGCCCCGGCACTCGGACCTGAAGCTCGATACCTACAACGGGCCGATCGGTGTGCGGGACGTGACGGGCCGCATGACGTTGACGGCGTACAACGGGCCGATCTCACTGGCGGGCGTGGGCGGCGACGTCCGTGTCCGGACCACCAACGGGCCGCTCGACATCGAGCTTGTGGGTGCGCACTGGGATGGCGCCGGGCTCGATGCGGAAACGACGAACGGGCCTGTGAACCTCGCTATTCCGGACAACTATTCCGCGCAGCTCGAGTTCGGGACCGTGAACGGTCCGATGACGGTCGGGTTCCCCCTCACGGTCACGATCCAGGGCAGGGTGGGGCGTCGGATTTCGACTCGGCTCGGCTCGGGAGGCGCTCCGATTCGCGTCGTGACCACGAACGGACCGGTCGAGATCCAGCGCAACTAGCGCCGGCCCAGGCGCCGGATCTCGTCGGACTCGTACACGTGCGCGCCATGGGGCGCGTCTTTGGCGACCCGCACCATGGCCCGCGCGACCGTGACCCCTTTGATCGGCCGGTATCGCGCCAGGGGCCCCATCATCACCCACCCGACGAGCGGGCTCAACAAGCCCGCGATCCGCTCGGCCGGGCGGCTCTGCGCTCGCTTGCCGAGCAGCAGTGAGGGTCGAAAGATCTGGATTCCCTTGAATTGGAGACGCCGGATCGCTTCCTCGGTCTCTCCCTTCACGCGATTGTAGAACACCCGCGAACGCGGGTCCGCACCCAGCGCGGTGACGACGAGAAACTGGGCGGCGCGGTGGCGGACGGCCATCCGCCCGAGCTCCACCACGTAAGTCATATCGACCTTGCGAAACGCGTCCTCCGAGCCCGCCTGCCGGATGGTCGTACCAAGACAGCAGAAGACGTCGTGCACGCGCGGGAAATCGCCCACTTCAGCGAGCCGGTCGAAGTCCACGACTCGCTGCACCAGCTTCTTGTGCGTGCGCGGCAGGGCGCCGCGCGCGAGCGTCGTGACCCGGTCGTATGCCGGATCGTCGAGCAGCAGCCCCAGGAGGTGGCCGCCGACGAGCCCGGATGCGCCGCCGACGAGCGCGGTGCGAGCCTGGCTCACCCGCTCAATGCCAAACCGAGAGCAGCGCGCCCATGAGCACGAGGTACGCGAGCTGGTACCCCGTGTCGATCACCCACGCGGCGAGGGGCTTCTCGGAAAACATGTTGGCGGTGAGGCCGATCGTCGCGGCGAAGCCGAGCCACGAGAGAAAGCCGAGCCACAGGCCCTGTGCGAGCGTCGTGGAGCTCGTGTAGGACGCCAGCAGCGCGATCACATAGGCGGTCACCAGGTTGGAGAGCACGGACACGGCGTAGGCCCGCGTCACGCCCCTTCGCTTCATCTCCTCGAGCTTCTCGGGCGTGTAGCCCTGGGCGGCCATCCACTGTCGGGCGAACAGGGCCGGGGAATACCACGCCATCCCGAGCACGAAGGTCAGCACGGTGGCGACGAGGACGGCGAGGATGTTCACGTTGGCGGTCGGCATGAAGGCTCCTTTGGAGTCGGAGCTAAGCTACGACGACGCGTTCTCGCCGCCAGCGTAGGTCCATCCCCTGAGGCAGGACCACGCATATGTCACCGCACCGGCGACGCGCACGACCCCACCGATGAGCCGATCATGATTCAGGAGGCCGAGCCGGCCGAGCAGGTAGGTCCAGTCGTGCTCGCCCCCGCCGACCAGGGGCAATTCCTGCGCTTGGGCGTCCTGGATATAGATGGAAATGTTCCAGAGATTCTGCGCGACCCACCACAACGCGACGGTGGCCGCGTGCCGATCGCCGCGTCGCCAGAAATACGTCACGAACGCGGCGGGCATGATGAGCTGCATCAGCGTCCCACCCAGGAAGCCGACGAACTCGCCGAAGATTCGGAACAGCGGGTGCCCGAACTCGTGGATCGCGAGATCGAGGCTGTCGAGCCAGCTGTAGTGGCCGGGTTGAAAGAGGAGGTACGCGCCGTACACCGCGAGCGCCACGGTCAGCGCGCGCCGGGGGGCGGCGCGCTGCTCGGCGGCGCTCACAGCCTCACGGCGTGACGCGTGCGGTGCGGAAGGTTCCGGTCATGATGGCTTTGCCGCCGGCGGCCGGGCGCATCTCAAATGTGCCGTTCAGGGAGTCGCCACGCAGCTTGCCCGTGGTCCGCGTGACGACATCGGCGTTCGCCGTCGGACTGTGGTACGGCCCGATCTCGTTCACCAGGGCCGTGTCGCTGACCTCGCGCGCGCGGATCGGGATGGGTGGCGCCTGGACGGTGGTGAACATGAGCGTCGCGCGTAGCGTTCCGTCCTGCGCCACGTGGGCCACGATTCGAATCGGTGTGCCGGTGTCGGACGCGCTGCGAAAGGAGCGCCCCTCCCAGGTTCCCGCGTATTTCTGACCTGGGCCCGCGGGGGCAGACTGGCGCGACCGATCGCCGGGAGCGCATGCGCTGACGATCAGCGCAGCGCAAAACACGGTACGCATCATCCTGCCTCCGATCAGGGTAATCCGCACGCGAACGTGGAGTATGAACGGGTGAGGCCGCCGGCACAAGCAGGGTTCTCTCCTCATCCCGTGCCGGGGCGGCTGCCACGGCTCGCTGGATCCTGATGGTAGAACTGCCGCAGCTGGTCATACAAGTCTGGTTCGGAGTCCTTGAGCTGCTCGGGCTTCTCGAAGAATGTCTCCGTCGCCACCGCGAAGAATTCGGCCGGGTTCTTGGCCCCGTACGCGTCGAGCACAGTGGATCGACCCTCATCCACGTCTTGCCGCAACTGCTTGAAGCGCGCCGACAGGACCCCAGCCCAGGATCGCACCAGGGATGGGGACTCGAACACGGGCGTGCCCCTCGCGTCTCCGTCTTCGTGGTCGAGTGCGTGGGCGAACTCATGCAGCACTACGTCGTCGCCGTCCGCCGGGTTGGCCGCGCCGCGTTGCACGTTGTCCCACGACAGGACCACCACTCCGTTGCGCCACGCTTCACCGGCTTCAAGGGTCGGCGGGGGGACGACACCCATGTAATGGACCGGCAGCGCGATCTTCGGAACAAACGCGCTGGGATAGACGAGGATACGACGGACCGTGGGATAACAGGGGCCCTCGAGGTGCAGCAACAGCAGGCAGGCGTGTGCCGCGATCGTCACCCGCATCTCCTCCGTGATTTCGAGTCCTCCACAGCCTTCGAAGGGCTTGTCATGCACGAAGACCTGGGCAAGACGCAGCAGACGCTCGCGCTCTTCGTCCGAGAGACTCCTCGCCACCGGGACGTTTCGTGCGACGATGTCTCGCCAAGCATCGGGGATGGGCTCGCTCCGGAACCGGATCGCGCCGCGCCGCCAGCCGATGAACGGCACGACCGCGCGGGAGATGACGAACGCGGCGCCCACGAGTAACGCGGCCACAGCGATCGGGAGCAGGCCTTCGAGCGCTTCGGGCACGCGGTGGGTCCCTAGGTCCGTCGCCGCTCGAGCCAGGCGGCGACCGCGGCAAAGGCGGCGTAGAACACGAGCGCCTCGATCGCCGCCACGGCAGCACTCGGTGGCGGGGGTCCGAAGAATGCAACGACTTGGACGTTCAGCATCACGACCACACATCGAGCAGCTGGACGGCGACGAACAGCACCCACAGCGGGATGGTCTTGTCGCCGCGCTTGATGGCGAAGCTCACGCCATAATGACCGACGAACATCGAGCTATTCCCCGATATCTTCGTTCCACAGCGCAGCGTGAGCCGAGATGAACCCCTCCATCAAGCGAATACACCTCTGATCCTGCATCACGGCGAGCTCGACCCCCCGCGAGCGCAACAGCTGCTCCTCTCCGACGAACGTGCGATTCTCACCGATGACGACTCGGGGGATGCCGTAGAGCAGGATTGCTCCGCTGCACATCGCGCACGGCGACAAGGTTGTATACAGCGTCGCTTCGCGATAGACGGCCGCCGGTTGGCGACCGGCATTCTCGAGCGCATCCATCTCGCCGTGGAGCACGACGCTCCCCCGCTGCACACGCCGGTTGTGACCCCGGCCGATGATCCTGCCGCCGTGCACCACCACGGAGCCGATCGGGATTCCTCCTTCACGGAGACCGAGCTCGGCCTCCTCCACCGCGGCTTGCAGGAAAGCGTCCGAGCTCACCCGAACACCTCCAACGCGACTTCCACTTTCCCGAAGGGCGCGCTGACCTGGACGCCCTGTACCGTGTCCTTCACCTGCTCAAACATCTCCCGCGCGATCTTCACGCCCTCGGCCAGGGCCGCCTCTTTGCCTTTGTCCTGCGCCTGCCGCATCCGGGCGAGCACCGCGTCGGGGACTGACACTCCGGGGACTTCGTTCGCGAGAAACTCCGCGTTTCGGAGCGAGATGAGCGGCCAGATGCCCGCCACGATCGGGATTTTGAACTGCTCGACCCGTTTCAGGAATTGCTCGAGTTGGCGCGGATCGAACACCGGCTGCGTCACTGCGAACTCGGCGCCTGCATCGACCTTCCAGGCGAAGCGCGACAGCTCGCGGTCCAGGTCCACGGCCCCCGGGTTCACCCCGACCCCGATCACCCACTTGGTGGGCGCGCCGATCGGGTTGTTGCCCGGGTCGAGCCCGTGGTTCAGCCGGTACACGAGGTTCGTGAGGCCGATGGAGTCGATATCGAACACCGCCGTCGCCTCGGGATACGGCCCCATCTTCGGAGGGTCGCCCGTGATGATGAGGATGTTCCGCAGGCCCGCCGCGTGCGCGCCCAGAATGTCCGACAGCATGCCGAGCAGGTTGCGGTCGCGGCAACAGTAGTGGATCACGGTATCGATCCCCACCTCGCGCTGAATCAGCATCGCCGAAGGCAGGACGCCCATCCGGCTCTGCGCGCGTGGCCCGTCGGGCACGTTCACGGCGTCCACGCCGGCGACCTTCAGGGCTCGGCACTGCGCGAGCATCGGCGCGGGATCGACGCCGCGCGGCGGGACGATCTCCACGCTCGTGACCAGCTGGCCGGCGGCGAGCTTCTTCCCCCAGGGGGAGCGTTCGGCCAACGGCACCGCGGCAACCCCCGCCGGTGCCGCGACCGCCTCGCGCGAGACTACCACCGGCTGGTGCCGGGGCACGACGCTCGCCACATAGTCGCGGATCTTCTTGATGTGCTCGGGCGTGGTGCCGCAGCAGCCGCCAACGATACGCGCGCCCGATTCGATCATCCGTCGCGCGTAGCTCGCCATGTATTCCGGAGACGCGAGGTAGATCTTTCGGTCGCCCACGTCCTTGGGGAGCCCGGCGTTCGGCACCGCCGAGATGGGGCGGTCGGTGGCCTTGACGAGCTTCTCGACCGCTTCGAGCACTCCAGCGGGGCCGACGGAGCAGTTGACGCCCACGGCGTCGGCGCCCCAATCGGTGAGCTGCTTCGCGAAGGTTTCGGGGCCCGTGCCGTAATGGGTGAGCCCATCGTCACCGATCGTCATCTGGGCGATCACGGGAAGGTCGGAGACGCTCCGCACCGCGCGCAGCGCCTCGTGGATCTCGTTCACGTCCGAGAAGGTCTCGAGAATGAACCCGTCCACGCCGCCCGCGATCAGCCCACGCGCCTGGCGCCGGAAGTGCCCACACGCTTCGTCGCGCGACGTGGGGCCGAACGGCTCGATCCGCACGCCCAGGGGTCCGATCGCCCCTACCACGCTGGCGCGACCGGCGGACGCGCGGCGCGCCAGCTCCGCGGCGGCCTGGTTGATCTTCTCCGTCTCGTCCGCGAGCCCATAGCTCCCGAGCTTCAGAGGATTCGCGCCGAAGGTATTCGTCTCGAGGATCTCGGCGCCGGCACGCACGTACTCCTCGTGCACCTCCTGCACGAGCTTGGGCTGCTTCAGGTTCAGCTCGTCGTAACACACATTCAGGAAAAAGCCCTTGGCGTACAGCATCGTGCCCATCGCCCCATCGAGCACGTGGACTTTGCCGTCGGCGAGCAGATCGCGCAGAGTGATCGTCATCCGTTATCCGTCATCCGTAAAATCGAAGGCCCGTTCGGCCAAGCAGTCGCCAAACGGGCTGGCTTTTTAGCGACTTGTTTAACGTGGCCGCAATACGCCGCAAATAACCACGAGCAGTTGTGAGCGAAATGTAATGCCGATGGGAAGGTTGTGGAGGATGGTGGAAGTTGGTGGAGGATGCCCGCGCTATCTTGCATCCCATGCCTGATCTGCTCGCCGCCCGCTCCCAGATGGGCATCTCGCTCGCGTTTCACATCGTGTTCGCGGTGGTCGGCATCGCCATGCCGCTCATGATGGTGTTGGCCGAGCGGCGTTGGCAGGTGACCGGCCACGACATCTATCTCGATCTCGCCAAGCGCTGGGCCAAGGGGACGGCAACCCTCTTCGCGGTAGGCGCGGTGTCCGGGACGGTGCTGTCGTTCGAGCTCGGCCTGTTGTGGCCCCGGTTCATGGAGTTCGCCGGCGCGATCATCGGGATGCCGTTCTCCCTCGAGGGCTTTGCCTTTTTCACAGAGGCGATTTTTCTCGGCATCTACCTGTACGGCTGGGACCGGATCTCGCCTCGAGCGCACCTCTGGGCGGGCGTGGGCGTGGCCGCCAGCGGCGCCGCGTCGGGCATCTTCGTGGTGATCGCGAATGCGTGGATGAACGCACCCACGGGCTTCGAGCTCGTGGACGGCCGTGCCGTGAACGTGGATCCGATTGCCGCGATGGGTAACGCGGCGGCCGTGTCGCAGACGATTCACATGACGTTGGCGGCCTATGCCGCGACGGGCTTCGCCGTCGCGGGGATCCACGCCTTGCTTCTTCTCAGGGATCCGGCAAACGCGTTTCATCGGCGCGCGCTTCAGATCGCGCTCATGGTCGGGGCTCCCGCCGCGGTGCTGCAGCCGTTATCGGGCGACCTCGCCGCGCGCCACATCGCCGTCCATCAGCCGGTGAAGCTTGCGGCGGCCGAGGCGGTGTTCAGCACGGAGGCCGGCGCGCCCCTCACGCTCGGCGGGTGGCCCGATGTGGACGCGCGCGAGACTCGCTTCGCGGTCCAGATCCCGTACGCCCTTTCGCTCCTGGCCTTCCACGATCCGCACGCGGTGGTGAAGGGACTCGACGCCGTCCCGCGCGATGACTGGCCCAACGTCCCCGCCGTCCACCTCTCGTTCCAGGTGATGGTGGCGCTCGGCACCTACCTCGCGCTCGTCTCGCTCTGGGTGGGATGGCTCGCCTGGCGCCGGCGCGACCTCGCGCACCACCGCTGGCTCATGCGGGCCATCGCGTTCGCCACGCCGATGGGTTTCATCGCGGTGGAAGCGGGGTGGATGGTCACGGAGCTGGGGCGGCAGCCGTGGGTGATCTACGGCGTGCTGCGGACGTCGGACGCCGTGACACCCATGCCAGGCCTCATCGTGCCATTTCTCACGTTCACGCTCCTGTATTGCTTCCTCGGGGTGATCGTGGTCTGGCTCCTGTATCGGCAAATCCTGCGGAGTCCCACGATGCCGGAGTGGAGAGGCTTCTACATGCGGTCAGGGAGCGATACGTGACGCTCGCCGACGTGCTGGCCGGGGTCATTTTCCTCGCGCTCAACGCCTACGCGCTGCTCGGCGGGGCGGACTTCGGGGGTGGTGTCTGGGACCTGCTCGCGACCGGTCCGCGCAAGGAACGGCAACGCGAACTCATCGCCGAGGCGATCGGTCCCGTCTGGGAAGCCAACCACGTCTGGCTGATTCTTGCGCTCGTACTGCTCTTCACCTGCTTCCCTCCCGCGTTTGCTCGGCTCGGCACGCTGTTACATATCCCCTTATCCCTGGTACTGATCGGCATTGTGCTGCGCGGTTCGGCGTTCACGTTCTGGCGGTACGGTGGCGGCGGACATGGGGATCAGGAGCAACGGCACTGGGGGGTTGTGTTCGCGGTGGCGAGCCTCATCACCCCGCTTCTGCTCGGCACGACGGTAGGCGCGATCGCATCGGGCGCGCTGGCCGGTCGCGGAGCGGGAACGGGAGACGCGTTCTATGCCACGTACGTCGCACCGTGGCTCAATCCCTTCGCTCTCTCGGTAGGCGCGTTCGCGCTGGTGGCGTTCGCATTTCTGGCGGCCGTCTATCTGACGATGGAGGGGGAGGAGCCGGAGCTGCGGGAGGATTTCCGGTGGCGAGCGCTCGCGTCCGGCGTCGCGCTCTTCGGTGTCGCCTTGTCTGCGCTCCTGCTGTCTCCCGCGGCGGTGCGAGGGGCCCTGGTCTTTGCGTCGTGGGCGGTGCCGCTGCACCTGCTCACGGGCGCGGCGGCGGTCACGGCCCTCGCCGCGCTCTGGTACCGCCGCTGGCGCCTGGCGCGCGCGGCCGCCGCGGTGCAGGTGTCGCTCATCCTGTGGGGCTGGGCGCTGAGCCAGCGTCCGTACATCCTGCCGCCGGATCTGACGGTGGCCGCCGCGGCCGGCCCGCCAGCGACCCTGCGGCTCGTGCTCGCCGCCCTGGTGCTCGGCGCCGTGGTGCTGCTACCCTCGCTCTACTATTTGTTTCGCGTGTTCAAGGCGGGGAACCGGGTGTCACTCGAATAGACGTCGCGCTACCCACCATGCGGCCACGCCCCCTGCGATGAACCCGAGCACCAGTCCCCAGGCGCCGAACAGCTGATTTCCCAGGGCGCCGACCAGAGTGCCGACGATCAGGTTGATGAGCGCCTTGAGGAGCCTCATTTGGCGTACCGGTCGGCTCCCAGGAAGTGGAGCGACACGTACGGCTCGTTCCCCTCCACCCAGCTATCGTGCCCGGGCGCGATGTGGAAGAGATCACCGGGGCCGAGGGAAAACGCCCGTCCATCGTCCATCACCACTCGGCAACGCCCCGACACCACGAGGCCCACGTGCTCCACCTGGCAGCTCTTCGTTCCCGCGGTCGGCCCTACGTGGGTGGACCATTTCCACCCCGGCTCGTAGCTCGCACGTCCGACCGTCATGCCCCCGATCTTCACGAGATCGAATGTTCCCTTCTCGAACCGCCGGGTCTCGTCCGGTCGATCGAAGCGCCGGAGTGTCGCCGCGGCCATCAGAGTCTCAGGCCTAACAAAAGGATTCGCTCCAGGAGCATCAGGACCAGCCAAGCGGCGAGCGGACTCCAGTCGAGCTGACCCATGGGCGGAAGCACGCGGCGAATCGGCTCCACCACCCAGTCGGTCAAGAAGTACACCGGCCGCAGCCAACGCGTGTACCGATGGTATCCGAGCCATCCGAAGATCACGCGGACGAAGAGCGCCGCGACCAGGATCTTGTAGGCTACCTCGATCAGGAGCTCAGCCCCGGCGCGGAAACCGCCCGAGAACGAGAGGATCAACTCGTATGCCGCGCCGGACAACCAGTTCAAGGCCGCGATCAGCAGCACCCCGGCGCCGGCCACGCCGACGACCAGCCACCAGCCGGCGTTGACCGGATTGCCGCCGGCGCGCACCAGGCGCCGCTCCACCGGCTGAATGAGCGGCTCGCTCATGGCCCGCAGCGCGCGGCCCGGAAACCCGAACGGCGAGATCCGGCGGGTGCGCACCAGCCACGATGCGAGCGCCACGAGGACGCTCACGCCGAAGGCGGCGAACACCACGTACCGGGTGACGACGAGCGCTTCCACCATGACGTAAACTTAGCCTCATGCGGGGCGTCCTTCATCGCCTGCGGTTCTCGTTCGCGCGGCCGGCCGCGGTATTCGTCTATCACGCGGCCTATGCCCGCACCGTTTCTGGCGTTCCCATCGATCCCGCCCGGGCCGACGAGATTCTCGCGTTCCTGCTCGATCGGCGGCTGATCCGCCGGCGCGACGTGTCACGGCCCATCCCTGCGTCGCTCGAAAACCTGCTGCGCGTCCACACGCCCGCGTACCTCGAGTCGATTCAGGATCCCGCGACCCTGACCGGCATCTTCGGCTCACCGGTGCGGCCGGAAGACACGCAGTCGATCATCGACCTGCAGCGGCTCTCCGTGGGCGGGACCATCCAGGCCACGCGGCTCGCCCTCGGGCTCGGCCGACCGGGCGGCATTCCGCCGATTGCCGTCAACCTGAAGGGAGGACTCCACCACGCCGGGCCGGCGCGGGGGATGGGCTTCTGCGTTTTCAATGACGTCGCGGTGGCGATCCGCCGGCTCCGCGCCCGCGGATTCCGCGAGCCGGTGCTGGTGATCGATCTCGACGTGCACGACGGCAACGGCACGCGAGCCGTATTCGCGGCGGACGCGACGGTGCACACGTTCTCTATCCATAATCACACCTGGGACGACGCTCCCGCGGTGGCGGCGACGAGCATCGCTCTCGGCGAGGCCGTGACGGACGCCGTGTATCTCGACGCCCTGCGCGAGGCGCTGCCACCCGTGCTCGCCACGCATCGACCCGGACTCGTCGTGTACATCGCCGGCTGCGATCCCGCGGCGGACGATCGCCTGGGGGACTGGCGCGTCACGCCGGCGGGCATGCTCGAGCGCGATCGGTTCGTGGTGGAGTCGGTACGCGGCGACGGCAGGCGCCATCGCACGCCGCTCGTGATCGTCCCGGGTGGCGGCTATGGTCCCAGCGCGTGGCGCTATTCGGCGCGATTCTTCGGCTGGCTCATTTCAGGACGCGTGGAGGAGCCCCCCGACGACATGGAGCTCGCGCTCGGCCGGTTCCGGCCGATCGCGCGTGAGTTCACGGAGCACGCGGCGACGCCCCGCCTCGGCAAGGAATCCGAGTGGGCCCTCACCGAAGCCGACCTGGTGGAAATCGGGCATGGCGTCACCGCGGAGCCGCGCGTGCTGGGGCACTACTCTTCGCACGGGCTCGAGCTGCTGCTCGAGCGGCTGGGGTTCTTCAAGCAGCTGCGCGACCGCGGCTTCAAGCACCCCGTCTTGGACGTCGCATTCGGGCGCGCGCTCGCCGCGGGAGAGACCATCCGCGTGTACGGCGACGCTGAACGGCGCGACCTGGTCATGGAGCTGCGGGTGAAACGCAATCGGCGGGTGGTACCGGGGATGGAGGTGCTGTACGTCGAGTGGCTATTGCTCCAAAACCCCCGTATCGCGTTCGGAGGCCGCTTCGCGCCCTTACCGGGACAGGAGCATCCGGGCCTCGGGATGCTCGGCGAGGTGGCGGCGTGGCTACTCGTGATCTGCGAGACGCTCGACCTGGACGGGGTGGTGTTCGAGCCGGCGCATTATTACACCGCCGCGCTCGGCCAGCACCGCCTGCGCTTTCTCGAGCCAGAGGATCAGGCGCGCTTCGAGGCGCTCCGCGAAGCCGTCGCGGGGATGAGCCTCGCCGACGCGGATCGGGCCATCGCCGACGGATTGGTCGTGGATGCGGAAACCGGAGAGCCGGTCCGCTGGCGGCCCGCACCCATGGTGGTCCCAGTGAGTGGGCGGTTGAAAGCGCTGGTCGGTGGTCCGAGCTACGAGCGGGCGCTCGAAGCGGCCCGCGGTGGCCTGCGGTTGGCTACGGTGTGAACACGTCGACGGCGTCGGTCTGCGCGAAGTTGGGTCTGGGCCCGCCGCCGATGACGTAGAGCCTGTCCCCGACCGCGGCGGCCGCGAGCCCGTGTCGCGCGCTGGGGAGAGCAGGGGCGGTCGCCCAGCGATCGGTGGCGGGATCGTACACCTCGTGGTTCGCGAAGACCGCGTGCCGAGCCTCGCCACCCACGACGTCGATCTTTCCAGCGACGACCGCCGCCGCGAGCCCGCCCCGCCGGCTCGGCATCGGAGCGCGCCGAGTCCAGCGATCGGTCGCCGGATCGTAGGCCTCTACAACGTCGTAATTCCGCCCGGAGTCGAACGGCCGCCCGCCGATCGCGTACAGCACGCCGCCCACCGCTGCCGCGGCGAGATGATCACGCGGCGTGGGGATCGGCGCCGCGTCGCGCCAGTGATCGGTCGCGGGATCGTAGATCGCCGTTGCGGCGATGAGCCGCCTGCCGGCGCTCCAGCCGCCGACGACGATGAGCTTGCCGTTCACGACCCCTACCGCGGAGGCTCCGCGCGGCGCGGGCAGATTGGCACGCGGCTCCCAGCGGTTTCCGTTCTCTCGGTAGAGCCAGAGCGTGTTCACGGGCACGAAGGTCCGCTCCGCCAGCCCTCCTACCGCGTAGAGCGTATCGCCGGCGACGGCGAGGGGCATGTGGTGGCGCGGGAGGGGAAGGTCGGCGATCCGTTCCCAGCGATTCACAGCGGGGTCGTAGCGGTACGCGGCCGCCGTCGGCCGGCTGGAGCCGTCGATCCCTCCGGCGACGTAGATCTTGCCGTGCAGCACGGCGGCGGACAGTTCCTGAATCGGCTCGGGGAGGGGCGCGGCCGTGGACCAATGCCCGTCACCCGAGAGGAGGGAAACGCCGAGAAGGAGTGGGAGGGCGGCTCGCATCAGGCGGCGAACGCCGCCGCGATGATCCGCGCCTGCTCCACTTGATGCGCGGCGGGGTAGCCTTCCGCCGGGCTCGAGCGCTCGGGGCGCGCAATGGCCTGCAACGTGATGGCCGGCGGCACGAGCTCGCGCAGCTGGGGCAACATGAACTTTTGCGGTCCCATATTGCGCGGCTCTTCCTGAACCCACACGATCTCCTGCAGGTTGGGATAGCCCCTTACCAAAGTGGCCAGCTCTTCCCGTGGGAAGGGGTACATCAGCTCCACGCGTCCAATGGCCACGTGGCCGGCCTGTGCCCGCGCGGGCGCGAGTGTCAAGTCATAATAGACCTTGCCACTGCACAGGATCAGGCGGCGCACGCCGTCGCGGCTCTTCGCGGCCGTGCGATCGTCGAGCACCGGCTGGAACCGCCCGCCCGTCAACTCCTCGAGCTTCGAGCTTGCCTGGGGGAGCCGCAGCAGGCTCTTCGGTGTGAACAGCACGAGCGGACGGAGCTCCGCGTGCCGCGCCTGACGTCGCAACAGATGGAAGTACTGCGCCGGCGTGGTGCAGTTCGCGATCCGGATGTTCCCTTCCGCGCCGAGCGCGAGGAAGCGCTCGATCCGGGCGCTCGAATGCTCCGGTCCCTGGCCTTCATAGCCGTGCGGCAGCAGCAGCGTGAGCCGCGACGTCTGACCCCACTTGGCGAGCCCGGCGATGATGAACTGATCGATGATCACTTCACCGCCGTTCGTGAAATCGCCGTATTGCGCTTCCCACAGCACGAGTGTTTCGGGCGCGGCGGCGGCGTACCCGTACTCGAAGCCGAGGCAGGCGAACTCGGAGAGCGGGCTGTTGTGGAGCTCGAACGGAGCGCGCGCGCCCGGGAGGTTCTGGATCGGGGCATAGCGACGCCCGTCCGTCGCGTCGTGCAGGACGAGGTGACGCTGGCTGAACGTGCCGCGCTCCGTGTCCTGTCCGGTGAGCCGGATCGCGGTGCCCTCGCCCAGGAGAGACGCGAACGCCAACGCTTCCGCGTGGGCCCACTCGATCTGACCTTCTTTCAGGGCGGGGCGGCGCCGCTCGAGCTGCTTCAGGAGCTTCGGGATGGCCGTGAAGCCGTCCGGAACCTGGAGGAGCTGCTCGTTCAACGTCGTGAGGAGCGGCGCGGCGACCGCCGTCTCGGGCTCGGGGGGCGCCGTTTGTGCGCCGGAGATCCGCTGCGGCTCCTCGCCCGCTCCCTCCTCGCGCAGATGCGCCTTGAGCGACTGCTGAATGTCGGTGAGGCGCTGGTACATCTGGTCGGCTTCCGCCGCGGCTTGCGACTCCTGTAGCACGCCTTCGCGCACCAATTGGTCCGCGTAGCGTTGGCGCGCCGTGGGAGTCTGCTTGATCCGCTCGTACATCAGCGGCTGGGTGTAGGCAGGTTCGTCGCCTTCGTTGTGGCCGTGCCGGCGATAGCCCACCACGTCGATCACGACCTCACCGTGGAATTTGTCGCGATACATCATGGCGAGGCGCGCCGCCGCAAGGCATGCCTCCGGATCGTCCGCGTTCACGTGAATGATCGGCGCGTCGAACCCCTTGGCGAGGTCGCTCGAGTAATCCGTGGAGCGCCCTTCCTTGGGATCCGTGGTGAAGCCGAGCTGGTTGTTCGCGATCAGGTGGATCGTGCCGCCCGTGGTGTAGCCCTTCAGGCGCGCGAGATTGAACGTCTCCGCCACCACGCCCTGAGCCGCGAATGACGCGTCGCCGTGGATCAGCACCGGAAGCGCCACCGACCCGTCGTGGATCGCCTCCTTGCCCCGACGATTCGTCTGATTCGCCCGCGCCCGGCCCTCCACGACGGGATTCACCGCCTCGAGATGACTCGGGTTCGGCGTCAGCGTGATGTTCACCGGCTTGCCGGCGGCCGTTTGATATACGCCGTCCGCGCCGTGGTGGTACTTCACGTCACCCGTACCGCCCTCCGGCGTGAGCGTTTCCTCTACGTGCCGGCCGCCCTCGAACTCCGCGAAGATCGTCTCGTAGGGGAGCCCCACGATGTGCGCGAGCACATTGAGCCGGCCGCGGTGCGCCATACCGAGCACGAGGCGTCGGGCGCCGCTCGCGCCGGCCCGCTCGATCGTCTCATCGAGCATGGGCACGAGGACGTCGAGCCCTTCGATCGAGAACCGCTTCTGGCCCAAATACGCCTTGTGCAGAAACCGCTCGAGCGTTTCGACCGCGGTCAGGCGCGCGAGCAATTTGCGCTTTTGTTCCGCCGTGAGCGGCTTGCGATGCTCGCCCGATTCGATCACCTGGCGGAGCCACACGCGCTCCTGATGGCTGCCGATGTGCTCGACTTCGTACGAGATGGTCCCACAGTACGTCGCTTGCAGGCGCGGATAGGCCTCGGCGAGTGTCCGACCCGGCACGTAGATCCGGAGCACGTCGGCTGGAATGCGCGCCATGATCTCCGGCGTGAGCCCGAGCGGGCCAGGATCGAGCGCCGGATCGCCGGGCGGGGCGGAGCCGAGGGGATCGAGCCGTGCCGCGAGATGGCCGAAGTTGCGGATGGCTTTGACCAATGCCATTGCTGCGGCGACATGCTTTAACTCATCGGGAGACGGGAACCGGGAAACGGGAAGCGTGCGCTCCACGGCGGCAACGTCTTCCGTTTCCCTTTTCCCCTTTCCCGCGAGTCCGAGACTCTCAAACACCGCATCGTAGAATCCATCGGCTCCCTGCAACAACTCATCGAGCCGTCTCAAGAACATCCCCGACTCCGCACCCTGGATGATCCGGTGATCGTATGTCGAGGTGATCGTCATGACCTTGGCCGAACCGATCGTCCGGATGGCGCCGGTCGCGATGATCGAGCCCTGGCCCTTCAAGAGGCGCGGTACGGATGCGACCGTGCCGATGGTGCCGGGATTGGTCAACGTGATCGTCCCCCCGGCGAAGTCGTCGGGGAGAAGCCGGTTGGTGCGCGCCTTGTCGACCAAGGTTTCGTACGTCGTGTGGAACCCGGCGAAGTCCATCCCATCGGCGTGCTTGATCACGGGCACGACCAGGGCGTGGCTGCCGTCCTTCTTTTCCACATCCACCGCGAGGCCGAGGTTCACCGCATGGGGATCGAAGAGGTGCGGTTTCCCCTCGACCTCCTGGAACGCGCGCGTCATGACGGGGAGCTCGCGCGCCGCCCGTACGATCGCGAATCCGATCAGGTGCGTGAACGAGACCTTCTTACCGGCCGCGGCGAGCTGTGTGTTCAGCTCCCGGCGTCGGGCATCGAGCACGTCGACCGTGATCTCGCGGAACGAGGTGGCCGTGGGGACGGTCAGCGAGTCGGTCATGTTCTGGACGAGGCGAGCGGCCGGACCCGTGATGGGGGTGAGGCCGGGAGACGGGACATGGGAAACGGGAGACGCGGCTGTCGGCGCACCGACAGGCTCCGTCTCCCGTTTCTCGCTTCCCGTTTCCCGCAGGACTTCCTCACGGGTTGTCGCGATTACCGGAAGATCGGCGAACGCTCCGTTGTCGAAAAGGCTCCGCCACTCCTCGCCGACCGAGGAGGGGTCTCGCAGGTATTGCTCGTACATCACCTGCACGAACGCGGCATTGTGGGTGCCGAACACGAACTCGCTCACGGCTCTAATTTAATCAAATGGTGACGCGACACTTGCTGGCGGTGCTCCTGCTCGTCTCCCCGGCGCGCCCCGCCCCGGCGCAGGAGCCCTCGACCCTGGCCGAACGGCTGGCGCAGCGCATGGCCCGGGCCCCCGCCCGCGCCGTGGGCCTGTACTACCGCGGTCTCGTCGGTCCGGACTCGGTCCTGATCGGCGCGAATCTGCGATTCCACGCCGCGAGCACGATGAAGGTCCCGGTGATGATCCAGCTGTTCCGGGATGCAGACGCGGGACTTCTCCGACTCGACGATTCGCTCACGGTGCACGTGGCGTTTCCGTCGCTGGTCGAAGGGCAGGCATTCGTGGTGGGAAGGAAAGATGACTCGGATTCGACGCTGTACGCTTGGGAGGGGCGAAACCGGTCGGTGCGAGATCTGCTCGAGTTGATGATCACGCGATCGTCGAACCTCGCCACCAACATTCTGATCGAGCGTGTCGGGGCGGCGCGCGCCCAGACGTCGGCGCGCGCCCTCGGCGCCTGGTCGATCCAGGTGCTGCGCGGGGTCGAGGACGGCCTGGCGTATCGCGCGGGACTGAACAACACGACGACGGCACGCGACCTGGGCGTGCTGCTCCTGGCGATCGCCCAGGGCCGGGCCGCGAGTCGCGCCGCGTGCGACTCGATGCTCGCCATCCTGGAGCGCCAGGAGTTCAACGAAGGTATTCCCGCGGGCGTCCCGCCGGGCACGCGTGTGGCGCACAAGACGGGATGGGTCGGCGAGGTCGTTTACCACGATGCCGCCATCGTCTATCCGGCGCACGGCGCCGCCTACGTCCTCACCGTCCTGACCGGGGGGATCAAGGAGGACAGCGTCGCGCACAACCTCGTGGCGGACCTGTCGCGAATGGTGTACGCCGCCTCTACTTCTTGGTGACCATCTCCTCGCGCAGCACTTTCTTCGAGAACCAGAACACCAAGTAGGCCACGATCACAAAGTCCACGCTGGCGCCGAGCACGGGGCCGAGCAGGAAGTGGATAGGACCAACGTTGAGCGTGGCGGTCCGCCAGCCACCGCCGGGGACGAAGAACGTGACGATCGGCATGAGGATGCCATCCACGAGCGACGTCACGAGTGCGTTCGCCTTCCCGCCGATGATGACGGCGATCGCCAGGCCGATCACCCCGTACTGCTTGAGGAAGCCGAGGAGCTCCTTATTCATGACGCTCTCCTTTGAGAAGCCGAAATGCTCGAGAACAAGACCACGCGCTACAGCGTGGAGTAGACGATCTGGACGAACGTGTCGCCGTTGAACCGTCCCTTGCCCCACACCGCGTCGAGATCGGTGAGGGGCTTCGCGGCGACGGCCTGCTCCACGCTCTTCCCCTCGGACTTGAGCTTCTGCACGCGATCGCGGGCGCTCGCGAGCATGTCGCGATACCTGGTGAGGTCGGCCTTGGTCGCGAGCGCGCCGTGCCCGGGGACGATCTTCGTGTCGTTGTCCGCCATCGCCAGGGCTGTTTCGGCGGCCGCGACCATCCCGTTGATCCTGCCGCCCGTGCTCCCGTCGATGAACGGGTAGCGCCCGTTGAAGAAGATGTCGCCGCAGTGCAGGACGTTCGCCTTCTCGAAGTGGACGGAGATGTCGGTGTCGGTGTGGGCGGGCGCGAAGCGGGAGAGCGCGACACTGACTCCGTTGAAGCTCAGGGAGTGGCTGTCCGTGAAGGTCTGCTGCGGAAGCGCGGCCGGTGGGGAAGCGGGGACGTCCAGTTCCAGAAATGGCAGGTGGTGCGACTCCGCCATCCGCTTCTTCGTGTTCTCGTGCGCGACGACCGTCGCGCCAGCCGCGTGCAGGGGCGCGTTGTTGTCGACGTGGTCCAGATGCCAGTGGGTGTTGACGACCAGGTGCGCCGGCCCCTTTCCCAGGCCCGCGAGCGCCTCTTTCAATTTCGGCCACGCCGGCTGCACGAACGTGTCCACGACGAGCAGGCCGTCCGGTCCGTGCAGCACCACCACATTACCGCCCGGTCCCGAGAACAGCGTGAGATTCTCGGCGAGCGGCTGCGATTGCATGGGCGCGGCGCCGAGCTGCGCGCGGAAGGCAGCCAGGCGGTCGGTCTGCGCGACCGGTTGCTGGACAAAACCCGGAGGAATCATCCGGGTCCAGATCGCACCGCCGACCACCGCCGCGCCCGTCAGCAGCATCTCACGCCGTGTCACTGGTCTCAGTGTCCCGTTGCTATCCATGTCGAGTTGCCCTTTCCGATCGAAGGTGGATCCACCGGATCTATTCCGAGAACTGGGCCGCTAATCCTTGTACGGATCGAACTCCTTCTCTCCCGCCATCACCACGATGAGCGGCGTGAGCGTGTGCAGCACGGTCACCGTGTCGCCCTGCGCCGCCAGCACGTCGGGCAGCCGCCGGTACGCGTGCGGCGACTCGTCCAACCCGCCGCCGCGCAAGACTACGCCCTTGCCGCCCACCCAGTCGTTGAGCATGTCCCACGTCACCTTGCCCGGCGAGATGACCGCGCCCGTCTTGCGGTTCACCTTGCCGCGCGCCGCCGTCCGCGACATCACGCGCCCGGCGCCGTGCACCGTCGAGTACAGCGAGGCCCGCTGGCGCTCCGAGTCGCGGCGTGCGCCCTCGATGATCACGGCGTTGTCGCCCATCGAGCCGCCCACGAACCCCTTCTGCCCCGGAAACGCGGGCGTCGCCCCCTTACGGACCACGACGTACTCCGTCCCGTGATGCGTCTCCTTCCAGGCGAAGTTGTGATGGTTGTGCACCAGCTCCATCTCGTCGCCGCCCAGGATCTCCACCACCTTGCGTGCCACCCACTCCCGCCCCGCGTAGGCGTACTCGCCCGCCAGGGTCATCAGGTGCCAATAGTCGTGCCCCAGCGGCTGGGCGAGCGAGAGCAGCGCCTCGGCCTCCGGCACGCGCTCACCCCACTGCTTGCCCTGCGAGAGCGCCAGGAACCCCGAGGCCACCGTGTGCCCGAGTCCGCGACTGCCGAAGTGCACGCCCACCCAGATGTCGCCGCGCTCGTCGGCGAACACGTCCACATAGTGGTTGCCGCTTCCGACCGTGCCGAGCTGGTTCCGCGCCTTGGCGCGCAGTCCGTCGCGCTCGTGCTTGCCCGGCAGCGCGTCCCACGCCGGATGCTCGAACAGCGGATGACTCGTGGGCGCGTCGTCGGCGCGGTTGTTTCGGCCCATGCCGAACGAGATCGTGCGCTGGATCTCGTCCGCCAGGTGCTCGAGGTCGGCCCGCGTGTAGTGCTCCAGCCGGCGGTCGGTGCGGATCGCGGCGTTCCCGCAGGCGATGTCGAACCCCACGCCGACCACGCTCACCTGCTCGCGGTACGCGGCCACGCCGCCGATCGGCATGATGTAGCCGAGGTGGCCGTCGGCCATCAGGGCCACTCGCTCCGCGCGGGTTGCCACGTCGCGCAGCTGCTGGAGCGTCTTCTCTTCGTGCGTGCCGAAGATCACCGGCTCGTTCATGTTCCGCCCCCGTCTTAAACGTGCACCAAAAGACCACGCCCCGCCTGGCGTCTTGCGTTGCGCAGGCGGGGCGATCTCTCCTCCACCGTCGACGTCACGACACGCGCCGAGTCTTCCTCCGCATGAAGTCCATCAGGATGAACTGGCCGAGGGTCATCGTGTTGGTGAAATAGGCCTTCCCGCGGCAAATCGCCGAAACCTTCTTCACGAACTCCACGAGACTCCGGTCCCGCGCGAGCATGAAGGTGTTGATCATGATCCCCGAGCGCCGGCACAGCGCCACCTCGCGATACGTGGCTTGGAGAATCCGGGGATCCAGCCCCATCGAGTTGACGTAGATCTTACCGTCCGGCTCCGTGAGTGCCGACGGCTTGCCGTCGGTGATCATGATGATCTGGCGCATGTCCTTGCGTTGGGACATGAGCATGCGTCGCGACAGCTTGAGGCCTTCCGCGGTATTCGTGTGGTACGGCCCCACCTGCGCACGCGCCAGCTGCGGGAGCGGGATTTCCTCGGCGGTGTCGTGAAACAGGACGACGCGCAGCGTGTCGCCCGGGAACTGCGTGCGAATGAGATGGGTGAGCGCGAGCGCCACCTTCTTGGCCGGCGTGAAGCGATCCTCCCCGTACAGGATCATGGAGTGCGAGCAGTCGAGCATCAGCACCGTCGCCGACGACGAGCGGTACTCGGCCTGGTGCACCATGAGGTCGTCATACTCGAGGTTGATCGGCACCCCTAGGCCTTCACGCTGCAGGGCGTTGGTGAGCGTGGCGTTCACGTCGAGGTTGAGCGTGTCCCCGTAGGCGTAGGGCTTGCTCGCCGCCTCGGCTTCCACGCCGGTGGCGAGGTGCTCGGTGTCGTGGGCGCCGAAGCTCGATTTGCCGATGCTCCCCAAGAGGTGCTTGAGGGTCCGGTACCCGAGAAAATCGATGCCCTTTTCCGTGAGGTTGAACTGCACCTGCTGGGCGGCCTCCTTGGCCATCCCGCCCGGCCCGAACAACGGCTGCTGGCCCGACGGCATCTTGGGCGCCTCGGCCACGTTCAGGTAGCCCTCCGCGATGAGCTTCTCCACGATCTTGTCGAGCAGCTCGCCCATTTGCCGCTCGAGGTCGGCGTCGCGCGACGCGTCGCCGGTCGATTCCCCGCGCAGGAGCTTCAACATCTCGGGCGTGAGCGTGCCCGAATCCATGAGCGCCTGGAGGATGGCTTGGCGCAGGGCGTCGAGCGAGCGATCGGCCTCGTCCTCCCCGAACTCGCCCCAGAACGGGTGGGAGTACGCGCCTCCGGCGAAGCCCGACTGGAGGAGGAAATCGGCGAGCTGATCGAGCAAGGCCTGCAGATTGACGGTGTCGGCCAGCTCGGGCAGGTAGCGACTGTAGGTCGTGTATCGCATCGGCTCCCTACCCCGAATATCGGGCCGCGGCGAGCTTTCCCGCAATGGACGAAGCCAAGTTTCGCCTCGGAGCGCTCTCCTATCGCAACTTCCGCTTCTTCTTTTTTGGCCAGGGTATCTCGCTCATCGGTACCTGGATGCAATCGGTGGCGCTCGGGTGGCTGGTGCTCGAGATCACTAACTCTCCCTTCGCCGTCGGGTTGAACCAGGCACTCCGATCCTTCGGCGTGTTGCTGTTCACGCTGTACGCCGGCGTCATCGTCGACCGCGTGGACAAGCGGCGCCTGATCGTGTGGACGCAGGCGCTGCAAATGCTGGAAGCGCTGGCGCTGGCAGCGCTGGTGTGGACCAAGACCGTCACCGTGTGGCAAGTGATGGCCCTGGCCGTGATGTTCGGGATCGTGAACGCCTTCGACATCCCCGCGCGGCAGGCGTTCATCGCCGAGCTGGTGGGGCGGGACGACCTGATGAACGCGATCGCGTTGAACTCGTCGATGTTCAACGCGGCGCGGATCGTGGGCCCCGCCGTGGCCGGTGTCCTGATCGGTGCCAAGGGCGTCGCGGTGTGCTTTTTCCTGAACGGCGTGAGTTACATCGCCGTCATCGCGGGGCTGCTTGCGATCCGGCTCGCGCCTCCCCCAACCCGTGGGCCGGTGCCGACGTCCACGTGGGAGGGCCTCCGCGAGGCGCTCACATTCGTCCTGCGGGACGCCCGCCTGGCCGCCCTGGTGACCCTCGTGGCCCTCTTCAGCGTGTTTGGATTCCCGTTCATCGTCCTGATGCCAGTCACCGCGCGGGATGTATTGCACGTGAGCGCGGGGGGTTATGGTCTGCTGATGACGGCCGTGGGTGTTGGCGCCATGCTCGGCGCCCTCGGCCTCGCGCTCGCGGGACGGCGTGTGCGCAAGGGCCGGGTCCTTCTCGCGTCTGGCGTCGCGTTCGGAGCTCTCCTGGTGGCGTTCGCAGCCGCGCGGTCCTTCAGTCTGGCGTTCGCCCTCCTCGCGCTGACCGGCTGCGCGATGATCATCACGACTGCGCTCGCCAACACCTTGCTGCAGACGCTCGTGCCCGACGAGCTCCGCGGCCGGGTAATGGCGTTCTACGCGTTCGTGTTCGTGGGCATGGCGCCCCTCGGCGCGTTCCAGGCGGGTCTCGTCGCCGAGCACACGAGCGCGCCGTTCTCCACCGCAATGGGCGGGGCGGCGTGCCTCGTCGCGGCAGCCGTGGCCGCGTGGCGGGTACCAACGCTACGGCTCACGGCGTAGCGAAGGTTGGTGGAGGATGGTGGAGGTGGGTGAAGGATGGTGGAGGTTGCTCCGCGCATCACCTCCACCATCGTCCAGAACCTTCACCATCCTCCACCAACCTCCTTTTAGAGCAGCCTCCTCAGCTTCACCGCCACTCGAATCGTGTCGGCGTCCCGCAGGAACACGAGCTGGCGCACGGCACCATCGATGCGGAGGTACTGGCGGACGTCGCTCAGATCGACCTCGCCCGCCCGGTGGCTGTCGATGAGCAGGAGCTGATCGCCGGCAAGGACCCCCGCGTCCGCGGCCGGGCTGTGCGGGACTACGTAGTCGACCACGACCTCCTTCAGCGCCGGCCCCCGCGCCACCAGCCGGAGCCCGCTCATGTCGTAGTCGCACGTTGGCGCCGTCCCCCGGACGGCGCGCTCGACGATGGCCCGGTGGCGGGCGTAGTCGACGATCAGGCGCGACCCTTCGAACACCGAGTTGCCGACGACGCCGTCGATGTCCGTGCGCCCGAGAAAGCCCTTGTGCTCGCCCCCCACGCCAGTCGTGGGAAACGGTACCCGGACGCCGCCGAGCCGGATCTCCTGCAATCGCACGATAAACCCGTGCAACTCACCCACGAGGCCCGTCCCGATCGGCGCGGGGATGGACGGCCGGAGCAGCGAAAGCCCGTGTTGCTCGCCGAACGGTGCGGTGAGGATGACGCACAGGCCTGAGGCTCCGGTGTCGAGCAGGAGCCGGGCGGGGACGGCGCGGCGACCCGGGATCTTCACCGATGCACGCAGCAACGGCAGGTCCGCGTCCGGCGTGAATTTCACCGACGCGCCGTCGCCCTTGTAGTAATACTTGGCGGCGTCGTACAACCGCACGCGCCGCAGCTCGTAATCGATCTCCACGGCGAACCGCTGCAACACGTCGTGCCCGACGAGCCCGCGCTGCTCGCGGCCGCTCGCCCGACTCAAGCCGTCCAGGCGATAGAGCGCGACACGATAGTTCGAGAGCTCGAGCTCACCGATACGCAGCGATCGTATGACCGCCGTGGGGATGGTGTCGTTCGTCGGGACGCCCGCCGTCGCCGCCCAGTCGCGATCGAGGCCGGTGCGGGAGAGCCCGGTATCGAGCATCAGCCACGCGGAGTCGCCGTCGATCACGCCGGGGACATAAATCGCGCCCCCGTACGCGTCGAACGGGACCGTCGCCACGGGCACCGGCGCCGTGAGCGGCGAGCCGTGCCAGCACGCGGCCGTGAGGCACAGCGCGAGCGCCGTGGCCCGAGCCGCGGGTCTCAATTCCACTTCCTGCGACGCGCTTCCGCCACGACGAGCCCGGCCGCCCCGTCGATCCCGAGCCGGGCGGTGTTCACGATGAGGTCGTAGTTGGTGAGATCCTGTCGGTGGCGCCCGTAATAGGTCTTCACGTACTGGTCGCGCTGGCGGTCCGTCTCGTCCACCACATGGTCGACGTCGGCTTCGCTCACGCCGAGGCGCTCGACGGCGAGCCGCATTCGCCACGGCTTCGGAGCCACGACGTAGACGTGCAGGGCGTCCGGCCGCTGCGCCAGCACCGCCTGGGCCCCGCGACCGACGAGGACCATGCGGCCGTGCGCCGCCGCTTCGGCGATCACGCGCTCCGTTACCTGTACGATGGTCGCTTCGTCCTGCTCGACCGCCGGGATGGTTGCGGAGGCGACGAACAGCTCGGGCGACGCCGCGGCGAGCGTGCGCGCGATGCGCTCGAGCAGGCCCGGAGCGCGCTCCTCGCGCTGGGCGACCTCGTCGGGCGGCAGGCCGGCCCGTCGCGCCACCGCGGCCACGAACTCGTTGTCGATCACGTCCCACTCGAGCTGGGCGGCCACGAGCCGCGCGACGTCCGAGCCGCCGGACGCGTACTGCCGGGTGACCGTGATGACGGGTGGCGCCATCTCAGGGCTTCAGGTTCTTGCGGAGGTCCCCGATGTTGAGCAGCGGCAACCCGCCCTCGGTCGGCACGAAGATGATCAGGTTGTTCGAGCTCTTCATGTCGTGCAGCGCCTCGATCCACTGCTTGGTGAGGGCCTCGGGGGACAGCGTCTGATTGAGGAGGCGTTGCTGCTCCATTTGGAGCCTGGCGACCTCGACGCGGTGGCGCTCGGTCTCGATCTGCTGCTCCTGCGCGATCTTGTTGTTGATCGCCTGGACCACCTGCGCGGGCGGCTGCAGATCGCGCAGGAAAAACGCTGTGACGGTCGCGATCCGGAACTTGCCGCCGCCCGCGCGCGGGGTGGTGACGAGCGCCGAGTCGACGAGACCCTCCATGGTGTTCGCGATCTGGGTGCGCTTGGAGATGTCGTTGATGGAGTATTGCACCATCCCGTCGCGTACACCCTTGCGGATGGCGTTCAACACGGCCCCGCGGATCTGATTCTCGTCACCGATCTCGGTTAAGATCTTGGGCGCCTGCATCGGGTCGATCTGCCAGCGAATCGACACCTCGACGTGCATCCCCATCTGCTCGCTCGACAGCGCTTCGATCGCTTCGATCTGCTCACCACGTGTGGGCCACTGCTCCTCGCGCGTCGAGTAACGCTCAATCGTCGACCAGGGAGGCACGAACCGGATGCCCGCCAACAGGGGCGACTGATCCACGTACCCGAACGCGTGCCGCACGCCTACCTCGCCGGGGTCGATGACCACCACGAGGGCGCCGACGCCCACCACGATGCCGAGGATAGCGACCACGTAGGCGACGACACGCATCAGGTTGACGACCGGCCCGGGACGTTGAGACCGGAGCGTGGCGGCCCCGAGCAGGAGGAAGAAGGCGACGCCGAGGAGGACCGCGCCAGCGACGAGCTTACCCATGGAAACTCCAGAAGGGGACGCGCAGAAGATGCGCCCCGTGCACCGCTACGAAAAGAGGTTCGGTCCGCCCCCTCCGGTTCCGGTCTTCCCGTATCCGGGCCCCTTGGGCTCGACGCGGGCCCGCACGTAGCCCAGCTCCTCGTTACGTGAGATCCGTTTCTCGGCCACCAGTCCTTCGAGCACCAGCTCGCAGGCGGCGACCATGGTGCCCGGATCCTTTTTTCCGGCGAGGCCCACCTGATCGATGAGGTCGAGCAGGCCGGGGACCACGCTGAATCCCTTGAGGCACGCCTCGGACCGCTCCTCCATGGAGAGCTTGAGCGCTCCCCCCTCGTCGAACCAATGGACGATGTCGTCCACGTTAGCGCCGCCTACGCGGGCTTCGAAGGTTTGCCCGGACGCCCGCCGGATCAGATCGCGCGCGATCGACTCCGGACCCTGGAGCTCGCCTTCGTACTCGAGTTCGAGCTTGCCCGTGATCGCGGGGAGGGCGGCGTAGATGTCCGAGATTCTCGGCACCACCACCTTCTCCTTGGTGGCGATGGTGCGTCGCTCCGCGTTCGACACCACGTTCTCGAGCACGCTGATCGGCAGCCGCTGCGACACGCCCGACCGGCGATCCACCCGCTTGTCTTCCCGTGCTTCGAACGCCACGCGCTCGATCAGCTCCGCGATGAAGTCGGGCAGCTTGAGCGGACGTCCGGTGCGCTCGAGCCACGCTTCCTGGCGCGTGATCGCCGCGCCCAGGTCGACCGTGTGCGGATAATGCGTGACGATCTCGGAGCCGATGCGGTCCTTGAGCGGCGTGATGATCTTGCCGCGAGCCGTGTAATCCTCGGGATTGGCGGTGAATACGAGCGCGACGTCCAGGTTGAGCCGGACCGGATAGCCTTTGATCTGGACGTCCCCTTCCTGCATGATGTTGAACAGCCCGACCTGAATCTTCCCTGCGAGGTCGGGGAGCTCGTTGATCGCGAAGATCCCGCGGTTGGCGCGCGGCAGCAGTCCGAAGTGCATGGTCAGCTCGTCGGACAGGAGATGCCCGCCCCGCGCGGCCTTGATCGGGTCCACGTCGCCGATGATGTCGGCGATGGTGACGTCGGGGGTGGCCAGCTTTTCCACGTAGCGCGAGTCGCGGGGCAGCCACGCGATCGGCGTCCGGTCGCCCCGCTCGGCCACGAGCTCCCGGCCGTACTTCGAAATCGGCGCGAAGGGGTTGTCGTTCACCTCGCTCCCCTCGAGGACCGGGATCTCTTCGTCGAGCAGGGTGACGAGCTGCCGCAGGATCCGGCTCTTGGCCTGCCCGCGCAGGCCCAGCAGGATGAAGTTGTGGCGAGAGAGGACGGCGTTCACGAGCTGCGGGATGACCGTGTCCTCGTACCCCACGATGCCCGCGAACAGCGGCGAGCCGTTCTCGAGGAGACAGATGAGATTCTCTCGCAGCTCGTCCTTCACCGTCCGCTGAACGCGGGCCGGGCTGGCCCATTCCGTCTGTTTCAGGTCGCCCAGGGTGGTCGGCTTGGTCATAAGGCGATAGTTAACCGGCTCCCTCTGGCGATGTAAAGAGTCGTATGGCCGCGGTCCCCCACGCGGGCAAATCGATCGTCGCGCGGCCGTCGGACTCAACGGGGATCGGGTCGCTGTTCATCTCCACGAAGTTCACGCGCCGAGCCCGACGGAATCCACGCGCGCCCGGCCACACGCTCACGCGGCGCGAAATGCCGCTGACGTCGACGAGCTTCACGATCGTACCCTCGCCATCGTCCGCGGGCTTGGCTCCGACCACCTGCACGCCGCCATCCGCGATGAAGAGCGCCGAGTCTCTGGGAGCGAGCGGGCGCTCGGCCGCGCTCGTGTAAGGCGCGCTGACATACAGGGGATCGCACGCCGCCCAGCCGCGCCGCACCGGCTCGCCGGGGTCGCTTCCGGGAGACAGCGCCGATATCCGAAAGCGGAAGGTCAGCTCACCGCCCTGCCGGGCGGGGAAGTTCGTGTACCAGTAATTGTGCAGCGCATACGCAAACAGCGTCCCATCGGGCGCGATGCGACGGCGCCACTGACCTCGAAAGACATCGTTCAGGGTCACGAGCGGCGTGTCCGGCCCGCTCCACAGGATGCCGCCGGTCGCGTCGTGCAGCCACACCCAGTGCACGTGACTGTACCAGTCCCGACAGCTCCCGGGCTGCTGGTCCCGCTCGACCGTCATCCGGCCGATGGGTACCTCGATCTCCACGGTGGGGCTCGACAGCGCGAACGGAAAGGCGACGTACAAGGCCTCCTTCTCGAGCGTCGGTGCTTTGACGATCCGGTTCTCGATGTCCACCCACGGAAGGTCGTCGTACAGCGTCACGACTGACGTGACGCTTCCTGCGCCGGAGAGCGTCCGCTCGATCGTCAGGCGCGCGCCTACGCCGGGCAGGCGCTCGCGACCCACCGAGGAGAGCTCGGCCTGGCTGATGTTCAGGTCGGGTGGGGTCCGCAGCTCATCCTGTGCGGGACTCGTCCACAGCGCGCTGTGCGCGCCGCCGCGCACGTAGACGAGCTGATTGAGCCCCGACCAGATACCGGGGCGGACGCGCTCCTTGCCGTCTCCCGTGGTCAGGGAGCGAACGGCTCCGCTGGCCGGATCGAGCACCGCGTGGAAGCTTCCAGCCTCTATCTCAAGCGCTGTACCGTCAGGGGCGGGTGGATTGCGTGGCCCCACCAATTCCCGCTCCGTGACGGCGAGGTAGCCCAGGGCAGGGACGTCGCGCGCGACCATGAGCGCGGAGCCGTCGGGCATGTCCACCGCGGGCCAGTCGTGACCGCCGAAGGCGACGCGCCGGCCGGCGCCCCCCGCGACCCGCACAACGTCGCTGCGCGCCCAGCTCGAGCCGTTGAACACCACGCGACCCGCGCCCGGACCGGTGCTGAGGCCGATACGGAGCAGGCCCGCGGCGACCTGGCCGTCGGCCGTCGTCCGAGCCAGGTCGAGGAAGCGCTTTTTCTCCTCCCACTGCGCGAGTGTCTGCGCGCCGTCCGGATCCGATAGGCTCGCGGATGATCCCCAGGTGTGCTCACCGAACAGCAAGAGTTGGCGCCACATGCGCCGGCGGTCGGCGGCTCGACGCTCGATGCGCGCTGCCGCGCCGTTCCGGGGTTCGGTTTTCTCATCCCAGAGCGCCAGTAGCTCGGCCGCCCGAGCGGCCAGCTGCGTCTCACGAAACTGTGCGAGCTCCGCCGCTGCGGCCGCTGCGCCGTCCTCCCTGTAACACCCGGTGTCCCCGCGCCGGACGGGCACCTTGGTCCCCCACCGCTGTTCCACGTCCCGGAAGAACTCCTCCGGCCGCGCGGCCATGAGGCGTGGAAACGCGTACCGGCGATTGAACTCCTCCACATTCGCGACCATCGCCCCGTCGGCCGGACCGTTGTCGCCCGCGGCGCCCACGAGGAGGGCGACGTCGTACGGGTAGGCCGGGGACGCGAAGACCGGATGTGTGAGCAGCCAGTCCGAGAGCCGCCGGGCCATCTCGTCCGCGCCGACGTCGAAGCCGAAGCGCGGCCCATCGGCGTAGCCATCGAAGCGCCAGTGGAGCACCCGGCTGCCGTCCGGTCCCTGCCACCAATAGAGCTGCGGGTACGTCGTCCAGTCTCCAGTGAGCTGCGCACGGGCCGCCGCCGTCGGGGAGAGGAGCGGCGCCGCGCGCTCAGGATTGACGCCGCTCGCGAGATACCGCACCCCACTCGCCGCGAGGAGGGTGGGGAAGGTGGCCACCTGCCCCGGCACGTCCGCGATCTGTGCCGCCAGGTAACCGAGACCCTGGTCGCGGGCGAACAGCCCGGCGGGCCACACGGCCCGCGCGAACGTCTCGTGGTCGAGCAGTCCCGTGAGCAGGTGAGCGAACAGCGCGGAGAGACCGGTCTTGCCGTCGCGCAGGGCCTGCGTGAGGGCCCGGCCCGCCGCGGGAGGGCGGTGCTCGACGTACGAGATCACCTGCAGGGCGCACTCGGCGGTCCAACGAAACGCGGGATGGGGAACGAGCCAGGAGAGCGCTTCATCCAGGTTGCTCCGGTGCACTTCAAGGCAGCGCTCGGGGAGGTCTGTGCGGCCGACATCGGTGTGACTCGACGCGATCCAGTAGAGCGTCCAGCGTCGCGGCGGCGTCAGCCGCACGCGCCGCGTGGCGACGCGACGCTTGGCCACCTCGAGCTCGATCTGGTACTCCGAAACCCTCGTCAGCGGCAACCACACTTCGCCCGCGAGTATGCCCCCGCCCCCGCCCCCACCCCCGCCCCCGCCTCCAGTGTCGTTGGCGGGTAACAGCCCCGCGGTGCCCACCAGCGATCCGCGGCGGTCGGTGACCCGCGCGCGCGCCGCCGGCGCGTCGAGGCCGCTGGCTGCAATTCGCACCAGGTTGTTGCGGCCATCGGGCTGCTGGAACAGGGCCGTGGGCGCCGCCTCGACCACGACCGGAAGAGCGGCATGACGCGTCTGGAGGAGCGGGAGGCTCCCGACCCAGGCGAGGAAAGTGCGGCGGTTAGTCACGTTGTGCTCATACACTTGGCACGGCGCGGCGGCCTTGACTCCCGGGTGCATGCCGCTAGGTTTTCCACGGCCGAACGCCCGCTGCAGCCCGTCTCTATTCCATACAGGAGCTCGCATGAAGCGTATTGCAATGGTCCTCGCTCTCGTGGCGATGGGCGCATGTCAAAAGCAGGAGCAGAAGCCCGCGGCCGCGACGCCGCCGGCGGACACCTCGCACATGATGATGGCCGACACGTCAAAAATGATGATGGTCGACACCTCGATGCACGTGATGAAGGCCGACACGTCGAAGAGGATGATCGCCCCGAACGCCAAGCCCGCCCCGAAGAAAAAGCCCTAAGCAGTTCGGCAAATAGGTTGTGACGATGCCCGGGACGAGCGCCCGGGCTTTTCGTTTGCTCTGATGGTGCCGCCCACTCCCTCGGTCACGCGGGGGAGGCCGCAGGGAAGGAGAACGGCAGATCGACGACGCGGGCGTCGCGGCCCGCGGCGCGTACCATCGCGCCCGGTGCGACCTCGCGGCGGATCACGGCAAGGCCGATCCAGCGCCCGGCGCCCGGCAACCCCCCGCCCGTATCAGGCACGAATGCAAGGCTCGTCACCCGCCCGACTTCGCGATCCATGTGGCTCACCGCGCTCCAGCCGCCCACCGGGGTCACGGGCGGCTCGGGATCGAACAACAGACCGCGCAGCTGCCGATTGGTGTGACCGCGGAAATGCAGGCGGGCGACTGTCTCCTGGCCCGTATAGCAGCCCTTCGTGTAGGAGACGCCGCCGATCTCGTCGAAGCGGACCTCCTGTGGGATGGTCTTGTCGTCCATCTCGGCGCCGAGGCGTGGCCACCCGGCCAGCACCCGGAGCAGCTCCAGCGCGGCTGGCTCGGCTGAGATCGCACCGGAGGCCCGCAGCCGATCGGCCAGGAGCGCAGCTGAGGAGGCGGGTGCGGTGACTTGAAGAACGAACGGTGCCCCGTCGCTCGCCCGCGCCGTCTCCACGCCCTCCGAGCCCTCACCGCGAAGCACCCTGCCCGGCCCGTTGGGCAACGGCAGCCCGGCAGCGCTCGCCACCGCGAGCGCGCGGGGGCCCGCCACGCGGAAGGTCACCAGGTCCGCCGAACGGTCGACGACTTTCGCCAGACGCGGAGGAACGGAGCGGGTGAAGATCGCGAGCGCGCGATCGCGCCCATCGGACGGGACGGTATAGGTCACCGTGGTGTCCATCCGCGCGGCCCAACCGTCCACCACGACCATGCCCTTGGGTGTCAGCAGCGCCCCGTAGACGAAGGCCCCGTCCCCCGGCAGCTCCAGGTCGTTCGTCAGGAGACCTTGGACGCAGGTGACGGCGCCTGGGCCTGAGAGGGCCACGACGGCCGTGTCGGCCCGGCACACCACCGCGCCGGTGTGCAGTGCCGTCACTAGCCCCGGGGCGATCGCGCCAGGTTCCACGCGCGCGATCTGGGGAAGCGCCTCGGTCTCTCGTTCCGTCATTCCTCAAGCATAATAGCCCGCTGCCCGGTACGACTCGTCCAGCAGCTCGACCGGGTGACGGACCGAGGCGGGGACGCCGGCCGCGGCGAGACCCGCGCCGAGCTGCATCAGGCAGCCGGGATTGCCGGTGGCGACGACTCGGGGTCGGGCCTGGGCGAGCGAGGCGACCTTGGGCGCGAGGACCGCGCGCGACATCTCCGGCTCCGCGAGGGTGAAGAGTCCCGCGCTGCCGCAACATTGCGCGGCGTCCGGCATGGACGTGAGGCGGAGCACGGGAATCGCGCGGAGCACGCGCTCGGGTGGGTCGGCGATCCGCTGAGCGTGGAGCAGGTGGCACGGCGGGTCGTACGCGACGGTCGTATCGAGCGGGGCCCCCGGTCGCGGGCCGCGCTCGGCCAGGAGCTCGGTGACGTCGCGAATACGCGCGGCGAACGTGGCGCCCGCCCCACCGCCTTCGACCAAATGCGCGTACTCCTTGAGCATCGCCCCACAGCCCGCGCTGTTGACGACGATAGGTGCGTCGCTCGCGCCGAAGGCGGCGACGTTTGTCGTCGCCAACCGACGCGCCTCGCTCCGAAGGCCGGCGTGCGCGTGCAGGGCCCCGCAGCACACCTGGGCGGGGACCTCCTGCACGGTGTAGCCGTTCAGCTGGAGCGTCCGGATCGTCGCGTCGTGGACGTGGGAGAACAGGCCGTCCATGATGCAGCCGCGAAACAGCAGGACGGGGGAGGTTGGCGAGGATGGTGGAGGATGGTGGAGGGTGGTACGAGGTCCACCTCCACCAACCTTCACCGACCTCCACCGTCTTCCACCAGCCTGCGGCGCGCTCGCGCCGAGCATTCCGAGCGCAAACCGCACCCGCCCCCAACCCGCGAGGCGGCGGGGAAGGCCCGTTGCCCGTACCAACCGGGCCAGCGCGTACACCACGCGCGACACGCCGGCGCCGGTGAGGGCGGTGAGGGCGACGCGCGCGAGCAGCGGGACGCCACCCGGCCGCCGCTCGGCGAGCAACGCGCGGGCCGCCTCCAGCCCTTGGCCGTAGCGCACGCCCGAGGGACACACCGGCTCGCAGCCCCGGCACCCGAGGCACCGATCGAGATGTAACGCGACGTTGGGGTCGCCAGGAGAGAGCTCGCCGGTCTCGAGGGCGCGCATGAGCTCGATCCGGCCACGGGGGCTGTCCGCCTCGTCGCCGGTCGCAAGGAAAGTGGGGCAAGCTTGGAGGCAGAAACCGCAATGGACGCAGCTATCGAGCCCTTCGAAGCCCTGTCGCTCCGTCATTCCGTCCCTTCGACGGCCACCACGAAGGCTTCACCGGGATCGAAGGTGCGCCGGAGCCCCGTGACCAGCGGGCCCACGCCTTCGCGGTAGGCGCCGAAGTGTCCCACGGCGGCACGCACCGGCCAGGAGGCGCGCTCGAGGGTGAGGGGGACCTCGAGCCCCGCCAGCGTACGACGCAGCCGCCGAAGCCGATCCGCCGTGGTCTCGCCACCCCAGCGAATCGCGCCGATGCCGGGGCTCGCCGAAATCCACTCGTCGCCGACCTGGTGTTGCAACAGGTCGAGCAGCTCGTCGCTCGATTCCGGTAGGCCCCCGATGCGGAACGTCACCGGGCGAGCGGCGAAACACTCCGCGGCGTGCGTCCACAGCGCACGCGCTTCGTCGACGCGCAGCGCGGTGAACCGCCCTCCCGTGGCGGCTCCCAACGCCGCCTCCTCCGCGGAAACCAGCGCCTCCGACCCCGCGAAGCGGACCGCGAGCGTCCAGCGCTCACGTCGCGCGAGCGCGGGCGAGAGCAGCTCGTGCGCGGCCGGCTGAATGCCCGCGGCGGTGATGTCGTCGGTCACCTGCGCCAGGTCTTCGCGCGACCCCTCGAGCGCGAGGGTGCGATCGGCCCGCGGGACCGCGCGCAGCCGCAGGTGCACCAGCACGATCACGCCGAACGCGCCGAAGCTTCCCGCCTCGAGCTTCGTGAGATCGTAGCCGGCGACGTTCTTCATCACGCGGCCGCCGCTTTGCACCAGGCGGCCATCACCGGTGACGAACGTGACCCCCAGGAGGTGATCGCGGATCGAGCCGAAGCCCTGCCGCAGCGGGCCCGCGGTCGCGGTCGCCACCACGGAGCCCAGGGTGCGGCCGGCGAGCCCAGGCGGATCGAGGGCGAGCCACGTGCCGCGATCGGCGAGCTGTTGGCGCAGCAGGTCGCACCCGATCCCCGCCTCGGCGGTGGCGGAGAGGTCCTGGGGCTCGATGGCGGGAATCTTGTCGAGGCGACGGGTGGTCAGCGCCAGGTCCGCGGGGGCGTCCGCGGCCAGCCAGCTGGCGGCGCCCTCGATCCGGACGCGCCACCCCTCGGCGCGGGCGGTGCCGAGCAGCAGCGCGACGGCATCGGGCGAGGCGGGCGCGACGCGCGGCACGCCATCGCGGGTGGCAGCCACGTCGACGGCGTCGTCGCCGAGCAGGGCACGGACGCGGTCGAGGAGGCTCATGGCGCGAGCACTCCCCACTCCGCATTCCGCACTCCTGACCATTCCCGGCACGCGTGCACCGGCACGACCTTCCCCGGATTCACCCGTTCGTCGGGATCGAATACGTGGCGCACGGCGCGCATGGCGGCGAGGGAGTCGCCGTCGAAGATCATCGGCATGTAGCGGAGCTTGTCGAGTCCAACGCCGTGCTCGCCGGTGATGGTCCCGCCCGCGGCAATGCATGCCGCCATCATTTCGCCGCTCGCGGCGTCGACGCGGGCTCTGAGACCGGGCACGCGTCCGTCGAAGGAGATGTTCGGGTGCAGGTTGCCGTCCCCCGCGTGGAACACGTTGCTGACGGTGAGGCCGTACGAGGAGGCGATCCGGCCGATGGTTTCCAGCACGTCCGGCAGCGCGGAGCGGGGAACCACGGCGTCCTGCACCACCAGGTCGCGCGAGAGACGCCCCATGGCTCCGAACGCCTTCTTGCGACCGAGCCACAGGCGCTCGCGTTGCTTCGCGTCCGCCGCACCTACCACACCGCGCGCTCCGTTGGCGCGGAGGATGCCCTCGATGGTGTCGGCGTCGGCGGCGACCGCCTCCTCCCGACTCCCGTCGAGCTCCACGAGCAGGACGGCGGCGGCATCGCGCGGGTAGCCCGCGGCGTACACTGAATCTTCGACGGCCTGGACGCACGATTGATCCATCATCTCGAGCGCGGCGGGCACGATGCCGCTCGCGATGACCGCCGATACCGCCTCACCGGCGGTCCGCAGCGCGAGAAAGTCGGCGAGCAGCGTCCGCACGGCGCGGGGCACCGGCAGGAGGCGCACGGCGATCCGCGTGGCGATCCCGAAATTTCCTTCCGAGCCCACGAACAGACCCGTCAGGTCTGGTCCCCACGGCTCGCCGCCCGGGCTGCCGAGCTCCACGACGCTCCCGTCCGCCAGCACGACCTCGAGGGCGAGCACGTGATTCGCCGTGACGCCGTACTTGAGGCAGTGCGGTCCACCCGCGTTCTCCGCGACGTTCCCCCCAATGGTGCACGCGGTCTGGCTGGATGGGTCGGGCGTGTACTGGAGACCGTACGGCGCCGCCGCCGTGGAGAGGCGAACGTTCACCACGCCGGGCTCGACCACCGCGACCCGGTTCTGGGGATCGATCTTGAGGATCCTGTTCAGCCGGGTGAGCACCAGGAGCACTGCATCGTCGTCGGCGAGCGCGCCACCCGACAGCCCGGTGCCGGCGCCCCGAGGCACGAACGGTATCCCCAACGCGGCGAGCAGCCGTACGACTGCCACCACCTCGTCCCGGCTCCCCGGCAGCACCACCACGCCGGGTACATGGCGGTGGGTGGGGAGTCCATCGCGCGAGTAGGTCCAGCGTTCGGGCAGCGCCGTCCGGACGTGCCGCGCCCCGACGATCCCCGCGAGCGCTTCCACCAGCGAGGTCGTCGTCACGTGGCGGGCTCGATCTCGTGGTGGCGTCCACCGCGGCCGTTGCCCCGCGCCCGTTGGCGCACCGCGGCCCGTCGCTCCGCATCCGTCGCCAGCGGCCCGAGGACGGTGGCGAGCTGGCGAAGCCGCACGCTCGTGTTTCGCCCCGCCTGCAGCGCGCGTTTGGCATCCGCGTCGAGCTCGAGCGCCGCCGCCACCTGGAACGAGAGGAGCGCGGGGTCGCTCGGCAGGTCGATCTCTTCGTCGGTTCTCTCGGTCAGCACCCCCAGGGCGCGCGCCAGACGGGCGAATCCCTCGCGGACGTCCTGTGCAAGCGTGGCCAGCTCCACCGTGTCGACGGGATCGTCGTCGAATTCCTCGATTTCGGCGACGCGATAAGGCTGCGAGCCTGCGACCCAGCGGCGCAACACGAAGCGGCGCTCCCCCACCGCGAGGATGTTGGAGCGCCCATCGGGCAGCGGCTCGCTCGAGCGGATCAGCGCCACACACCCGACGTCGCCGAGGTCGGGCGCGGGATCCACTGCCGGCGCGCGGTGCGGCGTCACGTAGGCGATGCCGAAGCGCCGATCGGCGGCGAGACAGTCAGCGAGCAGCTGGCGGTAGCGGGGCTCGAAGATGTGCAACGGTTGGGGCGCCCCGGGAAACAGGACGACCGGCAAGGGAAAAATCGGGAGCTCGCGGGCCATGAGTACATAAGTATACAGGCAGACGCCGAGGTGCCCAGACGCCTAGCGGTACTTAGCAAAAAGTGGCCAGGTAGGCTTACCTGACCACTCCCGACTAGGACCCGCTGGACGCCTAGGCGTCTCGGCGTCTGCCTGTTATGCCGCTCTCCAGAACCCCTTGAGTGCCCGCCCGTCCGGCGATTCGCGAAGTTTTTCGAACGCCCGCTCCCTGATCTGCCTGATCCGTTCGCGCGTGACTCCCATCAGCGCGCCGATCTTTTCGAGCGTCATGGCCTCGCTGCCTTCTTCGAGACCATAGTAGAGATAGAGGATTTTGCGCTCGCGGGGGGTCAGGTATTTCTGGAAGATGCGGTCGATGAACTCCCGCATCAGTTTGCCGTCCGTTTTCTCCTCGATCTCGCCGCCTTCCTGTCCGGCGAAGCGCTCGCCCAGCGTGGCGGCGTCCTTGTCGCTCCGATCCACCGGCGCATCGAGCGACAGCTCGGCCGCGGTCATGCGACGCGCGGTACGCACGTTGTCGACGGTGTCTTCGAGCGCCATCGCGATCTCGTCATCCGTCGGCTCGCGGCCCAACTCTTGAGAGAGATAGGTCTCGGTGCGGCTCATGCGGATCAATTGCGAGTTCTGATTCAGCGGGATGCGGACGCTGCGAGTCTGCTCGGCGAGGGCTTTGAGGACCGCTTGGCGTACCCACCACACCGCATACGAGATGAACTTCACGCCCTGGTCCGGATCGAACTTCTTCACCGCCTTGAGCAGCCCCTCATTGCCGATGGCGACGAGCTCCGAGAGATCGAGGCCGTGTCCTTGGTATTTCTTGACGTAGGAAATGACGAATCGGAGGTTCGCAGTCACGAGCCGCTCGGCGGCTTTTTCATCACCACGCTGGACGCGCCGGGCCAGCCGACGCTCTTCCGCGGGATCTTTTATCAGTGGGAGCTTTTGGATGTCTTGGAGGTACTGGTCGAATGCACCGGAAGGATTAGCCCGAAAAAACGCCTTCGCCTTGCCTGCGTTCGACCGCGCCATAGCTCTAGGGCTCCGACGGTAGACGACCGAAGTCTCGTCAGGGAAAGTCGCGACTGGGGCAATATAGAAGTGGCCCGCAAATGGTGCAAATCTGCACGTTTTTCCACATCACAAATCGTGATCAGCCTTCATCACTGCGCGGTTTGTCCACTATCCACATCGCATGTGGAGAAAACAGTGTTGATGCGAAGTTGATTCTTCCCCCTTGGAAATGTGGAGACGTGCACACGCATGTGGGAAGTTGTTGACGGATATGTGATTATGTCAGGAAGTGATGGACGCCATAGCTGGTGGCGGTAGATGGTCCCTATCGTGCCCCTCCCTGTCGCCTCGGAGGACCGCATGAGCAGCATCATCATTGGCCTCGTGTTTATCGTGGGCGGCCTATCGGGCACGCTCGCGCTCGTCGGGACCAACAGTGGAACGGCCCTCGCGGTCGTGGGTGTGCTGCTCGTCGGACGGGGCATTTACCGGATTCGACGCCAGCGCGCGCAGCAGCAACAGGCGCACTAGGTCGTGCCGACCATGCCTTCACGGTAGGGGCGCAGCGCGCTGCGCCCCTCCGTCGTTCAGGGACGCGTCAGGACCTCTCGCACGGCGCCTTCCGGCGCCGCTGTCGTCCAACTCTGCCCATCCGCGTACATGCGGCCGATCGTTTGCGGTAGCGCGAATCGCACGGTGCCTTCACGACTCTTCTTGTCGAGCTGCATCGCCGCCATCAACGCGTCCGCGGTTGCCGTCTCCGGGAGCTCGAGCGGTAGCCCGTAGCGCTCGAGCACGCGGCGGATCCGGTCGGCTGTGCCTGGCTCTGCGATGCCAAGGACTTCGGCGAGCCGGGCCTCGAGGGCCATCCCGATCGCGACCGCTTCACCGTGGAGCGCCGCGAACTTCGTGGTCGCCTCGATGGCGTGACCGATGGTGTGGCCGAAGTTGAGGATCGCTCGACAGCCGGCTTCCCGCTCGTCCGCAGCCACGACCGCCGCCTTGAGCTCTACCGAGCGCGTCACCAGGCGCTCGAGGGCGCTGTGGTCCCGCGCCGTGATCGGGCCGGCGTCGCGATCGAGTGTCGCAAAGTACGCGGCATCGGCGATGACGCCGTGCTTGACCGCTTCGGCCATGCCGGCCGCGAGCTGTTGGGCGGAGAGGGACGTGAGCGCGTCGAGATCCGCCAGCACGAGGCGCGGCTGATGGAAGGCACCCAGCAGGTTCTTTCCGGCGGGCACGTCGACCCCCGTCTTCCCGCCGATCGAAGAATCGATCATGGCCAGGAGCGTGGTCGGCACGCCGACGTACGGCACACCTCGCAGGTAGGTCGCCGCGACGAACCCCGCGACGTCGCCCACTACGCCGCCCCCGAGCGCGATGACCGCCGAATCGCGGCCGAACTGGTGAGCGAGCATACGATCGGACACGGCCGCCCATGTCTCCCGTGTCTTGTTCCACTCGCCCGCCGGGAACTCGAACAGCTCCGCGTGCACCGCGGCCTTGTGGAAGCCCGCCACGACCGCCTGGCCGTAGAGGCCCGCCACGTGCGAATCGGTGACGATGGCGTAGCGCCGGGCGGGGCAGGCCGTCGTGACCCGGGCGGGCAGCTCCGCGAGGACGCCGCGCCCGATGACGATGTCGTACGACGCGTCGCGATGCTCGGTGAGCGAGACGCGAACCGTCACCACGCGACGTCGGCCCGGCCGGCGGCCGCGTTCGCGCCCCGGGCCAGAACGAAGAGCAGGTCCGACAGCCGGTTCAAGTACGGGAGAATGCTCGGGGCAATGGGCGGCGCTTCACGCGAGAGCGTGACGACGCACCGCTCCGCGCGCCGGCACACCGTGCGCGCGAAGTGGAGCGCGGCGGCCTTCGGTGTGCCCCCCGGCAAAATGAAGCCGTCCAGGGGCGCGAGTGTGGCTTCGGTCGAATCGATCGCGCGCTCGAGCGCGGCCACACGTTCGTCGCTCAGGGCGGCCTTGGCGAGCGCCTTGGCCACCTTGGCCGGCTCGGGGCTCGCGAGCTGCCCCCCGATGGCGAACAGGTCGCGTTGGATGTCGTCCAGGAGGGCGTCGCCGAGTGCCGTCGGGTCGAGCGCGCGCGCCAGGCCGATCGCGGCGTTGAGCTCGTCCACAGCGCCGTACGCGGCCACCCGGCGGTGATCCTTGGGTACCCGCCCACCGCCGAACAACCCCGTGTCTCCGCCATCACCGGTCCTGGTATAGATCTTCAACCCGTTCCCCGCTCCCCTCTCCCTTCTCTCAGAGGCTTCCGTTACGATAGAGGCCCATGCAGGACGTCAAAGATATCACCATTGTCGGCGCCGGCCCCACCGGGCTGTTCGGCGCCTTTTACGCGGGAATGCGCGGCGCGTCCTGCTGTCTGATCGACAACCTCGATCAGGTGGGCGGCCAGCTCACGGCGCTCTACCCGGAGAAATACATCTTCGACGTGGCTGGATTTCCGAAGGTCCTCGCGAAGGACCTGGTGCGCGGCATGGCCGAGCAGGCCCTGCAGTTTCACGCTCCCGTGCACCTGGGCGAGCAAGTCACCGGCCTCGAGCGCTCCTCCGAAAACGGTCACCCGGTGTTCACGATCGTCACCGAGCGGGACCGGTACCCTTCGCGCACGGTGCTCATCGCAGGAGGGATCGGCGCCTTCACCCCACGCAAGCTCCCGCTCAAGGATGTCGATCGGTGGTACGGCAAGGGCCTCCACGATCGGGTCCTCGACCCCAAGGTGTTCACCGGCAAGCGCGTGTTGCTCGTGGGCGGTGGAGACTCGGCGTTCGACTGGGCGGTGAACCTGCAGGGGATCGCGCGGTCGATCCTGATGATCCATCGGCGGGATGGGTTCCGGGCGCACGCCGCCACGGTGCGACAGGTGCGCGAGCTGAGCGCCGCCGGAAAGATGGAGCTCCGCACGTTCTGGGAGCTCAAGGCGATTCACGGGAGCGACGCGATCGACGGCGTGACGATTCTCAACAACAAGACTAAGGAAGAAGAGCGCGTCGCCGTGGACTGCGTGATCCCGCAGCTGGGGTTCATCTCGTCGTTGGGCGCGATCGCGCAGTGGGGGCTCGACATCGAGAAGGGCGAGATCAAGGTGTCGCAGACCATGGCGACGAACATCCCCGGCGTGTTCGCGGCCGGCGACATCACGACCTACCCGGGGAAGCTCAAGCTCATCGCGACGGGAGCGGCGGAGGCGGCGATCGCCGTGAACCATGCCGTGCACTTCATCAATCCCGCGGCCAAGATCGAACCGGGGCACAGCTCGAACATGGCGTTGTTTGGGCAGACGGAAGACTAATGCGGCAGGGCGGTACGGCGGCACGTGAGTTCGTCGCTTTTCCTGCCGCCGTGCCGCCCTTTCTTATTGCCGGCCTATCTGTACCACCACCGAATCGATCTGATTCAGCATCTGCTGATAAGGCACCGCGTGGCCGTTCGCCTGCACGCTGAAGGTGATGGTCCGCCCGTTGCGGGCTTCGATGTAGCCCGACAGGCTGTTCACTCGATCGATACTGCCCGTCTTGGCGATCACCCGCCCCTCGAGCGGCGTGCCGCCGAAGCGCCGCAGCAGCGACCCCGGTTCGCCCGCGTGCGGTAATCCCGCGACGAATGGCCCCCCCTTCGGATGTCCGTGCATATAGTGGAGGAGCTGCGCGAACGCATGGGCCGTAACGAGGTTGCCGGCGGCGAGGCCGGAGCCGTCTTCGAGCGCGAACGCCGTCGAATCGATTCGCACGGAGTCGATGAGAAACCGCCGCTCCACATCGAGGCCCGCTCGCCATGACCCGTCCCCCTGCAACTCCCGCCCCAGGATCTTGAGCAACATCTCGGCGAACCAATTCTGGCTGGAATTGAGAATCGGGAAGATGATGTCGGGGAGCGGGCGGCCAGCATACTCGAGGAGCGGAGTGCCACAGCAGCGCACGGTGCGGTACGCCAGCGAGTCGGTCGTGCTCGCCGCGCCGCCTTCGACCGACACACCTTGGCGCGCCAGGGACGCCGCGAGGGCACGAGCGGCATACAGATTCGGGTCAGGGAGCGCGACGTTTTCCGTCCACGGCTTCTTCCCGAGGGGCACGGCTCCCTCGGCGCGGATGCTCCATCCCGCGCCACTCCGGAAGAAGTTGTCCCCGATGGTGGAGCTCGATTCCGCGGGCACGGTGCGCGCCCGATTCTCGAACGTGATGAGGCCGAGATCGGGCGCCCAGTTGATCGCCGGGGGCGCGTCGACCGCGGACCCGGGTGCGATTTGGAAATCCACGCTGTTGTCGTGGAACCCCAGGCCCGACACCGGAGCAGCGTACCACCACGTCAGATCCCAGGCGTTCCAGCCATAATGGATGAGCGTCGGCTCGAAGTACGAACCGTCGCCCACCAGCTTGCCGGTGATGCGGCGAATCCCGCGCGCGCGGATCGAATCCGCGATCGCGTCGATGGCCGTGAACGTCGAGTCGCACGCCCCGGGCGCGAGCGTGTCCACGCTGTAGCACCGGGCGGACCACGTGGGATCGCCACGCCCGTAGAGGATCAGGTCTCCGTACAACACTCCGCCGTCCAGGCGCCCGTTCAGGTACAGGCTCGTCTTCACGCGGTAGCCGGCGGGCAGGAGTACCGCCGCCGCGGCCGTCACCACCAGCTTCGTGTTGCTGGCGGGCACCGAGAAGCGGTCGGCGTTCCGCTGGTAGAGCACCCGGCCTCGATCGTCTACGACGTAGATCCCCCACGTCGCGCGATTGAACGGCGGCACGTCCACCAGCTGCGCCAGGCGTTGCTCGAGCGACCCCCGCAGAGGCACCGTGCGCGGCCGCTGGGATGAGGGCGACTGAGCGGCCAGCGCGGAGCTAATCGTAAGCGATGCGAGGATCAGCTTTCGCATAGACCAGGTCCGTCACGAGGTTGACGAGCACGAACACCAGGGACATGAACAAGATGCTCCCCTGGATGGCCGGGAGATCGCGCTTTTCGATCGCCGTGAGGACGTAGCGCCCCAGGCCCGGCCAGCCGAAGATCGTCTCGGTGAGGATGCTCCCGGTGAGGTAGCTTCCCGTGTCGAGCCCCAGCACGGTGATCACCGGGATGAGCGCGTTGCGGAATCCGTGTCGCATGATGACCGCGGCCTCGTTCAGACCCTTCGCCCGAGCCGTCCGGACAAAATCGCTGGACAACACCTCGAGCATCGCCGCGCGCGTCATGCGCGCCAGGAAGGCCACCGACCGCATGCCCAGGGTCAGGGCGGGCAGCACGAGGTACGCCAGCCCGCCCGACCCGGATGGCGGAAGCCACCGCAACATCACCGCGAACAGCAGAATCAGGAGCAGCCCCACCCAGTATACCGGGAATGAGACGCCGATATACGAGAGGAGCATGGCCGCGCGGTCGACCGCCCCGCCCGGCCGGATGGCCGAGACGACACCGAGGGCAATGCCGCCGACCGCCGCGAACGCCATCGCCGCGAGGGCGAGTTGCACCGTCTTCGGGAACCGCTCGCGCAGGTCGCGGGCGATCGGGCGCTGCGTGATGTACGACTGGCCGAAGTCGCCCCGGACGGCATCCCACAGGTAGCGCCCGAACTGCGCGGGGAGCGGGTCGTCGAGATGGAGGTCGGCGCGCAGCCGGGCGATGGTGGCGGCGTCGGCCCGCTCTCCCACCATCGCGGCGACCGGGTCCCCGGGTGCCACGTTCAAGAGGAAGAATGCGACCACGAGCACGCCGAGGAGCGTCGGCACCGTCGCCAGGAGGCGGCGTCCGATGAACCGGATCACCGCGGCGTGACCTGTGCCCGGGTCCAGCGCTGCCCGTTGAAAATCACCGGCACATCCCATCCGGACAGCTCCGGGCGCCGGGCCCACAAGTCCGTGGGGAACCAGAGGTACAGCCAGGGGGCGGCCCGATACACGCGCTCGTCGATGCGGCGGTACAGGGTGGTGCGTGCGGCGTCGTCCGTCGTGCGGCGCGCGCGCAGGATCATGCTGTCCGTCACGACGTCCGAATAGAACGCGTAATTGCCGCCGGGGCCGAAGCTGCCGGAGAAGAACAGGGGATAGAGGAAATTGTCGGCGTCCGGGTAGTCCGCCCACCAGTCGAGGATCACCATATCCGTTTCGCCCTTGCGGGCGGCCTCCCGTTGGCTCGAGGCATCCCGCTCGACGAGCTCCACTCGCACCCCGACCGCCGCCAATTGGGCCTGAATCGCCTGGGCGACGCGCGACAGCTCCACGTTGGCGGCGGTCCGCCACAGCTGTACATCGATGCCGTTCGCATAGCCCGCCTGCGCGAGGAGCGCTCGCGCCGCCGCGGGGTCGTAGAGGTACCGCGAGCGTGTCGTGTCGCTCCCCGACAGTGCCGGCGGAATCGCGCCGCGGGCCGGAATCCCCCGCCCGCCGTACACGGTGGCAAGGATTTCCGGCACGTTCACCGCCTGATTGATCGCCTGGCGGACCCGCACGTCGCGCAGCGGGCCCCGGCGGTTGTTGAGGGCCACGTAAACCACCCGCAGTGCGGGCTTCTCGACCAGTTCGCCGCGTCGCTCCTGGCGCCAGCGGGCCGTCTCGCCAAACGGCACTTCGAGCACGCTGAGGCGACCCGCCTCGAATTCGGCCGCCCGCGTGAGCGGCTCCGGGATGATGCGTACCGTCAGGGTGTCGGCCACCGGCGAGCCGCCCCAGTAGCCGGGGTTGCGAGCGAACCGCAGGTAGTCGTCGTGTTGCCACGCGACCAGCCGCCACGCCCCGGTCCCGACCGGATGCTCTCCCAGGCCGGCCGGCGGTGAGGCCGGGACCACGCTCGCGACCGGCATCGCCAGGAACTTCGGGAAGATGGCGAGGGGCTCGGCAAGGGTGAACGCGACGGCCGTGTCTCCTATGAGCTCGATCCCTTGCACGTCGCGACTGTGACCCGCGGCATAGGCTTCGGCCCCCGCGATCGGGTAGAGTGGCCACGGACGCCCCCCCTTCGTGGCGGGATCGAGCACCCGTTGGAAGCTCGCGCGCACAGCGGCGGCGGTGAGCGGAGTGCCATCGTGGAACTTGACCCCCGCTCGCAGGTGAAAGATGTAGCGGCGGCCACTCCCGTCCCCAGCCGCCGCCCAGCGATCGGCGAGCGCCGGCTGTAGACGGCCGTCCGCGTCGAACTGCGTGAGGCCGTCGTAGGCGAGCGTGACCATCTCACCCGTCGGCACGTCGGTCGACATGGCGGGATCGAGGGAACGGGGGTCGTAGGATTCGTAGTACGAAAGCATCGCGCGCCCAGAGCCGGAGCCACCGCGACACGCGAGCGTTGTCGCGAAAACGGTGGTGACCAGACGGAGGCTCAAACGGGAGGGCGCTCGCATGGGTCAGGTGTCGAAAAGGTTGACAGTGCGGAGGGGGGTAGCCAACATACGGAGGCATCCCAACCGCGTCAATTGCGCGCGCACTCGTTGCTTCCGCTCGTGGCCGCGCTCGTCGCGGTCACGCTGGCCCCCCTGGCCCCCCTGGCCCCGCTCGCCGCGCAGCAGGAGTCGCAGCGGGTGGTGCGCGGGCTTTCCTTCGAGGGCAATCACGCCATCGACGACTACACGCTCACCGCGGCGATCGCCACGACCAATTCCAGCGCCTTCGCGACGAGTCCCTTCCTTCGATGGACTGGCCTCGGGGAAAAGCGCTACTTCGACGAGCTCGAGTTCCGGCGGGACGTCGTGCGTCTGCTCCTCTTGTACCGCCAGAGCGGGTACATGAACGCGGTCGTGGATACGCTGGTCCGCCGCGAAGCTCGCGACGTCTACGTCACCTTCCGGATCTACGAAGGTGAGCCGGTGCGCCTGAGGAGCCTCGACGTGAGTGGTTTGGACTCGGTCCTCGATGTTCGAGCGTTGAAACGCGCGCTCCCCCTCCAGGTGGGTGATCCGTTCAACCGGTTTCTGTTTCAGGCGTCCGCGGACACCGTGGTCGCGTGGCTTCAAAACCGCGGGTACCCGTACTCTGACGTGCTCAAGAGCTTCGACGTCGACGTGGCGGCGCTCGCGGCGCGAGCCACGCTCGAGGGGGTTCCGGGTCGGCGGATGCGCATCGGCAGGGTAGCGATCACGGGTGCCGAGCGCGTGGACACCGCGACAGTGCGCAAGATGCTGTCGGTCAGCCCGCACGACTGGTTTCGGCTGGATCAGCTGTATCAGACTCAGCGTGACCTGTATGGCCTCGGCATGTTTCGGTCCGTCAGCGTCGGACTCGCGGACACCCTGCCCAAAGCGGGGAGCACGGACTCCACGGTGGACGTGCTCGTGCGGGTCAGCGAAGCACCGCTCCATCGGGTGCTCGTCGGCGCGGGCTATGGGTCTCTCGATTGCTTTCGCCTGCAGACGGGGTGGACGGCGTATGACTTCTTCGGGGGCGCCCGGGCGCTCGACGTGACGGCACAGTTGTCGAAGATCGGCGCCGGCGTCCCCACGGACTGGGGGTTCCGCAAGAACGTCTGCAGGCCGTTGCTGTCGGACCCCACGTCGGACACGGCGAACTACAACGTCGCCATCACGTTGCGCCAGCCCACGTTCTTCTCACCGCGGCACACGGCCACCTTCGGCGTGTTCGCCGAGCGACGCTCGGAGTTCAATGCCTACACGCGTCAGGCCATCGGCGCGAATGTCGCGCTGACGCTCAACGCCCGGCGCGACGTACCGGTGACGCTGGGGTACAGCTATTCGGTGGGACGGACCACGGCCGACCCGGTGGCGTTCTGCCTGATCCTCACGGTATGCAATCTTGCCGATCAGGCGTTCTTCACCAAATCGCGGGCCTTCGGCGCGGTGACGATCACCGGCGCTCGCGGTCGCGTGAATTCCATTCTCGATCCCTCCGTGGGGAGCCTGTTCCGTGTGACGCTCGTGCACGCCTCGCGCTACGTGCTCTCGGACACGTTATACGAGTTCAATCGAGGCGAGCTCGAGTTCTCCAAATACTATTCCCTGTCCCGCCGCACCGTGCTGGCCTGGCGGGTCCGGGGCGGGACCATCCTGCCGCAGCGCCTCAGCTTGCTGGGACAGAGCGTCCAGTTCGTCCCCCCGGACCAACGCTTTTACGCCGGGGGACCCAACTCGGTGCGCGGCTTCGCGCGCAACGAGCTGGGGCCGCGCGTATACGTCTCCGATAGCTTCGACGTCTCGGGAACGGACACCACGTACCGGAACGTCCGAGCCTCCCCCACGGGGGGCAACACGGTCTTCACCGCGAACCTCGAGCTCCGTCTCCCATCTCCGATCCTCCCCGACCGCGTGCGCCTGGGGGTGTTCGTGGATGTCGGACAGCTGTGGGAGCGGGGAGATACCGTGACGACGGTGAGCGGCCTGCGCGTCACCCCGGGGGTGGGGCTCCGGTTCGTCACGCCGCTCGGCCCGGTCCGACTCGATGCCGCTTACAATGGCTACCCGCCGGAGCCCGGCCCGCTGTACTTCCTGAACACCGCGAACAAGAGTCTCACGCTCACCAGCGGGCTGGTCCGTCCCGGCCTGCCGCCGGGGTTCTGGCGGCGAGTGATGGTGCAGTTCTCGGTGGGGCAGGCGTTCTAATGGTCCGGCGCTCGCTCGGAGCCGCGCTCTGGACCCTGGTGGGACTGCTCGCGGGATTTCTCGGCGCGTTGTCATCGCTCGTGGGCACGGAGGCGGGACGCGACCTCCTCACGCGCGTGACCGAGGGCGGGCTACGGCAGGTGTTCACGGGGACGGTGGAGATCGGGGGGGTCCACGGATCCGTGCTCACTGGCCTCTCGCTACGCGATGTGCGGCTGTTCGACGCCGACACCACGCTCGTCGCCTGGCTGCCCCGAGCCGAGGTGAGCTATAACCCGTTCGACTTCGCGGCCGGACGTGTGGTGCTGTTCGAGCTCGATCTCAAGCAACCCGTGATCAACATCGTGCAACACCCCAGCGGACGGCTGAACGTGGAAGAGCTGCTGCGTATCGGCGCTGCTGGGAAGCCGGACACCGGACCACACGGGCCTCCCACGCTCATTTTGTTCCGGAACGTCCGGATCACCGACGGGACGGTGATTCTGCGACTCCAGGCGGGGCAGGCGGCGCCGGGGGACTCGACCCTCGAGATCGCGAGCGGAGGCCCGAACGGGCGCCTCAGGATCCGCCGCTTCGAGCACCTCGACGCTCAGCTGGGCGTGTTACAGGTGTCTTCGCCGCGCGAGCGCGGGATCCGCATCGACGTCACGCGCCTCGGCGTGCAGAGCTTCGACCCCCCGGTCCGATTGGCCGACGTCGCGGGGCGTCTGCGTGTGCGCGGGGATTCGATGGACGTGCAGCTCGCGCGCGTGCGGCTCCCTGCCACCGCGCTCCGAGACGCGCGCGGACTGGTGAGCTGGCCGCACGGCACCCTCCTGTTCGATCTCCGCATGCGCGCGGACTCCGCGTCGCTGCGCGACGTGCGGTTCATCGACCGTCGCTTC
>Ga0070711_100000086_pt1 | contig 50449 bp, 47 predicted proteins | sample LARL53metaG_FD_65452 | JGI IMG/M metagenome (GOLD analysis project Ga0070711, IMG submission 65452) | Corn, switchgrass and miscanthus rhizosphere microbial communities from Kellogg Biological Station, Michigan, USA - LAR L5-3 metaG | ecosystem: Host-associated > Plants > Roots > Rhizosphere ... | reverse complement strand
CCTAAAAGATCATCGCCTAAAAGATCATCGCCTAAAAGATCATCGCCTAAAAGATCATCGCCTAAAAGATCATCGCCTAAAAGATCATCGCCTAAAAGATCATCGCCTAAAAGATCATCGCCTAAAAAGTCGCCTAAAAAGTCGCCTAAAAAGTCGCCCAAAAAATCTCCTAAGAAATCTCCTAAGAAATCTCCTAAGAAATCGTCACCCAAAAAATCTCCTAAGAAATCACCCAAAAGATCATCAAAAGATTATAAACAACTAATTTTAGATTCATTATCCAGACTACAAAATGCAGAACAACAAAAAAAAGAAATTTTCAAAGTACGTGCATATTCAAATGCCATATCGTCATTAAAGAAATTAGATTCTATATATACAACAGATCAGGTCAAAAATCTTCCAGGAATAGGTGTTAAAATTTTTGCAAAAATACAAGAAATCATCGATACAGGAAAATTAAAAATTTTAGATTCTATAGGTGATTCGTGGAGTATAGGAAAGCTTTTCATGCAAATACATGGTGTCGGACCAATTAAATCCAAAGAATGGATCGATAAAGGTTATAAATCCATTCAACAAGTGGTTAAAAATGAAAAACTTACACATGCTCAAAAAACAAGCATTAAATATTTAAAAGAATTGCAAGAATTAATACCTAGATCCGTCATCACATCATTATTAAATCGGATGAAAAAAATTATCGATAAAAAATTTAAAAAAAAAATAAGTATAATTTTTGCAGGATCGTATAGAAGACAAAAAAAAAGCTCTGGAGATGTGGATTGTCTCGTAACAGAAGAAAACAATAATATACCTCGTAAAGAATTAATAACATTGTTGCATCAAGAAGATGTTTTAACTGATGATTTAAGTTTTGGAAAAAATAAGTATATGGGTATATGGAAAGATGAATCAGAATTACATCATAGAATAGATATAGAATTTTGTGATAATGAGACCTATTATTACGAACTATTATATTTCACTGGAAGCAAAGAAATGAATATACAGATGAGATCTATAGCAAAAGATTACAATATGGTTTTGAATCAAAATGGATTGTTTGATAAGAAAGGAAATATGATACCTGCATCATCAGAACAAGATATTTTTGAAAATCTAGGATTGAAATATATAGAACCCAAGTATAGATAGGAAATTGATTAGTTAAATATAAATATAAATGTATCATAACAGTAACAACGCAGTGAAACGTCTTAACGCAGTGAAACAACGCAACACAGTGAAACGTCGCAACGCAACGCAGTGAAACAACGCAAAATGGCCACCTACATGTCATTTGAACCCACGATTGTAGATAATGACGTGCGAAATAAATTTATAAATAATGCAACAAAGCTAAATCTGAATACCATATTAAAAACAAATGCAAAGAAACTCCGAATTTCATTCTATAAATCTACAACAGTTGTAGATGTGTTCATGGTAATGATCACATGTATGTATGATTCACTGCTGATAAAATTAGCAAACGAGTATGGATTTCCACGTGGTTTTCCAATTCTATGGTCTCCTTGCGGAGACCCTGATGAAACCATTCAATATTTTGGATTTTATCCAAAATTCTCTAATGATGATCATCAGGATGTAAACGAAATACTAGAATGTTTTAACGTGTCATTTTTAAAAAAATGGTCTGGATTTTTATCCCAACTTGTGGTTTTTGAAATAAATGGCAACAGATATTGGACAGTAACAAGCAAAAATAGTGCAAATTGTAATTCAAAATTTATAAAGGAAGCATCAAGGTTATATGAACCACATATCACAAAAACACTTATTGATAGAATGATTCAAGATGGTCTCCATTTGTGTAGCGAAACAATGTCATTCTGTGACCAGGTACATGGTGCACGAGTTCTAAAGGAAACAATAGTTGTCACATGTATAGGCAAGCGAGATCAAAAAAAGTTTGTAAACTTTATGGAAAATATAGATCTCGTGAAATTTTGCCAAGAATTTAATCTGCCATGCGATACGAATATATATATTGATAACAAGGAGACTGCAACTCAGTTCATGAGGACGCTCCATTCTACTCGTGATATGATGACAAATTCAATGTTTGAAAATATTTTAGACAATACTCCAAATATTATTCGTACACATGGGACAATCAATCATAGTGATATATTGGGAGATTGTCTAGAGGGACTTGTACTAAGAGTTAATACGCCAGATGGGGAAAAGATATTAAAATATAAATTTCCAAAATATGTTGTTAGGACCATGGGATTGCGCAATACATTTGATAATAATATAGATCCAATTGATATTCAGGCAGATAGATTTGTGAATCATTGGTGTGTATCAGATGAAGGAAAGAAATATTGGAAAAATTTCTTTATACAAGGACGCATGCTCCACAAGTCCAAAAATTTAACATTGGACCCAAATGTTGGAGAACATATACAGATATCTGAGGCATTGGAGGCAGGAAATTATCCCCAAGAGTCACATGAGACGTATGATGCTACAATAATTGTATGCACTGGACCAATCGGATCTGGAAAGACAACATTTGCAAATATATTGGAACAAAATATTGATAATGGAATTCACATAGATGGAGATGACATATGTGAATACATTCCAACACATTTGCTACAGGGAGAAAGAAATCCATATACAATATGGAGAATAGTAGATGCACTGATGCGTGGACTTGTTCCGATAATATCCTCGGGTGGAGGAGCGATCCAAAATATAAAGGAAATAAATAATACACTAGGAATTCAATGTAAAATAATTCTATGTATCCCACAAAATGAAAGTTTAGATGTAGCAGATTTATATAATGATGTACACCTTTCACGAAATGCCATTGAATATCGTATAAAAAATAATATATGGTCCGCACCACTCGATGTAAACAAAATCATTGAAAGGTCCAAAAAAAATATAATATTTGCAAAGGAATTGAGCAAACAAGCATGTATGGTGATCAGATTTCCTATAGTAACACCAGATAATCATGATGTATATGCCTCATACGCGCCGCTATGCAGCGCTGCATTAGAGGTATGTTCAAATGTTCAACAAATGTCCCAAATACCGACAGTAGGATCATTCAAACAGGTACGACTTTTAGTTAGAATCAATGTAGAACATGGAGAGCGCAGCAGTGAAACGTCACAAATGACACGGCACATAACATGTAGCTACAACGAATATGGAACCGAGTACTCATTAGACGATATAAACAAGAATATGACAATGTATGAGTCAACCATACAATCTAACATTATAACAGTAAAATCCATTGATAATAAAAATCAATACCGGTATATAATTCTTCCAACATTAAATGATAAAATCACACCAAAACATATCACAATTTATTGCGGAAAGCATTATCCACAGGATACATGTAAGTTTGTAGAATCACAGAACAGCACTCCAATAATCGATATTGCAACAAAGGATGGACATGTAATCCAATATGATATAAGGACATGCACCCTAACACCATGCACAATTAAAATTCTAAGTTCATTTGGAATTTGAATCCAGTGTTTATAAAACTGAAAGAATACCCTACACGTCTATAACCACTGACTGAGGTCCAAACCGAATACCGATCAAGACAAGATGAACCGAGAGACTGAAATGCAAGTTGAAATGTACCGTAAAAGCAAGATGATGGAAAAACTCGAGACAGAATTAGATTATGCATTCCTACTGCATTCAATGTTTGATATGCTGCCATTACGATATGGCCCAATCATTCCTTTGCTGAAGAAATACGGGGATGAATACCCCGGACGATTGGCCCTAAAGGTCATCAAATACAAAATTACAATCAAGAATATGTTGTGTCCACAGGGAATTCGCCAGATACTAGAAGACGTGGCGAATGAATACTGGGATGAGCTCGAAAGATGCATTTTCTTTGTGAAAGATCATGATCTGGCATTGGAGCTAATTCTTCTGGGCTCAATGGACAAGTGTTGGAATCTAATCAAGAGCTCCCCAAGATTTAGATACATCTCGTATGATGTACTCTCCTTGATGCATGCCACAAGGAAATGTGGTATGATGGACAATGCCGCGACTGCGAGATTTGTATATAGAAAGTATACAGTCATTGAGGAAATCAAGCACATGCCCCCGACACTTGGATGTGAGGGCGGAGAGAGATATCGTGAGGCAAAGCAGCACTTTGAGGAAATGATCAATACAATGTAACGCAGCGTAGTATAGCGTAGCAGTGAAACGAAGTAAAAATAAAAATAAATAAAAAATTTAAAATTTTAAAAAAATAAAAAAAAATTAGGTATATGGAGTGCTATGCTCATCACCTCCACGTCGGTGCACTCTGGATTTAAAACCAAGAATGAGCCCATCAATAGTTTCGATAACCTGTCAGGGTTATCGAAATTAACAGCAATGATCCAACGCAGTAACAGAAATGCCCATAAATCATAACTTTATGCATAGCGTAGCAGTGAATCATAGCAGTGAATCATAGCAGTGAAGCGTACCAAAAAATCATAAGGAAATTGAACCACCATATGTATCAGACGTAAAGATTATCCAATTGATCAGGAACAAAAAGAACTGAACGGATATGAACGGACACGACGAGAACGGATACGACATGGAAGGATACGATATGGAAGGATACGATAGGGAAGGATACAACAAGAACGGATACGATAGGGTCGGATACGATAGGACAGGACATAATGAGAGAGGATACGATAGGGCCGGATACGATAGGACCGGACATAATGAGAGAGGATACGATAGGGCCGGATACGATAGGGCCGGATATAATGAGAGAGGATACGATAGGGCCGGATACGATAAGTATGAACGCGACGAGGCCGGACGCGATAAGAGAGGATACAATGAGGAAGGATACGATGAGTACGGATACGATAGGGCTGGATATGATGAGAACGGATACGATAGGGCTGGATATGATGAGAACGGATACGATGAGTCCGGATACAATAGAGACGGATACGATGAGCACGGATACAATGAGGACGGATACAACAGACGAGGACAAAGATACGGACATCCCAGGGTATACACGGAGCCCAAGGGAGAGGACGAAACCACGGAGATCGAAGAGCTACAATGCAAAGTCTGTTTGACAAATCGCGTCAAGATTGCATGCGACCCATGTCTTCACATGTGCTTATGCATCGCATGCAGCAAACAAATCGATAACAAATGCCCAATGTGCAGACAACCCGCACGACTTATCACAATCTTTCTATAAATATTCTTCGACATATTTGCGTAGCATCTAAAAATTCAACAAAAATTCAACAAAATAAAAAAATAAAAAAATTAGGTATAAGGAGTGCTATGCTCATCACCTCCACGTCGGTGCACTCTGGATATAAAACCAAGAATGAGCCAGCAATAGTTTCGATAACTGTCAGGTTATCGAAATTGAAAAAGATACATACTTTAAATATGTAGGTATCCAAATGAACATCAACAATGGCTACCCAATTCATATGGACTCATGATCTACCGCCAAGGTACTGTACGGCTCTCGTATTTAGTCAGTTGCCGTTTCACTTTGTAGATGAGGACGGATACGATGAGGACGGATACGATGAGGACGGATACGACATGGCCGGATACGACATGGCCGGATACAACAGAGAAGGATATAACAGACTAGGATATAACAGACTAGGATATAACAGACTAGGACAACATAGGGGTGGAAACCATCATGGGGGCGGATACGATGACGAAGGATATGATGAGAGAGGATACGACAAAGACGGATACGATAGGTGTGAATATGATAGAGATGGATACGATAGAGACGGATATGATAGGGGCGGATACAACAGACAAGGATACGATGATCATGAGCATGGATACGATAGGGCAGGATACAATGGGGCAGGATACGATAGGGCCGGACATGATAGGCTCGGATACAATGGGACCGGATACAGCATGGAAGGACACGATAGATACGGATACGATAGGGAAGGATACCACATTGTCAACGGATACGATAGGGCCGGATACGATAGACAAGGATATGATAGGGCCGGATATGATAGGGCCGGATACAACAGACGAGGACACCTCAGGGCAGACAACACAGATCCTCAACCTCAAGGAGAGCGTAGCAGCGCATCAGCAGCGCAGCGTCGTGAAGCGTCGGACGAGATCACGGAGATCGAAGAGCTTCAATGCAAAGTATGCATGACAAATCGCGTCAAGATTGCATGCTATCCATGTCTCCATGTATGCCTATGCATCGCATGCAGCAAAAAAATCGAAAACAAATGCCCAATGTGCAGACAACCTGCACAGCGTCTTATCACGATCTTTCTATAAAAAAAATATTCAGCAAAATAAAATATATGATGCAAAGCATCTAGGTATATGGAGTGCATGCTCATCACCTCCACGTCGGTGCACTCTGGATATTAAACCAAGAATGAGCAACTTGAAGTTTCGATAACCTATAGTTATCGAAATTTATCCACCAAATCCTAAGAAATTGAACGCCATATTCAATTGATCAGTAACCAAATGAACCTAACGCAATGTCAGCAATGTTAGCAAACCCCAACGAGAGCGGATACGATGAAGACGGATACGATAGGGCAGGATACGATGAAGACGGATACGATAGGGCAGGATACGATAGGGTCGGACATCGTATCTCCAATCATGTCCAGCACTATCGTATGGACGGATACGATGAGAACGGATACGATGAGAGAGGATACGATTGGAGAGGATACGATAGGAACGGATACGATGATAATGGATATGACATACAAGGATACAATAGACGCGGATACAATAGGGATGGATACAATGAGGACGGATACGATATGTACGGATACAATAGACAAGGGTACAATAGGGACGGATACGATAGGTTCGGATACAATGATATAGGATACGATAGGGACGGATACAATAGGGCTGGACACAACGAGAGAGGATACAATAGACAAGGATACGATGACAATGGATACAATAGACAAGGATACAACAGAGAAGGACACCCCAGGGTAGAGCGCAGCAGTGAAACGTCCAACACAGATTCTCAAGGAGAGCGTAGCAGTGAAGCGTCGGATGAAACCACGGATAACGAAGAGCTCCAATGCAAAGTCTGCATTACAAATCGCGTCAAAATCGCATGCGATCCATGTTTTCATGTATGCCTTTGCATCACATGCAGTAAAAAAATCGATAATAAATGTCCCATATGCAGACAACCCACACAAAGACTTGTTAAAATCTTTCTATAATAGCGTAGCAGTGAACGTCGCAATGAAACGTCTCAACTAATTATCGAAATTGAAAGATACAAAATATAAAATTTTAAGTCTACCTACAAAGGTACAAAGGTCTGAAATTTCAAGATGAATACAACAAATCTGACCATCGTTGTTAACAAGATTTACTCAATGTCGTGTAACATTGAGGGATACAACTATCCAAAGGTAGTTTGGATCACCGCGAAAACAAAAAATTTGGATGTAAACAAAGTATTTTATTATTTGATGAATCGAGAGGCGTGCATAAACCTCATCGACACGTACGTTGAGGACAGAGACATTGAGGCACCATATGAGACATACACACAGAATTCCCATAGATATACATGTGAGACCACCATAAGTTGCCGCAATCTGAGTCTCACACAAAATATAGTGGGGACACGATGTGATACCGCAGATGCAGATGCAGAGCCTCTGAAATTTAAAATAGAAATTTTTGATTCAATAAAATATAATGGATTGTTTAAATCAATCTATATGATGACGAAGGATTATATTGATGACCTACCAGAAAAATCCTCGAAATGTAAGAGAATGGAATATAATGTTCTTACAGATGATGATATTGAAAATAATGAAGTATTTTTATTGTGCATACTAGATGATGATTTGCATCGATGCAAGGCATCTGTCATAGACGATGATAGTAATAGCAGTGACGAACACTACGATAGTGACAGCGATAGCGATAGCGACAGCGACAGAATCGAGAGAAGCAAATTCCCAGACTCGGTAGATTGGAAAAATACATGCGATCATCTTGGTTCTCGAGAGCTCTTTGGAAATCAATGCAAATGGTGCAATTTCTCATGGTGCGAATCGTGTGATGAATATAGTATGGAACGTTGCAGCAAATGCGATATAACAATATGCACCTGTCAAATTGCATACTGTTATGATTGCTTTTTTAAACTATTTTCTATTCAAGAACTTGATAGATTTTTAAACCTATTTGACAAACGATTGCCAATGAATGACTTTGACTGTGATCATATCAAAAGATCCATGAAAAATCTCAAAGCTTGGGATTGCAGATCAAATATCCCACAAAAAGTAAAATGGTATATTAAAAGAAAAACCGACGAAAAGTGCAAATATTGTCTCCTTGTAACCACAATGATCTTGGGTGAAATGTCCGATATGATTCGAAACACCTTCAAGAATACATTATCTGCAATTATTGAACACCATAAAAATAAATTCAACGTTGTAATGAATCAACTCGAATGCATGCCAGAAACAAATGCCTTTCCAGGAGGATCACAATATCATATCGCCAAGTCACATTTTTATAGCGTAGCGCAGCAGCGTAGCGTAGCGTAGTAGTAGTGAAACGTCGTGAAACGTAACAAATAAAAATAAATAAAAATTTTTTAGGTATAAGGAGTGCTATGCTCATCACCTCCACGCTGGTGCACTCTGGATATTAAACCAAGAATGAGCAAAACGCAGCGTAGCAAAGCATCCCCTCCACGTCGGTGCACTCTGGATATATATAAAACAAAGAATGAGCGTTAGCAGAATTTCGATAACCAGTAAGTTATCGAAATTGAAAAGATACAAAATTTAAAATTTAAGTTTATCCTACAAAGCGTCTAAAAAGAACATGAATCCATTTCTAAACATAACCTGCTGTGCATCCCCATTTAGGGCGTGCAGACTCCTACATCATGCATGCCTTAAAAAACTTTTAGATGCAGGAGTAGAACCTGACAAGAGGAAAAGGGATGGAACCACCCCAATGTTTGAGGCAGCACTCTACAATGCCATCGAATGTGCAAAATTATTAATCGAGTACGGGGCAGATGTTAATATACAGTGCAATAAATATACGACTCCTCTATTTGAGGCTATAATCTATGAACACATAGAGATGGTTGAGCTATTGTGCTCATCTGGAGCAAATCCCAATATACAGGATAGATATGGAGTCTCGCCACTACATGAAGCTGCTACTACAAGCAGGGACCCCACATGTCTCAAATTGCTTATAAGAGCAAATGCAAATGTTAATCTTCAAGATAATAATGGAGCGACACCGCTATACGATGCCACAAGATTCAATAACTATGATTGCATCAAAGTCCTGTTAAATGCAGGTGCAAATCCCAATATTACGACGTGGTATGGATCAACATGTGCATTGTTGGCATCGGGAAATGGCAGCCATACATGTCTTGAGCTGCTAATCAGCTCTGGAGCTGATATTGACAAGCAAAACGAATTTAATAACTCACCATTACATGATGCATGCTATACAAACAATCCCAAATGTCTGGAGATGTTGATCAATGCTGGAGCAAATGTCAATGTACTTGAAAAGGTAGGCGATACACTAATACATACCGCTACAAGACACGATAACATCGAATGTCTTAAAATACTTGTTAAAGTAATTTCATCAAAAATTAATGATTTCAACAAGAGTCAAGATGCTGCAATTCATCTGGCAGCACGATATAATAGCATCAAGTGTTTAAAATTTCTTGTTGAATCTGGAGCAAATGTACACATCAAAAACAAACAAAAACGCACTCCTTTGGATATTGCAAAAATGGAAAAACGTACAGAGATCATTGAATTTCTTTCATACACCATATATAAACGTGAACATTCACAAAAATTTAATAATGTACTTGTAGAGTTGGACTCGCTGCCACCATTTCCCACAATGGGATTCCCTGGAGGAAAACAATATCATACATCCTACATGTCATTTTTAGATGCTTTGCATCATATATCTACCCAGAATTGAAATGTAATGATTCTTTGCATCATAAGCAGTTAAACCACAATATGGATGCGTATTCATGCAAATACTGCGGACAATATGCCCTTCATCTAAGAGATTGGTGGGCACCGTGCATCAAATGTTGTAGAATAATATGCGGATCATGTGCAAATAGATTGGCATGGTGTGTGACATGCCACAGCCATTGTTGTGAGGAAGAATTAGAATTCATAAGAGAGATAGATGATGGAGATACCATAACACTAGAAACATTTTGCAGTGAAAATTGTAAAAAAAATTATTATAATGTAAAGGACATAACATCTGGAAAATGGGATCATAGAATGAAATTTTGGACAGTACTTGAGAATATCATCCAAGTACCTGCAAAGAAAAATTTCAGAACGGTATTGCAGGAACTTGCCCTATTGCCTGAAGGAATATGGCCAACGATTGTAGAAGGAGGATCAGAATATATCAATACAAAGAAACGATTCCAAAAACAACAAAAACTGTAAACCCAAAACAATAAAATAAAATTAAATAAAAAATAAAAATTTTTAGGTATATGGAGTGCCATGCTCATCACCTCCACGCCGGTGCACTCTGGATTTAAAACCAAGAATGAGCGCAGCAGTGAAACGTCGTAAGACAATACCAAATTTTAAATTCCTTAGGAATTTAAAATAAAAATGACATTTAACTTACCATCATCTGTAGATGATCTTGATAATGCCATGTCCATGTATGGACATGATTATTTTCAGACAACCGAAACACCTATAAAAACATATTTTTTACCTCCATATACATATATGACTAATTTAACACGTGATGAATTTAGACAATTTATTGTTCCGGGCGTATTCTATATTTCTCCAAAGAATCATATTCACGAATACCTAAAGATTCAAAATATTGATAACGATTACATTGAATTATTTATAAATCCATTAGAGTTGGGAGGTAGAGCTGTCTGCTTCATATCTGGAAAAAAATGGATAATAGTATCTAGTAATTTATTCAAAGACAATAAAATTATTAATCATTTGGAAGAATATTAATAAGAATAATATAATTCTGGTACGTGTAGTCTCTTATTAAATTCTTTTTTACAATAATTGTACATTTTTTCCATTTTTAAAAGAGCGCCGGCATGTCCTTCATCGTAATTTCCATAACAACATTTTTCTGTAAATATTGCTCTATTATCCAAACATTTTAGAGCATAATCTGCATATTTAACCAACGTGGTTGTTGGTAAATCTTGGGTACATCTTTTGTCCCAAACATTAGCACATATTTTTTTATACTTTTCGTATTGGGCCTTGCATTTAGAATTTTTTTTACACGGATAAGCCATTTTTATTTATTGGAAATTGATTATTATAATATGGTACTATATAACAATTGTACGAATTACTCGAACGACTTACTCGAACGACTTACTCGAACGACTCGAACGACTTACTCGAACGACTTGCTCGAACGACTCGAACGACTTGAACGACTTACTTGAACTACTTACTTGAACTACTTACTTGAACATGGAAATTACGTGCATATCAGTTGTACAAATGATTCATGATTTAGAGGATTGTCTTGCCTCAAGTTCAGAAAAAATCCAAAAAAGACTTGATAGATTTAAATTATTATTGCAGTTATACTATGGTTACACTGATGATCAGATTCAAAAACATGTTAACATATTTTATACAGATAATATTCCTATTGATTACCCACCAGATATCAATAGCATGATAACCTACTGTATGACAAGATCATTACCCCTGCATGATAAAATTTATGATAATTCAAAGAAAGATCTCAATATTGAAATTAGAAAATATATATGTGGAATTCTTACATCAATAATTAATAATGATCAACTGTATAAACAAACATCATGTGCTGCACAATACATTTGGTATAAAATTAAATGCGATACAAGATTAGAAAAACTTGTTGCAAACAAACAAATTCTGTTTGTTCAAAAGGGCAGCATGGCGCAAAGATGTGTACTCATGGACCAATTTTATAATACATCATCCGATGTAAATAAAAAAAAAATAAACACATCATTTGGATGTGGAGGAGATAATGATTGTATTATTATTATAGATCCAAGTTTAAAAAATTATGCTACAATACATGGTATCGTGAAAAAAATAGTTCTTCAAGAAATGTTAAAAAATGTATTGCCATTTATGACATCCCTTCCATTGCCTACATATGGAAATGTATCAAAACTTGAAACAACATTTTCTTCGACCAAACATCCGCATATTATAATAAAACTAATCTTTAATAACTACAATTATATCCATTATAAAAGAAATACAAGTCCTGTTTATGTATCGTATAATGATAGTTTAAATTTTTACGATAATTTACAACGTAAAGTACATTTTACTTTAATAAGATATAAATATGCAATGAAAATTTATAAAAAAATACTTTATGCAGAGCTTTTAGATATTGCAATACCATATAATGACGATGCCAGAGCAGCACATGATTTTTGTCTTTACAGATCTGGAAAATGGATAACAACTATTAATATCTAATAGAATCTTTATTTTGTTGTTTCGTCAATACAAAATATATTTTCATTAGGTATACCTAATGAAAATGTAATGGAGTAATAGAAGATAAAATTGAGATTTCCAAACAGGTCCATCAAAAGACAAAGATAAACAATATGACTGACCTTAAACAAGTATGTTATGAACATATCAAAGACTCCTTCTATTACGGTTTGTTTGGAGACTTTAAATTAGTTATTGATAAGAATACGGGTTGCTTTAATGCAACAAAATTATGTGATCTAACCGGAAAAAATTTTAGGAATTGGGCCAGACTCCAACACTCAAAAGCACTAATTGAATATTATACAAAAAGATGCCGCTCAGATCTGAGCGGCATCTTTTATGAAGTAAAGGCTGCACAATATGGATTGTCAAAAGAAACTACAGGTCAATACATTTGCAAAGAATTATTTCTTGCTCTTGCAATTTGGATTAGTGTCGAGTTCTACGATAAATGCTCAAAGATAGTACTTGATTATCTTATCAAAGAAAATCCAAATATTAAGACCATTGAATATAGTATGTTACAACTTAAGATTGAAAATGAGAAACAAGAAGAACAACTCAAACAGAAACAAGATAAGATTGATGAGCTAATAGAACTTGTAAAATCAGAACGTAAACAAGCTGATAAAGAACGTAAACAAGCCGAGAAAGAACGTAAACAAGCCGAGAAAGAACGTAAACAAGCCGAGAAAGAACGCAAACAAGCTGACAAAGAACGTGAACAAGCTGCTGAACGTCATAACGAACTCCTCATTGAGATTGAAGATCTTCAGGTTAATGTTGAGGATGTACATTCTCGGCTTGATACAGCAACTGATGATAGAGTTCCAAAGACAACTCAGAATAGTATTCAGGAAAGATTCATTCTTCTTAAAAAAAATACTCCTAATGGTGGATATTATACAATAAGAGGTCAAAATGTATATGTTAGACGTAAACTTAAAGTACCATATGATGCGTAGCATCTAAATATATCCTAGAGCTAATATCATCTTAGATCTAACATGCCAGCCTAATCCTCGCAATCTATTTCTAAGATTTAAAGAACTAAATGATGATCGTTTTAGCATTAGAGGCAATAACATAAACACAACAGCCGAAAGGGTACTGATAAATATATTGAAAAGGTTAAATGATGAAAAGAAGAACATTTAAATCGTTTTGATAACGAAGAGCTTTAATAAAAAAATTTATTAAAGCTCAGTAGCAAATGCATTACAATAAATGAAAATAAACTCTGAGAACTTTAAATTATGGAAACTTGACACACCAGAAACAATTACACAAAGAATAGCAAGCGATTACAATACAATTCCAAAATATTTATTTTGGAAAAATGGAAATTTAGAATTTGATACCAATCATATCCCTATAAATCTTGATATTGAAAAAGATGAAAATTTCAAGATTGTTAATATACTGAATGATTTAGAATCGCATGTTATTAAAACTTCCAATATATTTTCCATTTCTGATGTAGAGAGTACATATTTAAATTGGATAATATCATTTCCGGATGATAAATTGGATCTGATATATTGGTATATTATATATTTTGTTGATTACTACAAACTACATCAGGATAAATTAGGAAATATAGATCCAATTACATTTTTAGAGATTGATATAGAGTCATCTGCAGGAAATGGAGGCAGAGAATATGATCTTAATATACCCCAAAAAGCATACCAATCTAAACTTGTAACATATGATATGTACAAAAATGATGTACAAGATAACAAAACAAAAGTAAATGAATTACTTGCACAATTCAAGCAATTCGAAAAAATTAAGGAAACAAAACTTTCAAGTTCTAATTTTGTTATTGAAAAATTAAAAATCATGTTTACCGTAGAATTCGAAAAACATTTATCTCTCATGGCATTGTTGAATATGGGAGATATTAATTCTAAAATTGCAATATCCGATTTAGAATTTAGTGTAATTGTCATTTGTACAAATAATTTTTTTAAAATCAACAACAATTATAAAAATATATTGAAAGGATACGATAGTGAAGTATTTCAAGATAATATTGATAATTTAGTAATAGTCTTGAGATCTGTTGATACTGGAGGGAAAAAAAATAAAAAAACAGAATTTATAAATATCATCTTTAAACCTATAAAAGAAAATGTACGTGATGTAGAATTTACAAAAATACCAATAGAATTTGATCTAAGTATTGGAAAAAAAAATTCGGAAACGATAAATAATTTGCAAATAAAAATAGAAAAATTTATAATGGGAATTTTTTTCCCTGAATCATCCACTGCATATAAAATAATATCTCATAATAATTCAAAAATTAAAGGTTCGTATTATATTTCCGATAAATATATTTTAAGAGAAATTTTTCTAGACATGATCATGAATGATAATTTATTTTCTGCTCTATTGTACGTAGATGAACGATTAAAGGTTACAAAATATCAATATAGTATTCATTGTTATTTTAATACAACAAAAACTGGATTAGTATCATTTAACATTACAAATATCAAGGAGAATAATAAAATTAGCATCCAAATTCGCATATCACACATTGATGATAAGGAACAAATTTCTTTTTTCATTAGTCAGATGAATAATCTTTTTAATATGTATTTTTCACAAGAACAACAGATAGTTTCAATATACAAATCATTTGGTGTTGATATAAAGCCCAATTTCGAAGTACCCAAACAAAACGAAGATTCACAGGACCAACCAATTAAAGTTAAAAAAAATCAAAAACGACAAGGCTTAGCTGAATTGGTTCCAGAGCTATTTCTTCCACTGTATTCGCGTAAATGCGGAAATGTTCCGCGCATTGTATCACAACAAGAGCAAGATAAGTTACCAAAAAAAGTTCAGGTTATGAAATATCCTCTATATAATGAAGGAAATTTAGAACCCAGTGCATATGTTTGTGATAAACATAAATTATTTCCATATCCCGGCCTAAGAGCAAATACGTTGGATAATTCTGATATTTTTAAATATATTCCATGCTGTTATGCTACAGATCAAACATACAGGGTTGGATCTCCATATGGAAATTATTTTTTTAATCAACCAAAATATGGAAAAACAGATCATATTCTGTATAAAACATCGCGTATTATACCAAACTCTGCATTTGGCATATTGCCCATGAATATCAATAATATATTTAACACTAAACGAGATGATACTTCTGTTTTTTATAGATATGGGGCACCATTTTCATCAAATTCTGTTTTATATTGTATAATGAGGGCCTTGGATATTGATACAGATACTATAGCCGATATACGTAATGAACTATTATTGCAATCTACATCAATAGCAAAACAAGAAACATTTGATCTATCCGATAATGATATACATTCATGGATAAAATCTGATGAATATTTAGATCCCAAGGCATTCGTTAAAATATTAGAAGATTTTTTTGACATTACCATTTTCATTTATGAACGAGATATAGATATTAGTAAATATGACGCAAAAATAAATAAAATTATTTTTACAAAGAATGAGTTTATTAAAAATAATAATGGACAATTATCTATACCTTATCATAAAAATAATTATCTTTCAAGACCCCTGAGAAACAAGATATTATTTCTATACTTGCATTTAGGATCGGATATTAATCTTGTTTCTCACCCTCAATGCGAAACAATTATCAAATATGATAAAAAAACTAAAGATATTCAGCAAATATTTGAACCAACTGATATACATGTGATTGATACGATGAAATTAATGTTAGAACTTACCTTTGCTAAAACATTTAAATATTGGAATAACAACAGCTTGGATCTTGTAAATCAGTATCTAGATACCAATGGTCAAGTCTATTGTCTGAAAATAAAACATTTGAATAAACCAATATTTATGTTTTGTGAGCCATTACACCCTTTAAATATAAAAATCGGAATATTGGATGCAAAGCTCTCGCAAAATAATATTAAAATTGCACGTGATTTATATACACGTCTTGGGTTTTCAGAAATATCCGATGAACCAAAATATTTTCATAATAATTATTATATGAAATACGCTAAAGGATCTATTGATAATATTATTTGCTATATCCCGTTAGATATGTATGAATTTCAAACATATGAACGACGTGAAACGTCGTATCTAACAATTTCTGACTATATATATAACATGTCTACTGCATATATATTATTCGAATACGTTATACAAATGCTATCAGGACACGAAATTAAAAAAATAGATAAATGGTTTAATGATCATTGTATTGTAGATAATTCATTAAATTATTTAGAAAAAATAAAGGCAGCTAATATAATTATACCGTACGTTAAAAACTTTGATAGTATATTTAAAAAAAATAAAAAAATATGTTTTCAGACTCAAGAATTGTTAGATAAAATAAAATTTAATTGCAAAATTATTTTAAATCGACAAAACATTCCAAAAACAGATATTATACATTCATATTTCAATACGTCTATTTTTTTTAAAAAAAATATTAATCTAGATGTTGTATATGGTTTAGATACGTTTAATTTTAATTACATAGAACAATTTGAACCAGGAAAAGTTTTGTATAACATCTTGGAATATTTCCAGAATTCCAAAATTTTTACAAATAAATTAATTAATAATGGAAAATTTTATATAGCGCGATGTTTCACATCTCTAAATGATGCAATAAAATTTCAACAACATGATAATGTTGATCATGTTGTATATATTTGGGAAAATAACAATTTTTCATATTATAATGTTGAATTGAATGTGCATTTAATAATTTTTCCTATTAATTCAGGAACATTATATTTGACATTAAATAATTTTATAATTTAATAAATGTTTACCGATTACGAATTTGATCCTGAAATACCTGCCAAAAGATCGCCAAAACGCAAATCCCCTAAACGCAAATCTCCAAAGAAATCACCCAAAAAATCATCACCTAAACGCAAATCTCCAAAGAAATCACCCAAAAAATCATCACCTAAACGCAAATCTCCAAAGAAATCTTCACCCAAACGCAAATCTCCAAAGAAATCTTCACCCAAACGCAAATCTCCAAAGAAATCTTCACCCAAACGCAAATCGCCCAAAAGATCATCATCCAAACGCAAATCGCCCAAAAGATCATCACCCAAACGCAAATCGCCCAAAAGATCATCACCTAAACGCAAATCGCCCAAAAAATCATCGCCCAAAAGATCATCACCTAAACGCAAGTCTCCAAAGAAATCATCGCCTAAACGCAAATCGCCCAAAAGATCATCACCCAAACGCAAATCTCCAAAAAAATCATCACCTAAACGCAAATCGCCCAAACGCAAATCACCCAAACGCAAATCTCCAAAGAAATCGTCGCACAAAAGATCATCTCCTAAAAGATCATCTCCTAAAAGATCATCTCCTAAAAGATCATCGCCCAAAAAATCATCGCCTAAAAGATCATCGCCTAAAAGATCATCGCCTAAAAGATCATCGCCTAAAAGATCATCGCCTAAAAGATCATCGCCTAAAAGATCATCGCCTAAAAAATCATCGCCTAAAAGATCATCGCCTAAAAAATCATCGCCCAAAAGATCATCGCCTAAAAAATCATCGCCCAAACGCAAATCGCCTAAAAAATCATCACCAAAGAAATCACCAAAGAAATCATCTAAAAATTCGTCTACAAACTCGTCTACAAACTCGTCTACAAACTCATCTCCTAAACGCAAATCACCCAAAAAATCATCTCCTAAACGCAAATCACCCAAAAAATCATCTCCTAAACGCAAATCGCCCAAAAAATCATCATCATCCAAAAAAGGATGTAGTCTAAGCTGCATAGATGCTGTTGCTGATGCTGTTGCAAAAAAATGTAAACAATAAATTTTAAAAATCTCAAGATTTTTAAAATTTAATTAGGAGGTGGTTTGGCTGATTTTAACTGTTTAGTAATTTCTACTTGTGCTTGTTTAAAGCCTTTATCGATTAAAAATTGCTCCTGTTCCTTTGTCAAATCTTCAATGGTTGCTCCTTTATATTGTGATTGAATATCTTGTTTTAGTTTTTCATAGATATCAAATTCGGCTGATATTTTTCTAAATTCGTCAACTGATATGGAATCATTTTCTACTGCCTGAACTATTTTATCGCTTATTATTGCTAGATGTGTTTTTGCCAGTAGTTCTAATTTGGTATGTTTTTCTATCTTTTTTGCTATTGTACGTGAGCCAGCTCGCAATAATGCAGATATTCCAGTCATTCCAAGACAAACTGGACCACCAACAACTGCAGCAGGTGGAAATGCAATTGATGTTGTTGCTAATCCAACCTCTGTTGTTATAAATCCTACCTCTAAACTAAAAACAAATTTATCCAATGCGATATAGCGTTTTTTATATCTTTCTCTTTCCTCTGTTTCCTTTTGCAAACGATGTTGAAGATTTTGTATATATGTAGATTTTGTATTGGTTATAGTTGGGGGTGGAGCCGTTGGATCTGGTGCCATGTATCTTGGGGGTGGGGACTCTGAATTACCTAGAGATAGGTACGGATGCCTATCCTGTAGATCCATTATTCGAGAGATGGTCTTGTTTGGTTTATATGGTTTGAATGATTTAGAGGAATCGTCAGTCATTTATTTAAGAGTCGAAATGCAGAAATTTTTGAGTCTGAAATAAGATTCCATGTGCAATTGCATTGTAATTGCCATGCATCATATTTAGATGCGACGTTCCACTGCGACGTTCCACTGCGACGCTATGCTACGCCTTTGCATTAGAGGCTTTGCCTCCGCAGCGCAGCTGCGGTATTATGCTATAGATATTTATGAGCCGATAAAGAATTAAATTGAAGAGTAAGATTTATAAATAAATAAACTTACCCATCAAAATGGATTCCTTTGATTTCGATTCAGAGAAAAATATTGAAACAACCAAGACTCCGTCAATCAAGTCAATCTCCAGTGGAATAAAAGACCCAGCGGGAAAAACCATCGGAGCAGGACTATGGATAGCACACGAAAATGCAGATCTCTGCAAATGGAAGAAAAGCTGCAAAAAAACCTGTAAACCAGAATGCACCAACCATTTCATCAATTGCATTCCGCACAACATTGATACCAAACGACAAACAGACACCGGTGAAGATATCATCATCCATGGATCCGCAATAATCAATCCACGAATGCTAATTCTTCAAAGATCGCTATTATTAAAAATCATCAACAAAACTGGAAGGATAATTAGAGCATGGCGAGCGAGAGAAAGCAAAATGGGAGAAAACGGAGAAAAAGACAAATATGCCTGTGTAAGAAAATATCTAGTATTATTTGTAGATAAGGACAACAATCCTCTACATGAGATTCCATTGCAATTAACAGCAAAAGGATGCTTCCAATTTGATTTTGATCAACAACTAAATGGCGGAAAGGGAGAGTCGGGATATGTTCCCGGATTCAGATCAACCATGGTAAGATCATACAACGAAAGTCAAAGAAAAAGCTCGAACACAATGACAGAATCATGGCATGCAATGTGCGTGTTTGCACCAACATTCTCTAGTCAACTAAGAGGAAAGGAACAACAAATGAGGGCCTGCATAACAACAGGATTTGAAAAACCAACGCGAGACAATTGGACCACGCTATGTATAGGAAAGAGAACAGAGCCTGCCAACACATACTGGCAGAAACTACCCCCAACATGGACCGACTCACAGGGAGCAGAAAGGCCCCTCACATATCCCCAACATGTATTCGAACTCTATAATGAAACACGAGATAACTGCGAACGTCGCGGCTGGTGGAGAAAAAACGAGGTCACAGGCACATCCCAATCCCCACCAAACATCCAAATGGACGAGGAAATAGGCCTAGATCAATATGAAACATAATCCCCGACAAATAACAAAATAACAATATACTACAATAACAACGATAACGATAACATAAAATATAAAATATAAAATATAAAATATAAAATATAAAATATAAAATATAAAATACAAAAAAAATACAATAAAATACAATAAGAATTTTAAAAAAGCTTGCTTTTTTAAAATTAATTCCAAAATTGATATTTCAACAAACGGATGCAGCATTATCCCGCATCAACATGAATTCCACTGAGAACAGCTCAGCGCAGCAGTTAGACGTCGCAGTGGAACGTAGCAGTGATATCCGGACGGATACGTCGAGCACACAGATGCACCAAGTGATATGTCACAACTGTAATAAGAGATCCAAAGACCTTGAGATAACCATAGCCATCGGTCCATCGACATTCTACTCGCACAACATCTGCAAGGAATGTGTGGCAAATGCAATGAACTTTATGACATTTGATATCAAACATCAATGCACATCGGAAATAATCAAATGCACCAAGTGTTCTGTTGAAATATGCAACAATTGCAAAGTATTCGTGAAGGTGGGATCAGCCAATCTCCATTATTCCAATGATAAGATATGCAGAGCATGTGCAAAATTGATTCCCCAAAACATATTATAATACAACCATCCAATATGATGAAAGCATCCAAAATGTCACCAATGCACGAAGTTCCTCTGTCAAAATGTACCCTCAGCGATAATGAACTCAGCGATAATGAACTCAGCGATAATGAACTCAGCGATAGTGAATCCAGCGATAGTGAATCCAGCGATAGTGAATCCAGCGATAGTGAATCCAGCGATAGTGAATCCAGCGATAGTGAATCCAGCGATAGCGATAGTGAATCCAGCGATAGTGAATCCAGCGATAGTGAATCCAGCGATAGTGAATCCAGCGATAATGAATCCAGCGATAATGAATCCAGCGACAGTGAATCCAGAGATAATGAACTCTGCAACTGTGATCACAACGCAGACGGTTGTCGTCGTTGTTTTATTGGACATATCAACCTCCACATAGATATATCCAATGCACTCAATTGGGTGTTCGTCAACATATCCGACACTGATACTGACACCGATACCAACATCGGCATCGACACCGACACCGATATCGACCACTCAGTATGGACCGACTATGACTCGGAGGGAAACTCCATAAAATCATCCGACTCAGAATAATCAAAACAAAAAGCATATCGCAGCGTAGCAGTGAAACGTCCCAGTGAAACGCAGAAACAAACAAAGTAACCAAAAAAAACATTAGAAAAATTTACCGTCAGTACAAAATATATGAAACATTTTCATTAGGTATACCTAATGAAAATATGATGCAAAGCATCTAAAAATATACAATGGACCAATAAAAGATAAAATTGATATTCCTATTCAAATATTTAAAAACATCATCACAACTAAATATGGCGCTTTCAGAATTCACGAAGATGTTAAACGAAGAGATACGTAAACTATGTGTTAAGATACATAACGATCATCCCGATATTAGCATGGATGATATGATAAATATATGGTGCGAACAGCAGGGAATCGACAAAAGTACATTCAAACTTCCCAACAAATCCATTATTCAAAGAACTGGATGCCAATATATAATCTCCAGAGGACAAAACTCCGGAAAACAATGCAATCAAAAAACATCCAATTCCAATTATTGCTCAAAGCATAACACCAAGAAGGACCCTGAGGCCGAAGAGGAGGAGGACCCTGAGGCCGAAGAGGAGGAGGACCCTGAGGCTGAGGAGGAGGCCGAAGAGGAGGAGGACCCTGAGGCCGAGGAGGAGGCCGAAGAGGAGGACCCTGAGGCCGAGGAGGCCGAAGAAGACGATGAGGCAGAGGAGGAGCCCGCAAAGAAAACATGTAATCATAGATTCAACAAAGGCCCAAGAGCGGGAGATAGGTGCGAACAAAAACCACAATCAGGACAGGAATTCTGCACCAAACATAACAAAAAAACATTGACAACATCTCCCCCGTCAACACCCAAGGCGTCAGCATCTAAGGCGTCAGCATCCAAGGCGTCAGCATCCAAGGCGTCAACATCTAAGGCGTCAGCATCCAAGGCGTCAACATGCGAATACGTTTGGACAAGAGGAGAGAAAAAGGGAACAAGATGCGAAAGCATTCCCAAACAAGGAACCCTATGCAGCAAACACAAACCAAAAGCATAATCCGCTATATATCATTAGTAAAACGTCAATGTTAAAATATAAAAAAATATAAAAAATAAAAAAATAAATAGTTTAATTTTAAATTCCTTAGGAATTTAAAATTAATTAATTTTCAGATTCATCACAGTCAAGATTATATCCGTATTTTGTTTTCAAGTATTTAGGATTATTTTTTTTGTAATCGTTCCACATTGAACCCAATTTTGATGTTATCATTTTAGTTGGAAGGTCAGGATATTTAAGCTTTAAAGAAGGACGCTCATCTGCACAAAACTGCAAATATGCAGATATTTTAACTGGTTTATTTTTTTTGTTAAATTCTTTGGTGGTGGTATATCGTCGTTTATCCTCCAATGCCATATCATTATATTTTTGTCTTTCATCAGATGATAACATTGCCCATTTCTCTCCAAGCATGATCATTATTTGATTTGGTTTTATATTGGGATTTTCTATCAATATTTTAGGTCTCATTTCTTGACAAAAAAATAAATAGCTAGACTTATTTCTTTTCAAATCATTTGATTTTGATTTAATTCCCAAAGTGGTAGATATTTTTTTTTGAAAATCCTGATCCTCCCAATATGTTTTGGCATCTGGAATCTCTGAAATAACGAGTTTATTCAAAGCGTCCAATATATCCTGCTTACTTCTCATGTTATTTACTTGATTGATAAAAAACTTGGCAGATATTTGATTACCGTATTTACCTCTCATGTAAACAATGTAACAAAAATGCCTCTTCATATTGCATATCTATGTCATAAAGGTGTACGCATAACAAAAGACTATACAAATGAAGGAAAAAATCATGCGGAGGCTCGATGTATAGCAAATGAAACTAAATGTATTTCCAAATATCGTATCTATCAATTGGAACTAGTAGTAACGAGAACACATGGTGAAAATTATCAAGAATCTAAACCATGCATGCACTGTATTCATATAATCAAGAGAACATGCAAAATTAAAAAAATAACTTATTCGACAGTCGCTGGACTTGTAAGTGAATCAGTATTGTATATAGACACATCCCATGTATCTTTAGGAAATAGAAAGGGAAAACGAATTTGAATAATCCCAACATATTGCTAGCAAAGCACAGCATAGCAGTGAAACATCGTGAACGTCAACAATGCCAACACCAATTAAAAAAATCCATTTCACTCAAAACCATGACCTTGCGTATAAAGTAAATCTCTATATACAACGCGGAGATTGGATAGCAAAGAGAATCATGGGCGAGGAGAATGAAGATCATATGCAAATTATATTGGAAAACAAATGGATTGAATTTGACACATCATTAGTATTATTTCAAGCCTCGGATCCTCAAGAAAATCTAGCTATATATATTGCATTGAAATGTCAGTACGAAATGATAGATCACGTTGATTCAGATGGTATGAAGGATATTGAACAAGAATTTTTATCACTACTGTACCAAGATCAACCAGAAACATCGGATCTATTCGAAATGATAGAAGATTTTACCCTCATAATGAACTGTTATCCTCTAGTAGATGAAGAACAACAAGTTTGGAATGGGGATGAAAATTGAAAAATATTACTCAATTGCCATTACTAATGCGCAAACATAATGGCGAACGTAATCAATGTAAAAGCAGCATGTCTGTGGAGAATGGGAGGATATCACAATCTACAGGACTGGCTGAATGCAGACGCCAAACACGTATACATTGGAAGAGATATGACAAAATATGTTCCCGGTGCCCATAGATCCAAATGGGCCAATCCATTCCCGTTATCCCAATACACCAGAGATACATGTCTACAAATGTACGAAGAGCATGTACGCCATTCATATAAATTGTGGAATGACCTTCCGGAGCTGGAGGGCTGTGTGCTGGGATGCTGGTGTGCACCAGCATCATGTCATGGACATGTACTGCAAAAACTTATCTCTGAGCGCAGAGCAGCGCTGCAGTGAAACGTAACAAATAAAATTAAAAAAATAGCGAAGCAGTGAAACGTAACAAATAAAAATAAAAAACAATAATAAAAATTTATTTTTTTTTTTAGGTATATGGAGTGCTTGCTCATCAAGATGCAGAGCATCGATGCAAAGCATCCCCTCCACGTTGGTGCACTCTGGATATTAAACCAAGAATGAGCAAAGCGTAGCAGTGAACGTCGCAGTTTCGATAACCTAACAAGTTATCGAAATTGAAAGATATAAAAATCTAAAATTTAAGTTTACCCGCAAAGATGGCGTGTGCACGCAACGTCGCAGTGAATCGTCGACCAGATTTCTCCCAGGAGATCCAGAGACTGAGGTCATTTGGAACCTGGCCAAATACCGCACCAATATCAAAAGAAAAACTTGCAAAAGCTGGATTTTATTATCTTGGAAATGAATTAGAAACATCATGCTTTAGTTGCAAAATCGAAATTTCAGATTGGACATTTGGAGATGATGCAGCAAGAAGACACCGTGAAAAAAATCCCGAATGCCAATTCTTTATTCAACAGGCATTGGCAAACAGAATGAAACAACTAGAGGAACGTCTGTCATCCTTCGCAAATTGGCCCAAACCAAATATTAACACACAGAGACTTGCAAATGCCGGTTTTTATTATACCGGAGAAGGAGATAAAACAAGATGCGCATGGTGTAAGGGAACAATCGAAAATTGGAGTGAAACGGATATTCCATTTGAGGAACATGGAATCTGTTTCCCATGCTGTTCCTTTATCCTGAACCCACCAGCATATGCATATGATGCACAAGATGAACGAACACACGAAATGAACGAAATCAATGAAATCAATGAAATCAATGTAAATAATGAAATCGCAAACAATACCAACGAAATTATAGAATTTGATGAGACTATGCCTGCATCAAATAATATCATGAAACACATTGATCAAATGATCATGAAGCATGTTGGTCCCAGATATACAGATCTCGTATCTTTGGATGTTAGGCTAAAAACATTTTCAACATGGCCAGATACAATTGGAGTCAAGCCACTAGATCTTGCAATGGCTGGATTTGTATATCTCGGAGAATCCGATAATACCCTATGCTTTCATTGTGGTATTAAACTACAAAATTGGGAGGTGGATGATGATCCGTGGAAGGAGCATGAGCGCTGGAATCCCGCATGCTATTTTAACATTCTTAATAAACAGAAAACATCACATGACAATACAGATCAAGAGAAGATGCAAAGCATCGATGCAGGGCATCTAAATTTGTGTCTAGTCTGCCTGTCCAACGAGAGAGAGATTGTATATTTTCCATGTGGACATGTTGCGACATGCTCATCATGCACACCATGCATAATAAATTGTGTGATATGTCGCAAAAGAATAACCAATACAATGAGAATCTTCATGTCATAAATCAAAGCAGAGCAGTGAAACGTAGCAGTGAACAACCAATCAAATCAGATGCTTTGCATCGATGCTTTGCATCATATTAAGCAGTGAATGTCGAAAATAAAAATTAAAAATTAAAAAAAATAAAAATATATGATGCAAAGCATCTAGGTATATGGAGTGCTATGCTCATCACCTCCACGTTGGTGCACTCTGGATTTAAAACCAAGAATGAGCAACGTTATAAAAAATTTACCGTCGCAGTTTCGATAACCTAACAGTTATCGAAATTGATTCTTAACTTTATACTTTGATTGTTAGTTACATTCGATGAATGTGATTACACGTTATCGCAAGCTTCACTTGAAGACGCCATGGATCTAAAGGAATCAATAGATGTGTTCTTTAGTCCTGTGATATCAAAGCTAATCATATATGCAATTATTAAAAAAACAAAAAAGAAATCCCAACTGTTGGATATTGTTATAACAATGTGTACTTCCAACATATTGAATATTATTTATCGTTATCTAAAGATCAGATATCTGCGTACCGTAATATCAAATTCTCCAATAAATATGTTCGCTAAACTTGGTATTAAAAAAAATATGATAGACGGAGACAAGCATTACACCTATTTCAAAGGAAATATCATATCAACACAAATGATATTTTGTGGTGACAAATCTGTATTAGAACAAATGACGTCTGCTGATAGCAAATCCAAATCATACGAATATAAATTCTCCACATGGACGAGAAATGAAAATTATTGGTCTGATTTTCTTAAAAATTGCACCGAAACAGGTAACGATAAGATCAAGTTGTATAGCCAACATGGGTATAATCTCATTCCCAAAAAAACATTACCAAAAATTAACCCGCATATCGTTGTTCTAGATGAAAATGTTATGCAAGATTTACTTGACGATGTTAAAGAATTTACAAAATCGAAGGAATGGTATGCCAAGAATGGAATACCCCATAGAAGAGGATATATGCTATATGGACCCCCTGGAACTGGAAAAACATCCACAGTTTATGCTGTTGCATCGTACATGAACATGGGAATAGCACCAATAACACTGAATGATAAATCAACAACAGATCAAATGATATATTTGTTTGAACACATACCAAAAAATACTATTGTTGTAATAGAGGACATTGATGCAACAGCAATGTCACAATCCAGAGATTCCGATAAAACAAATATCAATCTATCTATATTGCTAAATCTCATTGACGGATTTGCAGCAAACGATCATATCTTGTTTATGACAACTAATCATATTGAAAACTTGGACCCTGCATTAATCAGACCAGGAAGAATAGATAGAAAAATCTATTTGGGACCATGTTCCGATATGATGATTGGAAAACTTGTTAAAAAATTTTACCCAGATATTGATTCGATGCTGATTGAAGAATTTGTAAAGGCGTGTAATGGCATAATATACACTCCAGCAACAATTCAACAACATCTATTATTATTTAAAAACAATCCAAATGATGCACTTGCACATTTCCAAAAGTTGCAGACTGATAACCAAAAGCAACAATGAACGTAAGAACGTAACAATGAACGTAACAATGAACGTAACAATGAACGTAACAATGAACGTAACAATGAAAATATGATGCAACGCATCTAAAAATATTATGCAAAGCGTAGCGTTATTCACATGAAAAAAAAATTTACAAAAAAATTAAAAACTTTTAAAATTAAAATTTTAAAAGTTGATTGGTGTGGTTTAAAATCTTGTTTTAATTACAAACAAACAAAATGGGTATTAAGAATTTATTAAAATTTATTAAAACAAAATACCAAGATTCATGTGTAACTATTCCTATATCTGATTTAGAGTATACAAAAATAGCAATTGATACATCCATTTACATGTTTAAATATAAATGTATGAATGCATGTAATATACAATCAAGCTCATGGAATCCAGATAAATGGTTATGGTCATTTTTATACATGATACATTTTTTAAGAAAAAATAATATTCATCCAGTTTTTATATTAGACGGTACGAGTCCTATCGAAAAACAGAATACACGTATAGCTAGGAAACAAACCCAACAACGAATTATAGAAAAAACTCATCAAATGGAACAAGAAATAGAAACATATAATGCAAAGCAAAACGTAGCAATGGGACGTAGCGGTGAATTTAATTTTGATAATCAGAACCTTCAAGGTGTTGAAAATGATTATTTAAAAAAAGAATGGTCTAAAATGTCTAAACGTCATAATTTGGGTGAATTTGATATTAAAGAAATGGAAAATATCGTTGCCTCAAGACATAGATATGATATAACCGTAGATGCAAAGGATTACGAAAAATTATGCATTTTATTAGAAATTTCCAATGTTCCGTTTATAAAGGCTCCTGGGGAGGCAGAAGCACTATGTGCATATCTTGCAATCTCAAATATTGTATCTGGGGTCATGACATTGGACTCGGACATATTGGTATACTGGGCCTGTTCCAGCACATTATCCGAGTCATGCAAAATGATCTATAATATTAATTTTTCAGATACCACTGTTACGTATTGTGATATAAAAATTCTATTGGAAAAAATGGAACTATCATCAAGATCATTTGTGGATATGTGTATAATATGTGGAACCGATTATAATGCAAATATTCCAGGTATAGGTCCATGTACTGCATTAAAGTTATTCAAAAAATCCGGAAATTTTAGATGCTTTGCGCCCACAGGGCGCATTGCATCATATGTAACACAGATTGAAAATTATGAAAAAATTTTTTCAATATTCGAATCGTTTGGTAATTTAGACACGAATAGCGAAGCAGTGAAACGTCTAAAAATTAATATTAAATTTTGTGGCAAACCGTACTTTGATTTGTTAAAATTTTATTTTGAAAAATTAAATATCACAATCCCATTTGATTACATGGAAAAAGATTTTTAAAAAAAAAATAAATTTTTAGGTATGATGCTATATTTCACTGCATCTTACAATATAATAAATAATGTATGAATCCTGTAGTGCATCTAAATGTAGCAGTCAAACGTCGCAGTCAAACGTCGCAGCGAAACATAGTGAAACGTTAATTAAATGTACTCGTTGCGGAACATGTGATTGCAAACAATATAATACATGTTTTACGTGCAAAAAACCTTTTTGCATCTATTGTTGTAAAGAATTTAATAAGGAAGTATCAAGCAAACTATGGCCAAGATGCCCATGTAGCAAAGAATGTAATGATAATTATGAAAAAATGATAACCCGCACGCCATTCCAAAAATGCAATTTCAGCCCCTACGGGGGCTGGCTGAAATACTGAAAAAATCACTATCACGGGAAAAAATTTTTAAAATGAATATTGAAAAGTGAACACTATATAGAAACCCGATATAATAATAACAATGTGTGACGCCTGTTTTAAACAATTTACGACAATTAAATGCAATTGTTGCGGATCGAATTTTTGCAGAACATGTGATTACATACAATATAATACATGCTTTACGTGCAAAAAGGTTTTTTGTATTGATTGCTCCAAAGAGTTTGATATAGAAGATGATTATGCACAAGGAGAACGATCCGAATTATCGAGAAGACTATTTCCAAGATATTCATGTAGCAAAGAATGTAATGATCATTATGCAAAAATTAAAAAATCATGTTCTTCCATTAATACAAAATCAAGAAAGGAGATATCCATAGAGATTGGAAAAATAATAAATTCGATGAGTAAATTATAAAGCGTAGCGTAGCAGTGGAACGTCCAACAACTTATTAGGATCCTATATACGTCACATCATATGTTTTAAAAGAAGTTCTTCTTTTAAAACTGATTTTAAAATATTTTTATCAGAGCTATCAATCTTGATAAAATGGAATTGGCATATGAAATAAAATCTCTCAAGTTCGGTATTCTATCGGAAGAGGAGATATTACATCAATCTGCATTTGAGGTGACAACTGCAAAAATAGTAGGATCTAATCTATACGGAACAGTACACGATCCTAGATCTGGTCCGATAGGCTCTACGAAATGCGAAACCTGCAAACAAACAGAATGGGAATGCCCAGGACATTTTGGACATATAAAACTAAATATACCAATATTACATCCATTATTTTTAAATCATATAACATTGTTATTGAATATTTTTTGTAAAAATTGTTATAGACTTTTATTATCCGATACACATTTGGAACTTTTGAAAATTAACAAATTATACAAAGGAGCAAAATTGGCAGCTATTTCAGAAAAAGTTAAAAAATATGAACAATGTACTCATTGCAAATATCCAAAAATGGATTACAAATTAATTCTCAAAGAACCAAAACATATTATAAGAATAGAAAAAGATCCTTTATGTTCATCAAAAGCAAAGGCGATTAAAAATGCAAATATAGAAATACTACATGTTCAAGAAATTAAGGAATTATTCATGAATTTATATCTACCAGACATATTAAAATTAAATATTGCCCATCCAAAAAATTATTGTTTAACAGTTTTTCCAGTTATTCCAACGTGTTGTAGACCATATGAAATAGTTGATGATTTTATAAGTGATGATGATCTAACATATCAATTGTTAGAAATTGTTAAAAATAATAACATGATAGCATCTAAAACTAATATGGCAGAAAAATATATTAATAATTTACAATTTCGTATAGAAACATATTTTAGCAATGCCAAGGGCAAGGCAACTCACTCTACAAATGGAAGAATTATAAAAGGTGTGCGCGAACGACTTGTTAGAAAAGAAGGAAGAATACGAAATAATTTACTTGGAAAACGAGTAGAAATGTCAGCAAGAACAGTAGCAGGCCCCGATCCATATCTTGGAATAGATGAAGCTGGAATACCAAAACATATAGCACAAATACTTACAGTTCCCATTATTTGCAATAATTGGAATAAAACATATTTAGAAAAATTAATCAATACTCCAAATGCTGTGCTGCGTCTAGAGCGCTACGATGAAGAAAATAAAAAACTATCTAAATTTAACGTTAATGCTCTAATGTGGAGCAATGGTACAATTTTAAAACACGATGATGTTATATATTTAAAAAATGGTGAACAACACATTGTACATAATACCATACCATTATCCACAATACCATTATTAACTAATGCAAAAAAAATAATTCGGAATGATGAAGAAATTCCAATAGTTGTTCCAATTAAAAAAAATATTTCTTTGCAGTGTGGAGATGTGGTACATAGATTTTTACAAGACAATGATATAGTATTGTTAAATAGGCAACCAACATTACACAAAGGATCAATGATGGCATTTAGAGCCAAAATAAGAAATCATAAAACTATAACAGTGAATTTAGCATGCACAAAATCATTTAATGCAGATTTTGATGGAGATGAATTTAATGCTCATGTTCCACAATCATTAGAGTCGCGAACAGAGCTTAGCCAATTGGCTATGGTAAGTAATTATATGATATCTGCACAAACTGGAAAATGCAATATAACAATTGTACAAGATGCATTAACAGGATTACATTTAATGACATTAAATAGAAATATGATCATATCACCCTCTGCTTACTGTGATATCATCATGCATCTTCAAAATATTGATTATTCTCGTGTTGAATATGATTCTTTGAATCGATGCAAAGCATCTAAAAAAAAAATAACCACAATGGATGTTTTATATTTAATTTTTCCAAAAAATTTTAACTATTATTCCAAATCTATTGTATTCAAAAATGGATACTGCGTCTCTGGTGTATTTAATAAAAATAATCTTGGAAATATAATTTCAATCATACATAAAGAATATTCTTTAGAATTATGCATTACATTTGTTAATAATATACAAATAATTTCTAACAGATGGTTATTAATACGTTCTTTTTCTATAAATATAGCTGATTGTGAAACATATGATGCGGAGCATCTAAAAAACACAACAACCACTCATATATCAAAATGTTTATTAGAAGCAGAGCGTATATCACAAACACTCATATCTCCAAATCTTGTAGAATGTAGAATTCTTAATATTTTATCTGGAGCCAGAGATGTTGGTATGAAAATAGCAAAAGATAATTTAAGAAAATCTAATAATTTTTTAGTTACCATAAATAGTGGAAGTAAGGGAGATTTTTTTAATTTATGCCAAATACTTAGTTCTTTGGGACAACAAAGTGCACAGGGGAAAAGAATTACACCTGTGTTAAATAATGGCACAAGAACACTTGTCCATTATAAAGAAAAATTAGATCTTGTAGAGGAATACGAATCGCGGGGATTTATCAGTTCATCCTTTGCTCAAGGACTAAACCCCAAAGAATTTATATTTCATTGTATATCGGGAAGAACAGGAGTTATTGACACTGCATTATCAACAGCACAAAGTGGTTATAATATGAGAAGAATGATTAAAATAATGGAAGATTTAAAAATAAATTATGATTATACTGTTACAGATATTAATGGAAAAATTTATCAATTCTCATATGGAAATTTAGGATACGATCCATGTAAATTAGTACAAACTGCATATGGACAAGATATTTGTGATGTGTCACGTATTGCAGATAAATTAAATATCCTAGCAGAACTATTGCATAATAATCAGTAGGGTGATAGCGCAGTGAAACGTCGCAGTAAACCGTTGTTAAATATATGATGCAAAGCATCTAGAAATATATATATATTTGTGACGTGACAACGTCACAAATATCCTAGCGAAGCAGTGAAACGTCTCATAACGACATTTCACTGTGACGGTAAATTTTTCACTGCGACGTTTAAAATTGCTGCGCTACGCTGCACTATTGCATAATACTAAGGGTGATAAGGCCAGTTAAATAAAATTTTTTTAATAAAATGGACGAACTTGATCTGAATTTACACAATAGGTATTATGAGAGTGAAACATCACAACAAAGCACTAATGCAATCTCGTTAGATATTTTAGATATCGATTCTAAAATAAGAACTTTTTTTAGTAATGAAAAAAATAACATTTGTGATATTGAGAATAATATCATCTATTTATCAAATATCGCAAAAGTTGGAAATTTGCGATCTAAAATGATACATGATATTAATTGTGATATAAAAAATTTAAAAAAAAGACTAGATGATATTACTAAATATAGTTTTTATGATATTTATTCGTGTAGTATTATTAAATTGTATATAAAATCCATAACAACACCTATGGAAAATTATGTTTTGAATAAAGAACTTGAAACGATACGGCTTCAGTATATATATTTATTACATTTTTTTGGATTCATGTCGTTTGTAGGAGATGATAAATTATTAGATAGAAGGAGACAAAAAAATGATATATATTGTGATTTATGCAACCAATCACAATTTATTAAAAATGACGATGTGTATATATGTAAACAATGTTGTAAAGAAATTACAAATGTGTTCAAGAGTAGTTCCTCTGATCACAAATTTGTAATTCAAACGAAATATATTTATGATAGAAAAATGCATTTTAAGGATTGTATTAATCAGTATCAAGGAAAGCAGAATACATATATTGATCCAAAAATTTATACTGCATTACAAGAACAACTGATTAATCATAGAATAATTTCGAAAAATGAAACTGATTTGAGCAATGTATCTCGCTCTCATATTCTATATTTTTTGAAGGAATTAGGATTTACTAAACATTATGAAGATGTTATATTAATACATCATGTATTAACTGGAATACAACCTGATAATATAGAATCTCTTGAAAGCAAATTATTACGAGATTTCGATCTATTGATAGAACAATACGATGTTCTATTTAAAGATATTGATAGAAAAAATTTTATCAATACACAATATGTACTGTTTCAATTGTTAAGAAAATATAATTATCCGTGTAACAAATCAGATTTTAATATTTTAAAAACATCGGACAAAAAAACATGCCACGATGAAATATGCAAAACATTGTTTAACGTTTTGGGATGGAGATATACATTCACGTGAAGATGCGGAGCATCGATGCTCCGCATCTTAATTTTTAAAAAATTAATTGATTTATATATCTTCTCATTTTTTGATAGCATAGCAGTTAAAATGGATAAAGCACTTGAAACTATGAAAAAAATTTTTAAAAAACGAGGACTTGAAATTGGATCAATAGATGACAAGATCATTCCAAAGAAATTTATACCGCTTATAGTAATGGTATCAACCCTGCAACCAGGGCCAGATCCAAAGAGAATTATTGTTATAGTATCTCATTCATCAAAGGATGCCCTGCTAAAAGATTATATTAAATACATTTTAGATGATGCTACGATACATACAATTCTCATATGTAATTATGATATTCCAACAACATTGAAAAAAATGGAATTATTATCTAATTTTACAGTGGAGATATTTTCTGTAAAAGAATTACAGATAGATATTCTCGAACATGCACTACAACCTATTTTTACAAAGATATCAGAGTCCATATCACCAAAGATTAAATTGCCAATCATGTTACGAACGGATCCTGTTTCCAGATATCTTGGATGTGTGCCAGGAGATATAATTTCCATAACATCGCGAGAATCCAACATGCAAAACGATGCATTTGGAACAAGCCTCAGAAGAGTAAAATGAATAAATTTGATGCAACGCATCTAAAAATCTATTAAATGTATCTTCAAAATGGATACACTATTCGCATCTATGGGATTGGTGGAATGCTTTGAATGCGAAATACTGACAACAGAGTTCTGTGCCTATTGTTCTCTTTGTAATGATTGTTGTGGAAGAGTAATAGCATGTGATGACTGTGAGATGCTTGCCTGTATTGATTGTATTGAAATACAATCGATACAATGCATGTGTGATCCAAAGTGCAAAAAAATATTATGTGAATATTGTTGTCATTATCCAGCAGATGAGCCTCTATCATTAGACTGCATTTATAACAAATTACGTCAAAATGCAACACCACAAGATCTCGTAAATGTTCACATTTGCAATATTCACCAAACACATAATGCAACATGTCCTATATGCTTTGCAAATTTATGTAAAAAAAATTCAGTTATATGGATGTATGTATTGGAGATAAGAGATGTAGAAATTAAACATTCATTATGTAATCACGAATTGTTACAAAAATTTCATAAAAAAAATTTTAAATATGTTATGGAAGAATTAGAGCTTTTACCAGGAAATCGTTTAGCATTAGAGGCAGAAGCCGATTTTAATTTTCACATGAAAATTAGGGAAAGTGAAATGAACAAAAATCGTCGCAGTGAAATGTAGTATAGTATTTAAATGTAGCAGGGAAAAATTTACCGTTACATCCAAAATATATATAAGATGCAAAGCATCGATGCAAAGCATCTATTATTATTACATGACACAAACAATATTGTCGAAATTCTTAAATCCCAAATTCTTTACAAAAGCTCAGATATTAAATCTGTGAGAGGTCAGGGCTCATTGAATAGAAGATTAGCCACAGATCCAACAATCTCTTTAAAAGATGAATTCTTTTATGAGCATTACGATGAAGTTGATGGTGTCTATTTTAGGTTGCTGGATGTATCTACTCCGCTGAGGATAGAGTATGGAAACAGCATCATAATTCTATCCAGCACAATATTTAATGACATACCATTCGTTTTCAATACAACAGAGAATTTTGGATTTAATATCTCACATGAAGGTACAATAGGAGAATCACAATTCAGTGGCGATGAGGGAATGACAATATCATCTGTTAAAAATTTTAAATTACTTGAAAACGTAGTATTCGATCCGTATGCAAGCGAGGTGGTGATTTTAAATAATGTTACAATAGCAAAGTATGCTAAATATATCTTTATAAAACAGGGTATTAAAAATAAAGATTTAATTTTTGATTTGTGCCATAAATTAGGAATACCCATCTATACTCTAAATTGAAAATAATTATTGTAATGATTATTTTATATACATGCAAAATGACCACAACCACAAAGAAACATGCAAACTTTGTTACAGAATCCATCAAAGATAAAATAATTTCTGATGTACCTGGAATAGGTATGGCATCTGGAATAGGATTAACAAAAAAAGGATATGACACACCATATGAACTCTTGGGACAATTTTTATTGCTCAAAAAAAATAAATTTTTATTTAGCGCATGGCTTGATATGGAAAACGTAGGATTAAATAAAAGTAATATTGAAAAATGTGCCAATGCTCTATCTGAGTATTCAGATAATTTTATATAGACCTGTCCAACATAGGTATCTAAAAAAATAAAAATAAAAAAAAATAAATTTTAATAACATTACTGTTATTAAAATTTAAAGACATTTCACCGCTATGGAATTAGTAAACGAACTCGTCTCGTCTCGTACAATACATGTCGTGTATATGATGCAAAGCGCCCTGTGGGCGCAAAGCGTCTAAAAATGTTTTAAAATGCTGTAAGTGTAATTGGAGATATATTCCAAAATTTATCTACTAAATTTAAAAATTCTAAAGGTTTATTTGAAAAACAGGTATTAGTAAATGGCATTGAGATACAATTATTTCTATTAACGTATACTTGACTAAGATTTAGAGTAATTGATGACGCACCGCTTGTAGGATGAATGCACAATCTGGTAGGAACTCTCCAACAGGGAATTGATGATGTTGATTCCTCTAGGACAATATGAACACCATCTGGTCCAACGATATTCTTTGCAGATTTAAAGGTATTAAAAATCTCTGTCCATGTAGATAATGTAACAGTCTTATTTTTTGCAATAAATGTAATGGGTTTACTTTTAAGACATACTGCTGGATCTTGAGTATATGAGTCTGATCCTCTCTTTGCCTGTCCCTGTAGTGATGGACTAACATGAGCTGCAATATCGAAAGTTAGATGCCAAGGAGCCTTTGAATTCATGTGATCTGGGTAAAAGCACGTCTTTGCTGGAACCTCATTTCCAGAGACTACAATAATTGCAGATATAGCAAAGAAGAATGCTAGACCTGTGTTCATTTACTTTAAAATATAATTTTTTAATTAAAAATTAAATGTTACGATTTTATAAACTTGGAGAAAATGCAACCTCTCCTAGCAAGGGATCAGAACTTGCAGCAGGATTTGATCTGTACAGTGCTATGAGCTGTGTCGTTCCAGCACATGATAAAAAATGTGTGTATACAGATATACAAATAGAATTACCAGATGGATGCTATGGTAGAATTGCTCCAAGATCGGGATTGGCAATAAATAATTTTATTAGCATTGGTGCAGGTGTGGTAGATAGAGATTATAGAGGAAACATTGGTGTTATAATATTTAATTTAGGAAATGATGATTTTCATATCTCAGTTGGAGATCGTATAGCACAATTAATTTGTGAAAAAATTTATTACCCGATTTTAGAGGAAACAAAAATTCCTCTAAACGACACAGCACGAGGTGATTCAGGGTTTGGATCAAGCGGTTAATTGTATGTAAAGTGTTAATGATGATTCCACGTCAATGTCAACATCTGTATCTTTTTTATTTGATGCTACAGGTTCAAGAAGAAAATATACATTATTATTTTCTTTTATTGAAACAGGAGGATCGATTTTTGTAATACCAGATGATGATATGGATTTAAGGATGCATAATTCCTTTGTATTATTAAGAATACATTTTAATGAATAATTGTAATTATTATCTGGTAACATGATTCCAATCTTTGATATAGAACATGAATGAGGAAGCATTATTCCAGAGGGGAAAAAGCGAATTGATGTTTCAGTATTTACACCTTGAGAAAACATTAATGTAGTATTAAGTAATTGTTGGGACGTTTCACTACTACTCTTTAATGAGAATGTACGTTTAACAAAACCAACTGTTGCTACATCATAATCATTTGGAGGATCATATGGATCATCTAGATTTAAATTTGGTTTATTGGTTGTTGTCTTTGGAATTTCTAACTGCATCAATCGATCATTATGTAAAGATCTGATACTTCGTCCAGTAGTCATGTTATTTATTATGAATTATTTCTGGAGATGATTTTTTAAGAAATTATTTAGGCGTCGATTAATAAATGAAAGTATTAGTAGGTTTTGTTATGTTTATATTAGTTGCAATAGCTGGTTGGGTTTTATTGAGAAAACGTGATACAAAAGAATCATTTATGCCATCTTTAACATATAAAGTTGATAAAGTTTATGATAAAGATAATCCTACAGGAGCTCTTACAGGAGCTCCTACAGGAAATAATTATGTTTCTGTTCCTGGACAATTTCAAAGTATTATACCTCCAAGATTTGGAATGTTAAATGGAGCTGTTGTATCATTGCCAACCAAAAATGATAATCGTATAGAATCTTTTGATAAAAATTCAATGGCTTTTGATCCAGATTCACCATTACAACAAGGAATATTGGATTCAGAGGGAAATATCATTCAACCTGTAGTATACGATAGAATAATGTATGCAAACAGACGAAGTAAATTATTAGAAGGTTCTGATTTTATACGTGGAGATCTTCCAATTTTCCCTCAAAATTTGGGATGGTTTTCTCCTAGTGTACAGCCTCATATTGACCTAAGACGTGGAATTGTGGATAGCTATGATAAAGATACTTCAGATCAATTGCAAAAATTACAAATGGTAAGTAAAGGTAAATTAGGAAAAGCATTTGAGGGAGAAATGGTAAAACCAAATACCTTAATGCCCTCATACGGAACATTTATCGATCCATCTGTAGGAGATGTAGAAATTGTAAATTTCGTATAATGCAATGGACCAATATCAGATAAAATTGAGATTGTCAAACAGGTTCATGCAGGTCTAAACAAAGATAAACAATATGACTGACCTTAAACAAGTATGTTATAAACGTATCAAAGACTCTTTCTATTATGGTTTGTTTGGAGATTTTAAATTAGTTATCGATAAGAATACTGGTTGCTTTAATGCTACAAAATTATGTGAGGCGACCGGCAAACGGTTTAGGGATTGGGCAAGACTCCAACACTCAAAGACACTAATTGACTTTTATGAAATAAGGCTTCAAAACAATGATACATCAAATAAATATATTACTGGCCAATATATCTGTAAAGAATTATTTCTTGCTCTTGCAATTTGGATTAGTGTCGAGTTTTATGATAAATGCTCAAAGATAGTAAACGATTATCTTATCAAAGAAAATCCAAATATTAAGACCATTGAAGATAGTATGTTACAACTTAAGATTGAAAATGAGGAAAAAGAAGCAACTATAAGTCAACAAAAAGATAAAATAGATGAACTATTGGAACTTGTAAAATCAGAACGCAAACAAGCTGATAAAGAACGTAAACAAGCAGCTGAACGTCATAATGAACTCCTAAATGAGATTGAGAATCTTCAGGTCAATGTTGAAGACGTACAATCTCGACTTGATACAGCAACTGATGATAGAGTCCCAAAAACAACTCTGAATAGTATTCAGGAAAGATTCATTCTTCTTAAGAAAAACATTCCTAACGGTGGATATTATTGTATAAGAGGACAAAATGGTTATGTTAATCGTAAACTTAAATTACCATATGATGCGTAGCATCTAAATATATCCTAGAGCTAATATAATTTTGGATCTAACGTGTCAGCCCAATCCTCGTAATCTATTTCTAAGATTTAAAGAACTAAATGATGATCGCTTTACAATTAGAGGCAATAACATAACCACAACATCCGAAAGGGTACTGATAAATGTATTGAAGCGGTTAAATGATGAAAAGAAGAACATTTAAATTTTAAAAGTCTTATGATTTTTAAAATTTAGAAAATGGGCCAGACTCCAACACTCAAAAGCACTAATTGACTTTATACAAAAGATGCCGACCAGATCTGGTCGGCATCTTTTATGAAATTAAAGGTAGGCGCCAGAATTCTGGCGCCTACCTTATTGTAAAGAGTTATTTCTTGCTCTTGAAACCTGGATTAGTGTTGAATTTAGGATAAATGTTCAATGTAATTAATAAATGGATATCTGGGACATTGCAACACATAATCAAAAAGAATTATTATCAGATTTTTATAAAAATTTAATCGGGTCACCACCAACTCCAACTCCAACGACGAGTTCTGAAAAACCAACTATTTCGGAACCAGAGCATTTTGAACAACTTGTAAATATGATAAGATCAGGGCTTCTCATTTCTGATTTAACCAACAAGGAAAAAAAAATTTTAAAATCGGGATTAGGAAAGGAATGGAAAACTATATTACAATTGTAAATGAATGTATTGTAAATAAATGTTTATATTAGTTATTTGCGTTATCGTTGGAACTTTTTTTATAATACACAACACTATTTCCAAATCTGTTATACTGACTACATATTCAAAATTACCTCAATTGCCAGTACATATCATATTATATGAAGATAATATGGTTATTCGTAACATTACAAATATTCTTTCCCAAAACTATAAATGTAAAATGATATCTCTTGTTACAAATAAAAAAAAACATCAATTACAATGGTTACTTCAACAGACGTGTAAACCTATTACAATAGGTGGATTATCAGGTTTTCTTGATGAAAGAGACGCCTCTATACAAATTTTATTTTTATTACAGAAACCCAATAATGAAATATTACAACCTTCTGCGAATGAATTATTAAATGTTTTTAATATTTGTAATTCATCGTCTTCAAACCGCATCAATAATTTTAGAAATATGATAATTTTTAAAAATACAATTCCGTTAGATTTTATACAAATTTATACAAATAAATTATTATGAATACAACTGTTACAACTTTCGTTATTGCACTAGGAGTATTGATATCTGGTATAAGTTTTTGGTTATGGTTTAAAATTAAAAATGATAGTGACAAAGTAACATTTGCATCACCAATCTCATCACAAGTACGATTTTCTGATCATTTACAATCAGAAAGAGAAGATAACCTACAATACTCTATATCTCCCAAGTCCGCAATATCACATGATTGTTCTGATATAGATGCAAACGATGCATTTGAAATCTACAATACAAAATCTTCAACAAATAGTACCATTCAGTATATTAAATAATTGAACAAATATTTCAATCCACACAAGAGTTAATCAATAAGATTAATGCAAAGATAATTATGTTTCCCATAAGATGCTTTAGTTGTGGAAAAATATTACGAGATATAAAACATGTTCAAACTTTAAATCCTAAAGAACGAATACAATTTTTTAAAAAAAATAATATTACAAAAACATGTTGTAAGATGAGATATCTTACCTCGGTAGACATATTTTCAGTAGAATTGGAATTTTCTGAAACACAACAGTGAACGTAGCAGTGAAACGTAACAGAGTAGCAGAGTAACAGTGAACAAAATTTTAATAACAAATTTGTTATTAAAATTTAATTTTTTTAAGATGCTTTATTCTAATGCGTAAAAATTAATGGTTAAATAATTATATTTAATTTTTTCAGCTTCTTGTTCAATTAATGGAATAACACTGTAATCATAATCTCCTATTTGCTTCAAATGATCATCTATTGATGCAATAATTCCGTTATAATAAGCATCTTCATCTAATTCCTGTAATTCTTCTCCGTAATCGAATTCTTTTTCTTCTACATCATCATATTCGTCGTCATGCACAACATCATTATCAAAATCAATAAGATCATCATCTTTTGGGCTAGGCACCTTGATCTCTTCCTCTATCTCTGGAATATCTTTTAATTCTTCCTCTGTAAGTATTTGTACTTTAGCATCCTCTTTTGCTATTTGTTGATATCTTTTAGTTATACAACTGACAGCAGCATGAACATGTGAATCATTAATTTTAACTGTTTTATCAAAATTGTACAATGATGCAATACAACTTAAAATTGCAGAAATAATATTTTGTGTATTTTTTTTATTTTTTGCAATTGGGTATAAAATATTAGATGGTTTCATGTTGATAGAAAATAATTTCCATTGTTGATAAATAATTGCATATTTTAATATTTGTAATGGTATATATCCATTCTCCAACCCTGGTATATAATTTTGTAATGATACCATTTCGGATATGGATAAAAATATTTTATAAAAAATTTTTAATAAAAATTTAAACAATATCGTAATTGTATCATCATTTATTGCATATGATGTAGGTTCTATTGCAATTCTGAAAAATGATAGAATCATTGGTTTGAAAAAGAAAAGATCTTTGGGCTCAATATCTAATTCAGCATGGCAGTCTGGGAAAAATTTATTTAGTACTCGTTTAACAAATTTATTATTTAATACATAAGGTCGATTATTTGTCTTGCACCAAATTTGTACTATTTTTATAGTTTTACAAACGATAGAGCATTTATCACCAAACATCATTTTGAGAAATTCATCATGTTCGATAAAAGAAGTTAGTTCTGTTTTCATTAACAAAGAATTGTCTAGTATCATTCTTTGTCTGTTATCGGATACCATTTGCTTGATGAACCATTCATCACTACCTCTAATATTTAATTTATGATTATTTGTAGCAAAAAGTATATCTTTAAAATAAGGAATTGAAAATTTAATATGTAGACTTTTAAAGAATAATTTTCGTTTTTCTTCGTTGTAGGTTTTTTCTCGCAGATCATCTAAAAGTTCTTCTGCCTTTTTCGGAATATAAAATTTTCTATGTTGTTGACTGTAAATTAAATCATAAGATTGTGTTATAGTAATATTTGGTATTAATTGCGACAATGAAAAAATTAAATAATGGGTAACAGATGGAAATGATAATTTTTGTGATTCTGTTACATTCATTTCAAAACTTGTACTAACATTCATTGGAGACAGGTAATCAAATTGTGCTACATGTTCAAGTTTCGTATTATGAAATTTTATAATTGGATCTGTTATATATGGATATATCCATCCAAATTGTTCTGTTTCACTGTTTTTTTTCTTTTTCGATGTTTTACTGAGACGCTCTAGAGGAGGTGGAAACGCATTGTTCAAGTTTGGTTCTTGAAATTTTTGAATAGTAGATGGTATAGCTACAGGATCATTTTCATAATAATTAATTTCGTCCAATGTTGGAAGATAATATTGTTTAATATATTGTGTTATTTTTGTACTCACACGTTCTCCAAGTCCAGAATTTTCATATAACCTTTTAACACGCATTCTTAATTCATTAATTTCTGCCAGTGATACAAGTTCCAATTGTTCATCTATAATATGTTTCCAATTTTGTATTGGTGTAGTGGTTTTAATTTCGAGAACATTTTCCATAAATAATACAAGAGATTGAGCATGTATACGATCATCTAGTTTGTTTCTAGTTTCTCTTATTTTAGTTTTTCTGATATATCGTACAAGTTGTACAGGATCCATAATTATAGAATTACGGGATTGCTGCAATGCAGATGCAGTCACTTTATCCAAAACCAAAATTTTCTGTTTTCCATATTTTTTAATCAATTCGGAAACGATTCCAATAAATCCTTTAGATTTGCCTATATTAATATATGATTCTAAATTTTCATATTGCAATGCATATTTTAAACCATGTTCACAAATATAAATATCATAATATAAATCTGTTAAATCTTGTTCAGGTGGTTTTTCTTTCAAAAGTCTAGATCTATGATGCATTAACCACTTACCCCAAAGGTTAGATCCGGTATAATTATTTTTTTTATTTCCAATTCCTAACATATTATTATTAGATAAATACCATAAATGCATATCTGCTGTATCGATTAATGTTTTTTTAAAAACATGATCCTGTTCCAGTTTAGCAGCAAGTGATCTATTTATTGCATATGATATTGTTTCGTGCTCAACATCATTAAATGCCTCTAAAAAATATTTTTTGACTTGGAGAGGATTGATATTTTCTAAAGCAGTTTTTCGGGTATTTTTGGGAAATAGATTCGAATAAACATAATTATCTATGCTTTTCCATCTTTTATCATCTATTAACATGACATAGTTATAATCATTTCTCAAAGCACCAAATGGTTTATCGGAAGGATGATTAATAAAAATTTCCGAGTCGGACGCTTCACTGCTACGCTCTCCTATTTGAAGTTGTTTGCTTGAAAATTTTTTAGACGTTTCACTGCTGCTGCGCTTTTCCTCGGGAGAAGGAGTAGTAGTACATTTAAATTTATTACAAAAATAATTATCGTAAAAATCATTAATTGTTAAAATAAGTTCTGCTGGTATTGGCATTTTAAAATCTTCGAGATAGAGTGGATTAGTATTCCACTTGTTATAATAATTTAAAAATGGAGCTGATATTTTCCAATCAGGAAATTTCATATCCATTTCAGCTATTATTTGTGTTAAATAAAATTTACCATACGCAAACATTCTTAAATTGATATTTATTCTATACATTGTACAAATTGTACAAATATAGAATAATTAAATAGCAACAATATGACAAGTTACAATACACTTCAAAAAGAAATCATATCTTCCGGCCTTTCTACATTCAAGTTCTTTAGGAAATTTAACAACAAAACCTCCCAAGGAAGCGCTGGAATATTAATTCAAAAAAAAGAATCCAAATCCTCACACGAAAATGTAGAATTAGTCGATGCAAAAGATTTTCTCGTGTTACAACAAATAATTTCAAAAAAAATTATTTATAAAATTGGATTAGAAACACCTTTTTTAGTACAACATGAATTTACGATTGCAAAACATCTTGAGACCATTAATAAATTTTTACCAAATTTTATGAGATGCTATGATATTATATATAATATTCCTATGGATATGAAAAAAAAAAATCCATTTGTAAATCCAGATTTAACATCATCAGATAACGAATTTAATGATGTTATTTTATTGGAACATTGTAATCATATAGAAACATTAGATAATATTATCAAAAGATATTTAAAAAAAAAAAATCAGTTATTGGCTGACCAAATTAATTCATGTATAAACCAATTATCAATTGCAATATTAATTGCACAATATGAAATAGGATTTGTTCATAATGATCTACATTTTGATAATATTCTTTTGTGTACATGTCCTAAAAATACAAAATTACTTTATAAATTTAATGCTGTTGGTGATTCAAAGGTATCATATGCACTATTACCAACGTTTGGGATATTTCCACAAATTATTGATTACGGATTTTCATATACCCATAATAGAAATTTTCTTTATACAGGAATTCATCATGACAATAAAGGCTATATCAACTTTGAATTCGATCCATACACAGATTTGAAAACAATCCTGTGCAGATTATTGTACTCTGATTATAATTTTGGATCAAATCAACTTTTATCAAAATTTTCTGATTTAATGGATAAAAATTTCTTACAAATGCCAATAGATCATGAGACAGGATGGGATAGCAATAACAAACCAAGTATTGGAAACCAATTAATCCGATATACCAGACCCTTTGTTAAAAATAAATTTATTAGAAAATATATTAGTGAGATATTAGATATGATAAATTCATTAGTTATACTACCTTTACAATCAAAATCATATTGTGATATGGATATTCATATTGCAACATTCTGTGATGCATGGGACAGCATAGAAGAATGGATATCATCTACAAATGAAAAAAAGTATATACTGAAAAATTTAATCTCTGGAATTCGTAATAATTTAATATCAGATACAAATTCTAAAAATTTATTAGAAAATATTAAATTATCATCTAATCCATCGTGGGCTGCAATTTCTACAAAAACAATAGAAACACTTTATTTAAGCATTATACAAATCTCTGAATGTATCGAAGGATTTGAGTACGAACGCAGCACTATCTCAATAAGCAGGAAAATAAACGAATACAAGAAACTATCCAATTATAAAAATAGTATTGATATTTATAAAACATTTATAGAGCCATTTGTTTCCAATGATGTTACTGTAGAATATAATGATTATATAATAGTTATGGATGCATGTAATAAAAAAACATTCTCTTGCTTTATACAAGATAATAATTTTATCGATTCTTTAAAATTATTAAATAATGAAGACAAAGCACAATTATTATTTAAATTTTCAGAACAATAGTCCCTAAAGATGCATGGCATCTGTTGAATAAACTGCACCAGAACGGTTACTAAAAATAAATCTTTAGAACTAATTTTTAAATTCTTCTAGAATTTAAAAATTTTAAGTACAAATTATTTTATATAACTGTTTCTGTTGTGCTAAATTTATTTTAGGTGACCGTTTAGGTGATGATTTGCGTTTAGGTGATGATTTGCGTTTAGGTGATGATTTGCGTTTAGGTGATGATTTGCGTTTAGGTGACCGTTTGGGTGATGATTTGCGTTTAGGTGACCGTTTAGGTGATGATTTGCGTTTAGGTGACCGTTTGGGTGATCTTGATTTGCGTTTAGGTGACCGTTTAGGTGATGATTTGCGTTTAGGAGATTTGCGTTTAGGAGATTTGCGTTTAGGATATCTTTTTTCAACAGCATCTTCATATGTTGTGTATTCAACACTTGAGGACCTTGGTCTGCCTCGTCGTCCTCTAGGAGATTTTTTACGTTTGGGATATGATTTGTTAACAGCATCTTCATATGTTGTGTATTCAACACTTGAGGACCTTGGTCTGCCTCGTCCTCTGTGAGATGATTTTCCAATAGCATCGTCATATGAAATGTAATCAACTACAGATTTTGTTGATCGTCCTTGTTCTTTTTGGGGAGGACTATCTATTTCCTCATCATAATCAAAAAAATGAGACATCATCTATCGGCGTTATTTATTTATTTATTGATTTATAATAACTGGTTAACAATGGAATGGGAGTATGTGGTACACTCATTATAGGATATTCTGCATGCCATGGTCTTATTTTTCCATTATCAAATATCCATTGCTGAGGTTGGAAACTTTTTACTACATATATATCCATATCCTCATTACTCAAATAACATTTTTTATGCGTTCCGTAACGCGGTAATTGATAATTCATTTATTTAGAAATTTATTAGATTTTGTTCTTGTTGGTTTTCATATTGTCTTTGTTGTTGTCGTTGTTGTCGTTGTTGTCGTTGTTGGTTTTCATATTGTCTTTGTTGTTCCTTTCTTTGTTGTAATCTTTGTTGTTCTAGTTGTTTTAATCTTTGATATTCTGACATTTGTTGATGTTCTTTCTGTCGTTGTTGTTGTAATCTTTGTTGCATCATTTGGTATTGTTTTTCTTGTTGTCGTTCTTTTAGTTGTTGTTGTTCTCTTTCTCTTTTTAAATACAGTTTGTATTGTAAGTTTTGTTGTTGTTCTCTTTGTTGTTCTATTTGTTGTATCGATGGTATTTGTGGTGGTGGATTTCTATATTGTTGTTGTACATATTGTGGTATTGGTAGTGGTGGTAGTGGTGGTGGTGGTCGTCGTACATTATACAGCTGTGGAGGTGGTACATTATATAGTGGTACATTATGCAGTTGTTGTGTATTATATTGTTGTTGTTCAATGTTTCCTATATCTATTACTACATCATTGTTTGTTTGTTGCCCTCCCTCTTCGAGGCCTCGCCTTGTCTCCACAACTCCTGTGCGAACACGTGCTAGATTTCTTAAATCTGCATGTCCTCCCGAATCATATGATTCCAACAATGTAGAATCTTGTGGCATTTGAGTATATTTATCAAATAATTCATGTATCATAGAATTTGCTAAGAATAATTCTACTTTTTTCCACGGAGAATTAATTTTAAGACTAACTAAATGTTTGGATAGAAATTCTTTCATTGGTTTGCTTTTAGCAAATATAGATAATGCAGATTGAATATCTAAATACATATCATATGTTGGAAATTGTTCAAAATCATCTAAATCTACACGAATAGATGGATATGAATTAAAATTTTTCCAGAATTTATTTACTGTTCCACTATCATCAGAAAGACTTGGCGAGTCAATTTCATATATGTCAATATTTTCTGGAATTAAATTAGAACTGCTTAAATGTTTTCTATCGTTAGATTTTGCAATTTCAGGATAATATTTAGTAGTAAATGGTCTAAATTCTAAACCTTGTTGTGTATGGACTACTTGTGCATTTCTTATACCTAAATTTCCTTTACTATATAAAGTACCTTGAGACATTGCATCTCTAAAATCTGTAAGATATAAGGTAAACCCAAGATTTGGCAAATAATAAATAATTTCATTGATGTTAAAAGCCCAGTGATTTTTTTTGTGATATGAATTGTTAAATTTAATCATTATATTTTTTGCTGTTATATTATTGTGAACAAGTCCAAAATTTTTATGTAATGCATGAATAGCATATAATAGTTGAAATAACGCATTTTTATAAAAAACTTTTTCTTCTTTTACTTTATCGATTGTCGAATCTGCAAGTTCCATTAATGTAAACATATATGGTGAATTTGATAATAATGTACGTCCGCAAAAAATAGTATAATATGAAAATAAAAAATTTGGACATTTCTTTTTTTCTAATAATTCATTTGTCAAATGATTCCAAAGTATTTCTTTTGGGAAATGTTCTTTCTGAGATTCATTATAAACTTCTTTAGAAATTGGTTTTTCCTTCAATGCTATTTCATAAATATTATTTACAACACCTGCATATACATATCCAAAATTTCCTTTTTTAATAATTTCTATATTATTAATATATTTATGAATATTAGATTTTGAAAAACATAATGATGAATCGGTTGATACAACTTCTTTAAAATAATCTGTAATTATATTTTTTTTTTTTATTCTGTAATCAATAGATTCGTCGATTGATTTTTGCACATGAAATGCTTTATTATTTTCGATAAAAGTTCCTGATGATCTAGTAGGCGATAATATTTTTTGTCTTTGTCTTGGTTCTTGAACTTGGATCTGTGGTACCATTTGACCACCAGACCAAGGAGATTCTTGATAATAATTATCATTTGATAACCAATCAAATCCTGGGTTATAGTTATATACTGTGTTATCTTCTCTCTCTCCACTAGATCTCTCTTCACTAGATCTCTCTTCACTAGATCTCTCTTCACTAGATCTCTCTCTAGATCTTCTCTTTCCGAGTCCAAAGTCCATACAAGAAATATTTAATTTTTGTGCTGTAGGTCCATGACGATCTATTTTTTTATTTGTTAACGGATTTGTGATTTTAGTATCTCTAGATTTTTTATTTTTATTCCATTCTTTGCATAGTTCTAAATCCATTTATTCTATAAATACATTGTAGAATAAATTTTATATATTAGTTTATTGGCCAAAAATAATTCTACTCGATCTGTAGGCCAACTATTAAGTATACGAAGATGTAAAATATATTTTATTAAATCTTTTTTTATCTTGGAATCCATTGGCATTCCTTTGTGGTGTCCTGGTTGTGTCATCCTTTTTCCTCCTATAAATGTCAGTAATGTATCTTGTATATCACAATACATACCATATGTAGGAAATTTTTGAAAATTATCAAGATCTACAGTAATACTAGGTTTAGAATCAAATCCTACATAAAAACCATTTCTTGTTAAATTTCCACCACCCCAGAGTTTTTGTGGTTTACTAGAAGTAATACGATATTGTGCATGTCTAGTATCATCTATCATTGGATATTCCAAAGTAGTAAATGGAACAAATGAATCGTTTACTACTTTGGCATATCTCAAACCCAAATTTGTTCCTCCATATTTAGGAGATTGTAATATACTTACACCAAAATCTGTCAATAAAATCACAAATCCTAAATTTGGAACTTTATATGTATTGTTATCAATAACATATTTTCTTGAACCTCCTTTTGGAACATGAGATATTAAAAAATTTTCTAATTTAATATCATTATGATGTAGTCCGTACAGTGTATGAATAATATATAATGAATGCAACATTTGAAAAAGCATATTGTATTGAACATTCATATCCTTTTGCATATCAAGAGTATCTACCAATTCCATGATAGATAAAGAGCATTTGTTTCTTAAAATTCCGTCACATCCTTGACAAAAACCTGTAAAAAAATTATATACAAAATGTGGAGATAATTTTAAATCTAAAATTTCATTTATTAAAAAATTATATCGTATTTCGTCTGGAAATATATTCTTGGACGCATTTTTATATTCTGAACTAGTAATTTTGGCTTCTTTTACAGCAATTTTATAATTACCTAGTGTTGCAGAAAACACTATTCCAAATGATCCACTACCCAGTTTTTCTATATTTTTAAAATTTTTTTTGAACTCTGATTTATCTACACCACTACTCGGACCAATGCATGATAATCCAAATTCATCTTTTAATTTTGATACTTGTCGTTTCAACTTCTCTATATTGGAAAACCGAGTTATATCACTCGGTATTGTTAATGCCATAGGTTTAATATTATTCTCGGATAATGATTTTTTAGGTGATGATTTGCGTTTGGGTGATGATTTTTTAGGTGATGATTTGCGTTTGGGTGATGATTTTTTAGGTGATGATTTGCGTTTGGGTGATGATTTTTTAGGTGATGATT